>ERZ808240.111-NODE-111-length-108154-cov-15.519348_pt1 | contig 108154 bp, 96 predicted proteins | sample MGYA00521084_ERZ808240 | MGnify/ENA primary metagenome ERZ808240 (study PRJEB31516, sample SAMN03275571) | gut metagenome | biome: mammalia-associated habitat; material: feces | host: Papio cynocephalus | place: Kenya | collected 2012-08-06 ...
GTTCCCGCCGTGTGCATTCCCGCCGCTGTCCGCGCCATGCGGGAGACCCGGGTAGGCATCGGCGCCGAGAACTGCAACGCCAACCCCTCCGGCGCTTACACCGGTGAGATCGCCACCAACATGCTGGTGGACGCCGGCTGCAAGTACGTCATCATCGGCCACTCCGAGCGCCGCGCCATGGGCGAGACCGACGCCGATGTCAACGCCAAGGTTCTGGCTGCCCTGAATGCCGGCCTGACCCCCATCATGTGCTGCGGCGAGAGCCTTGAGCAGCGCCAGAGCGGCATCACCACCGAGTGGATCACCATGCAGATCAAGCTGGGTCTGGCTGGTGTCCCCGAGGACAAGATCCGCAAGGTCATCATCGCCTACGAGCCCATCTGGGCCATCGGCACCGGCCTGACCGCCACCCCTGAGCAGGCGGAAGAGGTCTGCGAGAATATCCGTACCGTGGTGCGCAAGCTGTACTCCTCCAAGAACGCCCGCGCCATCTCCATCCTGTACGGCGGCTCCATGAACGACAAGAACGCCTTCGAGCTGCTGGCACAGCCCGACATCGACGGCGGTCTGATCGGCGGCGCGTCTCTGGTTCCCGAGAAGTTTGTCAAGATCATTGAGGCTGCCAATCAGCCCACCGTGTAACTTTACCCTGTAAAGATGGGCAGCCGCGAAAAAGCGGCTGCCCATCTTTGCCCCTTATTTCGATTGGAGGTGTATTGATGAAGACACTTCTTCTGTCCGCGCAGGACAAGGCCACCCCGGAAATTGCCGCGAACCTGATCCGTCAGGGTGAGCTGGTGGCAATCCCCACGGAGACGGTTTACGGTCTGGGCGCAAACGGTCTGGACGAAGCCGCCGTGACGAAAATTTTTGAAGCCAAGGGCCGTCCTCAGGACAACCCCCTCATTCTGCATATCTGCGGCGCGGAGCAGATCGAGCTGTTCTGCCACGACGTACCTGGGGTGGCCTACGAGCTGGCGAAGAAATTCTGGCCGGGGCCGCTGACCATGGTGCTGCCCGCCCGGGACTGCGTTCCCCGGCGCACCACCGGAGGCCTGAGTACCGTGGCCGTCCGCTGCCCGGACAACGCCGTGACCCGGGAGATCATCCGCCTTGCGGGGGTTCCCATTGCCGCGCCCTCCGCCAATATTTCCGGGAAGCCCTCCACCACCACCGCCCGGCACGTCCTCCACGACCACGACGGGAAAATTGCCGCCATCGTGGACGGCGGTGCCTGCCGGGTGGGGGTGGAGTCCACCATCGTGGATTTGACGGAAGACCGTCCCCGGCTGCTGCGCCCCGGCGGGATCACCCCGGAGCAGCTGATCGCCGTTCTGGGAGATCTGGTCATCGACAAGGCCGTCACCGCCCAGATCGACAAGGACGCCGTGGTGAAGGCCCCCGGCATGAAATACCGCCATTACGCCCCGGCGGAGCCGGTGGTCATCGTCTCCGGCAGCCGGGAGAAGGCCGCCGCCTATATCCGCCGCCATTTTACTCCCGGCGACCGGGTGCTGTGCTTTGAGGAAGAGCTGCCCCTGTATGCCGGGTGCAGCCCCCTGTCCTACGGCCGGGAGGCAGACGTCAACACCCTGTCCGCCGGACTGTTCGCCGCCCTGCGGGAGCTGGACGACCCCGGCATCCATCAGGTCTACGCCCGGTGCCCGGTGGGGGGCGGCGTGGCCTACGCCGTGCAGAACCGGCTGAAAAAGGCCGCGGCGTTCCACATTGTGGACGCGGAGGCGGAAACATGATCCTGGGCATCACCGGCGGCACCGGCTGCGGAAAAACCACCCTGCTGAACGTCCTGAAGGAGCGGGGCGCGGTGGTTCTGGACTGCGACGCCATCTACCACGAGCTGCTGACGCGGGATGCGTCCCTTCTAGCGGCCATCGAAGCGCGTTTCCCCGGCACGGTGGAGGGCGGCGTATTGCAGCGGAAAAAACTTGGAAATTTGGTATTTTCCGACAAAAACGCCCTGCTGGATTTGAACAGAATCACCCACGCCGCCGTGAAGCGGGAGGTGCTTCGCCGCCTTTCGGAGAAGCCTGCCCTTGCAGCCATCGACGCCATCGCCCTGTTTGAAGGGGGACTGGCCGGGCTGTGCGACGTGACCGTCGCCGTCACTGCCCCGGTGGAAGACCGGGTTCGCCGCCTTATGCGCCGGGACGGCATTCCGGAGGACTACGCCCGCCGCCGCATCGCCGCCCAGCCGGACGAGGGCTGGTTCCGGGAAAAATGCGATTTTGTGCTGGAAAATACCGGGTCAGCGTCGGAATTCCAGGAAAAATGCCTTGCGTTTTTGCGGAAAATTGGTATAATGGATCCGGAGAGCGCCGGGAAGGCCGGCAATTCCCGGCGCTGCCGGAAAATCTGACCTACCCAAACGTAACGCCCCGCCTGATGGCGGAGGCGGAAAGAAACATAGGAGGATGCAATATGACCACAGAAGAACTGCGCAATTCCCTGCTGGCGTTGCCTAAGAACGGCTACACCCGGATCACCGACGCCCAGCGGGATGAAATGGAAGGCTATGCTCAGCGCTACATGGCGTTCATGAGCGAATGCAAGACCGAGCGGGAGGCCACCGCCTGGGCCGTCCGGGAGGCCGAAAAGCTGGGCTACAAGCCCTTCGCCCCCGGCATGGAAGCCAAGCCCGGCGACAAGATCTACTACAACAACCGCAATAAGTCCATCGCCCTGGCCGTCGTCGGCACCAAGCCCCTGCGCGAGGGCGCGAATATCTGCGCCGCCCATGTGGATTCCCCCCGGCTGGACATCAAGCCCAATCCCCTGTACGAGGATTCCGAGATCAGCTACCTGAAGACCCACTACTACGGCGGCATCAAGAAGTACCAGTGGACGGCCATTCCTCTGGCGCTCCACGGCGTGGTGTACCGTGCCGACGGCGCCGTGGTCACGGTCACCATCGGCGAGGACGAGGGCGACCCCATCCTGATGGTCTCCGATCTGCTGCCCCATCTGGCGGCGGATCAGATGCAGAAGCCTGCGGGGAAGGTCATCGAGGGCGAGCAGCTGAACGTGATCCTCGGCTCCGAGCCGCTGGAGGGCGACGGTTCCGACCTGGTGAAGCTGCACATCATGAAGCTGCTGAACGAAAAGTACGGCCTTGTGGAGAGCGACTTCCTCTCCGCCGAGCTGACGGTGGTTCCCGCGGGACGCTGCCGGGAGGCGGGTCTTGACCGCAGCCTGCTCAGCTCCTACGGCCACGACGACCGGGTCTGCGCCTACGCCGAGCTGGAAGCCCTGTTCTCTCTGGACATGCCCGAAAAGACTGCCGTGTGCATCCTGGCCGATAAGGAAGAGATCGGCTCCGTGGGCATTTCCGGTATGCAGAGCCACTACTTTGAGCATTTCATGGAGACGCTGTGCGACGCCCAGGGCGTCAGGCTGTCCGACTGCTTCGCCAATTCCTTCTGCCTGTCCGCCGACGTTTCCAACGCCTTCGACCCCAACTGGCCGGAGACCTGCGACAAGCGGAACAACAGCCAGCTGAACTACGGCGTCGCCATCTGCAAGTACACCGGCTCCCGGGGCAAGGGCGGCGCCTCCGACGCCTCCGCCGAGGCCATGGGTCACGTCCGCTCCACCCTGGACAAGGCGGGCGTTATCTGGCAGACCGCGACCCTGGGCAAGGTAGATCAGGGCGGCGGCGGTACCGTGGCGGCCTACATGGCCAACCGGAACATCGTCACCGTGGACGCGGGCGTGCCGGTGCTCAGCATGCACGCGCCGCAGGAGCTGGTCTCCAAGCTGGACTGCTACGAAACCATGCTGGCCTGCAAGGCGATTTATCTGGCATAAAATTAAGGAAGCTCCCTCGAAAGAGGGAGCTTCTCAGCTTATCAAAAAAGCCTCGCAGAGTTTGCCGCCCGCAGGCGGCAAATAAAGTCTAAATCATTTTGCGTCAGGGCGTGTACCTGACGCAAAATACCTCTCAGGCTGCGAAGTGTGCGAGTTGGCCGCCGTAGGCGGCCAAGGAGTGCGCGTAGCAGACTGCAATCTCTTTGTCAAAGAAGGCCAACGGCCTTTTTTGACAGGGCTTACAGTTCCGGGCCGGTGTAAACGTTCCGGGGCTCTTCTGCGGGGGGAAGCTCCCGGAGCTTTTTGCTGCCACGCACGGCCTGGATAAGCTCTACGATCGCCCAGACGTGCAGCAGCAGATCCACCAGCTGACTTGCCGGATCGTCATATAGGGAAAACACAAGAACCACCATTGTCACGGTGTCGATGATGAACAGCACCAGCGCCGCCGTCAGCCAGCCGGCGCGCTTCTTGCTCAGTATCCAGCACAGCAGATACACCGCCACAATGACCAGCGCGATGACCAGACCCGTGTAGGTGAGCGTTCCTTTGACGTTCCATGCACCGTACACAAAGCCGTTCTCAATGGCCATCCCCAGAAATACCAGATAATACGGTACGGAAGCGGAGAAGAGAAAATACCTGCCCGTGTCCAGAATCGTCAGCACGAGATTGAGCACCGTGAAAATAACGATCAGCAGCAGGCTGTAGCGCCCGTTATTTACCTGACGCAGCAGGTACTCCCGGGAGTTCTTGTCCGCCGGGGTGTTGTTTCCTGCCATAAACTACCATCTCCTCATTTTCGAGTAATTCGCCGCTTTATGATACCAGATATCCACGGCAAATGCAACCTTGACTTTTGGGGCGCCAATGTGTATAATGGGGAAAATTTCATAGGACAGTTCGTGACCATCCTGTCGGTAAACAAAACTAGGGATCTCCGATGGGCGCAGAGCGCTCATTTTTTGTTGGGTGTGGTCTTGAACTGCGCCCAATTTCTTTTTTGGAGGAACACCATGTCTAAAAACACCAGATTTCTGACCCATGCCGCCGTCATTGCGGCACTGTACGCCGTGCTGACCCACCTGCAGAATGTTCTGCTTCCCGGCTCCGCCACGTGGGCGATCCAGATGCGCTTGTCCGAGGCGCTGTGCGTACTGGCATTTTTCACCCCGGCGGCGATCCCCGGCCTGACGGTGGGATGCCTGGTTTTCAACATCACCTATGCCGCCGCGCTGCCCCTGGATTTTCTCGTGGGCAGCCTGGCAACGCTTCTCGCGGCCGGAAGCATGTGGCTGACCCGGCACGTCACGGTGAAGGGCTACCCCTTGCTCGGAATGGCGATGCCCGCGCTGTTCAACGCACTGCTGGTAGGCTGGGAGCTGACGGCGTACATCGGCGGCGGCTTCTTTCTCAACGCGCTGTACGTGGCGCTGGGAGAGCTGGCGGTTCTTCTGACCTTCGGCACGGCGCTATACTACGCCGTCAAAAAGCGGCACCTGGACACAACGGTGTTCGGTGCGTAAAGCAATTAAGGAACCTCTGAATAAATCGTCTGCGGCTGGATAGCGGATCTTTTCCTCTATCTGTGCGGCTTCAAAAGTGGGAAATACATACAGTATTCCGCCACTTTTGAAGCCTTCGGCCAGAGGAAAATCTCTTGCTCCCAGCTCTTGCCGATTTAATCAGAGGTTCCTTTAAATTCCCCCACCGCGCGGATGCTCCGGCGCGGCGGGGGAATCCTTTACATCTCCAATTTCAGGTCGTTTTCCCTGATCCAGCCCCATTTCCGGAGAAGAGCGCAGAAAGCCCAGCTCAGTACCGCCGGGAGAACGAAGCAGATCAGCACCAAGCCTGCCCAGTCCATGGCGGTGATGGCCGTCTTCGCGCCGCTGGCGATGTCGTTGACCCAGCCCGTGTAAACGCCGATCTGCCCCACAAAGCCGCAGGTGCCCATACCGGAGGAAACCGCCGTGCCGTTCATTTCCAGACGGAACAGGCATGTGGCCATCGGCCCCGTGATGGCCGACGCCAGCGTGGGCGGGATCCAGATGCGGGGATTCTTCACAATGTTTGGCATTTGCAGCATGCTGGTGCCGACGCCCTGAGCCACCAGACCGCCCCAGCCGTTTTCCCGGAAGCTCATCACCGCGAAGCCCACCATCTGGGCGCAGCACCCGGCTACGGCGGCGCCGCCGGCAAGCCCCGTCAGCCCCAGCGCCGCGCAGATGGCGGCGGAGGAAATGGGCAGCGTCAGCGCCATGCCCACGGCGACGGATACCGCAATACCCATGAAAAAGGGCTGAAGCACCGTCGCCCATCTGACGAAGCCGCCTACGGCGCCGGCCGCCGCACCGATGGGCGCCGCCACCAGGCTCGCGATGCCGATGCCTGCCAGAACCGTCACGACGGGCGTCACCAGAATGTCGATTTTGGTCTCCTTTGCCACCAGCTTGCCGCATTCCGCCGCAACGATGGCGACGACGTATACCGCCAGCGGCCCGCCCGCGCCGCCCATGGCGTTGGCGGCGAAGCCCACGGGGATCAGGGAAAACAGCACCAGCGTCGGGCAGTGCAGCGCAAAGCCGATGGCCACGGCAATGCCGGGGCCGACCATGGCAGAGGCAAGGCCGCCGACGGTATAGCCCACCGCGCCCGCGCCCTTGCCCACGGTGACGATGATCCGTGTCAAAAATCCGATACCGAACTGCTGCCCAAGGGTGCTGAGAATCGTCCCCACCAGCAGCGTGCAGAACAGCCCCTGCGCCATGGCGCCCAGGGCGTCGATCCCGTAGCGCTGGAGGGTAAACACCACATCCTTGCGCGCCAGAAATTGCTTGATTTTCTCCATATGCACCTCTTCTTTCCAAAGTGTAACGACGCAGTCCATTATACAGGAAATGTTTGCCCCACGCAAGGTGAAAGAGAAAAGATTCTCCTTGCAAATGCCGCACAACATGTTAAAATAGAGGAAAGAACGTTACAAGGAGGGACTTATCATGGATATTTGGAAAGAGCTGGAAGCTGAGGGCGTAGACAAGCAGCTGCTTGCAGAGGTTCGCGCCTTCCGGGACGCCCATGGCGTGACGGAGGAAATGCGCGGCCGGATCCCCAGCCCCCGATTTGTATACTACGGCAAAACCGTCTGGGAAGCCGCTGCGGCGGCGGTGCTGTGCGGAGAGAACCTTCTTCTGGCAGGTCCCAAGGCCACCGGAAAAAACGTGCTGGCGGAGAATCTCGCCGCCCTGTTCGGCCGCCCGGTGTGGGACATCTCCATGCACATCAACGTGGACGCGGCGTCGCTCATCGGCACCGACACCCTGAAGGGCAATGAGGTCTGCTTCCGGGAAGGTCCCGTGTGCCAGTGCGCAAGGCTGGGCGGCTTCGGCATCCTGGACGAGGTGAATATGGCGAAAAACGAAGCCCTGGCCGTACTTCACGCCACCCTGGATTTCCGCCGGGTCATCGACATTCCGGGCTACCGCCGGGTAACGCTGGACGACGCGACCCGGTTCATCGGCACCATGAACTACGGCTACGCAGGGACCCGGGAGCTGAACGAAGCGCTGGTTTCCCGGTTCGTGGTGGTGGATATGCCGGTGATCGGGCAGGACGATCTGTGCAAGCTGCTGCTGCGGGGCTTCCCGCGCCTGAAAAAGAGCTGGGCGCAGCAGCTGGCGGCGCTGTTCGACGATCTGCGCGCCAAGTGCAGCAGCGGGGAGATTTCCGCCCGGGCGCTGGATTTGCGGGGACTGCTCACCGCCCTGCGGCTGATGGAGCGGGGGCTTTCCCCGGAGGCCGCCCTGGAAATGGGCATCATCAACAAGGCATTCGACCCCTTCGAGCGGCAGCTCACCGCCGACGTGGTCTGGGCGCGGGTTCCCAGAACGGCGAAAGCGGACGCGTTTTTCGGAGACTGATATGGACATCGGGGAACAGGAAGCCCGCCGGGCGGACAACCAGATCTGGAATGCCGCAGGAAGCTACGGCTTTGCCACGGGCAGCCGGGGCTATGAACCCAACGGGGAAGCGTCGCTGTATTTCAACACCGCCATCGGTCTGGTGCGGCGGCTCTATGATTTCAAGAAGCTGGAGCTGCTGTTCACCGCCCTGGAACGCCGCGCCGGAGGGGAGCTGCAAAGCGAGCTGCTCTGGCTGGGGCTGGAGCGGTGCGCCTATCTTAAGTGCCGGGATGCCCGTCCGGCGCTTGATTATCTGCGGCGGGACTACGCCCGGCGGCAGCTACAGCAGGAAGCCTCCACGAACAGTGAGCAGGATCGGCTGAAAACCGGCTGGTTCCGCCGGGCGCTGGGACTTCCCAGCGAGGAATCTGACCGGGAAAAGCAGATCCTGGACGCTCTGGAATTTGACCCCGACTGGGACGCCGACGCCATCCAGACCCGGATGGAGCGGATCGTCCTCAAATATTTCGGGCGGAATCTGCGCAATGAGATCGACCACTTCAATTCCAACCGGGTGGACTTAGGCTTTTTCGCCCGGCTGATGCTTCGCCCCGGCGGGCTGCACCGTCTGGGGCAGGCCGCGCCGGAGGGCGGCGTGGGACTGCGATCCTTTGGGCGGCGGATTTTCGGCTGGCGGGAAGCCCGGAAGGACGAGATCCGGCAGTACGCCGCCGCGTGCTTCGGCAAGTCCATGCTGACCCCGGCGGAGCTGGCGGACGCGGAACGAAATTGCTGCACCGGCCGTCACCGCAACTGCGTGCTGCACTTTACCAGAGGGGACGCGCCGGAAACCGGGAAGGCGCCCACCCGGGAGTGGGAGCAGCTTCAGGAGCAGGCGGAGCGCAACCGCGCCTATTTTCAGGCGCATCTTGCCCAGAACCGGCTGGAGATCCAGCGCCTTGCCCAGCAGCTGCAAAATACCATCCTGCTGCTTCAGGAGGACGGAAGTCTTCGGTGCCGCGCGGGACGGATCGACCCGGCGCTTGCCTGGCGCGCCCCCGCCCTGGGGGACGGCCGGGTCTTTGACCGGCAGCAGCCCAATACCCTGGGGGACTTGGTCGTGGACATTCTGCTGGACGCCTCCGCCTCCCAGAACCGGCGGCAGGAGCAGCTGGCGACGCAGGGCTACATCCTGGCCGAAGCGCTGACCCGGTGCGCCATCCCCGTCCGGGTGCTGTCCTTCTGCTCCGTCAGCGGCTGTACGGTGGTGCGGGAGTATCGGGACTACCGGGAAAACCAGGGCAACGACCGGATTTTCGAGTTCGCCGCCGCCGGATGGAATCGGGACGGCCTTGCCCTGCGGGCGGTGGACTGGCTTCTGCGCCGGTCGGGAGAGCGGCAGCGGCTTCTGCTGATCCTCACCGACGCGAACCCCAACGACGACACCCGTCTTCCCGGCACGGGAAACCAACTTTTCAGCCGGGATTACAGCGGCAAGCCCGCCGTGGCCGACGCCGCCGAGGAAGCGTCGGCACTGCGCAGACACGGCAATCCGCCGCTGTGCCTGTTCTCCGGCCGGGAAAACGATTTAAGCAGCGCCCGCGCCATTTATGGCCGGGATGTGGTAAGGCTCCCCTCCGTGGGCTGGTTCGCCCAGACCGTGGGGAAAATCATTCAGGGACGTTTGCAGACGCTGGAAAGCTAATGAAAAACGCGGCATCTATGCCGCGTTTTTTAGATAAATTGGCACTGTACAACGCCTTTTAAGTATGCTACAATTCCAAAAAGCGGACAATGGGGAGATGATGAGATTGGCAGGTCAGGCGCAGCGGTATCTGGAAAAGCTGGACATCGGCTATTCCTACCGCCTTGCAAAGCGGATGGAGGAGCACCGCACCAACCCCGTGCTGGGCTACCGCACCGCAGGCTCTACGGCGGAGATCGCCACGGGAGACATGCTGGCGGCGGAGATGAAGAAAATCGGCTTTTCCAAGGTGTGGAAGGACGCCATCACCGTGGACGCCTGGGAATTTGAGAGGGCGGAGCTGTCCTTCACCGACGCCGGGGGGCGGGAGCGCCATGTCCAGCTGGGGGCGTATCAGACAAATTTCGTCACGGACGGCCCTAAGGCCTATGAGCTGGTCTACGCGGGCAAGGGGACGGAAGCGGATTATGCGGGGCTGGACGTCACCGGCAAGCTGGTGCTGGTGGAGATCAACCAGCGAAACGAATGGTGGATCAACTACCCCGTGTACCAGGCGCACCTCAAGGGCGCGGCGGCGCTGATCGCCGTGCAGACCGGGGGCTACGGCGAGGTGGACGACGCCGCGCTGAACGCCCAGGACATCGCAGGCCCTCCCGAGGCCGCCGCCTTTTCCATTTCCCGAAAGGACGCCGGGGCGCTGAAGGAGCTGCTGGCGCGCACCGCGTCGGTGAGCGTCACCCTGGACGCCTGCACCCGGGTGGAGCGCGACCGCACCACCTACAACATCCTCGGCGAGCTGACCGGCCGGAACCCTGACCGGAAGATCATGCTGTCTGCTCATTACGATTCCTATTTTGACGGGTTTCAGGATGACAACACCGCCATTTCCATGATGCTGGGCATGGGAAAGGCGCTGGTGGAGACCGGCTGGCAGCCGAAAAACACCATCCTGTTCTGCGCCATGGCGTCGGAGGAATGGGGCGTGGCGGATTCCCAGTTCGACTGGTCCACCGGGGCTTACGAGCAGGTGTTCACCGTGCATCCAGAGTGGCGGGGGCAGGTCATTGCCGACCTGAACTTTGAGCTGCCCGCCCTTGCCCACGGCACCCGGGCGCGGATCCGCAGCACCTACGAATATGTGGATTTTCTGGAAGAATTTCTGGAAAACCTCCCGGAACTGACCCAGGGCTACCCGGAGGAGACCCGGATCACCGCCCCCATCGAGACATGGTCGGACGATTTTTCCATCGCCATTGCGGGCATCCCCTCCATGGTCAACGATTTTACCGGCGGCAGCTTCATGGAGACCAACTATCATTCCCAGTTCGACAACGACACCTACTATGACGAGGATGTGTACCGCCTCCACCACGAGCTGTTCGGGCTGCTGCTGATGGCCATTGACGAAACAAAGGTGGCGCCGCTGAACTTTGCCGGAACCTTCCAAAAGGCCAAGGAGGCTCTTGACTTAAACTGGTGCACCCGGACGGAGGCCGACGGTGAGAGCCTTGCCCAGGCGCTGGACGAGGCGGCGGAACTGGCGCAGCAGGTCTACGACCGGGCGGTGGCCATCAACCGGGGGCAGGCACCCGGCGAGGACGCCCGGCGGCTGGAGCGGCAGCTGCTGAACCTGTTCCAGCAGACCCAGGACACATTTGTCCGCATCGACTGGTACGGCAACGTCCAGTTTCCCCAGGAAAGCCTGCAGGAAAGCCTGGAGCTGCTTCACGGCGCGGCGGACAGCTTAGCGGAGGGAAATCTCTCTGCGGCTCTGCGAAAGCTCTATGAGATCGACAATAACCGGTATGCCTTCCTGTTTGAGCAGCGGGTGTACCGCCACTTCACCCAGTACGTATTTTCCCAGCCCAAGGAGCGCCTGAAATGGGGCTACCGCCGGATCGTGGGGTACATCAACCTCTACGCCACGGTGAAGAGCCTGCTGGAAAAGAAAGCCCGGGGCATTACGGACTACACCGCGGAAGCGGCCTTCCTGCAAGGCGCGGCCGCTGCCCAGGAGGGCGCCTACCGGGATCTGGTGGGCAGTCTGAACATCAGTGTGGAGGAAATGAAGCGGATGCTCCGCGACTGCCTCCCGAGATAAAGGAACGAATATATGGAAAGCGAATTATACAAAGTTACCAAGGAAGACCTCCCCCGGCTGCAAACGCTGCTGAACAAGTGCTTTGCCTCCGACCCGCTGTACGAGACCCTGATCCCCAACGAGGATGTCCGCAAGCGGCTTTTGCCGAAGCTCTTTGCCTGCGACATGGAGGAATTTTACAAAAACTGCGACATTTTTGCCGACAGCCCGGACTTGAACGGCCTTCTGGTCGTCTCCGACGAGGCCGAGCCGTACCATTTCCTCCAATATTACTTCACGGAGCTGGAAGCGGAATTGCAGACGGACGCTTGGCTTATCAAGGAAGACCCTTCCTTAAAAACCCTGTTCCACTTTTTTGCCGCCCGGGATTATCTGAACTCCCACTGGACGACCCAGCTGCATGAGGATAACCGCCTCCATGTGATCTATCTGGCGGTAGACCCCCAGATGCAGCACCGTGGCATTGCGGTGAAGCTGCTGAAGGCGGCGGTGGATTACGCGGACAAGCATCACATGATGATGTCCCTGGAGACCCACAATCCCCACAACGTGACGCTTTACCGGCAATTCGGGTTTGAAGTTTACGAGGTTCTGGAAAAGCACTTCCATCTGAAGCAGTTCTGCATGGTGCGCCCGGTTCAAAGCGAACTCGGCCAGCCCGCGAAGCCGGGAGACGCCATTTGACCGAAAATCTGCATAGAAGATCCCGTCCGCAATTCGCGGACGGGAATCTTTCTGTTTATGCGCACCTTTTGGGCTGCATGAAAGTCCATCAGCCGTTGCGGACTTCCATGAACAGGCTTTCCATATACCGGGAGGTTTCCTCCGGCAGGTAGTTGAAGCTGGTGCCGGCGGCGAGGGTGTCCGCGTCGGGGTAGGCAATCTCGTTATTCGCGATCTCCGGATCCATCAGTTCCTTTGCGGCGGTGGAGGGGACGCTGTAGCCCAGGAACTCCATGTTGGCGGAGGAAATTTCCGGGCTGCACAGGAAGTTGATGAAGGTCTCCGCCGCTTCCTTCTCCTGACAGCAGGTGGGGATGCACATGGCGTCGATGAACATATTGTAGCCCTCGGCCGTGGGACGGTAGAAGGCCAGATCGGGGTTCTCCTCCACCATGGTCAGATAGTCGCCGGCGTAATAGGGGGCGATCCAGGCCTCCTCGTTTTCCATGGCGTCAAAAATCTGATCCATGACGTACTGCTGCACCACGGGCTTCTGCTCCGCCAGCTTGTCGGCGCAGGCCTGAAGCTCGGTCTCGTCGGTGGTGTTCACGTCGTAGCCAAGCAGATACTCGGCAATGCCGAATGCGTCCCGGGAGTTGTCGAACATCAGGATCTTCCCGGCGTACTTCTCGTTCCACAGCAGCTCCCAGCCGGTGACGTCGGCTTCGTCCACATACTTGGTGTTGTAGATGATGCCCACGGTGCCCCAGGTGTAGGGAACGGAATACTTGTTCTCCGGGTCGTAGGAGGTGTTCTTGAAGGCGTCGTCGATATACTGGTAGTTGGGGATGTTATCGAAGTTCAGCTCCTCCAGCATACCCTCCTGCACCATCCGTCCGATCATATAGTCGGAGGGAATGACGACATCCACGGTGATGCCGCCGTTGGACAGCTTGGAGTACATGATCTCGTTGGAGTCGTAGGTGGAATACTGCACGCTGATATTGGGGTAGGCTTCCTCAAAGGCGGCGATCACATCCAGAGAGCCGTCGTCGCCCTCGGAAATGTACTGCCCCCAGTTGTAGACGTACAGGGTGGTCTTTTTGCTACCGCAGCCGGAAAGACCGGCCAGGCAGCTCACGGCAAGCAAGACGGCAAGAATAACGGAAATCACTTTTTTCATGACAATATCTCCTTTATACCCCGCTGTGGGCAGCGGCTCGTTTCCTGTCCCCCCGGAGCTGAATGAGGTTCATGGTGACCATCAGAACCAGAATCAGCAGGAAGAGCAGGGTGAACAATGCGTAAATTTTCGGATGGAGGGGCTTTTTCGTGTAGGAATAGATCTCCACGGGAAGGGTCACAAAATCCAGCCCGCTGACAAAATAGCTGATGACGAAATCGTCCAAGCTCATGGTGAAGGCCATAATGGCGCCGGACACGATGCCGGGGGCGATCTCATGGATCGTCACCTTGAAAAACGCCTGCAGGGGCGTGCAGCCTAAATCCATGGCCGCATCCCGGAGAGAGCTGTCCGTCTGCTTGAGCTTGGGCATGACGTTCAGGATCACGTAGGGGAGGTTGAAGGTGATGTGGGCGATGAGCAGCGTCCAGAAGGTTAGGCTGTTCCGCTGCCCCAGCATCCGGGTCCCCACGAAGACGAACAGCAGGGAAAGGGACACGCCGGTGACGATATCCGGGTTCGTCATGGGAATGTTGGTCAGGGTCATGGCGGCCTTGCGCAGCTTTGGGTTCAGGTTGTAGATGCCCAGGGACGCCACCGTGCCGAAGACCGTGGCGATGAAGCTGGCGAGGACGGAGACAAGCAGGGAATTTCCCAGCAGCTTTAATAGCGTCCTGTCCTGAAACAGGCGGGCATACTGCCGCAGGGTGAATCCATCAAACTGGGTGATGTCCTTGTCCGTGTTGAAGGACGCCACGATCAGCACCGCCATGGGGACGTACAGGAAAATGAAAATCAGAACGGTGAGAATGCGGTTGGCTCTTTTCATACGATGACACCGCCTTCCTCATTGTCGCCGCCGAAGCGGTTCATGATGCCGGTGCAGATGAATACCAGGATCATCAGCACCAGACTCAGCGCCGCGCCCAGATTGGGGTTGTTGCCCTGCTTGAATTGGCGCTCGATCACGTCGCCGATGAGCACCGTGTCCGTGCCGCCCAGCTTCTGGGAGATATAGAAGGTGGACACCGCCGGGACGAACACCATGGTCATGCCGGAGAGGATGCCGGGAACGCTGAGAGGCAGCACCACCCGGGAAAACACCTGGGCGCTGTTGCAGCCCAAGTCCTCCGCCGCTTCGATAAGCCGGGGGTCGATCTTGACGATGACGCCGTACAGGGGCAATATCATATAGGGCAGATAGTTATACACCATGCCCAGAATGACCGCGCCTGGGGTGCGGATCAGCCGCAGGCGGCCGATGCCGATGGCGTCGAGAAGGTTGTTGATGATGCCGGTGTCCTGCAATAGTCCCACCCATGCCAGGGTGCGAAGCAGAAAGCTCATGCACATGGGCAGCATCACCAGCATGTACAGGAACTTCTGGACGGTCTGGCTCCGGTGGGCGATGTAGTAGGCCGTGGGATAGCCCAGCAGCAGACAGATGAAGGCCGACGCCACCGCGTAGAAGATGGACTGCCACAGAACGCCCCAGTACAGGTTCAGCCCTCGCAGGTTCACAAGGCTGAGCGCCCCCGTAGCCGGGTCGGTGAGGGCATAGTAGCACACCACGCCCAGAGGGATCAGCGTGAATATCACCATCCATATCAGATATGGGGTGCTGAGCAGGATAGACTTATTCTTCTTCATCTTCGGCATCCTCCGTCAGCTCGTCATACTCGGCGGAGTAGGAGCTGTAGTCGCCAAAGAGACCTGAATATTCGCTCTTGTGCATGATGTGAATGTCTTCCGGGTTCAGGCGGATGCCGATGGTCTCGCCAACGCCGTGGTAGTCCGTGGTCTGGATAAGCCATTTGAAGCCCTTGAACTCCACGATGATGTCGTAGTTAAGACCCTTGAAGGTAATGCCTGTGACGGTGCCCACAAGATGACCCTCCGTGGGCTTTACGATGTCGATGTCCTCCGGGCGGATGACCACGTCCACCGGCTCGTTGGGGGCGAAGCCCTTGTCCACGCACTCGAAGACCCGGCCGAAGAACCGGACCTTGAAGTCCTCCAGCATGACGCCGTCTAAGATGTTGCTTTCGCCGATAAAGTCCGCCACAAAGGCGTTTTTCGGCTCGTTATAGATATCCTCCGGTCTGCCGATCTGCTGGATCCGGCCTTTGTCCATGACCACCACGGTGTCGGACATGGAAAGGGCTTCCTCCTGATCGTGGGTGACATAGATGAACGTGATGCCGGTGGTCTGCTGGATGCGTTTCAGCTCGATCTGCATGTCCTTGCGCAATCGCAGATCCAGCGCCGCCAACGGTTCGTCCAGCAGCAGCACCTTCGGCTGGTTGACCAATGCCCGGGCGATGGCAACACGCTGCTGCTGGCCGCCGGACAGACTGTCCACGCTGCGGTTTTCGTAGCCCTTCAGGCTGACGATCTCCAGCATTTCATTGACCCTGCGGTCAACCTCGGCCTTGGGCAGCTTTGCTACCTTCAGGCCGAAGGCGATGTTGTCGTACACATCCAGGTGCGGAAAAAGGGCATAACGCTGGAACACGGTGTTGATCTGCCGTTTGTAGGGCGGAAGGTCGTTGATGACCTTCCCGTCAAACGTCACCGTGCCGGAGGTGGGCGTCAGAAAGCCGCCGATGATCCGAAGCGTTGTGGTCTTGCCGCAGCCGGAGGGGCCGAGCAGTGTGAGGAATTCGTGATCGTTGAAATAAAGATTGATGCCGTCGAGAATACGCTCCCCGTCGAACTCCATGGTTAAGTCCTGGAGTCTGATGAGTTCCTTGGACATTATCCTCCCCCGTTTCTTTCTTAGGAATCCCTGACCAAATCGCCTTCGGCTGAGCAGCGGATCTTTTGTCCCATCCGCGCAGTTCTGAAAGCGGGAAATACACAAAGTATTCCGCCGCTTTCAGAACTTTCGGCTGAGACAAAATCTCTCGCTGTCAGCTCTCACCGATTCGGTCAGAGATTCCTATATTTTACGCCGAAATACGACAGATACTACTATACCGTAAATTTTTGCAATGTCAATGGATTCTATCCGTTTTTCCCCGGGAAAGTTTCGATTTCTGCGCCGGAAGACGAAAACCGTGCCGCGGCAGAACGGATGCCTGCCGCGGCACGGTATTTTCGAGGAGTTCTGTTATGCCGCCGGGGCGGTGACGGCGGTGGTTTCCGGGGTGGTTTCTACCACGGTTTCCTCCGGAACGGTGCCTGGAACGTAATTTTCCGGGTGGCTGGCCAGATCCTGATAGTAGGCTTCCCGGTCGGCCTTCTGCTGCTCCAGATACGTCCGGCACTTTTCCATGCCCGCGCCCACGATGGAGTCCGTGCGCTCCATGGACTTCTTCGCAGAGGACAGCATGGCGTCGTTCAGATCGAACAGCTCCGCCCACTGATCCACATTTTCTTCGTCCAGCGGCAGGATGTTATATTGCTTCGCCCCGTCTGTGCGCATGTTCACCCAGGTGGGCAGCGCCTCCACGCTTTGCAGGTACACGGCACCGTCGGAATACTTTTCAAAGGTGACGGTGAACAGAATGCCGTCTTCCGTATAGTAGGGCGGCGCGGCTTGAATATAGCCGTTTCTCTGGTTGGATACGGCATTGCCCAGGGAGTAGATGACCACGGTCTTGTGGCTCTCGTCAACGGTGCTGGTGAGCAGGTCCACCGGCTGCACCACATGAGGGTGCCCGCCAACGATCACGTCAAAGCCCAGGTCGCACAGCTTCTGCGCCATGGTGTCCTGGAGGGAGTTCTCCTTGATATTGTACTCCACGCCCCAGTGAATGAACATCATGGTGGCCTCCGCGCCGTCCGCCTTCATCTGTTCCAGGATCTGTTCGGCCGCGGTGTACAGCTTGCCGGGGTCGCTGTTGAGGAAGTAGTTCATCTGTCCCTCGTCCTTGATAGGGGTAAGGCCGTTGAGAGAGAAAGAGGTGCCGTCGCTGCTGTACGCCCAGGTGTAGCACACCATGCCGATCTTGATGCCGTTCACGTCCACCACGGCGTATTTCGGCTCGTCGGCGTTCAGCTGGGATCCGAGGGCGGTCAGCCCCTTGCCCCGGATGACCTCGATGGTGCGGGTGATGCCGGAGGCCATGGTGTCCCCCGCGTGGTTGTTGGCGGTGAGCAGCATGTCATAGCCCGTGTCCACCACGCTGTCGATCAGCGCGTCGGGGCAGTTGAAGGCGGGGTTGCCCTGATAAGGGTAATCGTCGCCGCCGAAGGTGGTCTCCAGATTGGCGATGGCATAGTCCAGACCGGACACGATATCCTTGACATAGCGGAAAATGGAGCTGAAATCATAGGTGCCGTCGCTTTGCAGGCAGGACGCAAACACCGGCTTGTGCATCAGCAGATCGCCCATGGTGCCGACGGATGCCGTGGCTACCACATGCTCCGGCTCCGGGAGGGTCGTTTCCGGGGGCTGGGTCTCGGTCTCCGCCGGCTCCGTCCGGATGGCGGTGGGGAGGGTGTAAACTTGCGTCTCCGTCCGGACGGTGGTCTGGGGCGTTTTATTCACCAGATTGACGCACATAAAGATCACAAGCCCCGTCAACGCGATCATGACGAAAATCAGTACGGTCAGCAGCACCGTGACCAGGGAGCTGCTTCCCTTCGGCTTTTTGGACATGGATGTCTCTCCTTTGCAGTATGGAAGTCAGGCGGCTTCCTCGGTGGGGGCGGCGGGAGCTTCCCGCGCCTGCTTTTCCTGGGCGTAGTAGCTCCGGCATTGCTCCAGACCCGGGCCGACGATGTTCATGGTACGGTCGTAGGACGCCACGGCGTTGGCCAGAGCGGCGGCGTCCAGACCGTACAGGCTCTGCCACTCTTCCCGCCGGGCGTCGTCCAACGGGATAATATTGTATTCCTGCTTGCCGTCCACGCTGTGCAGGTTGACCCAGGTGGGCATTACGTTCACATCGGCGACGTGTACCTCGCCGTCATCGTATTTTTCAAAGGTGACGGTGAATACCGCGCCGTCCTCGGTGTGGCCGGTGTTCAGGGTCATCAGGTCCCGGCGCTGGTTGGATACGGCGTTGCCCAGAGAGTAGATGACCGCCGTTTTGTGTTGGGAGTCAACACCGCTGGTCAGCAGCTCCATGGGCTCCACCACGTGGGGATGTCCGCCCACGATCACATCTACGCCCAGGTCGCACAGCTTCTGGGCGATCATTCGCTGGGCGGAATCCGCCTGGAGGGAATACTCCGTGCCCCAGTGGATGTACAGCATGGTAGCCTCTGCGCCGTCTTCCTGCATTTTGGAAAGCAGAGACTGGACTTCGGTATAGAAAGCGTCCAGATTGGTCTCCACGAAGTAATTCACCAGCCCCACCTGTGTGACCTCCGGCTCAAAGTTCAGGGAGGGACGCCCGTCCACCTCGCTGGTGGCGTAGGTGTAGGCTGCCATGCCCACCTGGATTCCGTTCATGTCTACCACGGCGTACTTGGGTTCCTCGTCGCTGAGCTGGGTTCCCAGGGGGGTCAGACCCATTTCCCGCACCCGCTTCACCGTGCGCAGAACGCCCTCGGTGGTGGTGTCGGAGCAGTGGTTGTTGGCGGTGAGCAGCATGTCGATGCCAGCGTCCTTCGCCGCCTCCACGATCTCGTCGGGGCAGTTGAAGTCGGGGTAGCCCTGATAGGGGTAATTATCGCCGCCAAGGGTGGTTTCCAGATTGGCGACGGAATAGTCGTAGCTCGCAGTATATTCTGCCACGTAGCGGAAGATCGATGCAAAATCGTAGCCGCCGTCCTCTGTCGTGCAAGCGGTGATGATGGGCTTGTGCATCAGCAGGTCGCCCTGAACGCCCACGGTTGCGGAGGCGACCGGCTCCAAAGGCAGAGTCTCTTCCGTCGTTGGCGGGGTGGTGGGGGTGTCGTCGGGCTTTCCCTTGCCCACGGAGCGGACAACGAGAACCGCCGCGACGATGGCCACCAGAACCAGCGGCAGCAGCTTCAGCGCGGTATTCCGGCGGGGTTCCTGTCTTGCGTATTTCGGTTTATGTGCCATGGGATTCCTCCTGGTAAGCGTCGGTCAGGTAATGTACGGTATGGACGGTCTGCCCCCCGCGCAGATACACACGGGGCACCCGCCGGCTGATACCGCAGGCAAATTCATAGTTGAAGCTCCCGGCAGCGGCGGCGATGGCCTCCATGGAGATGGTCTCGTCGCCGTCCGTCCCGATCAGGGTGACGGTGTCCCCCGCCTGGACGCCGGGGATATCGGTCACGTCCACCATCATCTGATCCATGCAGACCCGCCCCAGAATGGGGGCGCGCTTCCCGTGGATCAGGACGTAAAACTTCCCGGACAGACTGCGGCGGTAGCCGTCGGCGTAGCCGATGGGGACGGTGGCGACCACGGTGGGGCGGGCGGTGACGAAGGTGCCGCCGTAGCTGATCTCCCGCCCGGGGGGCAGGGTTTTCACGTAGGAAGCCTTGCTGATCAGACCCATGGCGGGGGTCAGGGGGAGCAGCCCGGTGTCCACCTCGTCGCTGGGGTACAGGCCGTAGGTGACGATGCCGGAGCGCACCATTTCATAGTGGCGGTCGAAGTTCATTAGTCCGGCGGAGTTGTTCAGGTGGCGGATGGGAATGCGGACGCCCCGGCGTTTCAGCATGGCGTCGAAGGCGTCGAAGCGTTCCGCCTGGGCGCGGGCGCGGCTGAGGTCAGAGCTGTCGGCGGCGGCAAAATGGCTGAACAGCCCCTCTGCGGTCAGCCCCGGCAGGGCGGCGATTGCGGCGCAGATATCGGCGTCAACCTCTGTCACCTGAAAGCCGATGCGGCTCATGCCCGTGTCCACGGCGAAGTGAAACGGTGCGGAAACCCCTGCTTCCACGGCCGCCCGGGACAGGGCTTCTCCATCCTCCCGGCGGAAAATGGCGGGGCGGATGCCAAGATGCACGGCGTCGGGGAAAGCCTGCGGCGGCGTGTAGCCCAGAATCAATATCGGCCGGACAATTCCGGCGTCCCGCAGCTCCAGCGCTTCCGACATGGAGCTGACGCCGAAAAAGGCGCACCGCTCCTCCAGCAGCCGAGCGATGGGAACCGCGCCGTGGCCGTAGGCGTCGGCTTTGATGACCGCCATCACCGGCACTCCGGCCTTGCGGCAGACCGCGTCAAAATTGGAAGAAACGGCGTCCAGATCAATGATCGCCCGGGTGCAGTCGTGGGACATATGGTATCAGGTTCCTTTCGTGGGTAAGCGGCGGAATTTCGTGATTTCCTGCCGGCATCTGGATAAGCAGTCTTTATCTTACCATAGAAAATAACAAAAGTAAACACGCAAACGCATTAAGGTTCCCTTGCTTTTGGGGTCGAATAATGGTATAATTTCCGCAATCCGAGAGGGAGGTACGCTCATGGCACGAACGGACAATTATCTCATTCAGGCGCAGCAGGCGAAGAACTGCTTTCTGACCTACGACGCGGAAGCGCTGGCGAAAAAGCTGAAGGCAAAGCTGGACGCGGATTTTTTGTATACCGTGCTTTTCGGCCAAAGCTACCGGGTCTCCCGGAAAACCGGGGATATCCAGCGGCTGGAAAACGGCGCGTGGCAGGACGGCAACAGCTATGAGGAGGTCATGACCCTGCTTGACCTGATCTGCGACAGCCGGGAAGACCGGCACATCAGCGGCCGGTGGAAGGCCATGCAGGACTTCGGCCTGCAATTTCACCAGAAGCTGCTGGAGGACGGCCACGACCCCTGGGCGGAGCGGTTTCAGAATGAGCTTCCCGCCTTCCGCCGGGCGTGTCTGGCGCTGGGGGGCAAGCCCCTTCCCGTGGGGGACGCGGCCTATGCCTTTGAGATTTTCGACGGCCTGGGGGTCGCCGTCCAGCTGTGGCTTGGGGACGACGAGTTCCCGCCGAATCTGCGCTTTTTGTGGGACGAGAATGCCGACCAGTACATCCGCTATGAGACGATGTACTTTGCAAAAGCGCTGCTGCTGAGCAGAATCGCGGGGAAGATGGAAGAAGCGTAAAAACAGGCGCTGCGAGAATGCAGCGCCTGTTTTGGCATATCGGGAAAATCAATACTTGGGATTGGGACCCCACTGGTTGTCGCCGGTGCTGTCCTTGCAGTACCAGACGAGCAGAATGATGGAACCCACCACGGGGATCAGGTTCAGCAGATACCAGGTACCGGCCTTGCCAATGTCGTGCAGGCGGCGGACACTGATGGCGATCGTGGGGATCAGAACCACCAGAGACCAGATCCAGGCGTAGTCCTTCAGGATCCCGGCGGCCAGGCTGCTGGCGATGGCGCAGAACAGGAATGCCCACCAATACTCGCTTCTTCTGGAGCGGGTGTTAAAGTCCGCGTACTTGGTGAAGAACAGCTTGATGGCGTCAATGAAGCCCACGGAAGGCTTCGGCTCCCGATTCTGGGTATAGGTAACGTAGCCACCCTCGACCTGCTGCGCACCGCAGCCGTCGCAGAACTGTGCGCCGTCAGGCAGCTGCTTACCGCAATTCTTACAATACATGAATATCTCTCCTCTTTATTATTTATTTTAGCGGGCCCTCCCGCAGTGGCACGTAGTTTACCCCTTCACGCTTCCATCCGGGTTGAACAGGGGCAGCTTCTCCAGATAGATCAGGTCGGGACGCTCCTGGGCGTCGCCCTCGGCCAGAATGGCCATGCGTCCGCAGATGATGCCGCCCGCTTTTTCTACCAGGGTTTCCAGCGCCTTCAGGCTCTCACCGGTGGAGATCACGTCGTCCACGATAAGAATGCGCTTGCCCTTCATCAGCGCGGCGTCCGCGCCGTCCAGATAGAGCTTCTGCTCCTTGGCGGTGGTGATGGAATGCACGGAAACGCTGAAAATGTCCCGCATGTACAGCTTGGGGGCTTTGCGCGCCAGCAGGTACTTCTTATCCCCGGCCTGACGGGCCATCTCGTGGGCCAGAGGAATGCCCTTGGCCTCGGCGGTGATGATGTAGTCATATTCCGGCGCACGCTTTAATAGCTCCCGGGCGCAGGCCACGGTCAGCTCCTGGTCGCCGAAGATCACAAACCCGGCGATATACAGAGAATCGTTTACCGGGCAGATGGGCAGATCCCGCTCAAGACCCGCAATGGTCATATGATAATACATAGAATTTCCGCTCCTTCTCTTTTCTGGAAGTAATCCTGAATTTATTATAACGCCACGGTGGAAAAAGTCAAGGGCAGCACCGCACAATTCGGCAAGTGCTTTCGGCGAGGGATTTTGTCACAAGCCAAGGTTTGGAAAACGCAGGAATACTGTATGTATTTCAAGTTTTTCAAACTGCAGGATTGGGGCAAAAGATCCGCCGAAAGCCGCAGACGCAATTGTGCGGGGTTGCCCAAGGGCAGCACCGCACAATTCGGCAAAGGAAAAGATTTGGAAACCTGCGCGATTCCGGATTGCTTTTTTCGCCCCGGCGTGCTACCATACTCATACGAAAAATATTCGGCTCGAAAAGGGGAAAGACCATGTTTTACAAGAACGCACGAATTTTTGCTTCCGATTTTCAATTCCATACCGGCGCATTTGAGGTGCGGGACGGCCTGTTCGGCGAAGTCCTCCCCGAAAACGTCCCCGCTGACGCCGTTGACTTAAGCGGCGCTACCGTCATTCCCGGCCTGATCGACGTCCACAGTCACGGCAACTCCGGCGCGGACTTCTCCGACGGCGATTACGAGGGACTCAAGCGGATGGCCGCTTTCTATGCCAGGTGCGGCGTCACCTCCTTCGCTCCCGCCTCCATGACCCTGCCCTACGACGTGCTGGAAAAAGCCTTCGCTACCGCGAAGCGGCTCCACGCCGAAGCCCCCGAGGGATTGTCCCGCCTTATGGGCATCCAGATGGAGGGGCCTTACTTCTCCTACAAAAAGCGGGGCGCCCAGAACCCCGACTATCTGAAGGATCCGGATTTTGAGGGCTTTAAGAAGCTGTACGAGGGCTGCGGCGGCCTTGTCCGCATTGTGGACGTTGCGCCCGAACTGCCCGGCGCGGCGGAGTTCGTCGCCAAGGCGAAGGAACTGTGCACCGTCTCCATCGCCCACACCGATTCCGACTACGACCATGCCAGAGCCGCCATCGACGCCGGCGTCACCCACCTGACCCACCTGTACAACGCCATGCCCCCCATCCACCACCGCAACCCCGGCGTCATCCCCGCCGCGGTGGAGACCCCGGGCGTTCAGGCCGAGATCATCTGCGACGGCTACCACGTCCACCCCGCCGCCGTCCGTCTGGCCTTCACCATGTTCCGCGACCGGATGGTGCTGATCTCCGATTCCGGCCGCTGCGCCGGTGAGCCGGAGGGAACCGGGTTCCAGCTGGGCGGTCAGGACGCATGGCTTCGCGGCGGCGTGGCCAGACTGGCCGACGGCACCATCGCCTGCTCCGCCACCAACCTGTGGACCTGCCTGCAAAACGTTGTTAAGTGGAACGTCCCCGAGGAGGCGGCCGTCCGTGCGGCGACCTTCAACCCCGCCAAGGCCATCGGCGCGGCGGACAAGGTCGGCACCATCGAACCCGGCAAGCTGGCGGACTTCGTTGTCACCAACGCGGATTACACCCGGAAGCGGGTGTTCATCGGCGGAAAGGAAATCTGACGGCAGCTTTACACGTACATGTTCGGCAGGCTCCCCCATTTCCGGGGAGCCTGCCCAGTCCTGCCTGAATCCGGCAAAAATATAATCTGATTTGAGGTTTTTATGCATCATCGTTACATCGGAGACAAGGCGTTTTACCGCCGGGTCTTTGGGGTAGCCGTCCCCATTATCATCCAGAACGGCATTTCCAACTTTGTATCCCTGCTGGACAACATCATGGTCGGCCAGGTGGGCACCGTCCCCATGAGCGGCGTTTCCATCGTCAACGGCCTGCTGTTCGTGTTCAACCTGTGCATCTTCGGCGCAAGCTCCGGCGCGGGCATCTTCACCGCCCAGTTCTACGGTTCCAGGGACGACGAGGGCATCCGCCACACCTTCCGGTTCAAGCTTCTGATCTGCATCGTCATTTCCCTGGTGGGCGCGGCCATTTTTCTGCTGGGCGGCTCCAAGCTGATCGGGCTTTACCTCACCGGCGAGGGCGATGCCGCCACCGCCGCCGGGGCGCTGGATCATGGGCTTCGATATCTGGCCATCATGCTCTGGGGACTTCTGCCCTTCGCCCTGACCAACGCCTATTCCAGCACCCTCCGGGAGACCGGGGAGACGTTTATCCCCATGCTGGGCGGCATTGCGGCGGTGCTCGTGAATCTGGTGCTGAACTACATCCTGATCTTCGGCAAATTCGGCGCGCCGGAGCTGGGCGTGGAGGGCGCGGCCATCGCCACGGTCATCTCCCGGTACGTAGAGCTTGCCGTCGTAGCCGGGTGGACCCACAGCCACAAGACCCGCAACGCCTTCATCGTGGGCGCTTACCGCTCCATGTACATCCCCGGCAGGCTGCTGAGATCCATCACCATCAAGGGTATGCCCCTGCTGGTCAACGAATTTCTCTGGTCCAGCGGCATGGCTATCCTGAGTCAGTGCTACTCCACCTGCGGCCTGGACGTGGTGCCTGCCATGAACATTTGCAGCACCCTGTTCAACTTAGGCAGCGTCGTCTATCTTTCCATGGGCAATTCCGTGGGGATCATCATGGGGCAGATGCTGGGCGCGGGGCATTCGGAGAAAGACGTGCGGGACACCAACCGGAAGCTCATCGCCGTGTCCATCACCTCCGGCATCGTCTTCGGCGGCCTGATGGCGGCGGTTTCCGAGGTGTTCCCCGGCATTTACAACACCACCGACGCCGTGCGGCATCTGGCGGCGCAGCTGATCTGGATCTCCGCCGTGATGATGCCCTTCGGCTCCTACCTCAACGCCACCTATTTCACCCTCCGCTCCGGTGGGCAGACCTTCGTGACCTTCCTGTTTGACAGCTGCTTCATGTGGGTGTTCTGCGTGCCGCTGGCCTTCTGCCTGAGCCGGTTTACGGATATGCCCATTTTGCCGCTGTATGCCATCTGTCAGGCTACCGACCTTGTCAAGTGCGTCATCGGCACGATCATGCTGAAGCAGGGCAAGTGGATCCAGAATCTGACGGTCTGATGTATTGAAAACGCCGGCAGCGGTTTTCGCTGTCGGCGTTTGTGGTATGTCTTACTTGTGAAGGAAGGAAAACGGACCCTTCTTTTCGTAAGGCGCGGAGGTGATGTCACCCACCTGATAGCCGGTGGCGTTGATGGTCTCCCGGAGCTTGTTCTCATCCAGCGGCTCGTCGGACAGGATGACGGTCTCGCCCTTCGTGTGGGAGGAAGTGACCTTTTTGACGTTCAGCGCACTGCGGACGGCGTCGTTCACATGGGCTTCGCACATGGAACAGGCCATGCCGGATACCTGCACGGTTGTCTGAATCATAATAACCCTTCTTTCTGAAAGTGTTGCCCATATTATAGCACAATCTTTGGTTAGCGTCAACTAACCTGATAAAAAATGACCATGCTTGCAGAGCGTGACGAAATCTGTTATACTGAGCTTGGGAACCTCTGAATAAATCGTCTTCGGCTGAGCAGCGGATCTTTTTCCCCAGCTGTGCGGTTTCAAAAACGGGAAATACATACAGTATTCCTCCGCTTTTGAAACCTTCGTCTAGAGAAAAATCTCTCGCTGTCAGCTCTCGCCGATTTAATCAGAGCTTCCCTAGAAAGGAAGTGTTTTCCCGTGCGGTGGGATTGTCATATTCACATGGTTCTGGACGGCGCGGACTGGAAGCGGGCGATTGCCCGGCATTCCGGGGGCGTGGATGAACACTGGGTTCGCCGGGTGCTGGAAGTCTACCAAAAGCTGGGATTTACCTACCTCCGGGACGGCGGCGACCGCTGGGGCGTGGGGGCGAAAGCCCGGTCGCTGGCCGGGGAGTACGGCATCACCTACCGCACGCCGCTGTCGCCGCTTTGCGCTCAGGGACACTACGGCGGCTTCATCGGGGAAAAGTACGAAAATCTCTCCCAATATGCCGCCATGGTTGCCCGGAAGCGGGCGGAAGGTGCGGATTTTATCAAGATCATGATCTCCGGGCTGATGGACTTTGACCGTTTCGGCGTGCTGACCGAGGACGGCCTTCCTCCGGAGACCATCCGGGAGTTAGTCCACATTGCCCACGAGGAAGGCTTCGCCGTAATGGCACACGCCAACGGCGCCCGGACGGTGGAGGCCGCGGCGCTGGCCGGTGTGGATTCCGTGGAACATGGCGCGTATCTGGACGGGGACGCGCTTCACGCCATGGGCGAAAACGGAACGGTGTGGGTGCCGACACTGTCCGCCATCGGGAATCTGCGGGGAACGGGACGCTTTGACGAAGCCGCCGTGGCAATGATTCTGGAAAGCGCCATGGAAAATGTGGCCGTCTTTGCGGCCATGGGCGGTCTGATCGCCCCCGGAACCGACGCCGGGGCGTGGGCGGTTCCCCACGGGAGCCTGTCGGAATACGCCCTGCTGGGGCAGGCGTTGGGGGAGAATGCGGAGAATATACTGAGCCGCGGCGCGGAGGAAATTCGGAAAAGGTTCTGACGAACTGCCTGCCGGGCAGCAGAGAACGCATTGTCATTGCGCAAGGCAGCAAATTGCGTCAGGGGCTATCGGAAGCAATACGGATAATCGTCCGCAAACGCGGAGAACTGAGAGCAAGTGCGTTCGTCATTTTGATTTTTCGGGAGGCATTACATAATTCCCCTTTTCCTGCAAATACTGCTACAGGAGCAAACCGCGCGTTACGCGCTTCAAAGGAGAAGAGAATTATGAAGGCAACAGGCATTGTGCGACGGGTGGACGATCTGGGCAGAATCGTCATCCCGAAAGAGATCAGAAGAACCCTCCGTATCCGCGAGGGCGACCCGTTGCAGACATCATTGACACAGTGGGAAAGATTTTGCTTCGCGATGGACGATTTGGCGAAACGGAACGGGTGGAGTTAGTACATAACGACGAAGAATTACACCTTTAACCATGAGAATATGGGGGGCAAAATAGGCGAAAAGCGCCGCACGATGACCGATATGGCCATCGTGCGGCATTTTGCCATGCTGCTAAAGGAAACATGCTATTGGTCGGCTACTCAATCGCATGAATAATATCAATTTTCAGCTCCTCGTCTGTATCATATGTGCCATCCATCACGGCAGTAATTATCCGGAGCAGTAGGGGTTTATTGATTTTTCCAGCAGCAACTTGATAGCTGACATTTTCCATCACTGTAAAGAAGTTCTTCGCTACCGCCATATAACCATTTAACAGAAGGAACTGTGCGCTCAATGTTATTGCTAGACGTTTATTGCCATCGGCAAAACAGTGAAATTCACATACACAAAAAAAGAGGTGCGATAGTTTTTCCTCAAATGTTGGATAATAATCGTCGTTTTGTATATTATGTAGAACGCTATCTAACCGTCCCAAATCAAAATGTTCATAAGTTCCACCGCCACTATATTGGATCGTCTTCTCGTGTATGCGCTTTGCTTGCTCAAGCGTAAGATACACCACGCCCTCCATTTAATTACGCTCCTTTAGCCGTTTTAATACATCTCTATTTTCCTCCATAAGTCTTTCAAGTTCGTCTCCCGTTGCTCCTAAGAATTTTTGATACTCGTCTTTCTCAAGAGGCTGAATATACTCCGAAAGCTGGTAATGGAATGCATCTCTTAATGCCATATCCCGGCTAGCCATTTTAACACGCCCTCGTTGAATGAGTGGTTTCCACAACGCCATATTTTCAAACTCATGAAACAATATTTCTGTTTCAGATATCGTCATTTTTCGGTTTAAATCAGTATATCTCTTGCGTATAGCGTCTGCCAAGCCACTTTCGTATGCAGCTATGATATCCAAAATCTCACTATAGAATGTATCACGAACTTTCTCGTTCGATTTTAAATCCAATATTTTCTTGTACTCTTTTGCTTTCTCGCGAAAAATACTGACGTAAATCATATCAGTAAACCGAGCGTACTTATATTTGTCATCTTCAACGCATTCTTTAAGTGCATCTGTAAAATTTCTACGATAATTATCTTCTTGAAGTGATGCAAAAACAAAGTCCTTGTCTCGTTGGTTAATGTATTTTGTTCCGCCTCCAGTTTTTCGATTAATCAAATCAATAACGATATCGAGCATCATTTGTCGTAATGCTTTTGCTCGATCACTTTCAGAAAGAAGCATTGCCAAATTCAGAAACGACTTGAAGTCAAAAACACCAAGTTGACGAATTTTGCTAGGGACATAAATGTCCTTAGCAAATTTCTCCCTCCCTGCCTCAAGAAAGCTCTTAAGGCGTTTACCCCGGAGAACTTCATAGCCATTCTGTGTTAATTCCTCGTTATTTTGCTCGATATATCTACTGATTGTCCGGATATCAACTTCAAAAAATGCGGCAACGTCTTCTCTGGTAACGTATATTTTATTCTCCCATAAGATTCCTTGGATTCCCGATTTTTCTTGAATTTCCTGCACAGCTAAGTCATTGTTGAGAATATTCTGACGATCAATACGAGATGCTGTCAAATCTTTTGCCATATAACGTTCCCTCCCAAATAATCCATGAATATTTCTACGCTGCCAGCGCATTGGCATTAACCCTTTCAATCGCCTGTCGGATGCCTGCCCACACGGACAGGTCTGTGAACACCTCAACGATGCTGCCGTAGTCCGTGAACGGCGCTTCCTGCAAAACGGACAGGTCTTTCATCATACCGTTGTGGACGATGTACTCCACAATCTGGTTTACGAAGTAAATCTGCCTGCTGTCAAGGGCCGCATCATTCAGGTACTGTGCAAAGGCTTCTTTTGCAGCGTTCATGTCAAGCCCGACGATTTCGCGCACAAACTCGCCCAGCGGCTTCTGGCCGTACTCGGCCTCATAATCCTGTTTCGTACCAACTTCGCTCCAGAGTGCTTTCTCCAGTTCCTGCACATCTTCCGCAGTCAAAGGAACATTCCTCTTTAGTTTGGCAATAACGGCGTCATTCATGTGCTGACGCACATAGAACTCCGCCTTTGCTTTGTAGTTCTTCAGATCGTCGTTCTCCAACTCAGATTCTTTCCAATCTACAGACAGAATTTCGTCATCAAAGTTCGTATCATAGTGCACCTTACCGACCGGAATATACTTGATAAGGTCACGCAGGTTCTCCCGGATATGCTCAAATTCGCAGATTCCGGCGGTCTCCACATAATCTGTGTGCAGGATTTTGTCAATCAGCTCAGCCTGCACCATGATCTCCGGGATATTCGCCACAGACGCGACGGCAGAGACCTTTTTAAACAGATCGCTCCGCGCCTTGCCATACTTCTTTCCCGCCAGGTACGCAAGCTCGATGCCGTACAGCAGCGCGTCGAACCGCAGCGCCTTGGCATCATCCTCTTCCGGTGTAATAAGCGGCGCAAGCTCTTGCCCCATGAGCAGGGTGTCCTCATAGGTCAGGGCGTTATAGCTGTCCGGTTCGGCATACCGCTCTACATATTTTAAATGCTGGCGGACAGCAAAATTCTCTTTGTTCAGCTCCCGCACCTTGCGCACCATGTCCTCTACCAGCGTCTTGCGGAAGGCGATGAGATCGGTTGTCTGATATGCCAGGTCCTGCAATTTGAAAACGATCTGCGCCTTCAGATGGAAAATTGCGCCCTGCAAGGCAATCATGTTCGCGGTGGGCTTGCCCTTGTTCATGCGGAAGAACTCAAAATTGCCGCAGAAGTCGAAAATGTAGAACTTGTCCTTATCCTTACCATCCAGCAGCCCCGGACACAGACGGGTGCCGCGTCCGATCATCTGCCAGAATTTTGCCTTGCTCATGACCTTTTTGAAGAACACCAGATTCAGCACCTCCGGCACGTCAATGCCGGTGTCCAGCATATCCACGGAAATGGCGATCTGAGGCAGTTTCTTCGGGTCAGAAAACTCGTCAATGGCGCTCTGCGCGTAGGTCATATAGTTGTCAATGACCTTGGCAAAGCCGGGAAGGTGTGGGTATTCCTGATTGAAAACCGCGAGGATTTTCTCTGCATGGGTGTGATTTTTTGCAAAGATGATGGTCTTGCCCAGCTTGCTGCCGTAGTCGATGGTCAGGCCGTGGGTCATCAGCGTGCTCAGTACCTGTCGAATGGTGTCTTCATTGAAAATCCATTCATTCAGCGCCGAGGACGCAATGCGCTCCGGCAGCGCTCCGTTTTCATCCTCAAAAGTGTCCTCAAAGGCCTGCTTGTCCTCGTCGGAAAGCTCATCGTAGACGATGCCCTGCTCGATAAATTTCAGCTTCGTCTCTACCGACAGGAAATCCACCAGATACCCGTCCTTCACCGCCTGCGCCAGCTCGTAGCCATAGGTGGGGACGCCGTTTTCCAGTTCAAATATCTCATAGGTATTCTTGTCGATCTCGTCCTTGGGCGTGGCCGTCAGTCCCACCAGCGGCGCGTCGAAATATTGGAAAATATCCCGGTATTTGTTATACACCGAGCGGTGCGCCTCGTCGCAGATCACGAGGTCAAAGTGCCCGCAGGTAAAGAGCTTGCCGTCTTCATCCTGCACGCTGTCAATGACATTGTACATGGTCTGATAGGTGGAGAAGACGCAGTGGGCGGTGTAGTTATCCTTCTCTTCGCAGAGGTTGGTGACGGAGAGATCGGGCAGCAGATTTACAAAGCTGCGTTTGGCCTGCGTGACCAGACTGTTACGGTCGGCCAGAAACAGGATGTTTTTCACCCAGCCGTGCTGAAGCAGCACATCGCACAGGGCAATGACCGTCCTCGTCTTGCCGGAGCCGGTAGCCATGACCAGCAGCGCCTTGCGGCGATTCCGGGCAAAGGCATCACAGACGGCCTTGATCGCGCCCTCCTGATAGTAGCGTCCGGCGATGTTGCGGTTCACCATAATGTTTTTGAGGCTCGTCCGCATGGTCTGGAGATTGAAGAGCTTCTCCAGATCCCGCTTGGAATAAATCACGGCACACCTGCGCTCAGGGTACAGATTGTCCGTAATGTGGGTCTCAAAGCCGTTGGTCAGGAAGATGACCGGGCGGCGGTGGTACTTTTTCTCCAACAGGTCGGCGTAAAGCTTTGCCTGCTGACGACCCTTGGTCGGATCCGCACAGGTGCGCTTGGCTTCGATCACAGCCAACGGGCGGCCGTCGTCACCGTAGAGGACATAGTCCGCATAGCCTACCTCTGACTTGTTGGGCATACCGGGCAGCTCGACTTCACTGCGCCAGTCCTTGCCCTCCGTCCAGCCGGCGTCTTCCAGCATGGTGTCGATATACAGCTTGCGGGTCTTGTATTCGGACAGGTCAAGGGGCTTGGGCACATAGGTCTGCTGCTGCTCGGCGCGGCGGGCGGTGAGTTCCTCCTTCAGCGCAGCGTTCTCCGCCATCAGCGCGGCGAGATCAATGTCGGCTGCTCCCTGAGAGTCCCCTCGCGGAGCGGGCACGGCGGGCTGCTGCAAGAGACTGCGGTCAAAATGCCCCTCGGTGTAGTTTTCGGCGTAGCAGTGCGCCACAAAATCCAGAAAGACATACAGGTTCTCCAGACACAGCACCGCCTGCTCCTCGGTAATTTTCCTGCCGGTGTGGGCGGCGTTGTTGCCCATGCGGCGAATCAGATCCATCCGCCGCCAGATGTCCGCGCCCACGATGTCCCGGAAGTCCTCGGTATTCATGAGGCTCACCAGAGAATCCTGATAAGGCATGACCAGCCCCTTGTCCACAGAGTACATCCACTTCACGGCAAATTCCATCGCCCGGCGGCAGTTCAGCACGCAGGCGGACGGGTCAATATGTAGGATTCGCTCAGCGGAGACGGCTACGGAGGCGAAAGGCTCAAATTCCGATGTAGATGTAAAAATATCAAAGTTAGTCATAGTAATAACATCTCTATTCGTCCTTTAGTCTTCTTAAAGGTCCTTCAAAATCTTGGATAAGCGTGTAAAATAGCTCATCTCCGTTGATAAAAGTCTGATAATCCGGTATCTGTTCATAGAGGTTCAGTTTTGTAAGTATATCCCTAACTGTAGCCGCACCAAAACTGCGCGTCAGCCCGCCAAACGGAACTGCATACCGCAACACTTCAGCCTCTTTGAACCATTTTCGGGGTATCGTCCTCTCGAAATGTATTTTCCCATTTTCTATACTGCATTTTACTCCATAATTATTCAGCGCATTAACCATCTCCTTGGCTGTTATATTTAAATGATATGAGTGGTCTTTTCGCACCGTATTTTTCCTTAAAAAATGAGCAATAGTCTTAATCTCCTGATCATCCATCTTTCTATATTTCTTCCATATGTTATCAAAATCATGTGAAAGTCTATTTGCTGCTGTTGCTACAACAAGTTTCTCGAACTCTTTGACGGACGCATTGGGCAAATAGTTATATAAATTAAGTTGGTACAACAGAACTAATAATGCCGTTCGCTTATTTCCATCTGAAAACGAATGATTCTTAACTATACCATAAAAAAGCGTACTACAAATATCGATAGGGTTACTGTACTTTGTTCGACCTCCAAATTCAACCTGTTGACGGCTTAATGCCGAATATAACAAATCCATGCTACGAACACCAACCAGCATAGTTTCGGTTGTTTCGGACATCGGATCTGTAAAATAGTCTGCCAGAGAAAAATATGCGCGTAGCGTATCTGAAACATTTATTATCGGGTGTGATAAGCCGTCAATATCCGGGTATAATTTGTGTAGCCTGAGATACTCTTTTTCTAATTCAGGATTGTTAAATTTCATATCTACCTTTCTACTTTCCTTTTGTGAGTTAGATGGTTTCCATGCGGCATACAGCATATCAAATATCAACTCCTCCTCGCTCACTTGTATTTAACAGTATAGCAAGGTTGTTGACAAAGATGTTATTCCATTCCGCATCTGTTTGTTAAACGGATGCCATGCATCACCCCTGCCTTCTGTATGGCAACTTTTGATTTGTCGGTCTGGTTGATAAAGTCAACGAATGCATTCTGCTTTGATTATCCGAAATATTGCTGCATCAGACTGTCAAACAATAGTTGTGCTTTGTCCAACGCTTTCTGTATGGCAACTTTTGATTTGTCGGTCTGTTCAACAAAAGCCGAAAATTGCTTCTGTCGGTCAAGCGGTGGTAACATAATGTTAAGTTTTTTCAGCATTGATATTGACAAATAGGCCACCGTTGACCCCGCTTGCAAACTTGCAATTTGCTTCTGAATTCCTGACATTGCAAACAACTGAGATAAATACACACTTGTAATTTGATTGTTCAAATCAGAGAGCCAGCTTATCATTCCATCTTGAAAATAGAATTCATCTTCTTGTCTAACGATGTAACATCTGCCAAGCGTTCCTCTTGAAGTTACAAGAATATCACCAGCAGTCGGAACCAAATCAGTTTCCTTTAGTTCATTGTACTTCTCGGTTGGAATAAACAACTCAGGAGCATTTTCTACATTGTCAATACGCTCATTCAAATCTGAAATCCGCAAGAAGGGAATCCCTTCGGCACATTGTTCGTTTTGGTATATTCTTTTACTTGAACCGACATTGCATAGCTCAGATAATTTCTTAGTTGGCCATTGCATCGTATTGAATTCCGAATCCCCAAACATCTCAACAAATCGGGCTTTGACCAGTTCGTCCAGCTTTTGAAGCTGTTGCTCGTAGCACCCAATAATTGATGAAATGCCATCCAGAATGGAAACAATTTGCGACTGCCTCTCTGCACTTGGATAACTGATTTGTGCCTCTTTCAGCCACTTGAAATGTCTGTTATATCCGGTGTCTGGGATTTTCACATTTTTGAGTGCATAGTACAGATACCGATAATTTGCATCCGTAAATCGGCTGCGTAAAACCTTGACACCGTCTGCGCCAAGGAAAAACGGCTTATCGACATATTTGACAATTCGCGTGTGATCTCCAAATACAATAGCCGGTACACTTTTGAATACCCCATCTTCTAAATCGGTATATCCGGCAATGGCCTCCTGCCCTTGATCAATTATCTGATATTTTCCCTGTGAATGGTATTCGTCGGTTTTTATCTTTGTACCGTGCTTTGTGACATCTTCAAACACTTCATCAAAGTTCTTTTTACTTTCGGCCATTATAACGTCCTCACAGTCCCAGCATTTCTTCTAAAGCGGCCATTTCCTCACCAATTTTCATTTCCAACTCCCGCAACTCCGCCATAATCTCCCCCGTAGGCGGATACTCCACAGGCTTGTACTCCGTTTTCTTGTACTTGTTGATGGACAGGTCATAGCCGTTGTCCACGATCTCCGCCTTGGGTACGAAGAAGGATTTTTCCGTGCGCCGGCGGCCTTTTTCTGCCTCCGGATTGCGGAACCGGGCAATAATATCCGGAATGTCATTTTCCTGCACCGGGCTTCGCTTATCATCCAGACCAAAGCCGTCGGCGGTCATGTCGTAGAACCATACCTTGTCCGTGCCGCCGTGGCCGGTCTTGGTGAAAATCAGAATGGCGGTGGATACGCCGGCGTAGGGCTTGAACACGCCGCTGGGCATGGAGATGACCGCTTCCAGCCGGTTGCCCTCGATCAGCTCCTTGCGGATGGCCTTATGGGCGGTAGACGAACCGAACAGCACGCCGTCCGGCACGATGCAGGCACACCGCCCGCCGGTGCGCAGCATCCGCAGGAACAGGGTCAGAAACAGCAGCTCGGTTTTCTTGGTCTTGCAGACCTTCAGCAAATCCGCTGACACGGTATCGGCATCCAGACTGCCTTTGAACGGCGGATTGGCAAGGATCAGGGAGTATTTCTCTTTGTCCGGATTCTGGTCGGACAGGCTGTCCCGGTACTCGATAAAGGGACTCGCAATGCCGTGGGTCATCATGTTCATCGCGCCGATCCGGAGCATGGTGCGATCCATGTCGTAGCCGAAGAACATATGGTTCATATAATGGTCTTTCTTCTGGCGGTTGAAGAAGATTTCTTCTTTCCGGGTTTCTTTCAGATATTCGCCTGCCGAAACAAGGAAACCGGAGGTGCCGCAGGCCGGGTCGCAGATGACGTCGTCGGCCTTCGGATCCATCAGCTCCACCATCATGCGGATGATGTGGCGCGGGGTGCGGAACTGACCGTTGCGGCCGGACTGGCTGATTTTGCTGAGCAGATATTCGTAGGTATCGCCCCGCACGTCCACCGCCTGGGATTCGCTCATCAGACGGTAAATCTCATCCAGCGCGTCCACCACCTTGGAAAGCAGCAGCGGCGTGGGCAGCTTGAAAATGGCGTCATCCATGTACTTGGAATAGGCGCTGTTTTTGTCGCCGTGGAGGTTCTTGATAAAGGGAAACACCCACTCCTGCACGACGGAGTACATTTTCCCCGCCGGGAAGTCGTGAAACACACTCCATTTGAGCTGCTGACCGTCGATGGTACGCTCGCCCACCTGCACCTCATCGGTGAAGATGCTGGTATAGGGCAGCCCCAGCATGGCGGCCTCCTTTGCCCGGAGGTTGTCCGAATCATCCAGGTCGTGAATGAACATCAGATAGGTGATCTGCTCAATCACATCCAGCGGATTCACCAGACCGCCCGCCGCAAAAATGTCCCAAAGTCCGTCAATTTTATTTTTCAGTTCGCCTGTAATCATTTATTCTCTCTCCCTGTTCCAAACATAAGAAGTGTAGCGGCCGCCGCTGAGCTTGATGATCTCGCCGGATTTCAGCAGCTCTGCCAGTGCCCGCTGGACGGTGATCTGGCTGATATCCGGGCATGCGGCCATGATTTCGCTTTTGGTGATCTTGCCGAGGTGGTTTTTGATGATCTCCCGCACCCGGTCGGGCTTGGAAAGCCCCTTTGCCGTCAGCAGCTCGATCCGGTTTTCAAAATCCCGGTACGCCGCCGCCAGAACGCCCAGCATATAGGTGACAAAGGGCGCATAATCATTCGTCCCTTCGTGCCAGTTATAGGAGCTGGCTTGCAGGGCTTCGTAATAGGTCTCCTTGGTGTCGGAGATCAGCTTTTCGATACTGATATATTTGCCAACGATATAGCCGGAACGGTATAAAAGCAGCAGCGTCAGAAGCCTGCTCATGCGGCCGTTGCCGTCGTTGAAGGGGTGGATGCAGAGGAAGTCCAGTATAAAGATGGGAATCAGCAGCAGCGGGTCAAGCTCTGCATCCTGCATTGCCGTTTCAAGAGCGTTGCACAGTGCCGTAATGGCCTCCTGCGTTTCCCATGCCGGGACGGGTTCAAACCGAACGATTTGCTGGCCGTCCGGCAATTCCTCGGCAATCACATTGTCCGAGTTTTTGAAGCTGCCGCCGATGGACTTGCCGCTGTACTTGTACAGATCCCGATGAAGCTGCAAAATGATAGACGGCTTTGGTGGGATATAGTCATGGCTTTCATGAATCGTTGCAAGTACATCACGGTATCCGGCGATCTCTTTTTCGCTGCGGCTCTGGGGCATGGTTTTCTCACGGACGATTTTTTTCAGGCGGTCGTTTGTTGTAATAATGCCCTCGATGCGGTTGGAGGCTTCAGTGCTCTGTATCTTTGCAACCTCCAAGAGATCAGACAATTCATCCGCCTTTGCCTCAATAAAGAGGTTTTGCTGCCCCTTATATTCGTGAATTTGCGTCAGGTAGGTCACGACCTCCGGCGTCAGGAGCTTTTTATATTCTGTTTTGAAGTTGAAATCTCTCATTCAATTTCCTCATTTGATCTTCAATTTTATCATATTTCCATCAATGATACAGTTATAGTATATACACGAACTTCTTCTTTGTCAACCTCATCTTTATCATCGTTTCGATAATGAATAAATTGAAAATACGTTGGCTGTAATTGCTGAACTTAGATGCAGTACAGTGCTTCCTTTCCTGTTCAGCAAAGGAAGCCTGCACCGATCAATGATGCAGGCTTCCTATGTGCTGGTAAAGGGTTTGCGACATATTCACAACATGAGCTTTTTCGCAGTGCCAATGATAGAAAGTGCTGACTTTGCCGCTTCAAACAGATTTCCTGCAGTAAGCAGTCCCAATCCATCGAAAATGATCGATGGAACAGGTGCGTTTTCTTTGGTTAACTACGTAGTGCAATCTACCGCAGAGTGGAACACACGGCGGAGTTCTTCTTGGTTCGGCATAGGGGTGCCAGATTGCACAGCGGATTGCGCGGGAGCAGACCAGTAATTGACAAAGTTGTCCTGATATGCCGGATAAGAGGCACTCCACTGCATTGGACGAACCGGAGTCGTCTCCCGATAAGGAAGCTGATTAGCGTATCCCAGCATTCTTTGCCGCCTATAGGTTGCCTCTGCATCTAACTGTGCCTGCTCCGCACGTAACTGCTGCCGCAGGCGAGCGGCCTCTTGTCCGTTTTCTAACATGTGGTCTACAAGTTCGCGATAAAATGAATCCTCTTGATACAATTTCCAATCGATCCCCTGCATATTTGCCCTCCTTTTTCATGGGAAATACTCCTATATGTTCCAAGTTCAGTATAATCAAATATATAATGGCCCCCTTATCAATGCGCAGGTCAATGTCGCTGTCCTTATCAGCATCACCTCCGGCGTAGGAGCCGAACAGATAGCTGCGGTCCGCTCCATATTGGGTAGCCAAGGCATCAACGATTATTGAGAGAGGCACCCTCAGCCTTTTCAAGTTCAGGTGTGACAGGACAAAATTGTTTCTCCGGACAACGCATTTGCTCGTAGTACACACAATCCAATACGTTACTATACCCGAGTATATACGATACTGTCGGTAACTCTCAGGCACTATTATACAGAGGCTATTGAAAGCCTTCCTTCTGAATGGAAAACCTTTCTCAAAGCGGAGAAGACGCTTCGCCCGGATTGCGCTCCTGTAGGCTAGGGCTGCATTGCCTTGATCTTTCGTGTCATGCGGATGGCCAAAGGAACGGCGAGCACCAGCGTCAGCACATCGGATGCGGCCTGAACACCGGCCAGGCCGTCGGCACCCCAGAGCTTTCCCATCGGAAAAACAATTGGCAGGAAGCAGGTCCCCTGCCGGGCGGTGGACAGCAGAAGCGCGCCCCTGGCCTCGCCCAGGCTGACACAGAGCATATCGACCACCACGACCCAGCCGTGAATGGGCAGAGCCAGGCATTGCAACCGCAGACACAGAGTGGCGACCCGCAGCATATCCGGATCCTGTCCGGCAAAAACGCGGATAATGGCCGGGGCCGAAAAAACAGAATCGTTCCCAGAAACAGACTGCCCAGAATGGCCACCCAGGCGGAGAAACGATAGCTTTCCGCTACCCGGTCATACCGTTTGGCGCCCCAGTTAAAACCTGCCACCGGCTGGAAGCCGCTGCCGAATCCCAGAATGATGCCAAAGGGAAACATCATGATTTTGGTGCATACGCCGATCCCTGCCAGTACGGAGTCAGCGATCTGCCCCGCGATCTTATTCAGCACAATGGCGGATACCACAGCCAGCCCGGACCGGAACATAGAGGAGGAGCCAACACCGATGATCTCCGCCATAATGTCTCTGGTCATATGAAAATTCCGAATGGACAGATGCAACAGGCCTCTCCGCCTCAGATACGGTACGATCAGAATCGAAAATGTCACCAGCTTGCACAGCGCCGTGGCAAGGGAGGCCCCTGCCACACCCATGTTCAGTCCTGTGATAAAAATCGGGTCCAGGACGCAGTTCAAAATACCGCCGATACTCATGCCCATCGTCGAGAGAAAAGCGCTTCCCTCCGAGCGGAGGCACTGGTTCATCACGAAATTGGCTGCCATAAAAGGTGCGGCCAGCAGCACATAAGTGGCGTATTCTATGGCGTAACGCTCGCAAGTGGCCGTAGCGCCCAGAAGCCGAACCGTGGGCAGCATAAAATGCTGCCGAAAATTGCAAGGGCCAGTCCGATGCCTGCCGCCAGGAAAAAGGCGGTAGAAAGCACCTGGCTTGCCTTTTTGTTTTCGCCTTTTCCCAGCAATCGTGCAATATAGCTGTTGGCGCCCATGGCCAACATGGAGCCGCACATCAGGATCACCTGATCCAGGGATGCGTTGACGCTCACAGCCGCTGTCGCGTTTGTTCCCAGAGCGGTCACAAAATAGGTGTCCGCCATAGAATAAATAGAATTGATCAGAAACGCGACGATCGTAGGAATTGCCATTTGGGGGATGACCCTGGAAATGGGCGCGTTGAGCATCAGCTCCCGACGCTGCTCCTGATCTACGGCCTTCACTTCTCTTTGAATCTTCATTTTTCTCCTCTCAGGGACAATCCGTTGATGTTCGTCCCGGAAAATGCGGAAAAACACGTCGCTGCGCAACCGTGTGCCGGTTCGCAGCGACGTGTTCTCGTAAAACGGGATCAGAACCAGTTGTTGCTGTCTCTGCGCTGGATGGGAAGCCAGGCCAGGATCCTGCGGAGCTCGTCATCCCAGAAATCCCAGTTGTGGATTCCGGGCTGTTCGTGGTAAGTGTGCCGCAGGCCCAGAGCCTGCAGATGCTTCTCAAAGACCACGTTGGATTGGTACAGGAAGTCCTGCCGTCCAATGCAGACGTAGAACTCCGGCAGGGGAACGCCGCTCTTGACGGCGGTATCCGCAACGTGGAACATGTCTTCATCGGTCCCGGTCAGCTGCTCATGGTCGGTGAAAGCCATGGACCAGACGGAGTCGTCGCTGTCTGCCTTATCCTGCCAGCCGCCGAAATTGGCGGACATGCAGGCCACGGCGCCGAATACATCCGGCCTGGTAAAGCCCAGCTTAAAGGCGCCGGTGCCGCCCATGGACAAGCCGCAGATGAACCGGTCCTCCCGCTTCGGGGAAAGGGGGAACATCCATTCCATCATTTTGGGCAGCTCTTCCGTTACATATTTGTAGTAAGCCGGGCCGCCCCGAGGCATATCCCGGTAGCAGCCGTTTTCTGTGGACATCATAACGACGGCAACATAATATTCCTGAGCGTAGCTCTCGATGCGAGAAAAACGGGTATAGTCACCCTCGTCGCCGTAGGTGCCATGGAGCAGATAGAGCGTTGGGAACTTCCGGTCGGAATCGTAAAAACTTCCGTTGGCCTCTCCCGCCAGAGGGGTCGGGAGGATCACCTGAATGCTGGTTTTGGTGCGCAGGGTTTCGGAATAGGTTTTTAACTGAATAAATGCCATGGTGCTCTCCTTTCTACAGCTCTACCACGATCTTGCGGACTTTTTCCGGATGCTCCGTAGCGAAGGCAAACGCCTGCGCCACATCCGCAATGCCGTAATGCTGGGTGACGAAATCCTCCAGCAGCGCGGCGTTTTCCTCCACCAGAGCCACGGCCTTCGGGAACTGGAAGGCCTCCAGCCTGGTTCCGGCCAGTGTGATCTCCTTCTTCATAATGACCGCGTGGGGAATTTCCGACTTGATCGGGCCGAAGCCCAGTTCCACCACCCGGCCCGCTACGGAGACCATATCCACGGCCTGCTCCAGGCTCCATTTGGCACATACGCAGTCCAGAATCAAATTGGGGCCCATGCCGTCCGTCAGGGACTGAACCTCTGCCGCCAGATCCTTTTTCGTGACATCAATCACGTGATCCGCCCCCATTTTTTGGGCGTAGGCCAGCTTCTCGGGGATAATATCCGTCATAATGCAGGTGGCACCCTTTGCCTTTGCCGCCAGCAGACAGCACAGGCCAATGGTCCCGGAGCCCATGATCAGCACCACATCCCCGGCCTGAAGCTGGCCACGGGAGGTGGCCTGAAGACCGATGGTCATAGGCTCTGTCAGCACGGCACAGTGCCAGGGCACGTCCGCGGAGATCTTGTGGGCCTTCTCCTCGTCCAGGAGCACATATTCCCGGCAGCCACCTTCGATATGGACTCCCATTACCTGCAGCTTGGCGCATACGTTTGGCCGACGGTTCCGGCAGGCGTAGCAGGTGCCGCAGGAGACGATGGGCTCGCCCACCACATGGTCGCCGGGTTTCAGCGTGGTGACCCCGGAGCCGATCTCAACGACCTCGCCGGTAAATTCGTGACCGAACACGCGGGGATAGGTGGCAAAGGGATTTTCCCCCTTGTAAATGTGTACGTCGGACCCGCAGATACCGGTGTGCTTTACCCGTACAAGCACCTGCTTCGGGCCAGTGATCCGGGGCATCTCCATTTCCTGTACGGAGATATCCCCGGGCTTGGAAATCATTGCAGCTTTCATATCCGTTCTCCCTCGTTACCTGGACATTTTGCAGATGGATTCCCACAGGCCGTTCAGGTAAGTCAGGCCCAGGGCGCGGTCATAGAGACCATAACCGGGGCGGCCAACCTCACCCCAGATCATTCTTCCGTGATCCGGGCGGATATACGTATCCGGGCAGGTGTCGTACACGGCCTTCATGATCGCGAACATATCCAGATCACCGGCGCTGGACAGATGCGCGGATTCCCGGAAGCAGCGGTCCGAGCCCAGATGCTTGATGTTGCGCACGTGCAGGCAGGCGATACGGTCCATGAGGCCGAAGTGGCGAACCATGGCGGAGATGTCGTTTTCCACATTGCTGCCCAGGCTGCCGGTACACAGGCAGATGGCATTGGCCGGGCTGTCATGGAGGGCAATGATTTTGTCAAAACCCGCCTGGTCGTGGGCAATGCGGGGAAGACCGAAGATTTTCCAGCCCGGATCGTCCGGATGACAGGCCATGCGGATGCCTGCCTCTTCGCAGGTGGGGATAATGCCGTCCAGGAAATACTTATAGTTTTCCAGAAGCTTCTCTTCATCGATGGATTCGTAGAGCTTCAGGACCCGTTCCAGATCGGCCAGCCGCTCCGGCTCCCAACCGGGAAGGGAGAAACCGTTGGAATTCTCCGCCGTCCGGCGCACGATCTCCAGAGGCGTCATTTGCCCCAGTTCTTTTTCGTCAAAGTACAGGCTGTTGCTTCCGTCCTCGGGGATGACCCGTGCCAGGTCCGTGCGCAGCCAGTCAAATACGGGCATAAAGTTATAGACGATCACCTTAACGCCGTATTTTGCCAAATTGCGGATGGTAGTACGGTAATTCTCGATATACCGGTCCCGGGTCGGCAGCCCCATTTTGATGTCCTCGTGGACATTGACGCTCTCAATGACCTCGCACTCCAGCCCAGACTCGTGGACGTGGTCGATATAGGCTTTGATCTCTTCCTCGGTCCAGACCTCACCCGCGGCTTTGTCGTCCAGCAGACCCATAAGACCGGTGCAGCCGGGGATCTGGCGAATATTCTGCAGGGTCACGGAGTCTCTGCCTTCTCCGTACCAGCGAAATGTCAGCTTCATTTTGTTCTCCTTTGCTGTGTTGCTTTTTACATGGGATTGCAAAAAATTCTATATGATTTTCCGGAAATCCAGTTGCAAATAATTCTTTTCCTGTGCTATAATTGTAAAAAAATTGGAAAGGGTGCTTGCCAATGGCCACCAAACTCAGCGATACTGCCTACGATGAATTGCTGTCCCGGATCATCTCCTGTCAGTACCCACCCGGAAGCCTGCTCAGCGAGGAAAAGCTGGTCGCTGAGCTGGGCATCAGCCGCACGCCGATCCGCTCCGCGCTGATCCGTTTGCAGCAGGAGCACCTGGTTCAGATCATCTCCAAGAAAGGGATCCTGGTTTCTGAAATCACGCCGGAAGGAATCCGGGACCTGTTTAACCTCCGGGATCTGATCGAGCCCTACGCCATCCGGGAATTCGGCGGCAATTTCAAAAAGGACCAGCTGATCTACTATCTGAATCTGTTTTCCAAGGAATACTCCAAGGATGACTATCAGATCGTCTATGACAGCGATGTGCAGTTCCATACGGATATTGTCCAGCTGACGGGAAACACATTCCTTTGCGCTTTTTACAATTCTCTGCAAAAGCTGCTGTCCCGGATCACCCTGATCTGCGGTATCTCCGTTGCGGATCGCGTGGTGGTTTCCAATCAGGAGCACGTGGAGATCGTCCTGTCGCTGCTGAAGGATGATAAGGAATCCGCGGTTGCCATGCTGGAGACCCATCTGAAGGAGGCGCGGGAATCCGCCTATCAGGCGATCCTGATCCAGAAGAACAGGCTGCCGGAAAATATTCGTAGTATCAGCATTGACACGCTGCGATAAAGGAAGCGCCATGGGAGACCTCTCCCATGGCGCTTTTTTTAGCCGCCCAGGTAGGCCTTTTTTACCTCAGGGTTGGTCTCCAGATTGGCGCAGGTGTCCTGAATGACAATTTCGCCTGTCTGGATCACATAGCCGCGATCCGCGGTAGCCAGAGCAACCTTGGAGTTCTGCTCCACAAACAGAATGGTCGTGCCGTTCTCCCGCAGCTTCTTAACGGCCTCGAAGATCTCGTGGATCACCAGAGGGGCAAGACCCATGGATGGCTCATCCAGAAGCAGCAGCTTGGGATTGCTGATCATTGCCCGGGCGATGGCCAGCATTTCCTGCTCGCCGCCGGAAAGCGTGCCGCCCAGGGCGTGCTCCCGCTCCCGCAGGCGCGGAAACAGCTCCAGCATCTTGTCCATATGCCGGGTGATCTCTTCTTTATCCTTGCGAAGATAGGCACCCATGGTGATGTTCTCCCGCACCGTAAGCTTTGGGAAAATGTGGCGGCCTTCCAGAACCTGGGCCATGCCCATGCCGGTGATTTTGTGGCCCTTCATGCCGGTGATGTCCTTTCCGTCAAAAGTCACCTGACCCCGGACGCCTTTTGGGGAGGTCAGACCGGAAAGCGTTTGCAGCAGGGTGGTTTTGCCGGCACCGTTGGAGCCGATCAGGGTAACGATCTCGCCCTCGTTGACCTCCAGGCTGACGCCCTTCAGGGCGTGGACATTTCCGTAATAGTAATGGAGGTCTTTTACTTCCAATAGCGCCATATTTATTCGCCTCCCAGATATGCCGCAATAACGGCAGGATTGTTCTGCACTTCCTTGGGCGTGCCCTCCGCGATCAGATAGCCGTCGTCCATAACGTAGATGTAGTTGGAGATCTCCATGATGACCGCCATGTCATGCTCGATGATCAGAACCGTAATGCCCATATCCCGGATATTGCGGACGATCTTGTTCAGCGTGACCTTTTCCGTGGCGTTCATACCGGCCGCCGGCTCATCCAGCAGCAGTACCTTCGGTTTCGTGGCCAGAGCGCGGGCTATCTCGATCAGCCGCTGCTCGCCGTAGGGCAGCGCTCCCGCGGGCAAATCCTTTTTTCCGGCCATGCCCACCATTTCCAGGCACCGGATGCACTCTTCCCGGGCGGCCTGCTCCTGATGGCGCATGGCGGGGGTGTGGAACAGAGAGCCGAACAGCCCATAGGGGATCCGGCAGTGCTGGCCGATCATTACATTGTCCAGCACGCTCATGCCCAGGAACAGGTTGATCTGCTGGTAGGTTCTGGAGATACCGGCCTCGCAGAGCTTGTAGCCCCGGCTGTTGGTAATTTCCTTGCCCTCAAAATAGACATGGCCCTCCGGGGCCTTCTGCACGCCGTTGATGGTGTTGAACAGGGTGGTTTTGCCGGCGCCGTTGGGGCCGATCAGACCGGTGATCTGTCCGGCTTTTACATGGATGGAGACGTTGTTTACCGCAATGACACCGCCGAACCGGACGGTGATGTTTTCAACCTTTATCATTTTGCGCTGCCCCCTTTCACGTTTTTCTTATCCAGCCATCCGGCAATGAGATCACCAAGCTTCCGCAGACCGGAGACACAGCCGCCGGGCAGAAAGCCGATGAAAACCAGCACGATCACACCGTACAGAACGCTGCGCCAGGCCTGGGCGGAGGCCAGCAGTTCGTTGAGGATCTGGTAGACAAACGCGCCGATCACTGGCCCAAAGACGGTGTTGGTGCCGCCGAAGATGATCATCAGAACGAAGTTGAAGGAAAGAGGCTGGGTAAAGCTGTCGGATACGATAAAACCGGTGAGGTGGGCCATATAAGCGCCGGCGAAGCCGCACAGGAAGGCACTGATGGCGAAAGCCATGACCTTGTAGTGCCGGACATTGATGCCCATGCCGTCAGCGGAACGGGTGTTGTCCCGGACGGCCATCATGGCGCGGCCGCACTTGGACCGGCCCAGCAGGGATTTCAGCACAAGCACGATCACCACAAGCACAAAGGAGAAGTAATAGGTGTAGCGGTAGTCGCTGTTGATATCCAGGCCAAAGAGCATGATGTGATTGGCGTACAGGCCCCGGAAGGGGTTCAGAACCGGAAGATTGCAGATCAGCTGATAGATGAAGTAGGAGAAAGCAATGGTGGCCAGAATCAGGAACTGGGCCCGAAGCTTGGCGCAGGGGATGGCAATCAGGCTGCCGATGCCGGCGGACACGAAGGCGGCGATCAGCATACAGAAAATCACGGGGATCCCGGTGTACTGGGACAGCAGCACGGATACATAGCCGCCGATGCCCAGAAAGGCGATGTGTCCAAAGGACATCTGACCGGACATGCCCACAAGGACATCCAGTCCGGAGGCGGCGATGATATACATGCCAACCATGGAAAAGAAATACAGACGGTAGGAATTGGTAATCAGGAAGGGCAGCAGGAGAATCAACAGCGTAAACAGCGCAATGGTCACGGTACGGACCTTGCCGCGGCTGTCCAGAGCTTTGAATGAACGGATCATGGCTTTCCCTCCTTTACACATCGCGGATGGCCTGCTCGTTGAACAGGCCCGTGGGACGGACACAGAGCATCAGGAACAGCAGCAGATAGGCGACCATATCCTTCATGGTGGAGTTCACATAGCCGCCCACGAAGGATTCGATCATGCCCAGCAGCAGGCCGCCCACCATAGCGCCGTAGATATTGCCGAAGCCGCCGGAGACGGAGCTTGCCATGCCCTTGGTGCCAACCTTGCCGCCCAGGGTAATGGCCGCACCGTAAATGGGTCCCAGCATCATGCCGCAGATGGCTGCGGAGGCGGAGGCCAGGCCCCAGACAATGGCGTTGCTGTTGACGACATTGATCCCGCAGGCCTCGGCGGCCAGCGCGTCGCTGGCGCAGGCCCGGGTGGCAATGCCGGTTTTTGTCCTGGTCAGGAACAGATGGATGGCCAGCATAGCCAGAGCAGACAGGAAAAAGCTGAGGATACGCTCAGGGGTAATGACGGTACCCAGTACCTTCACGGTGGAGACGCTGAAGATGGGCGGGAACCGAACGGGATTCGCGCCGAAAATCAGCTCGCAGCTGCCGTTCATGATTTTGCTGAGGCCAAGCGTTACCAGCACCATATAGATGCCCTTGACGCCGCGCTCATTAAAGCGGGAGACAATGCCCACCTGAAGCAGCGCGCCGAAGAGGAACATGATGACCATGGTCAGCACCAGAGAGAGCCAGAAGGACAGGCCCAGGGTCTGGTACAGAGTAACGCCGATGAGAGATGCCAGAGTGACCATTTCACTCTGGGCCAGGTTCATAATGCCGGACGCCCGGAAAATAATGCTGTAGCCCAAGCCAACCATTCCGTAAATCGCGCCCATTACCAGACCGGCAATGATAATTGATACTAGCACACAAACGCCTCCTTAGTCGTTGTTACTATAAGGGAAGCTCCGGAATTTGGGGCTTCCGGGCTTTCAAAAAGGAGGGATCAGGTTCGATCCAAACCCTGATCCCTCCTGCGGTGTTTCTTTAGGAAAGACTGGAGAATTTACTTTGCCCGGCCGGTGTTCTGCAGGTAGGCATCGTAGCCGCCGTCGGCTTCCCATTTTTCAAAGGTCTTGGAGCCGCCGTCGCAGTAGATGATGGGGGTGAAGCTGTGCAGAGGCTCCCGGTCGCCCTGGGTGAAGTCGATGGTTCCGCCGCAGCCCTGCAGGTCATTGATTTGCAGGCAGGCTTCTACCAGCGCGTCACTGTCGTGATTGGTACCGGCCTTGGTGGCTGCTTCAAAGGCGATCAGCGCCGCGTCGTGCATCCGATAGGTGATACCCAGGGTGGGCAAAGCACCGCCGGACTTTTCGGCATACTTTTCCAGGAAGTCCATGACGTTCTCGGAAGCGCCGGCCTCTCTGGCTGCGTCCAGGCTCTTGTAGGTGGTATAGGGAACGACACCGATGATGTAGTTGGAGAACTCCTCGCCGCAGACATCCACGTGAGAGGTCATCCACTCGTCCTTGTTCATAATGAAGCCGTTGTAGCCGTACTCGCGGAGCTGCTTGACGAAGTTGACGCCGGCGCCGGAGCAGACCACATAGACGATGTCCGGGTTGGCGTTGACAATCTTCATGCACTGGGCGCTGTAATCGGTGTCCAGATGACTTCCGGTTTCGGTGGCAACGATGTTCAGGCCGGCGGCATCCATCAGAGGCTTGATGTCCTCGTAGTTGGAAATGGAGGCTTCGTCCTGGCCGTAGAAGACAGCTACATTCTCATAGCCCAGCTTCTGGATCAGCTCTACATAGGTCTTGGCAGTCAGGTTGGCGTTGAAAGCGCCGCGGAAGGAATATTTCTGGTCAGGGGTGACGATGGAGCCGGAGGTGCCGGACATCAGATTGAAGATTTTGGCCTCTTCCAGGTAGGGGTAGGCGGCCACAACGTCGGCGGACTGGAAGGAGCCGATAACGGCGTCACAGCCCTTGCCGATCAAATACTGAACGCCGGTAACGGCTTCGGAGGGGTTGTTCTGGGTATCGTAAATGACCCATTCCACGTCCTCGCCGTTGATCTTGCCGTTGTAGCGGTCCAGAGCGATCTGGAAAGCAATGTCTTCCTCGGTACCCAGCGGCAGACCGGCCAGATAGTTGTAGACGCCGATGCGGTACACGCCGTCGCCGTTGGTGTCGCTGGCGGAGGCGGTGGTGTCGGCAGCGGCCGTGGGAGCCGCGGTGGTTGCCGCGGGGGTGGAGGGGGTTCCGGAGGCGCAGGCCGCCATGGTCAGGACCATACAGACTGCAAGGATGGCTGCGAATAACTTCTTCATGTTGGTTCTCCTTTTTGTTTGTAGTTTGGTTGGCTGTCTGACTGGGATTTTACTTGTATACATCTTGCTCATGTCTACAGAATAACGCAGAAAGCTTATTGTGTCAATATTGCATATCTTATATAATACCTATTGATATTTTGTGCAATAATGACAATTAAATGTCAGAAATATATCTATCGGCGTAGAGATTTACTTGTATACATAATAAAAGCAAGAATGATACGCCTGAATTCAGAAGAGGATCGTTCCGCCACGCATGGGAAGATCGCCGTTTTCGTCGAAGGGCCAATCCTCCGGCTGGGATTCGATCTCCAGATTTGGATCCTTCCGCGCCTGCTCCCAATAGGCCTCGCTGAGCATGATATGCTCGATATGCAGACTGTTCGGAATGCGCACGACCCTGGGATGCAGCTTGTCGCTGTTGACGCAGGTGCGCAGACACATTTGCAGGCATTCTTTGTCGCTTTCCATGATTACCGGGATCCGGGAGCTGGAGACGATGGTGCAGGTGATGCAATTCATGTACATGGCGGACAGATCGATCTGGTCAAAAATACGCTGGGTCATAACGCTGCAATTCCCCGCGCCGATGGCATTGCCGTGGCTCTCCGGACTCAGATTCAGTACGCCTACCCGCTGGGCTTTCAGGCCGCCGGAAGCATCGGGCGTGGGAAAGTTGCCCGTAACGTTGGGGTCCATGCCGTCGCCGGAGAAATTTTTGCCCATCTGGTCAACGATCAGCACGTCCGCTTCGTCCACCAGGATCCTGGGCATGTTGGCCTTGGCCTCCTCCAGAAGACCGGGTTCCACCGCCTCGACGTCCTCAGCAGGCACCACGGCGATCCGGGCGGTTTCATCAAAGGCGTTTTCGATCGCGGCAACGGCAAACAGCACCGGGGCATTTTTCAGGATACACCGGCCGAACAGCGGGATATTTTTTGCCATGCGGCCGATACCCTGGCTGTGGCAGACCTCTGCGCCGTGCTGCTTGCCCAGCCCTATGGCCATCATTTTCATGATACCGCTTTCGTACTTTCCCCGGAAGGCCGAGTGGGGCTTGACACGGCAGTTAACGATGATTCCGTCTGCCTGAGCGGCATATTTGTCAATATAGACCGTCTGGCCCTCATCGTTGACGCCAATGGGCACGACCTCCATGGAAGAGCGGATAGGACAGCCCAGATAGGCCTCCGTGCAGCCGTAGTCTTCCACGATTTTTTGCTGTCCCTGGGCGGTGGCGCCGCCGTGGCTGCCCATGGCGGGAACGATAAAAGGCTCCGCGCCGCATGCCTTTACGAAATCCACAATGGTTTTGGTAATCAGCGCCACGTTGGCCACGCCGCGGCTGCCGACGGTAATGGCAATACGCATCCCGGGCCGGAACCGATCTGCCAGCCCCGCCTCCCGCAGTTCCGCGGTCAGCACTGCCGGGATCTGCTCGGGCTCCAGCTTGGGCCGGGGGAAAATCTGCTTCACTCGGAACATTTTGGGCACAGGCACATCCCGTACCTTTTCGGCAATCATGGGGCGCAGTCTTTCTTTCACGCAAATTCCTCCTTCTACATGGTCACGCCGTCCTTGAAGATGGCAATTTCCCGGTAGCCGCGGCGGTCCGCGGCGGTCTGCTCTCCGGAGGCCACCGCGATCACATATTGCAGCAGCCGCTCCGCGGCCTCCGGAACAGGCTCTCCGTCCGCTACGGGACCGGCGCTGAAATCGATCCAGCCGGCCTTTCCGGCGCTGAGCCGGTCATTGGTGGAAATTTTGATCGTCGGCACGGGGGCTCCGAAGGGGGTTCCCCGTCCTGTGGTGAACAGGATCAGCTGGGCTCCGGCAGCCGTCAGCGCTGTGGTGCTGACCAGGTCGTTGCCCGGACCGTACAGCAGGTTCAGGCCCGGTGTGCGAATGCTGTCGCCGTAGTCCAGTACGCCGTTCACCGGCGCGGTTCCGCCCTTCTGCACACAGCCCAGAGACTTGTCCTCCAGAGTCGTGATACCGCCTGCCTTATTGCCGGGAGAGGGGTTCTCATAGACGACCTGTCCATGGGCCGTGAAATAGCGCTTAAAGCCATCGATCATGGCGACCGCGGCCTCAAAGGTCCGCGGATCCCGGCAGCGATTCAGCAGCAGCTGTTCCGCGCCGAACATCTCCGGCACCTCGGTCAAAATGGAGCTGCCGCCGCAGGCGATCAACTGGTCGCTGAAAGCGCCGACGGTGGGATTTGCCGTAATGCCGGACAGGCCATCGGAGCCGCCGCATTTCATGCCCACCACCAGTTTGTCCAGAGGCAGACTCTGCCGCCGGAATCCGCGGCAATAGGCGGCCAATTCCTCCAGCAGACGGCGGCCCTCGGCAAGCTCGTCTTCCACCTGCTGGCAGACAAGGAATCTGACCCGGGCGGGGTCATATTCCCCCAGCTCCTGGCGGAAGGCGTCTACGGTGTTGTTTTCACAGCCCAGGCCCAGTACCAGAACGCCACCGGCGTTTGGGTGGCGGCACAGGGCGGCCAGAAGCTTTCGGGTCCTGGCGTGGTCGTCTCCCATCTGGCTGCATCCGTAGGGATGCGGGAACGCGTAGATTCCCTCCAAAGAGCCCTCGCGCAGATCCTGGCCTCGAGCGGCCAGAGTCTGGGCTGTGCCGTTGACGCAGCCTACCGTGGGAATGATCCAGATCTCGTTGCGGGTCGCCGCCCGGCCGTCCGGACGAAGATACCCCTGAAAGGAGAGCTTCCGGGCGGGGGGCTGGCGGTATTGGGCCGGTGTATAGGTATAGTCCCCGCCCCCGGACAGGGCGGTTTTTAGATTGTGGGTATGGACCCACTGGCCCGGCTCGATGGGCGCTGTGGCGCAGCCGATGGGGAAGCCGTACTTTATGACCGGCGCTCCCGGGGCGATCGGTTCCAGGGCCATCTTATGCCCCTGAGGGATCTCCGCCGAAGGTCCCCAGGGCGTCTCCGTTCCCGGAGCGATCGGCCGCAGAGCGACTGCTACGTTGTCCCGGGGGTGAATGCGGATCAGGTCTGCCATAGCCGGTCCCCCGGATTACAGGCACCGCGCAAAGGCTTGCTTCGCGCCTTCCTGACGGATCGTTTCCAGCGCGGCGCGGACGGCGGCGGCAAAGCCGGGGACCTCCCGCAGGTCCTTCCCCCACATACGCGCGTTTCCGAGGACCGCGTCTGTAAGTGCCCCGGCACTGTCCGCCCGGTGGTCCATGTAAAAGTCCAGGACCCAGCTGTCATCCATGACGGCGTATTCGTCCCCGGCGGGGCGGCGGCAGATCAGGGCGTTTTCTTCTCTCCGCTGGATATCGCAGCTGTAGAAAGCAATGTAAGCCGCCATACTGACCGTCAGGCAGGGAGGCAGTTTTTTCTCCTGATCTACATAATCCAGGAAGCTGGGCATGCATCTGGCGCGCCACTTGGAGGTGCTGTTCAGAGAAATGGTCAGAAGCTTATGGTCTACAAAGGGATTGGCAAACCGATCCTGCACGGAGGCGGCGAAGGCCTTCAGATCCTCCTTGGGCAGGGGCAGCGTGGGAATCACTTCCTCGTACAGGAGCTTATTCATAAAGCCCCGGATCACCGGGTCGTACATGCAGTCCCGGACAATGTCCAGACCGGCCAGATAAGCGCCCAGGACCATGCTCGTATGGGCGCCGTTGAGGATCCGGACCTTCCGCTTCTTGTAGGGCGTCACATCCGGGACCACATGGACGTTCAGCCCGGCCCTCCGGAAAGGCAGCTTATCCGCAAGCCAGGCGGGACCTTCGATGATCCATACACCGAAGCATTCCCCTACGTCTATCAGGTCGTCGTGGTAGCCGTTGGCCTGCTCCAGCAGAGCGAGCTGCTTCGGGTCACGGATCCGTCCGGGTACGATCCGGTCCACCAGCGTACTGCAAAATACGCATTCCTCCGTCCATTCCCGAAAAGCTTCCGGCAGGGCCCACTGGGTGATATAGCGCAGGACGCACTTCTTCAGCTCTTTGCCGTTATTGTCGATCAGCTCGCAGGAGAGGATCACCGGCTGCTTTTCCTTTGCGCCGCCGAAGGTCTGGAAGCGCTGATACAGCAGGCGGGTCAGCTTTCCGGGAAAGGAGCTTTGCGGGCGGTCCTCAAACCGGCAGGCAGGGTCATAGACAATGCCCGCCTCCGTGGTGTTGGAAACAATGATCTCCAGATCCGGATTTTCCGCGCAGCGAAGCAGCGCGTCAAAATCCCGGTAGGGGTCTATGCAGCGGGAGACGCAGGAGATCAGCCGCCGGTCATCAACCTTTTGGCCCTGTTCGCTGCCCCGCAGATAGAGGGTATACAGGCCATCCTGACTGTTGACCAGATCGGTCAGGCCCATCTCGATAGGCTGTACCAGAACAACCTTGCCGTCAAAGCTGCCCTTTTCGTTTGTTACATCCAAAAAACAGTCCACGAAAGCCCGCAGAAAATTGCCTTCGCCGAATTGCAGCACCCGTTCCGGAGCCGCTTCCTTGACATAATCCTGATTCCCGATTTTTCTCAGAGTTTCATAGCAGAGCTTTTCCATATTCTTTTCCTCCTCAGAAACGCAGCATGACCTTCAGCTTCTCCCCGGCGTGTTCCGAGAATTCCCGGAAGGCCCGGGGGGCGTCTTCAAAATCGTACACATCGGTAACGATCTTTTCCAGATCCACCTTTCCGGAAACGGCCAGATCAATCAGCTCCAGAAAATCCGATTTCATAGCATTGCGGGAGCCGAAGATATTCAACTCTTTTTTCTGGATGATGGTGTAGAAGAAATCCAGGTTTTTCTTGCCTACGCCGACATCCACGACACGGCCGCCGAAGCAGACGGCATCGATGCAGTTCAGGAAGGTGTTGGGCAGGCCCACCGCCTCAATGGCCACGTCAAAGCCGTTGCCCCCTGTCAATTCCTCTACGGCAGTCTGGAAGTTCCCGTCGTTCAGAAGTACATGGTCCACGCCGAACTGCTTGGCCATTTCCAGCTTGTCCGGGGCGACATCGCAAATCGTCACTTCCGCGCCAAAGCTCTTGGCGGACATGGCCGTCAGCACGCCAATGGTGCCCGCGCCCACCACCAGCACCCGCTCGCCGGGCTTAATGGAGGCCCGTTTGGCTCCGTGATAGCCGATGCAGAAGGGCTCAATGGCTGCCAGCGCCTTGGGGCTCAGCCCCTTGCCATCGTAAAGGCGCGCCTCCGGCAGGACGCAGTAAGTGGAGAATACGCCGTCCCGCTGGCAGCCCAGCGTTTCGTTATGGGCGCAGGCGTTGACCAGTCCTCTGCGGCAGGAATAGCAGCTGCCGCAGTTGAAATAGGGGTTTCCCGTAACGATCATGCCCGGCTTCAGGCCGTAGGCATTGCCCTCGTCACACTCCAGGATCTCCGCGGAAAACTCGTGGCCGGGGATCCTGGGGTAGTCAAAATAGGCGAAGGTCCCCCGGTAGCTGCCCAGATCGGAGCCGCAGATGCCGCCGTAGAGCAGCTTCAGCAGGACCTGCCCCGGCTTCCGCTCCGGCATGGGGCTATCGATCACGCGCACGTCTCCCGGCGCCTGGATCAAAATGCTTCTGTTTGTCATAATTGCCTCCTGTATGGGCTTGCCTGCCCGTTTTTTATATGCCTCTCGCGATGCCGTTCGCCGCTTCCTGACCTTTTCCGGCTACGCCGGTCATCCAGCCCAGCTCATGACCGTCGATCAGGCTGAAGCAGCGCAGCATACGGGGAAGATAGGTGTTCCAGAAATCCCAGTCGTGGCCGCCGGGCCCCTCTTCATAGGTGTAGTCCCAGACGCCGCCGCAGCCGCGCAGCGCGTCCCGGAAGCGAACATTCTCGGAATAAAGAAAGTCCTCCGTGCCGCAGGCATGGTAAAATTTCGGCGCGAAGCCGCCAGCTTTCCGCGCCTGCTCCAGCAGGGCGAAAAGGTCCTCCTGAGAGCCGTGGAACTGCTCCGGGCTGCCGAAAATATCAAATTGATTCCGCTCCATATCCGGCACCGTGAAATGTCCGCCGGTGCCATGTGTCATATGGTCCTCCATATCCATGCCGCCGGAGAGAACGCCCACCGCCGCGTAGCGGTCCGGGTTGCGCAGCGCGATTTTGGCCGCGCCGTAGCCGCCCATGGAAAAGCCGGCGATGTACTGATCCTTGGGGTCCGGACTGCCATGAAACAGATTCGCGGCAACAACAGGCAGTTCCTCCGCCACATAGCTGTAATAGCGGTGGGTGTAGACGCCGTCCGTGTACATGCCTCTATGGCAGTTGGGCATCACGACCACCAGATTCTTGTCCCGCACCAGCAGCTCAATCAGGCTTTTGCGAATATAGGCCGTATGGTCATCTCCATGGCCGTGAAGCAGGTAAAGGACTTTGTATTTCTTGCCGGACCGGTCAATGGGCTTTTGCTGCCGCTTTTCCGGCAGCAGGACCGTCAGCTCCGTATCCATACCGAGCTCGTAGGAAAAAATATCACACTGTACAAATGCCATTGCCTGTGTCCCCCCTCAAAACAATATTTTCCGGTTGTCGGTTTCGTCCCCCTCCGGGATCAGGCCGAAATACTGGAGCATCCTGGGCAGGTAGTAATTCCAGTTGTCCCAGTTGTGATTGCCGGGCCGCTCCTCGCAGCGGTAATTCCACTGGCCCTTCAGGCTGTGAAATACATCCCGCAGCGCGCAGTAGCCCGGGTACAGAGGATCGTCCGTGCCGCACTCATGGAAGAATTTCACATCCGGCAGTCCGCCCACCTTGTCCAGCTCCCGCAGCAGGGCTTCCAGATCCTGGCTGGGAGTGCTGTCCGCTGTGCGGCTGGCGTTCCGGGTAAAGTCCTCGGAGGTAAACATATTGCTCCCGATGCCTTTCTTATGGATCCCGGCGCTGAGGCACCCGACGCCCGCAAAGCGACGGGGATTGTTCAGGGCGATCCGCATAGTGCCCATGCCGCCCATGGAGAGGCCCGCAATATAGGTGTCCTCCGGAGCGGTGCTGATGGGAAAGAAGTTGGGCGCCTGTACCATAACGTCTTCCAGAATATAGTCGTAATAGGCGTGGCCATGGGCGGAATTGCCGTAGCCGCTGCGGTGGGCTTCGGGCATCACCACGGCCAGGTCATAGCGCCGCACCAGCAGCTCGATGACGCTTTTGCGGATATAGGACGAGGCATCGTCACTGTGGCCATGGAGCAAATACAGAACCTTGTATTTGGCGTCCGGCCGCAAAACGGGCTTTTCCTGCCGCTTCTCCGGCAGAAGCACGTTCATGGGAATGTCCATTCCCAGCTGGCTCGCGAAAAAATCACAGGTCAAAAATGCCATTTGGTTTTCTTCCCTTCTGCTGCTTTTATAGAAGCTTCCGGACTGCCTGCTCATAGGCAATGTCCAGGTGCTGCTCCATGCTGCGGGCGGCCGCCTCCCAATTTCCGGCCAATAGGTGATCTACAATGGCCTTGTGTTCCATATAGGACGCGGTAAGGCGGCTTGGCAGGACACCGGAAAGCGCCCGTATCCGGGTGTTTTCGCTGACGGCCTGTTCTACGAATTTTACGATATACGGATTCTTCGCCGTGCTGTAGATCAGGCTGTGGAGCTTGGCGTCCGCGTCGTATTGCCCCTGGGCATCGGAAGCCGTATAGGCCCGGACCATTTCCTGCCAGATATCCAGCAGCTGTGCCCGGGGAATATCCGGTCCGTAACGGCGGATCACATAGGGCTCCAGGACCCGGCGCATCTCGAAAAGTGCTTTCAGGTCCGAAAGCGTCAGCGTCCGGACCGCCACGCCGCATTTGGGAATGACACGGATCAGGCCCTCCTGTTCCAGCCGCACCAGGGCTTCCCGGATAGGCGTCCGGCTGATCCCCAGGTCCGCGACCATGGCAGACTCGCTGAATATTTCGCCCGGACGGTAGCGACCAGCCAGGATCCTTCCCTTAATTTCACTATAAGCCTGTTCCTTCCTGTTTTCCGCTGCCATTCCATCACGCTCCGTCTTGCATACTGCTTGTATACAAGACAAGCATAGCAGAGAATCTTTCAGGAAGCAACAGGGAATATTTGACAAAAAAGCAAGCCGGATTTTGTGTAAGCTGTCTTTGCATATGTTCCGGAATTTCCGAATTTAGTGAAATTATATAAATAAAAATAGGATTTTTAGACAGTTTTTCTGAAAAAAGCAGTTGACAAACAGGGGGCAATCCTGCTATGCTCTTGTTGTATACATCTCTCAAGCATCCACGAACATATCGCATTGAAGGAGCATGATTTATGAAAGCGGTTTTATTTCAGAAGCCCTGGGAGGCTGCGTGTATTGACGTTCCCAAGCCCCGGCCCAGCCCGGGGCAGGCCCTGATCCGCATTGTCAGCGCCGGTATCTGCGGCAGCGACATCGGCGCGTACCGGGGAACCAACGCTCTGGTCAGCTATCCCCGGATCATCGGTCACGAGCTGGCAGGCGTTGTAGAGCAGGTCCCGGAGGACAACGCCGCGGGCATCAAGCCCGGCGACCGGGTCGTCGTCAATCCCTATGTCTACTGCGGCCATTGCTACCCATGCAGTCTGGGCAGGACCAATTGCTGTACGGATCTGAAGTGCCTGGGCGTTCACATTGACGGCGGCATGGCGGAATACGTTTGCCATCCGGCAGATATGCTGATTCCGCTTCCGGACAGTGTGCCCTGGGATATCGCCCCCATTGCCGAGCCGCTGGTAATCGCGCTCCACGGCCTGCACCGGGGCGCGCTGAAGGCCGGCGAACATGTCGCCATCATCGGAGCCGGACCCATCGGACTGCTGGCCGCTATGGCCGCAAAAGCCCTGGGTGCGACGCCCATCCTTCTGGACGTGGTGGACGCGCGGTTGGAGTTTGCCCGTAACTGCGGCATCCCGTTTACGATCAATACCCTGCGGGAGGACGCCGCAGCCAGGATTGCGGAGATCACCGGCGGCAGAATGGCAGAGCTGGTTTGCGAATGCTCCGGTGCCAACGCGGCGATCCGCAGTACCCTGGAGCTGGTTTCCAGCGCCGGACGGATTACCCTGACAGGCTGGCCCGCAGGGGAGACTCCCCTGCCTACCGCCGTAATCACCCGGAAGGAAGTGGATATCCGGGGCGCGCGGACCGCGATGACCCATGAATTTGCGGATTCTCTGGCAATGATCGCCAACGGCAGTGTGGATGTCCGGAAAATTCTGACCAAGACGATCTCCATCGACGAAGCGCCCGCAACCATTGCGGACATTGAAAAGAATCCCGGAAATAACATGAAAGTAAACATCCTTTTTTGATTCCCCGATGAACTTCAGGAGGCTGCCATGAAAGAAATTTATACGCCCGGAATGCCTGAGGTTGACGGGGCAGCATTGGAGGCGCATGTTCGTACCGTGGCGGAGCAGTTCCCGGATGCCCGGAGGGTGCTGATCGTCCCGCCGGACTTTACCCGCTGCTATTCCATGGCCGGAGAGATCACAAAGCTGCTCTATGGCTTCTTTGCGCCCCGCGCGGAGGTGAAGATCATTCCGGCGCTGGGGACCCATATGCCTATGGACGACCGGGAGCGGCAGCTCTTTTTCGGCAGCATTCCCGCGTCCTGTTTCCTTGTCCACAGATGGTTTGCCGATACGGTCCGCCTGGGGGAGATCCCGGGCAGCGTAACGGCGGAGATCAGCAAGGGAAGGTATTGTGAACCCATTGCGGTGGAGCTGAACAGGCTGCTGCCGGAAGGGGGCTTTGACGTCATCTTCTCCGTAGGGCAGGTTGTTCCCCATGAGGTTGTGGGTATGGCCAATTACAGCAAAAACCTGTTTGTGGGCCTGGGCGGGAGAGAAATGATCAACAAATCCCATATGCTCAGCGCCATCTGCGGGATCGAGAACGCCCTGGGGGTTACGGACAGCCCTGCCCGGCAACTCTACGACTATGCCCAGCGGCACTTCGTGGACGGGAAGATCCCTGTTGTGTATATGCAGACTGTAACGACCCGGGATGCCGGATGGGTGGCGCTGCGGGGCGTTTACTCCGGCGCGAGCCGCAGACCTTTTGAACTGGCGGCGGCACTGTCCCAGGAGCTGAACATCACCTATCTGGACCATCCGGCGAAAAAAGTCGTCGCCTATCTGGACCCCCAGGAGCTGAAAACCACTTGGGTGGGCAATAAGGGTATTTACCGAACCCGCATGGCCGTTGCCGACGGCGGCGAGCTGATCGTGCTGGCGCCCGGCGTCCGGGCCTTTGGGGAAAATCCGGAAACGGATGCCATGACCCGAAAATATGGCTACTGCGGGACGCAAAGGGTGCTTGCGCTCTATCGTCAGGGCTGCTTTGAGAATCTGGAAATGAGCGCCGCCCATCTGATGCAGGGCTCCGCGGACGGCAGGTTCACCGTTACCTACGCGACCCGGCCTGAAAACCTGAGCCGGGAGGAGGTTGAGTCCGTTGGCTTTCACTGGGCGGACTATGATTCCTGCGCCAAACGCTATGACCCTGCCCGCCTCCGGGAGGGGTGGAACACCCTGGAGGACGGCGAGCGGATCTACTATGTGGGGACCCCCGCACTGGGGCTCTGGAAAGTCAAAAAAAGTGAAAAGGAGCAATCCTAATGGAACTGTCTTATAATGGCCTCCATGACCGGGGGGCCTGGGAGGCCGCCGGTGTAAGGCTGCCTGCCTATAATGTGGAGAAAACGGCCCAGGCCACCCGCCAGGCACCGATCTGGGTGCACTTTGGCAGCGGCAATATTTTCCGCGGCTTCATCGCCCAGCTGCAGCAGCGCCTGCTGAATATGGGCGCTGCCGACAAGGGCATTATTGCCGTGGATACCTTTGATTACGACATTATCGACAAAATCTATACGGCATTTGACAATCTCACCCTGAACGTTACCCTGAATGCGGACGCGACGGTCGGATGCGAGGTCATGGCGGCGGTTGCGGAAGCCTTGAAGGCGGATGCCCGGCAGCCGGAGCAGATGGCGCGGCTGAAGGCGATCTTCGCCGATCCCGGTCTGCAAATGATCAGCTTTACGATCACGGAGAAGGGTTATGCCCTCCATCGCCCGGACGGCAGCCTGATCCCGGCCGCGGCATCTGATATGGAGAAGGGCCCGGATGGCTGCGTACACGCCATGGGCATTGTGGCCGCGCTGCTGTACCATCGGTACAAGACCTGCGGCGCGCCGCTGGCGGTTGTTTCTATGGATAACTGCTCCCACAACGGAGAAAAGCTTTTCGGCAGCATTCAGGAGATCGTGCACGCATGGCTGGAAAAGGGCATGGTTGAGGGGGCGTTTGTCAGCTATCTTACGGAGTCCGGGAAGGTCAGCTTCCCATGGAGCATGATCGATAAGATCACGCCCCGTCCTTCGGAGACGGTGCGGCGGCGGTTGGAAGAAATGGGAATCACCGGAACGGACCCCATTGTCACCTCCAAGCACACCTATATCGCACCCTTTGTCAATGCGGAAAAGCCGCAGTACCTTGTCATTGAGGACAATTTCCCCAACGGCCGGCCTCCACTGGAAAAAGCGGGTGTCTATTTCGGGTCCCGGGATGTGGTCAATAAGTCCGAGGCGATGAAGGTAACGACCTGCCTGAACCCGCTGCACACGGCCATGTCCGTCTATGGCTGCATGCTCGGCTACCGCCTGATCTGCGATGAAATGAAGGACCCCGATATTGTGGAGCTTATTGAGACCCTGGGGTACAAAGAGGGATTGCCTGTTGTCGAGGATCCCGGCATTCTTTCTCCCAAGGCGTTTATTGACGAAGTCGTCCGGCAGCGGCTGCCCAATCCCTTCCTGCCGGATACGCCCCAGCGTATCGCAACGGACACCTCTCAGAAGATCCCCATTCGGTTCGGAGAAACACTGAAAAAGTATCATGCCGCCGGAAAGGACTTGTGTGCGCTCACTGCCGTTCCTCTGGCGCTTGCCGGCTGGCTGCGGTATCTGCTGGCGGTTGACGATGACCTGAATCCGATGGAGCTGTCGCCGGACCCCCTGCTGGAAGAGCTGCGCGGCGCGCTTGCGGGCATCCGGGTAGGCGACAGTGAGAGCTGCGGCGACAAGCTGCGGCCGATCCTCTCCAACCCCGCCATTTTCGGATTGGACCTGGTAGAGGCCGGACTGGCACCGAAGATCGAGGAACTGTTCCGGCAGGAGCTGGCGGGAGCCGGTGCCGTAAGACGGACGCTGCACACCCAGCTGTTTGGCTGATACGGGAGGGAATCTTATGGATGTTTTGACAAGACTTGCGCGGGCGGCAATCGTTCCGGTTGTTGTACTGGACGATGCCAAGGACGCGGTTTCCACGGCCCAGGCGCTGCTGAGCGGCGGAATTGATGTTATGGAGATCACCTTCCGCACCGCGGCGGCGGCGGATTCCATCGCGGCGGTTGCCGCACAGTGCCCGGATATGCTGGTTGGTGCCGGAACGGTCATTACCCTGGAACAGTGCAGGCAGGCGGTTGCCTGCGGCGCGAAATTCATTGTATCCCCCGGCTTTAATCCGGAGGTCGTGGGCTGGTGCGTGGAAAACGGTGTTGCCGTCACCCCCGGCTGCGTGACCCCCACAGAGATCATGGCCGCCATGAAGCTGGGCCTGAAGGTCGTGAAATTCTTCCCGGCGGGAGTCTACGGCGGCTTATCCGCTATGAAAGCCCTGTCCGCCCCCTTTGGTGGTGTGAAATTTATTCCTACAGGCGGCGTCAATGCCCAGAATCTGGGAGAGTTTATCAGAGCGCCCTTTGTGCATGCCGTTGGCGGCAGCTGGGTCTGCCCCAAGGCGGATATTGCGGCCGGGAATTTCGACAGGATCACCCGGCTCAGCGCGGAGGCCAGAAATGCGGCGCTGGGTTTTGCGGTCGCCCACATAGGCATCAACTGCGACGGCGCGGAAGCTTCTATGGCTGTGGCCGACGCGCTGCATGCCGCTTTTGGACTGGACATAAAGCCCGGAAACTCCTCTAACTTCGTATCCGACGGTATCGAGGTTATGAAGTCCGCCAACACGGGGCTGCATGGCCACATCGCGGTTCGTACAAATTCTGTGCCCCTCGCGGTGTCTGTCCTGGAAAGCGCAGGCTATTCCTGCGATTCCGCCTCGGCCAAATATAAGAATGGACGGGTAAACGCCATCTATCTGAAGGATTCCTTCGGCGGCTTCGCCGTCCACCTGCTGCAAAAATAAGGAGGATGTCATGAAAGTTTTAACCATTGGTGAGATTATGCTGCGGCTGAAAGCTCCGGGCCATGAACGATTCTTCCAGAGTCCTATGCTGGAGGCAACCTTCGGCGGTGGAGAAGCCAATGTGGCTGTCAGCCTTGCCAATTATGGTATGGACGCGGAGCTGCTGACGGTTCTCCCCGAGAATGAGATCGGCGATGCCTGCATCCGGGAGCTGCGATATTTTGGCGTGGGTACCGGAAAAATTCTCCGGGGACCCGGACGTATGGGCATTTACTATCTGGAGGGCGGCGCGAACCAGCTGCCCAGTAAGGTCGTTTACGACCGGGCGTATTCCGCCCTGGCCCTGGCGGCTCCGGGAAGCATTGACTGGGACGCGGCTTTCCGGGGTGTGGAGTGGCTCCACATTACGGGCATCACCCCCGCCATCTCCGAAAGCGCCAAGGACCTGAGCCTGGAAGCGGTCCGGGAAGCGAAAAAGCGGAATATCACCGTCTCCTGCGATTTGAACTACCGGAAAAATCTGTGGAAATATGGCGTAAAAGCCAGTGAAGTTATGTCTCAACTGGCAGAATATGTAGACGTAGCCATTGCCAATGAGGAAGATGTTCAGAAATCCCTGGGAATCACCGCGGATGTCGATGTGAAATCTGGAGAGCTGGACCGGGAGAAGTATCGGATCCTGGGCGACAAGGTGCTGCGGCAATATCCCAATATGCGCTGTATTGCCATTACCCTCCGGGAAAGCCACAGCGCCGATTGGAACGGCTGGGCAGCCTGCCTCAATAACAGGGACCATTTCTACGTTTCAAAAAAATATGAGATCCGGAATATTATAGATCGTGTAGGCGGCGGTGACAGCTTTGCCGGCGGCTTGATCTATGGCCTGAACAACTACCCGGATAAGCAGTCTGCCCTGGAGTTTGCCGTGGCGGCCAGCTGCCTGAAGCACTCTGTGCTTGGCGACTTCAATCGGGTCGGGGTCTCCGATGTTACCAAGCTCATGACCGGTGACGGAACCGGCCGCGTGCAGCGCTGATACCCCTCGGCCCTCTGTGTCCTCCCCCTGGACACAGAGGGCGTTTTAAGACAATATTTGCATAAAATATAACGGCAACAGCCCCGATTCTGACACAAATCCAGGTCTGCTGCCTTTTCTTATTTTATTCTCTGCTCTCCAAGCGGGTACAAATCACATTCGTAAGCGCTCAACAACCACTCGCCTAGCATCTCCCGTACATCTATGAGATAGCATCCCAAGCCTTAAAAAAACACAGTGCGTTTTTCAAGAAATTGGACAGGGATGGTGTCAAATGGAAGAAGCATTAGCAGTGCGGGATGCGTATCGGGCACAGGGGTGGGCAATGCTTATATAAGAATGCAGTGACAGCGGACTGACAAAGCGGGAATCCTGTCAGCAACGTGGGATTTTTGGAAAGAGATTTTACTATTGGCTAATCATCTTTTTCTTTGGCAGATCCTCTGGATTGCATTGTAAAATTTCCACTATCGCTTTTGCGGCGTACACATGTGTTCGCGTAGTATCCAGCTCTGCCAGCATTGAGCGGCATCCATGCCGTCCCTCAGCTTATCGCAGCTTGCCCAGAGGGAGCTGTAGAGTTCATTTTTCTTTATTGCCATGTTCTATTCCACACTTCTTTGTAAATAATTGCAGCCCAAATCAGCATCAAAGCCATGTATCACTCCACCAGTGCTCTCAACACAACCATAATCTGGCCATATTCGATTTCCGCGGCGTAGGCGAACTGTTTCCGGTATTTTTCCCATATGACTTTCAATTCTGGGCTTTCTTCGATATTCCGCAAGATGGTGGGGACATCCGCTATCTGCTGTGTCGTTCCGCGATGGTTTGCGGTTGCCTTCAGTGCGTCCGTAAACACCGCCTCATCGAATTTCTGGGTTGTCAACAGTATATAGGCATCGTAAAAATCCCTTGGCCGGGTGTTGAACACGCCACGGCGCAGGATCGTTTCCACCTTTTCTGCCATGACGGTTTCGATGTTGTATGCCCACAGCTCGTAGGCTTTTTCATCATCAAAGAGTTCAGAGAAATTGTACGGCACCGCATGGGGCGTAATCGCGTCACCGGTGGATACATCAATACTCAGCGGTGTCAGGAGCGTGTCAAATCTGGCGCTCAGCATCACCCGATAGCCGCCGTAAATATCATCTTCCCGGATTGGAGAGATGGTGCCAATCTCAAACGTCACGCCATCGTCAAACGTAATGCCGCACACTTCTTCCAAAGCAGTGCGAATCGCTTCCGGTGTCAGGGGCAGATTTTTAAGCGTGGTGTCCAGATCCATGGTAGCGCGGTTATCCAGGCCAACAATGGAAGCCACCAGCATACCGCCCTTCAGCACGAACTTCTCCTTGTACCGGGACGCCGAGAGACGGATGAGCAATCGCTCAAACATATAGTTCTGCAAAATCACCTGCGCCGGAATATTTTTCTGTTTTGCGATATTGCGGATCTTCGCTTTCAGGCTCATTGCATTGCTCACAGAAGTACCTCCAAATACTGACGAAGAACATTGGACACCCGCAGCTTTTTTGCGTATGTGTTCAGCTTGTTCAAATCTTTCCTAGAACTGGCCGCGTACAATTTCAGCGCCGCAAGGAATGTCTCCGTCCCCATCTTGTTGCGGCTGCGGACACAATCGCAGATTGTTCGTTCCAGATCGTATGCAGGGACAATATTTCCAGCAGGGGTCTTCAGAGCCGTTTTCCCCAGCTCAAACAGCTCTGGTTTGATGTAGTACACCTTGCATTCTGATTTAATTGCAGCGGAAGGAATGCAGCCGGATGGAGCTGTTACCGTGTGTTCAAACGGGGTCCGGTCGGAAATGCCGTGCAGATACAAAGCCGTTTCGTGGGAGAAGATAATATTCTCGGAGCGCCTGCTGATAGACAGCAGCTCATCGGGCAGATCGTCAGGAAGCATATACTGCCCTTTGACAATACGCTGGATCTGATCTTCTTTGCAAAGCTTATAAAGCATTGCTTTTGAGATTCCGTGCTGAGCCGCAACCTTCGTTTGAATAATCCCTCCATGCTCCTTTGCAATGGCCGCGAGTTCCATCATATAGTTCATTCCCTCACCTCGCTTACAGCAACTTAATAATACTATACCCAGAATTATGATGAAAGTCAACTGCGCATTGATCCTGTCTTATAATTCTTCATATATTATTATGACCATAGTCAATACATAGTGTTTGATCATGATTTCCTATAGAACTTTTCGACATTTCATTTATTCGAACGGATGAAGTACTATCAGCATACAAATCGTTCCTCTTATTATTCACTCCGATGCAATACGCAGATAATCTCCGATATGCAAATAACGATTGATTCCTCGACGGCAATTTACAATTGCGCAGCCGATGCCCGAAGGGCAGAGTTACTCAGAACATTATGTTCACCGGGGCTTGGGGCGGGGCCTCAACAAGCGGAAACCGGGCATTTCCGATAGAGTGGAAATGCCTGGTTTTGTGCCTTTGTATATACGAAGGCATTGCTTGCCAAGTTTGTACCAAATTTGGCACAAGAATAGCAAGCAATGCATCTGTAATACAAATGCTCAAAATCACCCCCGCCCCCTTTTCACGGCACGAGTGGATTTCTGCTTGCTGAGGCTTCGCCCCAATCCCCAATAATCGCAGACTGTCCGTCTGCGGCTGCGCGATTTTCAATCGCTTTTGATTTTGCACGAGCAAGATTTATTTCCGAAAATATTTTCGAATTAAATGTTGACATTGTACTTTTTATGTGTTATACTCCTGATACACGAACAAACTTTCTCAATCAACTTGCGATAACAACTTCATATTTTTGTTGACACGTTTTGCATAAAGTTCAACCGCCGGACACGCTGGATTGATTCCAGTATAGAAGCCGGATAAGAGCCTGCATCCACCAGCTTTGGTGAGAACGAGGACCATCGAGAGGACATGGCAAACAGCTTTCATGCTGTTGCCATGTCCTTTTTTGCGTCCTTTGGAAGTTTGTTCCCCCGCACCTTGAAAAGTGAATACACGGGGATACCCGGTAAATGGGCATCCTGTGACAAATTCAACCGAAGGAGGGAAACATGAGTTACTATCCAGCGTTGAAACAAAGATTGACCTGCCAGGAGGTGGCTCCCCGCTATGGATTAAAAGTGAATGCCTCCGGGATGGCGTTATGTCCCTTCCACGATGAGCACTCGCCCAGCCTGAAGCTCAGCCGGGGCTTTCACTGTTTCGGCTGCGGCGCGCAGGGGGACGTTATCACATTTGTGTCCCGACTCTTTAGAATTCCACCGGGGGAAGCGGCGCAAAAGCTGTCCGCAGATTTTGGGATCCCTGCGGGCGATCACTCCCGAGGCCCACCGGCTGCCCGGACAGAAATGGAAACATGGGTTTCCTACGCGAAGGAAATTCTTCACGGCTACTACGATTTACTGATTGTCTGGAAGCGAAGGTATTGCAAAACAAGAAACGAGGGCGGAAAAGGCCGATGCCAAACGTACAGAGGTTTTCTTGCGCCTGTTTACACCAGCTTGTTAACAGGCAGAGCCGCCATATCAGCCAAAGGGAAAACAAAGGGTTTGGAAAACAGCGAAGAAGTTTCCCTTTCCCTGTGAAAAATGCACCAACAAGCGATGAAGCAAAGACAGAATCCAATTTGCAGTGCGGGAAAGGACTGCACCGGCTGACGAATTGGTTCGTAAATCGCTGCATTCTCCGGGTCGACCTGTGACCCGGACATGGCGAATAAGAAGATGGAGGGATTTTCAGGGTCAAAGAAAATTTGCCGGACAGCAAAGACACTGTATAGAAAACAGAATTTGATTCAGGAGGGAACGAATATGAAAAAGGGAAGAAAAATCAACCGAGTCCGCTGCGATATTCAGTCCCACATCATTGCCGCGGGTTACACCCAGAAGGAAGCGGTGGAAGCCTGTTCTGCCGAGTATGGATGGAGTGACAGCGATTCCAATTTTTCCGCCAAGCTGAGTGACCAGACCCTGCGCTATCGGGAAGCACTGGAACTTGCCGATGTGCTGGGCTATGAAATCGTCTGGCAGAAGCGGCGGGAAGATTGACAGAAAACAGGATTCCCCGCTGTAGAAAGGAGTACGCCTATTCGCATTAAAAAAGAAAACTCTGGAAATAATTGGGAGAAAAGGGGGCAGTAACATGGAAATTATTCAGGATGATGCAAAAAAGCTGGTGCAGGTGTGGCTGAGTCAAAAGGAGAGCAGGGACGAGGCGCTGCAAAATCGCCTGAAGCCCATGTACGCCCAATGGAAGCAGCAGAAATATACGGTGGCTGTGTTCCGCTCCGGAAAGGAGGACTTGAAGGAAAGCACCCTGGCCCTGCTGGCGTATAACAAAAAGCGCAGCGCGGAGTTGGCCGTGCAGCGGGAGAAAAAACAGCGGACGGCAAGCATGGAACGCTGAATATTGGGCGGAGGGTAGAAATTCCCTCCGCCCATTTTCAATTTGTCCTTGCAAAGTACAAGAATATGGTGTACAATATTATCTGTAAATATATTATTTTCAAAAGACTACAATGTACTGCAACCGCACTGATACAACGGATACTGGAGGAAAAAGAAATGGGAAACGAAATTGCAAATCAGGGAGAAATTCTGCTGTACAATGATGAAGGCGAGAAGCAATATGTCAGTGTAATATTTGCGGAGGAAACCTTCTGGCTAAGTCAGAATGGTATGGCAGAGCTGTTTGGCTGTACCCCAGAAAATATCATTCAGCATTTGAAAAACATATACGCCGAAGAAGAACTGACCCTCAACGCAACTGCTAAGAAATTCTTAGTGGTTCGCAGAGAGGGCAGCCGCAATGTGCAGCGCAGCATAGATCACTACAACCTCGATGCCATCATCGCCGTAGGCTACCGCGTCAACTCCAAAAAGGCCACCCGGTTCCGCCAGTGGGCGACGAAAACGCTGAAAGAGTATATCCAGAAGGGCTTTGTTCTCAACGATGAAATGATGAAGAACGGCCGCCCCTTTGGTAAGGATTACTTTGACGAGCTGCTGGAACGCATCCGGGAAATTCGTGCCAGCGAGCGGCGGGCCTATCAGAAAATCGCGGATGTCTTTGAGCAGTGCAGCTATGACTACGATAAGAACAGCGAGACAACAAAAGCCTTCTATGCCTTCGTCCAGAACAAGCTGCATTATGCCGTCACCGGCAAGACGGCGGCAGAGCTGATTTCCCAGCGGGCCACTCTGGACAGCCCCACCATGGGCCTGACCACCTGGAAGGGGGCACCGGATGGGAAAATTCTGAAAAGCGATACGCTGGTAGCTAAGAACTACCTGAATCAAAAGGAGCTTTCCCGGCTGAACCGGCTGGTGACTATGTTCATCGACTATGCCGAGCTGATGGCCGAGGACGAGCAGCTCATGTCCATGCAGGACTGGCTGAAAGAGACGGACCGGTTTCTGACCAACAACCGCCGCCAGGTGTTGGACGGCAAGGGCCATATTTCACGGGAAGCGGCGGTGAAAAAGGTCAGCGGGATTTATGAGGAATTCCGCAAGAAGCAGGATGCCGCGTACATCTCCGAGTTTGACCGCCAGACCGAAAAATACCTCAAGGGAGAATAACCATGACCGAAATCTTTGACATTGCGGGCTACTGCCGTATTTCCGTGGATGAAGAGCTGGATCGGGACAACGTGTCCATTGAGAACCAGAAAGCCATCATCCAAGACTTTGTGAGCCGCCGTTTTCCGGGCAGCTCCCTGACCCTTTACGAGGATCGGGACCGTTCCGGCTATACCTTTGAGCAGCGGGAGGGCTATCAGGCCATGCGCAAGGGCCTGATCCAGCACCAGTATGACATTCTGGTGGTGAAGGACTTCTCCCGTTTTTCCCGCCGGAATTCCCGGGGTCTTGTGGAACTGGAGGACTTACGGGATGCGGGGGTGCGGATCATTTCCATTGGGGATAATATTGACTTTCCCAATGATGACGACTGGCTGAAAATTCAGTTCCAGTTTTTGATCAACGAGATGCCCGTCACCGACACCAGCAAGAAGGTAAAAAACGTCATCCGGCGGCGGCAGGCGGACGGGAAATGGCTGTGCGCCGCTCCCTATGGCTACATCATCAACAAACAAAGGGAATTTGAGGTCGTCCCCACGGAAGCGGAAATCGTGCGGAAGATTTTTGACCTGTACAACAACCAGGGTTGGGGCTATAAAAAAATCGCCAACTACCTGACAGAGCAGGGCATTCCCACCCCCCGGCTTTCAGAGCAGATGCGCAAGGAGGCGGCAGGCGAACCCACCACCCGGAAAACAAAAGCGGCCTGGGCCATTGTCACCGTCCAGGGGATTCTGGACAATGATTTCTATATCGGTACCTTCCGGCAGGCGAAATACACCCGCGTCAAAATCAACGGCAAGGATGTGAAGCGGGACGAGGAGGAGCACATTGTTATCGAGAACCACCACCAGCCCATCATTGGCTACCGCACCTTCGCCACCACGCGGGCCCTCCGGGAGAAGCGCACCACCGCCAACTACCGGGGCGTAAAAAAATACGACAACGTGTATTCCGGCTTCCTGTTCTGCGGCGACTGCGGCAGCCCCATGTTTGCCATGAGCCGCAAGGATCTGAGTGCCGCTTATACCTGCGGCACTTACCATCGCCGAGGGCGTTCCGGATGCAGCTCCCATCATATCCGGGTGGACAAGCTGGACGAGCTGCTGAAAATCTATGTGCGGCGTATCCGGGAGAATTCCGGCTCCATGCTGGAAGAACTGAACGCCGAGCTGGCGCGGCAGGATTCCGATGTGGTGGAAACGGAGCAGTCCGCCGACCATCTGACCCAGGTCATAGAGGAGCTGCGGGAGGAGCTGAAAGCCACCAAGCGGCAGCGCATCCGGGACATTCTGAAGCACCCGGACCAGGAGGAGCTTCTGGCGGAGACATATGACGAGCTGGAAGCGGACCTGCAAAGGAAAATTGGGGGGCTGGATCACCAGATCGAAATGCTCTCCGACAAGCGCAACACCATCATCCAGGCCAACCGAACGGCCAAGACGGCTATAGAGGTGTTTCAGGACATTCTCTCCAAGGAGAAGCTGGAACGCAACGATCTGGAATTGTTGATCGAACGCATCAACGTCTTCGAAGATCGGCTGGAAATTCAGCTCCACAGCGACATTGACGCATTGCTCCACATCAGTGAAGTGGAGGCGGCCGTAAATTTTAAGTCAGGCACGGAAAATAGCGAAAATATGCTGATTCAGTCCTCCAAAAACCACGAGGACAAGGTTTTCCGTGTCAATGTCATCAGCAACGGCGACCCGTTGGAGATTTATACGGAGAAGGACGGGGGCGTGATCTTCCGGAAGTATTCCCCTATGGGCGACTTGCAGGAGTTCGCCGCCCAGATGTGCGAGTCCATCGGATCCGCTACCGGGCATATCGCCGCGGTGACCGACCGGGACAGCATTATCGCCCTTTATGGCATCCCCAAGCGGGAGCTGATGGACAAGCCCAATTCCCCGGAATTGGAAAAGCTCATGGAACAGCGGAAAAATTACCTCTACAAAAACGGAGACACCCCCATTCTGGCGGCCGACGGGGAAGAAAAATATCACCTCGGCGCCGCCGCGCCGATCCTGTCCCAGGGCGACCTCATGGGCTGCGTGCTGCTGCTTCTGGGAGAGAACGACAGCCCCCTACAGGAAGCGGATCAGGGGCTGGTCAAAACAGCCGCCGGATTTCTGGGGAAGCAGATGGAAAATTAGGATTGCAGCCAGGACGCAAAACGCCCTGGCTGCTTTTTTATGGCATATTCCCGCCGCCCGAAGCATAGCGTATGGCAAGGCAAGGAGGGATGGCTATATGGCGGATGAGCATATGCCCCACAGGCTCTGTCTGAATGAGCGGCGGCAGCTGACCATGACCGGGGTGACGGAGGTGGTCAGCTTTGACGACACGGCGGTGGTGCTGCAAACCTCTCTGGGCACGCTGATCGTCCAGGGAAAGGAATTGCAGCTGAAAACCCTGTCATTAGAGGGCGGGCAGGTGGAGGTGGACGGCAGTGTTTCCGCGCTGGCCTACGAGGAGCCCAGGCAGGCGGCGGGCTGGAAGCGCCGCCTGTTCGGATGACCGCCCCCGCCCTGGCGGCACACCGATTCCTGTGCTGCTGCCTGCTGGGGGCGGCGCTGGGAGTGTACTACGAGTTCCTGCGCCCCCTGCGCCCACGGCATACCTTTGCCGCGGACGTGCTGTTTCTGGCGGGAGGCGCTTGGGTCTGGCTGCTCATGAGCTTTCGCGTGTGCAGAGGCGACCTGCGGCTGGGGTATTCCGTCGGACTGCTGGCGGGGGGAATCGGCTGGGATCTGGTGTTCGGCAGCCTGATCACACCTGTTTTTTCCGGATTCTGGAAATTCATCAGGGCGATTGCGCACTTCGCGCTGCTGCCGGCAAAAAAATTTTTCCAATTTGCAAAAATTTTATTTGCATCTTGGAGAAAATGGGTTACAATAAAGTGGAATCATCGTCGGGAAAAGCGGCGGAAACGAAGAGGTGAACCCATTGGAACAGAAACGCAGGGGAAAAGTGATCTTCCGGTCAGGCTCGCTGGCGCTGAAGATCATCGTGGCAGTGCTTATCGTATTCTCTATGGCGGCGCTGGCAGCTCTGAGGTGGGTACACACCGGCATTCAGGCGCGGACCGGAGAGCTGCGGGACGAGGCCGCCGCTCTGGAGCATCAGAACAGCGTTCTGGAGGAAAAGATCGGCGAGCTTGGCTCGGTGAAGAGCGTGGAGGATATCGCAAGAAGCGAGCTGGGGCTGGCTGACCCCAATACCCTCATTCTGGACTTGCAGCCGCAATCTTAACTTTGTGCATCATTAACCGAAAATACATGGAGGAATCACAGCAAACTATGGAGTTAACCGTTGGAGCCATTTTAGAGGGTAAAGTCAAGTCTATCACCAATTTCGGCGCATTCATCTCCCTGCCGGAGGGGAAGACGGGCATGGTACATATTTCCGAGGTCGCCAATGCCTACGTCAGCGATATCCGGCAGCACCTGACCGAGGGCCAGGACGTGAAGGTCATGGTCATCGGCCTGGAAAACGGCAAGATCAACCTGTCCATCAAGCGTCTGGAACCCAAGCCCCAGCGTGAGAACGGCGGAAATCGGAACGGGAACTATCGCGGCGTGCCCCGTCAGGACGGCGGCTTCCGGCGGGAGAAATCTGCCCCGGCGCAGAACCGCCCCCAGCGCGCCCCCATGCAGCCCGCCGCCCCCAAGACGGCTGACCAGCTGTTTGAGGAAAAGCTGAAGGCGTTCATGTCCGAATCCGACAATAAGCTCTCCTCCATGCGTGCGGATCACCGTACCAAGAGCAGAAGACGATAAGAAGAAAACGGGCTATCCTGTTCCAAAAGGCCAACGGCCTTTTGGAACAAAGGAATTGCAGTCTGCTGCGCGCACTCCTTGTCCGCCTGCGGCGGCCAACTCGCACACTTGCAGCCTGTAAGGTATTTTCTGCCAGGTACACGCCCCGGCAGAAAATGATCTGACTTTATTTGCCGCCTGCGGGCGGCAAACTCTGCGAGGCTTTTTAGATACGGCGAGGCTGCCCCGGCAGCCTGTTTTTTTGAGACTGCGGAAGGGGAAATTCCATGGGGAATGTTGTGATCACCGGCGGCTCCCGGGGGATCGGCGCGGCTACGGTGGAGCTGTTCGCCGCACGGGGCGACCGGGTGACATTTTTGTACGAGAAAAATCATGCTGCCGCGAACGCCGTGGCGGAGAAGACCGGAGCCGCGGCAATCTGCTGCGACGTGGCGGACGGGGAAGCCGTGAACCGGGCATTTGCCCAAATCGGGGATGTGGACATCCTGGTCTGCAACGCCGGGACAATGTACTTTGGACTTTTGTCCCAGATGGCGGAGGATGAATGGAACCGGCTGTTTGCCGTTAACGTGGGGGGGATTTACCACTGCGTCAACGCCGCCATGCCCTCCTTCCTCAAGACTCACCGGGGCAGCATCGTGACGGTGGCCAGCATGTGGGGGCAGGTAGGCGCATCCTGTGAAGCTGCGTATTCCGCCACAAAAGGCGCGGTGATCGCCCTGACCAAAGCGTTGGCAAAGGAGCTCGGCCCCAGCGGCATCCGGGTCAACTGCGTGGCGCCGGGGGTCATTCTCACGGACATGTGCGCAAGCGTCGCCCCGGATATTCTCGCGGGACTGGCGGAGGAGACGCCCCTGGGGCGCAACGGTGCGCCCGCGGACGTGGCGAAGGCCATTGCGTACCTGGCGGATGCGGAATTTGTCACCGGACAGGTGCTGGGCGTCAGCGGCGGGTATGTGATTTGAGAACAAAGGAGATTGTACTATGAAAATTGCCATCGGCTGTGACCACGGCGCGTTTGCGCTGAAAAATGAAGTCATCCGGCATCTGGAAAAGCAGGGGCACGAGGTCAGGGACTTCGGCACCTATTCCACGGAAAGCTGCGATTACCCCGACTTTGCCGCTGCGGCCGCCCGTGCTGTCGCCGGCGGGGAGTGCCAAAGGGGCATTGTGCTGTGTACCACCGGCATCGGCGTGTCCATCACCGCCAATAAGATCGACGGCATTCGCTGCGCGTTGCTGTCCGATCCATGGTCGGCGAAAATGACCCGCCTGCACAACGACACCAACATGATGGCGCTGGGCGCGGGAGTTGTGGGCGAAAATCTGGCGCTGGAGATCGTGGACGTCTGGCTCGCCACGGAATTCTCCGGGGAAGCGCGCCATCAACGCCGGATCGACAAGGTCATGGCGCTGGAAAAGTAAGTTTTTACGAATTGAACAGCAAAAAGAGGAAGCGTGATTGCTTCCTCTTTTTGGCGTTATCCGCCGTAGTAGCCCGCTTCCAGAAGACGTGTCAGGGCCTCGTTGGCTTCCTCGTCGCTGAACAGCGTCGTGAAGCGCTTGTCCACGGCCAGAGCTTCCAGCGACAGGTCAAGACGGTGCTTTTCCCGAAGGGCGTTGAAGCCGTCGCTGAGGCGGCTGCCGGATAAGGCGCGGTGCGCCGTTTTCATGGCGTCTTCGGCGGGGATGGGGCGCATCCGGATGCCGAGGGTTTCCGCCTTTTCCCGACTTGCCGCCCAGGCGGCGATGAATTTTTCTTCCATGATGTTCTCCTTAGATCGCTGCATAAAGATACCTGTAAATCAGCCGCAGATACCAGGGCTTTTGCTCCAGCCGGTGCCGGGCGTCGGTCAGATACGCCGTGAACTGGGTCAGTTCCTCCGCCGTTAAGGTGTGCTGGCTGAATTTGGCTTTCTGTGCCAGGGCTTCCAGGGCTTCCGGGGACGGTTGGCGCAGAAGTCCGGACAGCAGCTCCGTCTCCTGCCACATGGCAAGGCCACGGGCGTTGGGGCGGGCGCTTCCCTGCCTGCGGCGTCGAATGTGAATGCGGACGCTTCGCTGGGCTGTGACCGCCAGAACCGTCAGCACCAGCGCGAAGGGTATCGCCAGAATCTTACCGACGTTGTGCCGTTTTGGCGTGTCCTGCCGGGGCGGCGTGGATTCGGTGGGTGTCTCCGAATGGGAAGGTGCAGTTGCGGACGGCGGGGTCGTCGGCTCCGGCGAGGTAGGCCTGGCGGCTTCCTGGGTCGTTCCCGACGCGGTCTCCGGCTGCTGCGCTGCGGCCATGTCCGACGGAGTGGCCTCCAATACCAGCCAGACGCCCAGCGTCGGCTCGTAATATTCCGCCCAGGCGTGGGCGTTTTTCTCGGTGACGTCGGCGGGGGTGCCGGGGGTGGTTTTTACCAGATAGCCGCTGACGTAGCGGGCTTCGATCCCCGCCGCCCGGAGCAGCACCGTCGCCGCCGTGGCGAAGTGGACGCAGTAGCCCGCTTCGGCGCTTTCCAGAAACCACAGGGCAAAATCCGTCTCCCCCTCGCCCATCCGGGATGGGTTCAGGTCGTACCGGGCGGAGGCGCGGACGTAATCCCCGATCTTCTCCGCCTTTTCCACGGTGGAGGAAGCGCCGTCCAGAATGTCCGTCAGAAGGATTTCCGCCCGGGCGCGGGTCGCGTCGGGGAGTGCAAGATAAGGAGAATTGGGGTCGGGCGCGGCCGCCGACCCGGAAATTGCCGTTGTCCGCCAGTCGTCGGGCAGACCGGCACGGGGAATGACGTATTCGGTGTATGCCCAGGTGTTGCTCATATTTCCGCCGATGAGCGCCATGCTCCGGGCGGGATAATAGGGCAGGTACAGTAACGCCCGCTCGCCTACCGTGCGGATGGACACGTCACCGTAGTCCTCCCCGGCGAGGGAAAAGTCCTCCGTCCGGTGCCGGGAGGTCGTCCAGGTCATGCCGTCGTAGCCGTCATAGTCCTGCCCCCGAAGATAGAGGGTGCCGCCGATCTCCGCCGTGACCTCCATCACGGTTATGGGCGACTCGATCCTCCGCCCCAGAGACGCGAGGCTCACATGATCCGGCTCCTGAGCGGGGAGGGAAACGGTCACCTCCTGCCGGACATTTTCCGCCACCTTTTCCGGGATGCTCTGAAACCAGGAGAGAATGGCGTCCCGGGTCGCTTCCGAACGGTTTACATAACTTTCCTGTGGGAACGCCAGAAACAGCGCCGCCAGCGCCAGAGCCGTGGGAATCGCCGCCATGGCGGTCAGGCGGTTGCCCTGCGAGTTGCTCTGCCTGCGGACGCGGCCGGTGAGAATCAGAAGGATCAGGCCGAACAGCAGGCAGAATAAATACCGCACATCCGGGACGGTATCCGTCACCACCATGCAGGCGGAAAGAGGGATCAGCGACGCCGCCGCCGGGAGGACTGCCCCCAGCTTCCGGCACACCGACCATGTTACGGCGGCGCTCAGAAGCACGCCCAGCGCGGCCATGGGGATATCCACGGCCGTCACGCTGCCTAACGGGTGAACGGCATCCCAGCCGTAGGCGTTGCCGTAAACGGAGGTCATGCGGTACAGCAGCTCAAACAGCTGCTCCGCCGCCTCATCCCGCTTCCAGACGTAGACCGCGCCCAGCGCCAGGGCGCACAGCACCGCCGCGCCGCCCCATTTCAGGCTGAAGGCCGCGGCGCAGAAAACCGATGTCGCAGCGCAGATCAGCAGCACCTTTGCATAATTATCCAGCGGCAGGTCAAACCCGCTGATGACGCACCCCACCGCGCCGAAGGCGATCAGGAAGGCCAGCGCCGCCGCGATCCCGGCGGTGACCCAGAGCTTACCCTTCATCCGGCTCACCTCCGATGTGGTACTGCCAGGAGGCGGCGAAGCCGAAGTCCCGGATGGAGCCTTCTTTGGCTTCCCCGGCGCACAGCAGCGTGTCGATGGCTTTTGTCAGCTCCTGCTCCGTCTGCACCCACAATGACTGCACGCCGTCGGCGGTCAGGGCGCGAATTTCAAAGCGGATGTCCTTTTCTACGAGATAGTTTCCCAGCCACAACAGCCGCCCGAATTTCCGGTCCAGCTCCTCCGGGGTGCCCCGGAGGGTCATGGTCAGCATCACCAGCCCCCGCTGGGGTTCCATGGGCTGACGGATCATCCATTTGCCGGTTTTGGCGGTGAGCTTCCAATGCACCTGATTCAGGCTGTCCCCGGGGCGGTAGAGCCGAAGCTCGTGGTTCTCCGCAAAGCCGCCGGGCTTTGGCTTCCACGCCCGGGCGATATACCGGTCAAGGTCGGGAATGGCGGGGATGGGCAGGGGCTTGGGACGGACGAGGACGGTTTTGGGCGTCACCTTCCCCACCGGGAAGGCAAACAGCCCCAGATAATCGCAGACCCGCGCCCGGGTCACGGTGACGACGATGCCGCCGCAGTGCTCCGTAGGCAGGCCGTTTCCCGGATGATAGCGCCGGACTTGGCCGGTGATGCAGCTGCGCAGGCGTATCTTCCCCTTGAATGGCGGGAGCGGGAATGCGCTGCTGCCCAGCAGCCAGGCCTCCGCCTCCGTACCCATGGGGACGGCGTCCGCCCCGCCCGGAGACAGGCGGAAGGAAAGCATGGCGGGGATGCTGATCATCAGCGACAGCCAGGGAAGTCCCCCCACGATCACCAGCGCCAGCCAGGAAAACCACTCGCCGTAGGCAATGTAAAATACCCAGCAGCCGAACAGCGCCGCCAGATACCACAATCTGCGCCCGACCATGTCAGCGAAGCCGGGGGGCGGGGGTGGCGGCGAGGATGTCCTGCAATATCGTCTGGGGCTGCTTTCCCTGGGCTTCCGCCCTGGGGGATAGGATCAGCCGGTGGGCGATGGTGTGGGCGAAGACCTCCTTCACATCCGCCGGGGTCACGTAATCCCGTCCCCGAAGCCGGGCGACGGACTTCGCCATGGCGGTGACGGCCAGGGTCGCCCGGGGGCTTGCGCCCCGGAGAATGTCGGGGCTGCTCCGGGTCGCGCCGATGAGGGATACAATATAATTGACCACGCTGTCGCTGAGGTAGGTTTCCTCCACCGTGTCCTGTATGGCGGTCAGATCCTCCCGGGTCATCAGGGGGGTCAGCGCATGCAGCGGGTTTCCGCCCTGCCGGTTCAGCACCATGGCAGCCTCGTCCTTGGGGCTGGGATAGCCCATGGACAGGCGCACCATGAACCGGTCCATCTGGCTGTCAGGCAGCAGCTGGGTGCCCGCCGCGCCGGTGGGGTTCTGGGTGGCGATGACCGTAAAGGGTTTGGGGAGAGGATGGCTCACCCCGTCCACCGTGACCTGCCCTTCCTCCATGGCCTCCAGAAGGGCGGACTGGGTACGGGAGGTGGCGCGGTTCAGCTCGTCGGCAAGGAACAGATTGCACAGCACGGCGCCGGGCTGATAGCGCATTCCCCCGGCGGCGTCAGGCACGCAGTAGCCCGTCACATCGGAGGGCAAAACGTCCGGGGTGAACTGCACCCGGCTGCAGCTTAAGCTCAGTACCCGGGAAAAGGCCAGCGCCATGGTGGTCTTCCCCACGCCGGGGATGTCCTCCAGCAGAATATGCCCCCGGGCGAGGATCGCCGCCAGCACCCACAGCAGCATGGGATCCTTTCCCACGACCACGGTTTTCACCTGGGTGAGTATCTGCTGGGCAAAGCTCGCAACGGAATTGTCTTTGGACGGCATCCAAATCACCGCTTTCATAAGAAAATGGATTTCCCCCATTGTACTCGCTTTTCCGTGAAAAAACAAGTCGCAGAAAACCGAAGCGCCTTAAGATTTCCTTGCGGCGGGGGTTTCTGCGTAAGAAATACAAATACGGAAGCGCAGATAAGGATTGCAAACCGACAAAAATGTGGTATTATAGCATCAGTTAAATTCAAGGAAGCTCTGAATAAATCGGCGAGAGCCGTGAGCGAGTGATTTTTCATCAAAACCGCACGGCCGGGGAAGAAGATCCGCCGCTCAGCCGAAGACGATCCGTTCAGAGGTTCCAAAGTTCTTGGGAGGCTGCCATGTCGATTCAAACCGCTGCAGATGAATACAACCTGGCGCTGAAACAGGGTCAGAAGGAATACCGGGAGCTTGTGATGGAGGGGCGTTCGCCCTACCCCGCCGTGCTGGACGATATTCTGCCGGAAAACAATACGGATTCCGTGGTGGACGTGGGGCTGGTGGAGATCCCCTCGGATCGGATCATCGGCACCAAATCTGCCGGACGCATTACGGCCTTCACCGCCTCCTTCCGCCCGCTGCTGGACAACAAGTCCGAATTTGCCGCCAAGTGGATCAGCCTCTGTGATGCCCATCTGGGAGAGACGGGCATCACAGACCCCATTCTGTGCTATGAATACTTGGGTAACTTCTACGTTCAGGAGGGAAACAAGCGGGTCAGTGTCCTGCGGTATTTCGGCGCTCCCCGGATTCCCGGCACCGTCAAGCGCATTGTGCCGCCCCTGACCGACGATCCCCGGATTCAGGCGTACTATGAATTTATGGACTTTTACAAGGCCTCCCACCTGTACTGCGTCCAGTTTCGCCATCCCGGGGATTATGCCAGGCTTCTGGCGCACTTAGGCAAGAAAAGCGGCGAGATCTGGGAGGAATCGGAACGGCGCACCTTCAACGCCTATTTCCACTATTTCCGGGACGCTTTCCGTGCATTGCAGGTGCCTCCGGAGGAGGTCCTTCCGGAGGAAGCGCTGCTATTATGGCTGGATCTGTACCCGTTTCAGGACTTAGGGCGGCTGTCTACGGCGGAGCTGAAAAAAAGCGTCGCCGCTTTGCGGGAGGACATGGTCGCCAACACGAAGAAGCAGGAGGCCGTCAAGGTGCAGACCAAGGCGGAGGATACCTCCAAGGCGTCCATTTTAGAGTGGTTCATTTCCGCAAGCCCCGACCATCTGAACGTGGCCTTCGTCCATCAGATGAACCCCGGGAGCAGCACCTGGGTGCTGGGTCACGAGGAGGGAAAGGAGCATCTGAAGAGGGTGTTCGGCGATCGGGTCTCCCTGCGCAGCTATTTTGACGCCGCCAATTCGGAGCTGGCCGAGCCGATCATCGAGCAGGCGGTGGCCGACGGCGCCCAGGTGGTATTCGTCACCGCCCCCCCATTAAGCCGCGCCACGCTGAAGATTGCCGTGAAGTATCCCAAGGTGCGCTTTCTCAACTGCTCCGTCGATCAGGCGTACTCCAGCATCCGTACCTATTACGGGCGGATCTATGAAGCAAAGTTCATCACCGGCGCCATCGCCGGCGCCATGGCTCAGAACAACCGCATCGGCTATATCGCGTCCTACCCGATCTTCGGCGTCCCCGCCTCCATCAACGCCTTTGCTCTGGGGGCGCAGATGACCAACCCCCGGGCACAGATCGAGCTGCGGTGGTCCTGTGTCCAGGGAATGCCCCAGGCCGACCTGCTGGCGGACGGCATCCGGGTGGTATCCAACCGGGACGCCCCCACCCAGGCGAAAATGTACCTGGACTTCTGCAATTACGGCACCTACCTGATGAACGACCGGGGCGACCTGATCCCTCTGGGAACGCCGGTCTGGGTCTGGGGCAAGTTCTACGAATTCGTCATCCGCAGCATTTTCGCCGGAGGCTGGAAGCGGGACAAGGGCGAATCCACCGCCCTTAACTACTGGCTGGGCATGGACAGCGGGGTCATCGGCATCCGCCTGTCCGAAAAGCTGCCGGAGGGCGTGCATCAGTTCGCGGAGATCCTGAAAAAGGGACTGTGCGGCGGGACGCTCGACCCCTTCCGGCGGCGCATCACCGCTCAGGACGGTACGCTCAGGTCTGACGGAACACGGGGATTTACACCGGAGGAGCTGCTGCACATGGATTGGCTGTGCGACAATATTGTAGGCTCCATCCCGACCTTTGACCAGATCCTGCCGATCTCCCAGCAGATGGTGCGGGAGCTGGGCATTTACCGAGATAAAATTCCCGCAGAAAAGGAGGGGAAACCCCGTGAAGATTTTGACCGTATCCGATGAGGAATGCGCCGCATTCTGGGACAATTACGTTCCCGGCCGGCTGAAGGAGTATGACCTGATCCTCTCCTGCGGCGACCTGAACCCACGGTATCTGAGCTTCCTTGTCACCATGGCGCGGTGTCCGCTATTGTACGTCCACGGGAATCACGACGCCGGCTACAAGCAGGTCCCCCCGGAGGGCTGCGACTGCATCGACGACCACATCGTGACCTACAACGGGGTGCGCATTCTGGGGCTTGGCGGGTGCCGCAAGTACCATCCCGGCCCTCACCAGTACACCGACAATCAGATGCGCAGCCGCATCCGGAAGCTTAAGTGGAAGCTCAAGCGCATGGGGGGCGTGGACATCGTGGTGACCCACGCGCCGCCCTACGGACTGGGCGATGGGGACGACCCGGCGCACTGGGGCTTTGAGTCGCTGGTGGAGCTGCTGGATACGTACCACCCAAAGTATCTTGTCCACGGCCATGTCCATATGCGCTACGGCGCACGGGATCGGGTGTTGGATTACAACGGCACGACCCTCATCAACGCCACCGAGCGCTATACCTTTGAAATCCCCGACCGGCCGGTGGACGGAAAGCAGCTGGGGCAGGTGATCTACAAGACCCGTCAAAGGCGGGACGACCTTCTGGGGCGGCACTGCTGAGACTGGGGTCTATCTGAAAACCGTCAACACGCCCAAACAGCGGGTTTTTCCGGTTTTCAGATAGACCCTAAGGAACCTCTGAATAAATCGTCTGCGGCTGTGAGCGGATCTTTTCCGCCCACTCTTCGGTACCGAAAACGGGGAATACACAAAGTATTCCGCCGTTTCCGGTACCTCGATTGGACGAAAAATCTCTCGCCCACAGTCCTTGTCGATTTAATCAGAGGTTCCCTAAAAAAACTTGACACACGAGGTGATTCCATGTTTACCGGCTTCACCCCGGAGACCATTGATTTTCTCTGGGGCATCCGTATGAACAACAACCGGGACTGGTTTCTGGAGCATAAAAAACAATACGTCAGCACCCTGTACGAGCCGATGAAGGCGCTGGGAAAAGACCTGTTCGCGCCCTTTATGGAAATTCCGGGGACAATTCTGAAGGTCAGCCGCATCTACCGGGACGCCCGGCTGCACCATCCCGACCCCTATAAGGAAAGCCTGTGGCTCTGCATCCGGCAGGATGTGGAGTGGTGGGCGGAAAATCCCTGTCTGTTCTTTGAGATCAACCCCGAGGGCGTGGACTACGGCTTTACCCTCTGGCACCCCCGGACGGCGGCGATGGAGGAATTCCGGAAATACATTTCCGCCCATCCCGACGAATTCCTCCGGCTGATTTCCCGGACGGAGGCGGCGGTGGGACAGAGCGTCACGGCGCAGCTGTACAAGCGCCCCAAGGAGACTGAAAATCCCGCCCTTGCACCCTACTTTGCGTGGAAGGGCGGCATCGAGTGCATCCGCCACAAGGACGTGGGGGACGAAATGTTCGGCACGGCGTTGGAAAACGAGGTGGCGGACTTCTTCGCCAAGCTCACGCCGCTGTACACGTATTTCACCCGGTTCGGAGCGTGAATTGGCATTTTATACGAAAGACAGGGGCGGATTTTATGAAGGTTTACTATATGAATGGCGCTGGCAACGACTTCATGGTCATCGATGCCCGGGGACTGAAGCCGGACTATCCGGCGCTGGCGCGGAAGTGCTGCGCGATCACGGGGGCGGACGGGTTCATGGCAACGGACGTTTCCGATAGAGCGGATTTCCGGCTGCATTTTTACAATTCCGACGGCACCCGGGGCGAAATGTGCGGCAACGGCGCCCGGTGCATCTGCCGGTTCGGCCACGATATCGGTCTGGCAGGGGACGTCATGACCGTGGAGACCGACGCGGGACTTGTCCCCGGCTGGCGGCTGGACGAGAATCTGTACCGGGTGAAGCTGAACAATCCCTACGTGCTGGATTTGCACCGCAAGGGCGACGTGGCCTATCTGGAGCTGGGGCACCCCGGCGTTCCCCACGCGGTGGCGGAGTACAAGGGCGACCTGTGGGCGGATGCCGATAAGCTGCTGGAAACCTTCCGGGCGCTGCGCTCTGACCCCGCGTTCCCCAAGGGGGCGAACGTGAATTTTTATCAGATGCTGGGGGACGGGGAGATCCGTATCCTGACCTTCGAGCGGGGCGTGGAGGGCTACACCCGCGCCTGCGGCACCGGCTGCGGCTCCGTGGCCTCGGTGCTGTGGAAGAAGGGTCTGCTCCCCGGCGGCGTTCTCATCGCCCACAACATGGGCGGCACGCTGAAGATCACCATTGACGGGGAAAACGGAAACGTCACCTCCCTGCTGCTGGAAGGGCCGACGGAAATTACCAAGATCTACGATTTGGATATTTAGGGAAGCGCGTGCGGAAATTCCCGGAGGAGTTCTTGTTTTATTCAAAAAATCCTTGACATTTCTGCCGTTTTCCTGTAAACTAAACGGGTCTGCGAATGCGGACATATCCTTGCTCCCGGCGCGTCCGGGGGCCAAAAGTCCAAAAGGAGGTGCAATCAACATGGCTAAGATCACCGGTAAGTATGAGGTGCTCTACATCATCGACCCCACTCTGGGCGAGGAGGGTACCGCAGCACTTGTGGAAAAGTTCAAGGCAATGGTGGAGGCGGAGGGTACTCTCGCATCTGTCGATGAGTGGGGCAAGCGTCGTCTGGCGTATCCCATCAACGACATGGCCGAGGGCTACTACGTCCTGATGAGCTTCGAAAGCAAGCCCGAGTTCCCCGCGGAGCTGGAGCGTGTTATGAAGATCACCGAAGGCGTTATGCGCTGCCTGACCACCGCTGTGGAGGCGTAATTCTATGCTGAACCACATTGTCATCATGGGTCGCCTGACCCGTGACCCCGAGCTTCGCCGTACCGGCAGCGGCATCGCCGTTGCCAGCTTTACCGTGGCTGTCGACCGTGACTTCGGCGGCAGAGACGGCGGCGAAAGGGAAACCGATTTCATCGATTGTGTTGCCTGGCGTCAGACGGGAGAATTTGTCTCCAAGTATTTCACCAAGGGCTCCATGATCGTGGTTTCCGGCCGGCTCCAGATTCGCAACTGGACCGACAAGGAAGGCAACAAGCGCCGTTCCGCCGAGGTTGTCGCGGACAACGTCTATTTCGGCGAAAGCAAGCGCGGCAGCGAGGGAACGTCCAATTATGGCAGCAATGGCAGCTATAACAGCAGTCCCGCGCCCGCACCCGGCTGCGGCGGCGGTTATTCCGCCCCTGCCGCCGCTCCCGCATCCGACTTCGCGATGCTGGAGGACGACGACGCCCAGCTGCCCTTCTAAGATTTTCTTGACTTTTCTACTAAGACTTACAAGGAGGGAAACACCATGGCTAACGAACAGCGTATGCGTCCGCGTAAGCGCAAGAAGGTTTGCGCGTTCTGCGTGGATAAGGTGACCAGCATCGATTACAAGGACACCGCTAAGCTCCGCCGTTACCTGTCCGAGCGCGGCAAGATCCTGCCCCGCCGTACCACCGGTACCTGCGCCGCTCATCAGCGTGACCTGACCACCGCCATCAAGCGCGCCCGTCAGATCGCCCTGCTGCCCTACGTCGCTGACTGATTATGATAACCTGCACCCCGGAAGATTTCTTCCGGGGTGTTATTTTTCTTGCTATTTTCCCCATGGGAAGGTATAATAGTAGCAGATTGCCCCGGAAGGGATGGTTTTCCTTTCGCTTCGGGCGTCTGCATCCCAAATTTTTTCGAGGTCGCAAATGACTGCTAAGAAACGGATACTTCTTCTCACCACCGGCGGCACCATCGCGTCCGTTCCCGGTGGGGAAGGGCTGGAGCCACGGCGCTCCGAGGTGATGGAGCGGGAGCTGGAGCAGCTGCGCACCTATTACGACATCTCCGTGAAGGACGTGATCTGTCTGGATTCCTCCAACATCCGGCCGGAGGAATGGCAGCTGATCGCACGGCACATTTTTGAAGACCGGGCGGGCTACGACGGGATCGTGGTCTCCCACGGCACCGACACCATGGCCTATACTGCCTCCGCCGTGACCTTCATGCTGCCCGATATCGATATCCCGGTGGTGTTCACCGGCTCTCAGCTGCCCCTGACGGACATGCTCAGCGACGGCCCGGACAACCTGCGCACCGCCTTTGCCATGGCGGCCTCCGGTGTACCCGGCGTGTTTCTGGCCTTTGACCGGAAGGTCATGCTGGGATGCCGGGCGGTGAAGGTGCGGGCGTCCGGGTTCTCCGCCTTTGAAAGCGTCAACGCCCGGTATGCCGCTCTGGTCAGCAACCGGGGGCTGGTGGTGGACGAAGATGTTCTGCCCCGGCGCACCGGCGAAAGCAGGCTTCTTTCCGATATCAGCAGGGAGGTTTTCCTCCTGAAGCTCACGCCGGGACTGAATCCGTCTGTTTTCGACATGCTGGCCGCCATGGGCTACAAGGGCATCGTCATCGAAGCCTTCGGCCTTGGGGGCGTCAACGTGCTGCACCGGGGGCTGCGGGGCATCCACCGCTGCGTGGAGGACGGCGTCAGCGTGGTGGTGACCACCCAATGCCTGTATGACAGCGCCGATTTGCAGGTGTACCAGGTGGGCAGCAAGCTGCTGGAGCTGGGCGTCATACAGGGGCGTGACATGACCTCCGAAGCCGCCATGACAAAGCTCATGTGGGCGATCGGCCAGGGCATGAGCCCGGCGCAGGTCTCGGAATTATTCAGCCAGAATCTTGCGGGAGAGGTCACCGTCTGACTGCCCGCCGGAAATAAAAGGAGGTTACCTTATGGATCCCATCTACGTTACCGGCCACCGGAACCCGGACACGGACTCCATCGTGGCAGCCATTTCCTACGCGGCGCTGCGCAACGCCTGCGGGGATCGGGAGTATGAAGCGGCCTGCCTTGGCCGTGTGTCCGACGAGACCCAGATCGTGCTGGATCGCTTCGGCTTTTCGCCCCCGAAACGGATCACCGACCTATATAATCAGGTGCGGGATCTGGATTTTGACAAGCCTCCCATTTTAAGCGGCGGCGTGACCATGGGACGCGCCTGGGACGAATTTCAGGCTTACCCCGCCATCGCCGCCATCCCCGTGGTCAAGGAGGACGGCACGCTCCATGGCATTCTGTCCCGGACGGACATCGCGGACTACAACATGTCCCGCACCAACTCCGGCGTGCTGGAGGAGGTACCGCTGTTCAACGCCATCTCCGTTCTGGAAGGCAAGATCCTCAACGACGCAGGGGAGAGCACCGACACCATCTCCGGCGAGGTCACCATCGCCCTGCCCCAGAGCCGGGAGAATCTGCTGTTCCATTCCAAGCAGAGCATTGTGCTCTGCGGCAACCAGCCGGACATGATCCGTCGGGCGCTGGAGCTGAACGTCAGCTGCCTGGTGCTGTGTCAGGCGGAAATTTCCGAAGAACTGCGCACCCTGCCCACGGAGACCTGCATCATTTCCACCCCTTACGACGCCTTCCGGGCGGCGCGGCTGATCTTCCAGTCCATCCCGGTGGAGCGGATCTGCAATACCCAGAACGTTGTCAGCTTCCACCTGGACGACCGGGTGGACACCGTGCGGGATATGGTGCTGAAATACCGTCACCCCAGCTACCCCATTCTGGACGGGAGCGAAAAGGCCGTGGGCATCCTGACCCGGTATCATCTGCTCCGCCCCCGGCGCAAGCAGGTGGTCCTGGTTGACCACAACGAGATATCCCAGTCCGTTCCCGGTCTGGAGGAAGCGGAAATTCTCGCCATTATCGACCATCACCGGCTGGCGGACATCCAGACCGGCAACCCCATTTACGTCCGCAACGAGCCGGTTGGCTCCACCAATACGATCCTCGCGGAAATGTATCAGGATCGGGGGCTGATGCCCTCGGCCAAGCTGGCGGGCATGATGGCGGCGGCCATTCTCTCCGACACCGTCATGTTCAAATCCCCCACCTGCACCCCCCGGGATATCCGCACGGCGGAGCGCATGGCGCGGATCGCAGACGTGTCTCTGGACGAGCTGGGGCATGAGATCTTCTCCGCCGCCGTGGAAAACAAGTCCGTCGAGGAAGTGTTCTTCACGGATTACAAGGAATTCCATATCGCGGGACACAGCCTGGCCGTCTCCCAGCTGACCTGTGTGGACAGCCCCAACGTCCTCAAGCGAAAGGACGAATTCCTGAAGCTGATGAAGAAGACCGCGGAAGAGAAGATGTTCGATCTGGTGATCATGATGCTCACCGACGTGCTGCTGGAAGGCACCCAGATCATTTACGTAGGCGACGACGATACCATCCGGCAGGCCTTCAACGTCATCCCCAAGGATAACACCGTCTTCCTGCCCAAGGTCATGAGTCGGAAGAAGCAGATCATCCCCATGCTGTCCGTGCTGTGGGGCTAAGGAACCCAAGGAGGTGGGAAGCGTGGGCTTTGACGCGCTGTTGGGAAACGACCGGCTGAAACAGAATCTGACCCGAAGCCTTGCCAAGGGGCATGTTTCCCACTTCTACCTGATCTCCGGGCCGGAAGGCTCGGGCAAGCACACCCTTGCAAGGCTGCTGGGGGCGGCGATCCTCTGCCAGGGCAGCGATAAGCCCTGCGGCCGCTGCACCCCCTGCCGCAAGGTGATGGACGGCAGCCATCCGGACTTCATCACCGTGGACGACCCGGAGAAGAAAACCGTGACCGTTGACCTGATCCGGCAGGCGCGGGCGGATGTGTACATTCAGCCCAACGAGTCGGAGCACAAAATCTATCTGTTCCCCCGCGCCCAGGACATGGGACTTCCCGGGCAGAACGCATTGCTGAAAATTCTGGAGGAACCGCCCAAATACGGCGTGTTTCTTCTGCTCACGGACAATCCGGATAAATTGCTGCCCACTGTCCGCTCCCGGTGTACGGAGCTGAATATGCAGGCGCTGCCGGAGGACATTCTCCGCAGCCATCTGCGCCGGACGTTTCCTCAGGCGCAGGAGGAAGACATCACCGCCGCCATCGATCGCAGCGGCGGCTTTCTGGGGCAGGCCATGTCCCTGCTGCGTGGCGGCGGTGAGCTGCCCCAGCAGACCCGGGACTTTGTCCAGGCGTTTTCCGCCCGGGACGCCCTGGGGCTGATGCAGACCCTGACGCCCATGGAGAAGTGGAAGCGGGACGCCCTGGCGGACATCCTGGAAAGCTGGCGGGAGCTGCTGGAAAGCGCCCTGGCCAGCCGGAGCGGCATCCGGGCGGTGTCGCCCCTGTCCCGGAAGCTCGCCCAGAGCCGCAGCAGCCCGGAGCTGCTGAACGCGGTGCAGTGCCTGCAAAAGGCGGTGGACTACACGGCCGGCAACATCTCCCCCGCCGCCGTATGCGGCTGGCTGGAATGGGCGCTGCGATAGATTGGAAATATCAGGAGCCGCATACGGCATCCTGTATGATATAAGGAGCAAATTCAATGGAAGAACAAATCAAGACGGCGCCCCGGACGGATGTGGAGGTCGTGGACATCCAGTTCCGTCCCGGACAGAAAATTTACTTTTTTGACCCCGACGGCCAGCACTTTGCCGACGGCGACCACATCATCATCGACACCGCCCGGGGCGAGGAATTTGGCATCTGCGTGGGCGGGAATCACAGGATCCCTCCGAAAAACGTGGTAGCACCCCTGCGGAAGGTGCTTCGCAGAGCCACGCCTCAGGACGAGAAAACGATACAGGAGAACCGGGCAAAGGAAAAGCGCGCCTGCGACGTGTGTATGCAGAAGATCGCGGAGCACGGGCTGGACATGCAGCTGGTGAGCGCGGAGGTGGCCTTTGACGGGAGCAAGATCCTGTTTTACTTCACCGCCGACGAGCGGGTGGATTTCCGGGAGCTGGTGAAGAATCTGGCTTCGGTGTTCCACACCCGCATCGAGCTGCGCCAGATCGGCGTCCGGGACAAGGCCAGAATGGTGGGGGGCCTCGGCATCTGCGGACGCCCCTTCTGCTGTGCCAGCTTCTTGGACGATTTTCAGCCGGTTTCCATCAAAATGGCGAAAACCCAGAACCTTTCCCTGAACCCCACCAAAATTTCCGGCACCTGCGGGCGGCTCATGTGCTGCCTGAAATACGAGCAGGACGCCTATGAAGACCTGATCCGAAACAGCCCCCGGATGGATTCCTTCGTGGACACCCCGGAGGGGCGGGGCACCGTGGTGGAGGTGGAGCTGCTGCGCCAGCGGGTGAAGGTCCGCATGGAGGATAACCCGGAGACGGTCTGCGTTTTCTCCAACGAGGACATCGCCGTTCTGCGCAGCGGCAAGGCCCGGAAGAACGATCCCCCCATCCCCGCAGACCTTGCCCCCATTTCCGGCAGCGGTAAGCGCGTCCGCCGGGAGCAGACGGAGGAAAAGCCCGTTCTGGAGCCCATCCGTTTCCGCTACAGCACGGAAAAGATCGTAGACGACCCGGAGGACGAAAAGCCGGAGACCGCCGAGACTCAGGAGGCCAAAGTTCCCCGTTCCCGCAATCGCCGCCGCAAGCCCCGTCCTCAGACGCAGAACGCCGCGCCGGAGCAGCCCAAACCGGCGCCCCAGGAAACGGCAGCAAAGCCCGAACCCGCCGGCGACAGACCCCGCCGCCGTCCCAACCACCGCCGCCGCAAGCCGAGACCTGCGGGGGATGGGCAGTAAATTTCCGTTATCGTAGGAGAACATAGAAAATGCGTGCCATAAAGAAAGATCCCGGCAAAGGAAAAAAGGGTTTACAGAGCATCCCCATCCCCGGATGGCTGTTTACGCTGGTGACGGTGGTGTACTGCGAGGTGCTGCTCCATCTGTGGACGATGGACGGCTTTTCCCTCGGCCGGTTCGCCGCAGTGGTGCTGTTCGCCCTGGGATTTGGTGGACTGCTGGGGCAGATCGCCGGTTTCATCGGTCACAGGACGTGGGGAAAATGGGTCACCGTCGCGCTGGCGGCGGTGGTGTCCGTATTCTACATTGTGGAATACTTCGTGAGCGACGCCTACAAGAGCTTCATGCCCATGCGTATGCTGCTGGGCGGCGCGAAGGGGGTAGCCACGGACTTCGGCAGCGTGGTCGTCACGCTGGTTCTGGCTGATTTCTGGCGCATTCTGGTCATGCTGCTGCCGGTGCTGCTGTTTGCGATGCTGGCGCGCCCCGCCCAGACCGCCTGGAAAACCCGCTGGTTTCTGCTGGCCGGGGCGGTGGCTGCGTATTTGCTGGGCTTCGGCGTTGTCCGGAGCGTGGGGACGGATGCCGCCCGGCTTTCCGATGCCTATAATTTTGACAGCGCCGTCCGCGTGTTCGGATTGAACATCGCCATGCCTCTGGACGCCATCAACGGCGGCAGTTCCCAGGAGGAAGCGCCGGGATTCATCGTGGTAGAGCCGACCGCAGCGCCCACGGAAGCGCCTCCGGAAGATTCGGCTCCTGCGGATGAGACTGCCCCCACGGAAACGGAGCCGGTGGTCTACGGCGACAATGTGATGGATATCGACTTTGACGACCTGATGGCAAACACCGAAAACAGCCGCATCAACTCCATCAGTCAATATGTATCCTCCCTGACTCCCTCCAAAAAGAACGAATATACCGGCATGCTTGCCGGGAAAAACCTGATCCTCATCACGGCCGAAGCTTTCACAAAGCAGGTCATCGACCCGGAGCGGACGCCCACCCTGTACCGGATGGCTACCAAGGGCATCCAGTTTACTGACTACTATCAGCCCGCCTGGGGCGGCAGTACCACCACCGGCGAGTTTTCCAATGTGGTCGGTCTGGTGCCGGCCGATGTGGGTATGTGCATGAAGCAGGCGGTCTATCAGGATCTGTTTTTGACCATGGGGCATCAGCTTCAGAAGCTGGATTACTATTCCGCCGCCTATCATAACCACAACGCGGACTTCTATGACCGGAACAAGACCCACACCAAGCTTGGCTATGACCGGTTCCTGGCGCGCTACGGCGGATTGGAAGGCATTACGCCGGTCTGGCCGGAAAGCGATCTGGAAATGATCGATATTTCCGTGCCTCAGTACATTGACCAGCAGCCCTTCAGCATTTATTATATGACGGTTTCCGGCCACTGCGGCTACTCTCTGAAGGCCAACGCCATGTCCCGGAAAAACTATGATCTGGTGGATTATGACGGCTCCGAGGCGGTGAAGTGCTATCTGGCATCCCAGCTGGAGCTGGAAAAGGCCATGGAATCGCTGATCCGTCAGCTGGAGGAGGCGGGCATTGCCGACGACACGGTGATCGTCATCAGTCCGGATCATTATCCCTACGGGCTGGAGCGGAGCGCTACCTGGGGGAATGCCGTGAATTACCTGAATGAGCTTTATGGCGTTACGAAAACGGATCGGTTCGTCCGGGACAGCAATGCCCTGATCATCTGGAGCGGCTGCCTGGAGGACAAAAACCTGAAGGTGGAGACGCCTGTGTACAGCCTGGACATTCTGCCCACATTGTCGAACCTTTTCGGTCTGGACTATGACTCCCGGCTGCTGGTGGGGCGAGACGTCTTCTCCGATACGGAGCCGCTGGTTCTCTGGCCGGAGTTCAGCTGGAAAACGGACAAGGGCACCTATGATGCCGAGTCCGGGACCTTCACCCCGGCGAAGGGCGCAGAAGTTGAGGACGGCTATGTAGACCGCATCAAAGCCATCGTCTCCAACAAGATCAGCTACTCCCGGGAGGTGCAGAATATGAAGTATTTTCAGGTTCTCTCCGACTACCTGAACGGAAAATGAGGCAAGAGGAACGCGCCCCCTTACGGCAAAGGGGGCGCGTTTCATGCCCGGACTGCCGCTATTGCCGCTCAACCGGTGGTTGACCACACTTCAACCGGGAAATCAACCCATACGTTCTGGATTCAACCGGGGAAACGTGGTATCGTAAGTCCATCAAGCCGGAAAGGAAACTCCCTATGAAAAAGAAATTATGGAACAAAGACACCATTCTCATGCTCCAGGGGCACGCCGTCAGCGCCCTGGGGGATATCCTCTACAGCGTCGCCATCGGCTATTGGGTCTATGAGAAGACCGGCTCCAGCGCCCTGATGGGCGTTATGTCCTCCATCTCCATGTTCATGACCATGTTCGTCATGCCCTTCAGCGGCAGCATCATCGACAAGTGCAGCCGTAAGCTGATCATCGTGGGCATGGACGCGCTGCGGGGCGTGATCATGCTGGCGCTGGGCATTCTGGCCTTCGCGGGCAGTCTCAGTGTTCCCGTTGTGCTGGCGGCGGCATTTCTGGCCTCGGCCTGCTCCGTGTTTTTCTCTCCTGCGGTGAGTACGCTGATGCTGGACATCATTCCCCATGACGATATGGTGCGGGGACAGTCCGTGTTCTCCGGCGTGAATTCCTTTATCAATCTGGTGGGCAAGGCGGTCAGCGGCGCGCTGGTCGCGCTTCTGGGCGTGCCGCTGATCATTCTGCTCAACGGTGTCAGCTACCTGATCTCCGCCTTTACCGAGCTGTTCATCACCGCGCCGAAAACCGCGCATCAGGGGGAGAAAATCACTCTGGAGGGAATTTTCTCTGATTTTGGGGTGGCCATCCGGGAGATTTTCCGGAACCGGTACTTAAGGCTGTTTGTCCCCAGTGCCCTGATCCTGAACCTCCTGGGCGCCGGCCCTTCTTCGCTGATGCTGCCCTTTATGCTGGAAAAGGGCTTTACCGTGGAAATGTACGGATATCTCATGAGCGTGGAAACCGCCGCGTCGCTGCTGTGCGTGTGCCTGCTCGGCATTGTGCGGCTGAAGCCGAAAGCCCGGTATTGGGGTATGAGCGGCGGATTTCTGGCGTCGATCCTGTTTTCCGTTCTGACGTATCTGACCGGAAACTACGCCGTCATGTGCGTGATGACGTTTCTGGGGAGCTTCGCCAACGCACTGGGCAACAGCATTTTTAACGCGTCGCTGATGCTGGCGCTGCCGGAGGAAAACCGGGGGGCGCTCCTGGGCTTTATCAGCGCCGCCTCCACCGGCGGATGTGCGCTGTCCGCCGTGATTTTCGGCGTTCTGGGAGACGTTTTCCCGCTGTATCTGGTGTTCACCGTGGGCTGCCTGCTGACCACCCTTCCGATGGCCTACATGTGTCTGCACAGACACGCCCGGGAATTTGTGCTGACACACTGATACTATTTCCTGATTAAAATCCTTGATTTTAATCAGGAAGGCATCGCCTGACGGCGCTGCCTGTTTTGTGATTTATAAGGAAAGAAATCACAAAACAGGTCTCATATGAACTCCGTGCCCTTCGGGCAATTAAAATCTTTTCTAAAGATTTTAATTGGAGTTCCGTATGAATTGCCTGCCCTGCTGCCAAAGAAAGAAGAATGAAGGGCTTGCCGCCTGTGACCCGCAGACGGCAAGCCCTGATTATTTACTGCATTTGCGTGGAAAATTGATATTGACTTTGCACAAAAACCGATATAAAATGTTGTGCAAAAAGCAAAAATGAGGTGACATACTTGGCTGATACGCATACGAAGGATCTGACCGCCGGATCGCCGATGAAGCTGATCCTTTCCTTTATGCTGCCGCTGGTCTTCGGGCTTTTGTTTCAGCAGGTTTACAGTATGGTGGATACCATCGTGGTGGGGAAATTCCTGGGTGTGGACGCGCTGGCGGGGGTCGGCTCTACCGGCTCCATCACGTTTCTGGTGCTGGGGCTGTGCAACGGCGTGTGCGCCGGGTTCGCCATTCCCGTGGCGCAGAAATTCGGGCAGAAGGATTTTGAGGGGCTGCGCCGGTTCGTGGGCAATATGATCTGGCTCGGCTGCGTCATCGCCGCGGCGGTGACGCTGGCCACGACGGTGCTGTGCCGCCGGATCCTTATCTGGATGGATACCCCGGCGGATACGTTTTCCTTTGCCTACGACTATATTTTTGTGATTTTCCTGGGCATTCCCGCGACCATGCTGTACAATCTTCTGTCGGGCATCCTCCGGTCGCTGGGCGATTCCAAAACGCCCCTGGTCTTCCTGATCATGTGCAGCCTGCTGAACGTGGTGCTGGACATCGTGTTCATTCTGACGCTGAAAATGGGCGTCGCAGGCGCGGGCTGGGCGACGCTGCTGAGCCAGCTGATCTCCGGTGTGCTGTGCCTGTATTTCATCGTGAAGAAGTTCCCGATTCTCCACCTGAAGGGGGATGACCTGCGGCTGCGGAGTATCTACGTCCGGAAGCTGCTGAATATGGGGCTGCCCATGGGCTTGCAGTATTCCATCACCGCCATCGGCAGCATTCTGCTGCAAACCGCGGTCAACGGTCTGGGCGCGACTGCCATGGCGGCCATCGCGGCGGGCAGCCGGGTGAATATGCTCCTGGTCTGCCCCTTTGATGCCATGGGAACCACCGCCGCGACCTACGCCGGACAGAATCTGGGGGCGGGAAGACTGGATCGAGTTCATCAGGGGATCAAGGACTGCACGGTGCTGGGTGTTATTATCTCCGTGATGATCTTCGTGATCACCTGGTTCGGCGGCAGCGCCATGACCACGCTGTTCCTGGATACGGCGGACGGGGCGAGCATCGATGCGGTGGTGCCCATGGGACAGGAGTTCCTGCTGATCAACGCGGCGTTTTCCATTCCGCTGCTGTTCGTCAATCTGCTCCGCTTCACCATTCAGGGGCTGGGCTATTCGGAGTTTGCGGTGTTCGCAGGGGTGTTCGAGATGGTGGCCAGAGGCGCCTTCGGGCTTTGCCTGGTGCCGGTGCTGGGCTACACGGCGGCGTGCTTTGCCAGCCCCGCGGCCTGGGTCATGGCCGATCTGTTCCTGTTCCCCGCCTATTTCCACTGCATGAAGAAGCAGGGATATTCCTTCAAACCGGCGGAAATCGGCACGATTGCAGAATAAATTGCCAAAAATGATGGCAGGTCTCCGGCGGGAGACCTGCCACTTTATGATTTTTCCTGTTCTTGCAGCCGGTCGATTTCCTTGGCAATGGTGCAGTTGCTCTGATAGACGCAATTTCCGTAGCAGCAGTCCGTCTCGGTGACGGCACCGTCCTCCAGGATGACCTCCACCATGCGGCTGCCGTCCAGCTGCCGGCAGTAGCCGGATACGAATTTCTCTGTTTCCATGTCAGCCCTCCACGATACAGAAGCCCTTGGGCGCCAGCGTCAGCCAGTCCGGGGCTACGGTTTGCAGGTTGTGACCCATGAGAATTTTCCCCGCGGGGATGTCCCAGGGATCGCCGCTGCGATTGCAGTAGATTTTCAGCACGCTGCCGCCATAGCGCCGGGTGAAGCCGAGCCGGCGATCTTCCGCCTGAAAGAACCGAATGTCCCCCAGGCGCAGCGCGTCACAGGTTTTCCGCAGCTGCCCCAGACGGCGGAAATGGGCCAGAAGCTCCGGGTCCTCCCGCCCCCATGGGTAGGTACGGCGGTTGAAGGGGTCGCGGTAGCCCTCCATCCCGGCCTCGTCGCCGTAGTACAGGCTGGGGCTGCCCGGCAGGGTGTATTGCAGGAAGGAGGCCATCAGCAGCCGTTCCACGGCCACCGGCAGCTGGTTCCGGGACAGATGACGCTTGGCCTTTTCCTCCCGGGAGCCGTCGAAATCGTCCACCAGGGCGGTGAGGATGCGGGGGGTGTCGTGGGTGCCCAGCAGATTCATGTTGCAGGCGGCCACCTGAGGCGGGTAGTTTTCCAGAATGGACATCACGGTTTCCTTGAAACCCCGGCCGCCGTCCAGATTCTTGACGAAGTTCACAATGGCGGTGCGGAAGGGATAATTCATCACGCTGTCCAGCTCGCCGCCGGTGAAGTAGGTGCGGCGCTTGCCGTAGGCGCATTTGTTGGAGGCGTCCTCCCACACCTCGCCCAGCAGGAGGGCGTCGGGCTTCAGCGCCTTGATGCGGTCGCGGAGCAGCTTGATAAATTCGTCGGGCAGCTCGTCAGCCACGTCCAGCCGGTAGCCGTCCGCCCCCAGCCGCAGCCAGTGGGCGAGGACACTATCCTCATCCGTGATGATGTAGCGGACGAAGGCGGGATCCATTTTGTTCACCGTGGGCAATGTGTCAAAGTCCCACCAGGAATGGTAGACGTCCGGCCAGTGGTAGAAGGTATACCAGCTGTAGTAGGGGGATTCCTTGGAATTGTACGCGCCCACCGACGGGAACGCGCCCTCCCGGTTGAAGTACAGGCTGTTGGAGCCGGTGTGGGAATACACGCCGTCCAGAATGACCCGGATGCCCCGCTCGTGTGCTGCGTCGCAGAGAGCGGCAAAATCCGCCTCGGTGCCGAGGAGCGGGTCGGGGGTCTTGTAGTCGCCGGTGTCGTAGCGGTGGCTGGAAAAGCTCTTGGAAATGGGGTTCAGGTAGAGAATGGTCACGCCGAGACCGGCGATATAGTCCATTTTCTCGGTAATGCCCCGGAAATTGCCGCCGAAAAAGTCGTTGTTCAGCACCTGCCCGTCGGGGGTGGGCTTCCAGTCCACCTCGTCGTACCAGCTTTCGTGGATGGTGTAGGGCTTCAGCTTCCCGGTCACATCAGCCCTGCCGCTGGCGTAAAAACGGTCGGGGAAGACCTGATAAATCGTAGCGCCCTTCGCCCAGTCCGGGGTGGTGAAGTCGGCGGGGATGCAGCTTACTTGCCAGAGATCCCCCGCTTCCATGTTGGTGTCGTCCCCCTGCTTGAACAGGCGGAAGCTGCCGCCCTGGGTATCGATGACAAAATAGTAAAAAAACAGGCCGGGGCAGGGGATGGAAAACTGCCCCTCGAAAATGTCATACGCGCCCTTTTTCATTTGGAAGGCCAGAACGTCGTTCTGCGCCCAGGAGCCGTCCTCATAATTAAAGACGCAGGTGACCTTCGTCGTCAGGACGGAGGTGGGGATGTGGATATGCAGGGTGCAGACCTGCCCCGGCGTCAGGGTGCCGAAGGGGGTTTTGAACTGGGGCTGCTTGCTGTCGTAAAGGATTCTCATGGCAGTCTCCTTATGATAAACTCGTTCTTCTCATTATAAACCATTTTCCCGGAAAAGGGAAGCGCAGGAGAAAGATATTTTGGGAAAGCGCTTGAGAAACCTGTGCCTTTGGGAACAGTATAACACCACCGTATGGCTGCGGCAATACGGTGGTGTTTTTGTATTACGGTGCGCTTTACCAGCTCAGCATATTCCGGAACAGCTCCATGTACCGTCCGGCGGGGACGTCCCAGCTGAAATCCGTCTCCATGTCCCGCTTTTGCAGGGCGCGGAAGGCTTCCCGGTTATGATTGTACAGGCCGAGGCAACGCTTCAGCGAGGCGAAGAAGTCGTCGGCGTTGTAGCTCTGGAAGGTGAAGCCCAGGCCGCCCTCGCCGTTTTCGTCGGCGGGAGGGACGGTGTCCTTCAGGCCGCCGGTGGCGTGGACAACGGGCACGGTGCCGTAGTGCATGGCGTTCATCTGGCTCAGGCCGCAGGGTTCGGACTTGGAGGGCATCAGGTAGATATCACCGCCGGCGTAGATCCGGGAGGCAAGCCCCAGATCGAAGGTGATCTGGGCGGAAACCTGATCGGGGAACTGGTTGGCCAGGTCTTTGAAAAAGCTCTCATACTGGGCTTCCCCGGTGCCGAGGATCAGCAGCTGGGCGTCCTCCTCCCACATGAGCCGCCGGGAAATGTAGCACAGCAGGTCAAGACCCTTGTGCCCTGCCAGCCGGGTGACCATGACCATCAGCGGCACGTCGGGCTTGACGGGCAGACCCACTTCCTTTTGCAGGGCGGCCTTCACGGCGGCCTTGCCCTCTACGAAGGTCTCGGAATTGTAATGGGCGGGGAGGGCGGGATCGGTCTCCGGGTTGAAGGTGTTCACGTCGATGCCGTTGGTGATGCCGGTGAGCTTCCATGCGTTGCCCGCAAGGACGCCGTCCAGACCGTGGGCGTAGTAAGGGTACATCAGCTCCCGGGCATAGGTCTCGGACACGGTGGTCACAAGATCCGCAGTCTCGATGGCGCCCTTCATCATGTTGACGGAATTGTTCATGTCCAGGGTAGAGCGGTACTCCCAGGGAAGACCCAGCACATCGTCAAAGAACCCGGCGTTCGCCCAGCCCTGATACTCGATGTTGTGGATGGTGTACATGCAGCGGGTCTTATAGAAGGTGCCATGGTACATGGCCTTCAGGTAGATGGGGACGCAGGCGGTCTGCCAGTCGTTGCACTGGATGATCTCGGGGATAAAATCCAGGGTGATCATGGCGTCCAGGCAGGCGCGGGAGAAGAAGGCGAAGCGCTCGCCGTCGTCCATATCTCCATAGATAGCGCCGGTGCGGCCGCCGAAGTAATAGTCGTTGTCCAGAAAATAGACCTGCACGCCGTCGCTGCGGTTGGTCAGCTTCATGATGCCGCAGTACTGCTGCCGCCAGCCCAGCTGCACCCGAATTTCCGCTACCCGCTCCACCATATAGGCGGCGTTGGTCTTGATCTTATGGTAGTAGGGCAGGAACAGCACGACCTCGTTGCCCGCGATGCGGGCCAGGGCGGAGGGCAGAGCCTCCATCACGTCGCCCAGACCCCCGGACTTGGCATAGGGTGCGCCCTCAGAGGCGCAGACGGCAATTTTCATACGGTCTCCCCCCGCTTGACGATGACGGGACTCTTCCTTGTACCGATGAGCTTTGCGCCGGGGGTGACGGTGACGTCCTTATCCAGAATGACGTATTTCAGTTCCGCGCCCTCGCCCACCACGGAGTCGTTCATGATGACGCAGTTTTCCACGTCCGCCCCCGGGGCGATGGTGACCTGCCGGAACAGAATGCTTTCCCTGACATTGCCCTCCAGGATACAGCCGTCGGCCGCCAGACAGTCGGCGACCTGGCATTCCTCGCCGTAGTAGGTGGGGACACGGTCACGAACCTTGGTGTAGATGGGGTGATTGCCGCCGAACATGTCGTGGCGGGTGTCCCGGTCGATAAGCGCCATGGAGTTTTTGAAATATTCCTCCACGGACTCGTTGTACAGGGCGGCGCCGTCAAACTGGTAGACGTTGACGGAGACCTTGCCCCGCTGCCAGCCGCCCAGAACCAGATCGCGATCCATGTGGAACTTGTCCCGGGCGATCATTTCCTTGGTACGCTGCATGAGCCACTTCTTGCCTGCCACGAAAATGTCCATGGAAGCAACGTAATCGGCGGGGGCGGCAAAGTCCACCAGCATGTCGGTCACATTGCCCTTCCCGTCCAGCTTCATGGCCAGGTCGATCATTTTTTCGCCGTTGCAGATACCGGCCTTGGTGACCACGGTGATATCCCGGCCGCTTTTTACATGGGAGGCGATGACCTTGGTCAGGTCGATGTTGGAAAGAATGGCGGAGTCGGTCATGGTGACCAGCTCGTCCTCGGAGCCGTAAGCCAGAAAGTCCATGGCGCTGGCCAAAGACTCCAGCTTGCCCCGGTAGCGGTGGATCTCGGACTGGGCATAAGGGGTCAGAAACTCCAGGCCGCCTTCCTCCAGCTCTAAGCCCCATTCCTCTCCGTCGCCGATATGGTTCATCAGAGAGTGATAGTGATGGCGGGAGATGATGCCGACGTGGCGGACGCCGGCGCAGGCCAGATTGGACAGCGCCCAGTCCACCTGACGGTAGCGGCCGCCGAAGGGCAGGGAGGCCATGGTGCGCTTGGTGGTCAGCTCGCCGAGACTTGCGTCATTGGTAAATACAATACCGGTTACGTTCATTGCATTTTTCCTCCTGTTACAGCATGTCGCCGGGTCTCAGCACGGCGTTGGCTTCCACGACAGCGCCCTTGGAGGTGACGCTGATCTTCTTTTTTTCCCCCTCTGCGTAAGCGCCGCCTACAATGGCGTTCTTGCAGACTCTGGAATCCTCGCCCAGAATGGCGTGGCGGACGATGGCGCCGGGTTCGATGACCACGCCGGGCATGACGACGCTGTCCTCCACCAGCGCGCCCTCGCCCACGGTGCAGCCGATGGAGATGATGCTGTGGTGGACGGTGCCGTAAACCTCGGAGCCTTCGGCAACGAAGGCGTTGACGATCTCGGCCTGCTCGTCAATGTAGGAAGACGGCATGGCGGAGTTACGGGCGTAGATGGTGGAGTGCTTATCCCCACGGAGCTGGAAGGCGGGATTTTTGCCCAGCAGATCCATGTTCGCTTCCCACAAAGAGTCGATGGTTCCCACATCCTTCCAGTAGCCGTCGAAGGGGTAGGCCATCATCTTGTGGCCGTCGGCCAGTAAGCTCGGAATGATGTTCTTGCCGAAGTCGTTGGCGGAGCTGGGGTTTTCCTCGTCGGCGATCAGGGCGTCCCGCAGCACCTGCCAGTTGAAGCAGTAAATGCCCATGGAGGCGTTGGTGGACTTGGGCTTGGCGGGCTTTTCCTCGAACTCATAAATGGTGTTGTCGGGGGTGGTGTTCAGGATGCCGAAGCGGGATGCCTCCGCCAGAGGGACACTGCGCACGGCGATGGTGCAGGAGGCCTTGTGCTTTTCGTGGTAGGCAACCATGTCGGCGTAGTCCATCTTATAGATGTGGTCGCCGGAGAGGATGACCACGTAATCGGGGTTGAAGCGATCCACGAAGTCGATGTTCTGATAGATGGCGTTGGCGGTGCCCTTGTACCAGCCGGATTTCTTGTCGTGACGCTCATAGGGGGGCAGCACCTGGGCGCAGGAATGGGTCTTGTTCAGGTTCCAGGGCTGACCGTTGCCGATATACTCGTTCAGCTCCAGGGGCTGATACTGGGTCAGAATACCCACGGTGTCGATGCCGGAGTTGACGCAGTTGCTCAGGGGGAAATCAATGATGCGGTATTTGCCGCCGAAGGGGACGGCAGGCTTGGCGGTTTTCTCCGTCAGAACCTTAAGCCGGCTGCCCTGGCCGCCGGCAAGCAGCATCGCAATTACGCGCTTTTTCTGAAAATACATGGTCACAGCTCCTTATGTAGATTTTTGAGAATCTTCCGTTAAGACGGAGATCCGTTAGTGCCTCTCTCGGGTTTTTACTGCTGTTTGGGGATATCTGTCCACGATGATAAAATATCATATTTTCCCCGATTAGGAAAGGGAAAAATTATCTAAAATATTGGTGCGTGATTTCCGCATTTTGCATAACGGCCTGCCATGGGACGGGGCTGCCGCCGGGGGGATCGGCAGAATGCAGCCGCTTCTCCATCCAGTCGAGGTCAAGCCACCGGCCGAACTTGAAGCCGCAGGCCGGAAAATGAGCCACGGTGCGGTAGCCGCGCTTTTCGTGGAAGCGCAGGGAGTTCTCGTTTTCCCCGCAGACGAGGGAGTAAAGAAGGTAATACCCCTGGGCGTCGAGGATCGCCTCCAGCGAGTCGTACAGCGCCTTTCCGATGCCCTTTCCCCGCGCCTGAGATTTGAGATAAATGGTGGGTTCGGCGCACCAGGCATAGGCCGCCCGGGAAAAGGGCAGACTTGCATAGGCATAGCCGAGAATCTGCCCGTCCTCCTCCCAGAGGAGCCAGGGAAATTGGGCGGTGACGGCGTGGTAGCGGCGTAAGAATTCTTCTTCGCCGGGCGGGTCGTATTCAAAGGTGGCGGTGGAGCTCAGAACGTAAGGCCGGTAAATGGCAAGCATGGCGCTTACGTCTTCCTCAGCGGCGACTCGAAGCATGGGACACCTCCTGCTTTTCCGCCGGAGCGGATAAAAGTGATATGTTCTCATTTTACTATCCCAACTTCTTTCCGTCAAGGTTGACATTTCATAAAAAGGTGGGTAAAATAAAGGAAACTGTGACTTCAAAAGGAGGGACTTTCTTGGACGCTGGCGGCAACGGCAATATACCTGGACGAAGTAGAGTGCGGCTTGCCGTCCGGGTGAGTCTGTAGTTATTTTGTCTGCGGTAATTGCCTATTCATCTCACAAATAAATGAATAGGAGGAATTACGAATGGCAGAGCGCTTTGAAATTGTGGAAAAAGCCCTCCTGCAGCTGCTGGAGGAAAAAAAGTATGCTACTCTCCGGGATATCCTTGCGACCATGAATCCGATGGATGTCGCCGGAGTTTTTGACGGGCTGGACGAGAAGCAGATCCCCCTCATGTTCCGTTTGCTTCCCAAGGAGCAGGCGGCGGAGACGTTTGTGGAAATGGAGCCGGAGGCCAAGGAGCTTCTCATCCGGGGCTTCTCCGACAACGAGCTGAAGGAGGTTCTGGACGAGCTGTACGTGGACGACGCGGCGGATATCGTGGAGGAAATGCCCGCGAACGTGGTGCAGCGTATTCTGAAACACGCCGACCCGGAAATGCGCAGCTCCATCAACCAGATCTTGCGTTATCCCGAGGATTCCGCCGGTTCCATCATGACCACGGAATACGTCTCCCTGCGCCCCCACATGACCGTGGAGGAGGCCATCCTCCGCATCCGCCGTCAGGGCGTGGATAAGGAGACCATTTATACCTGCTACGTCACGGAAAAGGACAGGACGCTCATCGGTCTTGTGACGGTAAAGGATCTTCTTCTGGCCGCGGACGACGAGACGAAGATTGAGGATATCATGGAAACGAACCTGATCTCCGTCACCACCCAGACCGATCAGGAGGAAGTGGCGGCGACCCTTTCCAAATATAACTTCATCGCCCTGCCCGTGGTGGACGGGGAGAACCGGATGGTGGGTATCGTCACCTTCGACGACGCCATGGACGTCATGCAGGACGCGGCCACCGAGGACATGGAGATCATGGCCGCTATGACCCCTTCGGAGAAGACCTACCTCAAGAGTACGCCCTTCGACCTGTTCAAGCACCGGATCCCATGGCTGATGCTTCTGATGGTCTCCGCGACCTTTACGGGGATGATCATTACCTCTTTTGAGGATGCGCTGAGCTTACTTCCGGTGCTGACCGCCTTTATCCCCATGCTGATGGATACCGGCGGCAACTGCGGCTCTCAGTCCTCCGTGACCGTCATCCGCGCGTTGAGCCTGGACGAGCTGCATTTTTCCGACCTGTTCCGGGTGATGTGGAAGGAAGCCCGCACGGCGGTGCTCTGCGGCGCGGCGCTGGCGGCGGCCTGCTTTGTGAAGGTGCTGCTGATCGACCGGCTGCTGATGGGCAACGAGAGCATCAGCCTGATGGTCAACGGCGTGGTGTGCCTGACGCTGTGCGTGACGGTGATCCTTGCCAAGTTCGTCGGCTGCACGCTGCCTCTGTTTGCCAAGCGTCTGGGCTTTGACCCGGCGGTGATGGCAAGTCCCTTCATCACGACCATCGTGGACGCGGTGAGCCTGCTGGTGTATTTCCTGTTTGCCAAGCTCCTGCTGGGCGTTTGAGAAAATGGATAGAAAAAACTTCGTATGATGTGTAAGTCATACGAAGTTTTTGCTTTATTCCGCTTTCAGGACGTGGGCGCCCTCAAATTCGACGTGGAGGGGCAGCATCTGCCAGTGATGCTCCGTGATGCTGTCCAGCTTCTTGGCAAGCTTTTCTTCCAGACCGGGGTTGCGGGTGATGCACAGAAGGGTGGGGCCTGCGCCGGAGAGGCAGAAGGCCGCGCCCACGGTGCGCACCAGCGCCTCGATTTTTTCGTAGTCGGGAATCAGCTTTTTCCGGTAGTCCTGGTGCAGCCTGTCCTGCATGGCGGTGCGCAGGAGCTTTTCGTCCCCAAGCTCCAGCGCCTTGAGCACCAGTGCGCCGTGGGAGATGTTGTAGATGGCGTCCCGGCGGTTGACCTGTTCCGGCAGAACGGAACGGGCAAGGGGGGTGGACAGGGTGAAATCCGGAATGAGAACCAGAAATTCCCACCCGGCGTGGAGAGGAAAGCTGACGCTCACCGGCAGGCCGCCGTCCACCATGGACGCGGTGAGACCGCCCAGGAAAGCGGGCGCCAGATTGTCCGGATGCCCTTCCATGGCGTTGGTGATGTTCAGAAGACCCTGGGTGGAGAGCTTGTTGCCCCGCAGGACGTTGGCGCCCATGGCGCCGGCCACCAGCAGCGCGGCGGAGGAACCGAGACCCCGGCAGATGGGAATGTGGGCGTCAATGTGAATCTTCACGCCCCGGACTTCCTCGCTCAACGTGCCCAGCACGGCGCAGTAGGCGGTGTAGGCCAGATTGTCCGGCCCCGTGTAGGCTTCGTCGCAGCCGGTGATCTCCAGACCGGCGTCGGTTTCCTCGAAGGTCACGTCGGTGTACAGGCTCAGGGCGCAGCCGAAGGCGTCAAATCCGGGGCCGAGGTTCGCGGTGGTGGCGGGAACGCGGATGGTAACTCGTTTCATGCAGCTTCTCCTGTCGGCTTACAGATGCAGGACGTAGTCCAGCATGTCTTCCTTGTTGATGACGCCGGTGTGGCGCTCGGGCTTGCCCTGCAAACCGGCCAGATTTTTCGGGATGGGCACGCCGGTCATGGCGGACAGCCGCGCCATCTGGTCGAACTCGCTGCCGGAGGTGTCGTCGCCAATGGCAGCGAGAACCGCCGCGGGGAACTTGTAGGGAGACGCGGTGGACAGCACCACCATGGGGCGGCTGTCGCCGGTCCGGGAGACGTATTCCTCCGCCGCCGCCCAGCCGGAGGCGGTGTGGGGGTCGCAGAGATAGCCAAAGTCCCGGTAGACACGACCCATGATCTCCCGGGCTTTGGCGTCGCCGCAGTAGGCCGCCCAGAATCCCTTCTGGATTTGTTCCAGCAGAGCGCCGGGGACGGTGTAAACGCCCTCCCGGTTCAGCTCGTTCATCAGCCCGGACACCAGAGCGGTATCCCCGGACAGCAGGTACAGCAGCCGCTCCAAGTTGGAGGACACCAGAATGTCCATGGAGGGGGAGGTGGTCTTGAGAAGGGGGCGGCGCTTGTCGTAAACGCCGGTGCGGATGAAGTCGGTGAGGACGTTGTTGGCGTTGGAGGCGCAGATCAGCTTCCCCACGGGCAGACCGAGCCGTTTTGCCAGGTATCCCGCCAGAATGTCGCCGAAGTTGCCGGTGGGGACGGCGTAGTTGACCTCGTCGCCCAGCCGGATTTTCCCCGCGTCCAGCAGGTCACGGTAGGAGCGGAAATAGTACATGATCTGGGGCGCGAGACGGCCGATGTTGATGGAGTTGGCGCTGGACAGGGCGTAGGGCAGCTCCCGCCCCCGGCAGGCGGCGAAGATGTTCTTCACGCCGGTCTGGGCGTCGTCAAAATTGCCCCGGACGGCGCAGACCGCCACGTTGCCGCCCTCCTGGGTCACCATCTGGGCGCGCTGCACCTGAGAGACGCCGCCGTCGGGATAAAATACGCAGATGCGCACGCCGGGCACGTCCCGGAAGCCCTCCAGCGCGGCCTTGCCGGTGTCGCCGGAGGTGGCGGTGAGGATCAGAATGTCCTTTTCCATCCCCTTGACGGCCTTCGCGGCGGTGAGCAGCTGGGGCAGCATGGAAAGCGCCACGTCCTTAAAAGCGGACGTAGGCCCCCGGAACAGCTCCAGCACGGAGAATCCGCCCACGGAAACGGTGGGGGTCAGATCTTTGGTTTCAAATTTTCCCTGATAGGCGCGGCGAACCAGCGCGGCCATATCGGGAATGTCCGGCAGCAGGGCGGCGAGAATTTTCGCGGACATTTCCGTAGAGCTGCCCTCCAGGCAGGCCTGCCAGTCAAAGGCGGGAATGGTTTCTGGCATATACAGGCCGCCGTCGGGGGCAAGCCCCTCCAGCACGGCCTGGGCGCTGTCCACAAAGTGAGCCTCGCTCCTGGTGGAATGATAGAGCATAATATCCTCCTCAGAGATATTCTCTGCTAATTGCACAAAAAGTTGGGGAATACCGGGAAAACCTTGGCTTTTTGGCGTGGTTGAAATTTGAGTAGGTATATGATATACTGTTTTTCGACAAAAAGCAAGTGTTTTCGGGATGGACACATCCGTTTTTACACAGTGACCAAAAATCGCCGCTGAAATGGAGGATGATTTGATGAAGATCGGATTGCTGGGCTTCGGTGTCGTTGGCCGGGGCGTGTATGAGCTTACCCAGGATAGAGACGATATGCAGGTCGTCAAGGTTCTGCGCCGGGAGGATATGTGTCTTCCCGACGCCGCGACCGTCCGGGACATCCGGGACATTGTGGAGGACGACGGCATCGACACCGTGGTGGAGGTCATGGGCGGGCTTCACCCGGCCTACGACTATGCCCGCGCCGCCGTTGAAGCGGGGAAAAACGTGGTAACTGCCAACAAGGCCATGGTATGCACCTTCTATGACGAGCTGCTGCCCCTGGTGCAGGAAAAGGGCGTCTGCTTCCGCTGCACCGCAGCCGTGGGCGGCGGCATCGGCTGGCTTTCCGAGCTGGAACGCGCCCGCCGGGTGCAGGGTATCCGGGAGATCGGCGGCATCATGAACGGCACCTGCAACTATATTCTCGACAACATGACCCGTCAGGGCCTCAATTACGATGATGTGCTGACGCAGGCGCAGGCGCTGGGCTATGCCGAAGCCGACCCCTCCACCGACGTGGACGGCATCGACACCTGGCACAAGGCCATTCTGTCCGCCAACATCGCCTTCGGCGTGAGTCTGGACAAGCAGACCGTCCCTGTGGCGGGCATCCGCAATATCCAGGCGGAGGATGTAGAGAACTTCAAGGCACACGGCCTGGTATGCAAGCTGATCGCCACGGGCAAGCAGGAAAACGGCGCCATCAGCGCCTACGTCCAGCCGACTCTGGTGAAGGACGGGGAGCCGGAGGCCGCCGTCCCCATGAACTACAATTTAATTACCTTCGTCGGCGAGATCTCCCGGCGCATGAGCTTCTTCGGCCAGGGCGCAGGCCGGTATCCCACCGCATACAATGTGGTGCAGGATCTGGTGGACGTTCTTGCCGGGAAGGGCTTCTACGCCCCCTACGGCAGCCGTGCGGCGGCTGTGAACGATGAGAAACCGACCTGGTACGTTCGCGGCAGCTGGAACGGCGAAACGAAAGCGCACTGGGGCAGCGCGGCGGTGACCGTGCCGGTATCCGTTGCCGCAATGCACGCATGGCTGAAAGAGAATCCCGATGCATTCGCCGCGGCGATCCGCGAATAATCGGAAATGACAGAGAGGAACGGAAAATGAAAGTAGTCAAATTCGGCGGCAGCTCCATGGCGGATGCCGGCCAGTACCGCAAGGTACGGGATATCCTTCTGGCCGACCCGGAGCGCCGGGTCGTGGTGGTCTCCGCCGCGGGCAAGCGGTTCGGCAGCGACCATAAGCTGACCGACCTTCTCTATCTGTGCTACGCCCACGTCCAGTACGGCGTGGATTGCAGCAGCATTTTTGACATGATCGCGTCCCGCTACTTAGACATCCGGGATGAGCTGGGGCTTGATCTGGCGCTGGAACCGGAGCTGGAGAATCTGAAAAAGCGCATCGACGCGAAGGAAGTGACCCAGGAGGAGCTGGTCAGCCGGGGCGAGTATTTCTCCGCCAAGCTGATGGCGGCTTATCTTGGCTTCCAGTTCGTGGACGCGGCGGACTGGGTGATGTTCAACATGGACGGCACCGTGAACCGGGAGGCGTCCTACAAGGCGCTGCGCAATCAGGTGCTGCTTGGCTACGGCGCGGTGATCCCCGGCTTCTACGGTTCCATGCCCGACGGCGCCATCCACACCTTCTCCCGTGGCGGCAGCGACATCACCGGCGCACTGGCGGCGGCGGCGCTGGACGCGGACGTGTACGAAAACTGGACGGATGTGTCCGGCATCCTCATGGCCGACCCCCGGATCGTGGACGATCCCCAGGCCATTCCCGAGGTCACCTACGACGAGCTCCGGGAGCTGAGCTATTCCGGCGCCCAGGTGCTTCACGAGGATTCCATTTTCCCGGTGCGGGAAAAGAATATCCCCGTCAACATCCGCAACACCAACGACCCGGAGGCTCCCGGCACCATGATCCAGGAGTCCTTCTCCGGCGACGTTGACCCCGACCGGTTCATCACCGGCATTACGGGCAAAAAGGACTTTTCCATCATTTCCCTGACCAAGCGGGGCATGAGCAATCAGGTGGGCGTTCTGCGCAGAGTCCTGTCGGTGCTGGAGCGGCATAATATTTCCGTGGACTACGTTCCCAACGGCATTGACAACGTGTCCGTCGTGCTTCCCACCGCCGCAGTGGAGAAGGAGCTGTACACCATCATGGCGGAGATCAAGAAGGAAGCCCAGCCGGATACCCTGGACGTCCACCATCACATTGCCGTGGTCGCCGCCGTCGGCCGGAAGATGGCCTTCCGTCCCGGTATTTCCGGCCGGATCTTCAAGGCGCTGGGCGAAAGCGGCATCAATATCCGCATGATCAACCAGGGCCCCGACGAATTGAACATCATCTTCGGCGTGGACAACAAGGATTTCAGAGAAGCCATCCGGGTTCTGTACAATAGTTTCGTAAAATAATGTATGGGAGGAATGAATATATGAAAACCTATACTGTAGCCGTCCTGGGCGCGACCGGCGCCGTGGGGCAGGAAATGATCAAGATTTTGCAGGAGCGCAATTTCCCCGTGGGAAAGCTGGTTCCTCTGGCCTCTGCCCGGAGCGCGGGCAAAACCGTGAAGTTTCACGGCGAGGACGTGACCATCCGGGAAGCCGCCGACACCGCATTCCAGTGCGTGGACATCGTTCTGGGGGCGGCGGAAAATGACATCGCAAAGAAATTTGCCCCCGCCATCGTGGCCTCCGGCGCGGTGTTCGTGGACAATTCCTCCGCATTCCGCCTGAACCCGGATGTGCCCCTGATCGTGCCGGAGGTCAACCCCGAGGACGTGAAAAACCATAAGGGCATTATCTCCAACCCCAACTGCTCCACCATCATCACCGTCACGGCGGTAAACGCGCTGAACACCATCGCCCCCATCCGCACCATGACCGCTTCCACGTACCAGGCCGTTTCCGGCGCCGGCGCGGGCGGCCCCATTGAGCTACAGAACGAGGTGGAGGCGCTGCGGGAGGGCAAGACCTACGAGCCGAAGGTGTTTTCCCACCAGATCGCCTACAATCTGATCCCCCAGATCGGCGGCGAACAGTTCGAGGGCTACACCAGCGAAGAAATGAAGATGCAGAACGAGGGCCGCAAGATCATGCACCTGCCGGAGCTGAAGGTCAGCTGCACCTGCGTCCGTGTTCCCGTTGTGCGCAGTCACTCCATTTCCGTCAGCTGTCACTTTGACGTACCGGTCACCGTGGAGCAGGCGCGGGCGGTCATCGCCAAAGCCCCCGGCTGCAAGCTGGTGGACGACCTGAAAAATAAGCGCTACCCCATGCCCCTGGATACCTCCGATCAGGACCTCGTATTCGTCGGCCGCATCCGTCCCGACCTGACGGACGGCAACGGCCTGTGCCTGTGGTGCTGCGGCGATCAGATTCGCAAGGGCGCTGCCACCAATGCCATCCAGATCGCGGAGCTGCTGGTGAAGGAATAATCCCATAAAACC
>ERZ808240.112-NODE-112-length-108131-cov-6.074614_pt1 | contig 108131 bp, 106 predicted proteins | sample MGYA00521084_ERZ808240 | MGnify/ENA primary metagenome ERZ808240 (study PRJEB31516, sample SAMN03275571) | gut metagenome | biome: mammalia-associated habitat; material: feces | host: Papio cynocephalus | place: Kenya | collected 2012-08-06 ...
AACAAAATGCTGTTACAAAAGCAGGACGAGATAATATGCTTGAAATGGTTAGTGATTATAAAAAAGCAGAACTTTGCCATTTGATGGGAATTGGCTATGCAGGATTTTTGGAAGATAATAGAGAATTGCAAATATCTTGTCCACTGTTACTAATAGTTGGGGAAAAAGATAATACAGGAAAAGTAAAACAATATAATAAAAAATGGTCAAAAAGAACTGGAACGAAGATTACTTGGATTCCTGATGCAGCACATAATTCTAATGTTGACAATCCTGATTTTGTGAATTGCTGCATAGGGGAGTTCTTGGCAAATTTATAATTAGGCAGGATTAGTTGGCAATCGTGTTGCAGAGATTTTATGATAATATCTGAATTCCGTTTTGTCGGACTGAAAAATCGAGTGTAGGAGGATACATGCCATGAAATATACGAATAAGCATATAAAAGAAGAATACAAATTCAATCAAATATGGCGGACAATTGGAATGATCCTCTTATTGATAGGGATATTATTGGTGGGATTTGGATTGATTCAGACAAAGAGAAAGATGGATTGTGTCCGACCATTTGAACAGGTATTACAGGAAGAATCCAATCCTGCAAATCAGACAGCATATATTGATATTATTCGGGTACCGGAGAAGCTGGCGGAAAATAAATATGAAGGATATTACCTTGTAACAACCGCTGAGGAAAGCTATATTGTAGAGATGCAACCGGAACAGTTCGTAGATTTGAAGCAGAGAGTGGAAGAGAACGGTACGGCAAGAGTGGAAGGCATGACGAAAGTTGTGATTGATGAAAACGTAAAAACAATCGTAAGTGCGTATATCAATCACAAATTTATTGATATACGTATGACGAAGCTTACCTATGGAAAAATACTCAAGGAAGGATATTTTGCAAATCTGGATATCGGTGGCATCTTAATATTGATTGGAATTTCGATGGTATTCATACAGGTGCGTGCGATTAAAAAATACAGACATCCATTGGCAGAGCAGATTGACGAAGAATGTAATCAGCCGGAAGCTCTTTGGTTTAATGATTTTAGGATTTATTTGACAAAGAACTTTCTTGTATCTGTATATGGTGGAAAGCTGACTGCACTGGATCTGGCAAAGGTACAAATGACAAGACTGTTTGAAACAGGGAAGGGGAGTTTGAGTGTTATCACTTTGGAGGTGACGACAACAGATCAGGAGAAAATAACTGTCAGCGAGAATGAATGGCGATTTTTTACAATGAATGAAGAAGAGATTACTTATCTGACAGATGTATTCGGCAAATGGAATATCGAATTTGTTTGTGAGATTCAGCCGGAAGAAGAAATCGATGAAGACGAAGAACTTTGAAACGGAAAACAAGCATAGGATAATTAGAATTTATGGAGAAATTTATGAATGGGTTAAATGTATTTGGACTGATAATGATTGCAGTTATTATGATACCAAATATTATTTTTGCAATTAGATACAAGGAAGGATTTGTAAACAAATGGAGCAATAAGTTTGTTGAGGTTGTAGAACAAATGGGAAGATTTGGATGCTTTGTGTTTATGATAGTTAACATTCCTGGAACATGGTTTGGGTGGTTGTCTGACAAAGCATTTGCCATATACCTTATTGTGGATATAATATTGGTGATTTTATATTGTTCAATATGGATAATTTGTTTTAAGAACAACAGCATATTCAGAGCACTGGCACTGTCTATTATTCCTTCAGTTTTGTTTTTGTTTAGTGGAATTATGAGCCGGTCAATTTTGTTGATTATTGCATCAACATTGTTTGCGCCAAGCCATATTTTACTTTCGTATAAGAATGCAAAATGAAATTGGTATAATTCTTATTTTCTTAGCGATTGGAAGGGTATAATTTGAAAAAATTATTTAAAGCAATAAGGGATGAAGATTTTGATTTGGTAAGAACTTTAATTGAAAACAAAGAAGAACTGGTTAACTGCGCGGCGAAGCAACCACCAAAAAAAGATGATGGACAATCACCTTTGCAGGTTGCACTAAAAACAGGTGCATTAGATATAGCGGAATATTTGATTGATTGTGGAGCCGATTTGAATTATATGGAAGATGAGTCTTGTTGTAATGAGTGGAGAACTCCGGTGATACACGATGCAATTAATGCGGCTGTAATGAAATGCAGATGGAATACGAACGACAAAATTAGAGGATTTATAGAATATTCAACTGAGAAAGAGGCTAAGAATGCATATGAAATTTTGGAGAAAATGTTGAAGCTAGGCGCAGATGTTAATAAACTGGATTCCTATGGAAACTCGGGAATTTGGAGATATTGTTTGCAAGCGAATCAAATATTACCAACTTTTAATTATTCTACTAATTCTGAAATTGATGATAGAATTTTTACAAAAGAGTTAGAAAACGATTTGTTGAATATCCTTAATCTTTTGTGTAAATATGGAGTAGATTTAAACTATGTATCACCTAATACGAATCGTACTGTTAGAGATTTTTATTTAGGCGGTTCGTTGTTAAAATTATTTAGTCAGATTTAATTGAAAATTCTTATTTTCCATGACTCGCTGAATAAGATGTCTTGTCCGGTATTGATTGTTTGTGGAGAAAAGGACGATGCAGACAAAAAACTTCAAAAGAAACTATATAAGAATAATCAACGGGCAGGCGGTCTTATAGCGAGACTTCCTGCTTTTATATTGTAGAAATATGATTTCTTTTGCTGTAGCAAATATTGATTAAAATATTGGTAATCATCAAAAATCCCCCAATAACAAGTAGAGATATAGTAAGGAATTGGGTGAAAATTACAAATAAGAAAAAATCACCCAACGAAATGGAAGAAAGTAAAAAAATGATGGGGAAATTATCGAAATATGCAAAAAATCCCCAATGGTAGACAAATATGTAAGGAATGATTGGGGGAAATATATGAATTATCTGAAAATTCCTCGATACTGGAAACTGTGAAAATCCTGTGGCAAGATAAAGCTGTCAAGAAAAAAGAATTCCCGGAAGAATGTGACAAAGAGCGTATAATTATGGGGCAGGAATGCATAAAGTGGATAGAAGAAGTGCGGTAAAAATGGGGCAGAAGATGGAACAAAAAATGGGATAGAAAAGAAATTAACCTTGCACCTCTGGAAAAAATAGTGTATAGTTTGCTTGTTTTAAATGCAAGAAAAGTATTGGAGGAATGGGAAATGGCAAAAAATCTGGTAATTGTCGAGTCACCGGCAAAGGCAAAGACAATTAAAAAATTCCTGGGTGCATCCTATGATGTTATCGCATCGAACGGACATGTACGGGATATGCCGAAAAGCCAGATGGGTATTGATATTGAACATGATTATGAGCCACATTACATCACAATCCGGGGAAAAGGTGAACTTCTGGCACAACTGCGCAAGGCAGTGAAAAAAGCCGATAAGATATATCTCGCAACGGACCCCGACCGTGAGGGAGAAGCAATCTCGTATCATCTGATTGCAGCGTTAAAACTCGAAGGAAAAAATTATAAACGAATCACATTCAATGAGATCACAAAAAATGCAGTGAAATCTTCTATTAAAAATGCGCGGGAGATCGATATGGATCTTGTCAATGCACAGCAGGCAAGAAGAGTCCTTGACCGTCTGGTAGGATACTCCATCAGCCCGCTTTTGTGGGAGAAGATCAAGAGAGGTTTAAGTGCCGGCCGTGTCCAGTCAGCTGCTTTGAAGCTGATCTGTGACCGCGAAGATGAAATCAATGCATTTATCCCGGAAGAATACTGGAGTATGGATGCGTATTTATCTGCGAACCCTTCGTTAAAACCAGTGTGCTTTCATTATGCAAAGGATAAGGTAACGAAGGCGGAATTAGATCAGATCAAGAAAGAAATCAGCGGAAAAACATTTACAGTTTCAGATATAAAAGTAAGCGAGAAAACGAAGAAACAGCCGCTTCCGTTTACGACGAGCACGTTGCAGCAGGAAGCTGGAAAGAAACTGAATTTCGCGACGAACAAGACGATGCGTATCGCACAGCAGTTGTATGAAGGTGTGGAAATCAAGGGCATGGGCTCGATCGGTCTGATCACATACCTGCGTACGGATTCAACACGAATCTCTGAGGAAGCGGACAAAAATGCAAAGGAATATATCGGACGGCAGTTCGGTGAAAATTATGTTGGCGAGGCAAAGGATGTAAAGACCGGTAAGAAGATTCAGGATGCGCATGAGGCAATCCGACCGACAAATGTGGAGTTATCTCCGGCAAAATTAAAAGAGCAGCTTCCACGTGACCAGTTCCGTTTATACCAGCTGATTTATAACCGGTTTTTAGCAAGCCGTATGGCTCCGGCGGTCTACGAGAACAAGACTGTCTATGCCACGGTGGAAGAACATAAATTCAAGGCGTCTACATCCAAGGTTGTATTTGACGGATTCCTGTCTGTGTATTCCTTAGATGAAGAAAAGGAAGAAAAGACAAGGCTGACCGGATTGGAAAAAGGCACGGTACTTACCTGCGCAAGCCTGGAAGAAAAACAGCATTTTACCCAGCCACCGGCACATTATACAGAGGCACTTCTCGTAAAGACGATGGAAGAGCTTGGCATTGGCCGTCCATCAACTTATGCGTCGACGATCACGACGATTCTGAACCGTCGGTATGTGATCCGGGAGAATAAGAATCTGTATGTGACAGAGCTTGGTGCGGCAGTCAACAAAATGATGTCAGAGGCATTCCCTGAAATCGTGGATACAGAGTTTACAGCGAATATTGAGTCTCTTCTGGATAGCATTGAAGAAGGAAAACTGGAATGGAAGGTTGTCATCCGGAATTTCTATCCGGATCTGGCGGCATCTGTAGAGAAAGCAAAGGAGTCATTGGAATCTGTGAAGATTGCAGATGAAGTATCAGATGTACCTTGTGACCAGTGTGGACGTATGATGGTGATCAAATATGGCCCACACGGAAAGTTCCTTGCATGTCCGGGGTTCCCGGAGTGCCGGAATACAAAGACATACTACGAGAAGATCGGTGTTGCCTGCCCAAAGTGTGGCAAGGACATTATTTTGCGTAAGACGAAAAAAGGCAGACTTTACTATGGATGTATCGGATATCCAGACTGTGATTTTATGTCATGGTCGAAGCCATCGGATAAGAAATGTCCGAAATGTGGTGGCTATATGGTAGAGAAAGGAAATAAACTTCTGTGTGCATCTGAGACATGTGGTTACACCTGTGAACGCGAAAAAAAGGAAAACGAGTAAATATTTAGTGGTCAGAAAAGATTTTTGTTGAAGCATACCACAAAATATGGTAGGATAGTTACTGTATGGAAATCTGTACAGTAACTATTTTTATTTTGAAAATAAGGAGGAAGTCGATGATCACATCCGGTATTTATAATTATGTGAATATTTTGGACAAAGCGGCAGATGCTGCAAATCTGCGAAACGAGCTTCTGACGAACAATATTGCGAATGTGAGCACCCCGAATTACAAGCGGAAGGATTTGGATTTTGAGTCGGTTCTGCAGGGTGAGCTTGCAGGGGAAAAGAATCTGGGCAAGGCAGTAAAAAAGGCAAATCAGAATCTTGAAACATTGGATGCGCAGATTTACACGGATAATGCATCGCTTTCGTATCGTTTGGATGGCAACAATGTCGATATCAATACCGAAGAGGCAAGACTGGCGGAAAACCAGATTAAGTATCAGGCACTGGTTGATCTGATGAATCAGGAATTTGCCAGATACAATACCGTGCTTAGTTCAGGTAATTAATGTGGAAGTGCTCTGATGGATATTTCCGTCGGATGACAGAGTAGGGAGGTAACAGCGATGGGTGTATTTTCGGCGATGAATGTATCTGCAACCGGTATGACGGCACAGCAGATGCGTATGGATGTAATTGCACAAAACATTGCAAATGCGAATACCACACGTACAGAAAATGGTGGTGCTTACCGCAGAAAAACAGTGGTGTTCGAAGAGCGGGATACAACATCCTTTGATCATATGTTAAATGGCTATATGTCAAACTATGAACCAAATGGTGTCAAGGTGACAAAAATCGTGGAAGATCCATCGGATCTGCGTCTTGTATATGAGCCGGATAATCCGGATGCAAACGCAGATGGCTATGTGGAATATCCAAATGTGGACACGGTGACGGAGATGACGAACCTGATTGATTCAAGCCGTTCATATGAGGCAAGTGCAACCGCGTTTAACGCAGCAAAAAATATCGCGGCAAAGGGATTGGAATTATTTAACAGCTAAAATTAGCAGGAGATAGATAAATGGCAGTTACACCAGTGAGTCTGTTCAGCGATGAATGGACAACCTTAAACAGTATTCAGTCTGCGGATTCTGTAAGTGCTGCGGGACGAGCAGATAAGAAAACGTCCGGCTCGCAGGATACGGCATTTGATACATTTTTGAATGCGGCAGTGGACATGTACAAGGAAGCAGATTCTTTGCAGAAATCTGCGGAGTCAGCGGAGATGAGCTATGCACTTGGGTATTCGGACAATATCCATGATGTGGCAGCAGCTGCACGGAAGGCAAGTATTTCCCTGCAGTATACAGTGAAAGTTACAAACGCGGTGGTATCCGCGTACAAAGAATTGATGAATATGCAGTTGTAAATTATGCATATAGAGTAGGTATCGTATGAGAGAATGGTTTAGTCAGCTACCATCGAAGATAGTTGAGTTTTGGAAAAAGTATACAAAGAGACAGAAGGTGTTATTCTTCTCGGTATTGGCGGCGGTTCTGGCTGCTGTGATCGCATTGGCTGCGATCTTGAACCGGACTTCGTATGTGGTATTGTCCACCTTTGAGGATACGGCGACAGCCGCACAGGCAGCAAATCTGATGGAAGATAACTCGATTACATACAAGGTCAGTGACGATGCGTTAAAGATCGAGGTCGATGAGAATCAGGTATCCCAGGCACGTCTGCTCCTTGGTGAAAACGGCATCGGAACGAACAACGGACAGTCTGATTATGACAGTCTGTTTAATAACAGCTTCAATACGACAGATTCGGAGAAGAAGCTCAAGGCAAAGCTTTACAAGCAGTCTGAGATGGAGCGGGATATTGCATCGATGCAGGGCGTGACAAAGGCTTCCGTTACGATCAATCTGCCGGAAAGCACAAATACGGTTTATGCAAGTGACCAGACCGCCTCAGTCAGCATTATGCTTACCATAAACGGTGATTACAATCAGGAAAGCACAAATGCAATCGTAGAGTATGCGAAAACCTGTGTTGGTAATTCGGATACAAAGGCAATTACGATCGTGGATAATAAGGGTGAATTGTTATTCTCCGGTCAGAACTCTACCACGAGTGCATCCCCGGTGATCATGGTACAGCAACAGGTGGAGGAGTACTACAACAGCAAGCTCTGGAACCTGATGGTAAATTCGGGCGTGTACGATGAGGTATCTGTATCGGCAAATCTGGACGTGAATATTTCCCAGCAGGAGATTGAAGATATCAAATATTACTCGAATGACGAGGATGATACCGGTCCGAAATCATCCCACTATTACTATCTGGCGGAAAATACTGATGGTACCGGCGGCGTGGTTGGTACGGATGCAAATGGTGAGGAAATCACAGATTATAATCTGCTTGATAGTGCAAATGCAGGCTCGACTTTGAGCGTTCTGCGTGAGGATTATGAGACGAGCAGTACGACAACCCGTACTGTGACGCCGGTTGGCGATGTCAATATGCAGAATTCCAGTATGGCACTGTATCTGACGCGGTATGAGAATTATTACGAAGATCAGATGAAGGAACAGGGACTGCTGAACGATACAACCTTTGCAGAGTATCAGGCAGCAAACTCGACACCGACAGAGAATATCAACCCGGAAGAAATGGTAAATATGCTTGCCAGTGCAACGGGTATGAAAGTAGCAAATATCTATGTAGTAGAACGGATTGTTCCTGTCTTTTATCCGGCAGAGACAAAGTCTGTACCAGTACAGAGTATTTTGTCAATCGTACTGGCTGTGATTATTGGAGGGCTGCTGTTATTTGTTGTATTCCGCAGCATGAAGCCGCAGGAGATTGTCGAGACAGAACCAGAGCTTTCGGTAGAGGCTCTGCTTGCAACGACGAAGGAGAACCAGACTTTGGATGATATTGAGTTTAGTGATAAATCCGCTTCCAAGCAGCAGATTGAGAAATTTGTGGATGAGAATCCGGAAGCAGTGGTGGCATTGTTACGAAATTGGCTAAACGACGATTGGGAGTGATACTATGGTGACAACATTACATTCATCGGATATTACAGGCGTACAGAAAGCTGCGGTTTTGCTGATCGCGCTTGGCCCGGAACGTTCCTCTAAGATCTTCCAGCATCTGAAGGATGATGAGATTGAGGCACTGACATTGGAAATCGCCAATACAAAAAGTGTATCGGCAGAATTAAAGGATAAGGTGTTGGATGAGTTCTATGAGGTTTGTCTGGCACAGCAATATATTGCAGAGGGAGGTATCGCTTATGCGAAGGAACTTCTGGACAAGGCACTTGGTGAGGAACGTGCAAGAGATGTCATCGGCAGACTGACTGCATCGCTGCAGGTACGTCCGTTCGAATTCGTACGAAAGGCAGATGCAAGCCAGCTCTTAAACTTTATTCAGGACGAGCATCCGCAGACAATCGCGTTAATTCTTGCATATCTTCCGGCATCGCAGGCGGCAGCCGTGGTCAGCGCGCTGGCACCGGAGAAGCAGGCAGACGTTGCAAAGCGTATCGCAATGATGGATCGAACCAGCCCGGATGTGATCAAAGAAGTGGAGAAGATATTGGAGAAGAAACTGGCGTCTCTGGTCAACCAGGATTACACGATTGTCGGTGGTGTGGATTCTATCGTCAATATCCTGAATACCGTCGATCGGAGTACCGAGAAACATATTATGGAAAACCTCGAAATCGAGGAACCGGAATTGGCAGACGAGATCCGCAGAAAGATGTTTGTATTCGAGGATATTCTGCTGCTTGATAACCGTGCAATCCAGACTGTACTCCGTGAGGTGGAGAATAACGAGCTGGCAGTGGCTTTGAAGAATGCAAACGAGGATGTCCAGAAGGTGATCTTCGACAACCTGTCGTCCCGTCTGGCATCTATGATCAAAGAGGACATGGAGTTTATGGGTCCTGTCCGGTTGAAGGATGTCGAGGATGCACAGCAGAAGATCGTAAATATTATCCGAAAAATGGAGGATGCCGGCGAGATCGTAATTTCCCGTGGTGGAGGTGACGAAATCGTTGTCTAATATTTTTAAATCCGGGATACCGGGCGTGCGTACGGTGTCGCAGAAACCGTTTGTGATCGATGCAAACAGCCGTGTGATCGAACCGCCAAAACCGCGTGTAATCCGTCCCAAAAATGATGCATCAGATAATTCAGCGGAAGCAGGAGATACTTTCGAGGCAGGCATTACAGAGATGACTGAGACAATCAATCTGGAAGAACACAAAGAGCTTTTGGATGATGCGATGGAAAAGGCAAAACTTTTACAGGATGATGCGCGCGAACGGGCACAGAAGATTTTGGAGGATGCCAAGGCGGATGCAGAGGCAATCCGGAAAGTTGCACAGGAAGAGGGCTTTGCAAAAGGACTTGAAGACGGCAACATGGAAGCGATGCGCCGGGCGGATGAGTATCTGGAGAAGATCAGTCAGGAACGCGATCAGGCACTTGCACAGGCGCGGGAAGAAATGATGGAGAACATCACAGATACCGAGGCACAGATTGTGGATGTTGCCTGTAAGCTGATTCAGAAGCTGACCGGTATATTGGTTGATGATTATAAGCCGGTGATGATCTATATGATCAATCAAGTGTTAAATGAGGATGAGGATTCCAGAAAGTTCGTTATCCGGGTATCAGAAGAGAATTATACATATATTGCAGATAATGCGGATCGATTGTCCGGAGCTGCGAATCCGGGAATAACCATAGAGATATTCAGTGATACAAAACTACAAAAGGGGCAATGTCAGATCGAGAGTGACACGGGTATCGTGGATCTGTCCATGGAGGTGCAGGTGCGGAATCTAATTACCGCTATCAAATTATTATCTACGCAATAAAGGAATGATCGCAGATAGGAATATCTGCGATTATCTATATATAGCCATAAATGGAGCAATGAAATGTTGAAGAAATTTGACCGAACAAAATATGAAGCGCTGCTTTTTCATGATTTCAGCGTACATTACGGAAAAGTAAATAAAGTTGTCGGGCTGACGGTGGAGTCGGTAGGACCACCGGCAAAGCTGAACGATCTGTGCGAGATCATTTCGAAGGATGGACTGACGAAGGTCATGGCAGAGGTCGTTGGTTTTCGTGAGAACAAGGTATTATTGATGCCGTATGATTGGGTCGATGGAATCGGACTGGGAGCAACGGTTCGGAATACCGAAGGTGTCCTGCAGGTCCCGGTTGGTGAGGAATTGCTTGGCAAGGTGTTAGATGGTATCGGACGACCGATGGACGGCAGCACACTCACGACGACGAAGACGTATCCGATTGATGCGCCGCCACCGGATCCGCTTAAGCGAAAGCTGATTGATGAGGTGCTTCCACTTGGGGTAAAAGCGGTGGATGGACTTTTGACGATCGGAAAGGGACAACGTATCGGCATCTTTGCCGGTAGTGGTGTTGGAAAAAGTACATTGCTTGGTATGTTTGCCAGAAATACGAAAGCAGATATCAATGTAATCGCGCTGATCGGGGAGCGAGGCCGTGAGGTCGGCGAGTTTATCGAGCGGGATCTGGGGGCGGAAGGTCTGAAACGTTCTGTGCTTGTGATTGCAACCTCGGATAAACCGGCACTGATCCGTAACAAGGCGGCAAAGACAGCGACCGCAATTGCAGAATATTTCCGGGATCAGGGCAAGGATGTCCTTCTGATGATGGACTCCCTGACTAGATTTTCGATGGCACAGCGGGAAATCGGACTGGCATCTGGAGAACCACCGGTTACAAGAGGATATCCGCCATCGGTATATGCGGAGCTTCCAAAGGTGTTAGAGCGTGCGGGCAATATGCATCAGGGATCCATTACCGGACTTTATACGATACTTGTCGATGGTGATGATTTTAACGAGCCGATTACTGATACAGCGCGGGGCATCCTGGATGGACACATTGTACTGTCAAGAAATCTGGCACATAAGAATCATTACCCGGCGATTGATATTATGGCGAGTATCTCGCGATGCATGAGTGCAATTGCATCGAAGGAGCACAAGCAGGCGGCAGGCAGATTAAAAAATGTGCTTGCAACCTACAACGATGCAGAGGATCTGATCAACATAGGAGCCTACAAATCCGGTTCCAACCCGGAAATTGACTATGCAATCACGAAAATCAATCAGGTCAATGCGTATCTGATGCAGGATGTGGACAGCAAGTTTTTGCTGGAAGATGAATTGCGGCAGTTGTATGCGATTTTTGAATAAGACAGGATAAAGAATGTATGGCGAAGTTTATTTATCGAATGCAGAATATTTTGAATATCAAATATAAACTGGAGGAGTCTGCCAAGCAGGAGTATGCCGAAGCAAGGCAGGCACTTGCTATGGAGGAACAGAAGCTTGATGCATTAAAAAAACGCAGACAGGGATATTATGAAGCGTATCAGGCGTCCATACAGGGAAGGCTGGATTTCCTTGAAATTGAAGAAAATGCAAACAGCATGGATATTTTAGACATGATGATTGAGGAGCAGAATGCAGTGATCCGAAAGAAGAGTAAAGAGCTGGAGCTTGCCAGACAGAAGATGACACGTGAGATGCAGGAACGGAAAATGCATGAGAAGCTGAAAGAAAAGAAGTTCGATGAATTTAAACAGGAGTTGAATGCGACTGAGAAGCGGGAGACTGATGAGGTGGCGGAATATCAGTTTACAAGTGCGAAGAAAGAGGTGGAAGGCAATGGCAAAAAATAAGAGAGAAAAAGGAGAAAACTCCGGCAGCAATAAAGGTGTAGGTATCCTGATCGGTGTTTTGATCGTAGTTACATGGCTGAGTGTGATGTGTCTGCTCATAAAATGTGATGTAGGTGGATTTGGAAGCCATGTGCTCCGCCCGGTATTTAAGGATGTTCCGGTCATCAATAAAATATTGCCCGATGCTTCGGATGAGGAAGTTGCGATTGAGAGTGATTATCCATATACGAATCTGGAGGATGCCTTAAAGCATATTGCAGACCAGGATGCAGCGATTGGCAGCAAGGATGCAGAAATCTCAGAGTTGAATGACAAAGTGACGGAATTACAGGCAGAAGTCGATCGTTTGACGACCATTGCAAAGGATCAAAGTGACTTTGAAGATGAAAAAAAGAAATTTTATGACGAAATAGTCTATGGAGATTCGGCTCCAGATACCGATACATATAAAGAGTGGTACAATGAGCTTGATGCAGAATCCGCCGCTGAAATCTATCAGCAGGTGTTGGAACAGGATCAGGCAGATGACAGTATTAAGAAGATGGCACAGTCGTACGAAGAAATGAATGCGTCGGAAGCTGCAAAGATTTTGGAAACGATGGGCAATGATCTCGATACAGTTGCACTGATCATGAACAATATGGATGCGCAGTCAAGAGGAAAGGTACTTGCAGCGATGGATCCGGATTTTGCGGCTGCGGTAACGAAAAAGCTTTTGCCATAGAGCCATTGTATAACTCCAAATAAGAAAAAGGAGGAACGCAAATGATTGTAGGAATTCAATCAGGTGGAATCGGGAAAGTCGATATGAGCCAGACGGGTGGAACCACAGACAAATCAAAGTCGAAGGACAAAGCCTCTGGAACATTTGCAGATCTGATGAATCTGGCAGCAACCAATCCGAATACCACCACGCAGACAGTGAATTCTGCAACGACGAAAAATGATGTAGATGTGGTAAAACAGGCAGACACAACGGTTTCTGGAGAGAAAAAGCAGACAGATCTGAACAAGTATACAAGATCAGATGCAAAGACAGAAACAACGCGTACCGGTGCAGAAAAAGCAAAGCGAAACGAAGCTCCACAGGAAGCAGAGGGCAACGATTTAAAAGCGGAATTACTTTCGAATAAGCTGAAAAAGCTTCTGAATGTGGACGATGAGACCTTGCAGAAGCTCTTGCAGACAGCGGGACTTACAATGCAGGATCTGCTTGACCCGGCTGTGATGAAGAATTTTATCCTGCAGATCAATGATGCAACATCTGTGGATCTGCTGATCGACGAATCCCTGAATAATCTTATGCAGCAGGCGATGCAGCTTCTGGATGAAGTACTTCAGGTATCCGAAGACACATCGCTTACGGGAGAATTTCCGGTGGATGAATTGCTTCCGGAGGAGCCGGTACCTGCACAGACAGAGCCACAGGAGACGGTTGTGGATGCAGAAAAGCCACAGACAGTGGGAGCAAAAGCAGAGACGGTTGTACAGACGACACCAGAGGAGAATGTTACCCGGACAGATGGTAAAAGTGTTGAAAACCAGACTGTTGACACAGAGGTACAGGTGATCGTGCAGACAGAGGATGCCGGAGATTCGGATGCGTCTGCAGATCTGATGAAACAGAATTCAGAGGGTGTGATTTCCAATCTGAATCAGGTGATGGCGCAGGTGACAGGTGAAGAGATTGCAGCAACACCGTTTGATACGTCAGTAACACAGACGGATATTGTCCGTCAGATAGTGGATGAGATCAGAGTGAACTTATCGAAGGATGTCACATCGATGACCTTACAGCTGAATCCGGAACAGCTGGGAAAGGTACAGATTCATGTATCCACGAAAAATGGTGTGATGCAGGCACGGATCATTGCAGAAACAGAGGCAGCAAAGACAGCCGTGGAGTCAGGGCTGGCAGTTCTGAAGGAAGCTTTTGAAAATCAGGATCTCAAAGTAGATGCCATTGAGGTAATGGTTGGAACACCGGATTATTTCGCGGAAGAAAGCGGTGCGGAAGCACAGATGGAACAAAAAGAGCAAAAGTCAGGAAATTCGACAGGTGCGGTTAACTTCACAGGTAATTCTGACGATAATATAAATGAGGATGCGTCTTTGGAGACAGAGATGATGAAAGCCCAGGGGAATCAGGTAAATTATATGGCATAACAAGATCTAAGAAAGGAGGCAGAACATGGCAGTTGATTCAGCAATTAGCAGTATCGCGAACAGTTCAAGCAGTTATTCCGCAACATCCAAGGGAAAGACATCGGGAAGCGATCTGGACAAGGAAGCGTTTTTGAATCTGCTTGTAACACAGATGCAGTATCAGGATCCGTTAAATCCAAGTGATAACACAGAGTATATGTCACAGCTTGCACAGTATTCCGCACTGGAGGCACAGCTCAACATCAGCGACACACTGGAAAAAGGAAACAACCTGAATCTGGTTGGCAAATATGTAATCATGAATACGACCGATGCTTCTGGTAAACAAGCGATGATCAGTGGACTGGTTGAGTACGCGACAGTGAAGGATGGCGATGTGTATTTATCAGTTAATAACACGTATTATCCGGCGGAGGATCTGGATTCCGTGATTGACTATGATTATTATCTGTATCTGCTGCAGCATGCAAACAGCGATGGAACGATTAACAAGGATAATAATACAGGCGACAGCACGAACGGTACAGACAATGCCGGTGATAATTCAGACAAAACAGACACCTCAGACAAGGAAGAAGAAGCTTAAAAAATGACAGTCTCATGCAGAACAAGGAGGGAATGCATATGCGATCTTTCGATGTCGATTTTCTTTCCATGGGACAGGCTGCAAATCTGTATTTTCAGAATGTGAAGCCGGAAAAAACGACAGAACCAAACAAAGAAGCTGTCAGCTTTCAGGATGTACTAAATGCGAAAGTCGAACAGGAAGTGAAATTTTCCAAGCACGCAATGGGGCGGCTGGAAAACCGGAATATTGAATTGTCCGAGGATCAGCTTGAACGTCTGAATCAGGGAGTTGGACAGGCACGGACAAAGCAGATTCAGGAATCACTCGTGATGATGGATAATCTTGCATTTATCGTAAATGTTAAAAACAATACCGTAGTCACTGCGATGGAGCAGGGAGAAAGCGGACAGGTGTTTACTAATATTGACGGAGCCGTCATTGTATAAGAAAAAGCCGGACCGATAAGGGGGCTTTTGGTTTTCCGAATGACAGAGGAAAACCTAAAACAAGATTATGGAGGTCAAAAATTATGATGAGATCACTTTATTCTGGTGTTGCCGGACTTAAGACACATCAGACAAAAATGGACGTTATTGGTAACAATATCGCAAACGTCAATACAACAGGATTTAAATCTTCATCGGTGTTATTCAGCGATGTTTTATATCAGACAAGTGCCAATGCAACGGGCGCGACAGCTACCACAGGTGGTACAAATGCATCCCAGATCGGTCTTGGTGCCAAGACATCATCCATTCAGACATCAATTACACAGAATGGCAGTGCCCAGACAACAAATAATACATACGACATGATGCTATCCGGTTCTGCATTTTTTGTAGTCAGCCGTGGCGGAACAAATTACTTTACAAAGGTTGGTTCCTTTGGTGTCGATGGTAGTGGATGTCTTGTAAATGGAAGTGGCTATCAGGTTATGGGTTGGCAGGTTGATCCAGACAATCCAAACCAGATCAAGAAGGATACGGTATCTGCGTTGTATCCCGAGTCAGAGGAAAATAAGGTATCATCTCCACAGATGACAACAGACGCGCATTTTACCGGAAATATTGATATGACAGATCCAGAGCTTACATCTGTGGATGGACGTGCGATTTCTGTATCCATTTACGATGCACTTGGATATAATTATACTGTGAAATTTAAGCTGACACAGGATGAGAATCAGGCGGACAAGTCCCTATATAATCTGGAAATCGTGTCAATCAAGGATTCAAATAATATTGAGATCACTGGAACGGATGATCCAACCACAAATGCAGTGGAAGGCGGTTATACTGCAACAATCGGTGGTGCAAATTCCATTCAGGTCAAATTTGATCCGGATACCGGAAATTTTGAGTATGTCGGTGCGGCAGGACAGAAGAATGCAAAACTTGAGATCAAGCCAAACAATCCAAATGAAAAGGGCGATGTATTCCAGTCTGTGATCAATGGAGAGAAAGTTGACGGAATCAATGTTGATTTTTCATATCTGACAAGATTTGAGTCAAATGGTAAGTCTACAGTAAAGGCTGTGCGTGGCGCTGCAGATACGACCGGTGGTGGACGTTCCATGGGTAAATTAAAGGATGTCAGTATCGACGAGACAGGTAAACTGTATGGCGTTTACACAAATGGTGAGACAAAGCTGCTTGGACAGATTTCCGTTGCAACCTTTGAGAACCCGATGGCGCTTGAAGCACTTGGTAACAGTGTGTACACAACCACACAGAACTCTGGTTACTTCGATGGTATCGGAACATCTGTAGATGAAGATGGCGGTAAAATTTCTCAGGGTGTTCTGGAAATGTCCAATGTTGATCTTTCAGCGGAATTTACAGAAATGATCACAACGCAGAGAGGATTCCAGGCAAACTCAAGAATCATTACAACTTCTGATTCCATGTTGGAAGAACTTGTAAATCTGAAGCGATAACAGATAAATAAAATGGCAGGTATTTTCTACTTTTGACGATGTGAAAAAGTGGAAAATGCCTGCCTTATTTTGTAGACATAAAAATCGAACTGTGCTATAATTAGCCTAATTGTAATGTCGGAAAATGTGTAATCTTTCAGGGAGTACAGAGATATGATTGAAGTAACCAGATTAAAAGGGAAAAAGATGACGATCAATGCCGAACTGATAGAGACAGTGGAGGAGACACCGGATACTGTGATTACGCTGACAAATGGCAAAAAATTCGTCGTGAGTGAGTCTGCCGAGGAAGTAACCTCACTTGTGATAGGCTATAAGAGAAAAATATTCGCTTTGTTCATGGATAGTGGGAACAAGGCAGAGAATGTATAGGGGTTAAGGTCATGGATTTTACGTCAATTATAGGACTGGTGATTGCATTCGGACTCATGATTTACGGTATGGTAAGTGGACATGATTTCAGTGTAATCATAGATAACTTTGTGGATTTACCATCTGTGTATATCGTATTTGGTGGTGTGCTTGGTACACAGTTTGCCGGAAATTCTTTAAAGGGATTTCTGGCCGGACTGAAATCAATCGGATTGATCTTCAAGAATCCAAAGTCTGACGAAGCAGGCACGATTAAATCTATTATAGAACTTTCCAACCTTGCAAGACGGGAGGGGCTGCTTGCATTGGAGGAATCAGCGAACAATCTCGATGATGAATTTATGAAAAAGGGAATCATGCTGATCGTCGATGGAACGGATCCGGAACTGGTACGAAGTATTCTGGAAGCCGAGCTTGTCAATGTCGATTCCCGTCATCAGAGCAATATATCATTTTGGAAAAACGTTGCAACCGCGGGCCCTGCCTGGGGTATGATCGGTACATTGCTTGGACTGATCAACATGCTGAAAGATCTGGCTGATCCGGACTCTATCGGACCGAACATGTCTATTGCGCTTGTTACAACGTTGTATGGATCCATCATAGCCAACTGGCTGTGTGCGCCGATTGTTGCAAAGCTGTCTTTACAGAATGAGACAGAAATCAAATTAAAAGAGGTCATGATCGAGGGAATCCTGTCAATACAGGCAGGTGAGAATCCGCGTGTCATAGAAGAAAAGTTAAAATCATTCCTTGCACCGAAGGAACGTCAGGAGTTCGCAGAAGAAGGCGGTGGTCGTTAATGGCAAAAAGAAAACAACAGCCGCCAGACGAAGGTTCACCAGCGTGGATGTCCACGTTCAGTGACCTGATGAACCTGTTGCTTTGCTTCTTTGTATTGCTTTTCGCGAGTTCAACAATGGATGAGGGAAAGATTCAGAAGATTGCAGCATCTTTTGACAATCTGTCATTCAGCGTAATCAGCGAAGGAAGTGTATCGCTTTTGACAGGAGAGATGTTATCCGGAGGTATGACACAGCTTGCAGATACTGATAGTGTGTTGTCGGAAGCGGGCAAAAACATTGACGGAAACACAGGTGACAAGTCCAGCAGTGCATCCCCGACGGATGCGGAACATTTGTCTGACAATGACCTTCAGGCGGAGGTAGAACGCCGGGGCGAACAACAGTCAGAAGAAATGTATGAGGAAGTCATGCAGATGGCAGAGACCTATGCGATTGATGACCAGATCATCCTTGATTTTAATGATCAGTATGTGGAGCTGGATCTGAATGGCTCCATCCTGTTTGATTCCGGCGATGCGGAGATCAAGGATAATACAAAACTGTTTTTACAGAAGATTGCACAGATTCTTGCCAAGTATAAATACAACGTGATTGAGATTGAAGGACATACCGATAATATCCCGATCTCGAATTCAAAGTATAAAGATAATCGTTCACTTTCCGCAGAACGTGCACGCAGTGTATATGAATACATCGTATCGCAGGAGCATTTCATAGACAGTAACATCAAGATTGCCGGCTATGGAGACAGCCGTCCGGTTGCGTCGAACGAGACGGAAGAGGGAAGAGCAAAGAACCGGAGAGTTGCGATCAAGATTTACAACAAGCAGAATTCAAATAATTAAGGAGCCAGAAACATGAAGAAGAATCTTATAACCGTTGTTATATTAGCAATCAGTATTATAAACCTTGTGTTTAATATTTTGCTTGTGTTTGTGTTTATGCCTTCTACATCGAAGACAAACAAACTTATTACCGATATTGCAGAAGTTCTTGATATCGAAATTGCATCGCAGACAAAGGATGACAGTACATTTGATGTCAGTAATCTGGCACATTATGAGTTAGAACAGGGGAATCCGATCAATCTGAAAAATGATGGATCCGGAGATCTGCATGTCGTACAGTATGGTCTGACGATCAACATGGACAAGACAGCCAGTGATTACTCCAAGGTGTCTGCCAACATTGAAGCATCGACCGCGATGATCTATGATATGGCGAGAAACATCATTGGAAGCTATACATATACCGAAGTGATTGACGGAGAGACAACCACGAACAAGATCAAAGAGGAATTGTTGAAGCAGCTCAAGGAAACATTTAATACCGAGTGTATTTATTCCGTAAGCTTTTACAACTGGGTTGCACAGTAGATTATTGCCAGCAGGAGGTGAGAAAACGTGGCTGACGTACTCTCACAAAACGAAATAGATGCGCTCTTGAAGCAATTATCCACTGGAGAGCTTGATGCGGACGACTTTACAGAGACAAAAAGTGTAAAAGTCAAGGAGTACGATTTTTCAAGGCCAGCCAAGTTTTCAAAAGAGCATCTGCGTACATTAGAGATTATATTTGAACATTATGGAAGATTATTGAGCAGCAACCTGCCAGCGTACCTGCGGAAGAATGTGCAGGTTGAGGTAATGAACTCAGAGGCGGTTACATATTCAGAGTTTTCCAACGCCTTATCCAATCCGGTATTGCTTGGCGTTGTCAATATGGCACCGTTAACGGGCAATATCATTATCGAGATTGCGACCAATCTTGGATACGCAATCATCGACCGGCTGCTTGGTGGAGTTGGAGAACCGTTAGAGAAGAAAAGAGAATTTTCTGAGATTGAGCTTTCCATCTTGGAAAAAATCTTTACCATATTGATCGATCTGTTGCGGGAACCGTGGACAAATGTTGTAGAGATTCATCCATATCTGGAACGAATCGAGACGAATCCGCAGTTTGCACAGATCATTTCGCCGACAGAGATGATAGCAATCGTAACGGTCAATATCAATATCGGCGGAGTTGAGGGATTGATGAATATCTGTCTGCCATATCTGACACTGGAAGATGTGATGGACAAGCTGAATACCAAGTACTGGTTTTCAACGATGCAGGATCGTGACGAGACGAGTTATGCCGATGTTATCGAAACTGCAATCAACCGGGCACTGATCCCGGTATCCGCAGAGCTGGGAAAAAGCTCACTCACCGTTATGGATTTCATTAATCTGCAGGTGGGAGATGTGATCAAGCTGAATCGAAAAATTGAAGACGAGCTGGATATCTATGTGGGCAATATAGTAAAATTTAAAGCGCTGCCTGGGTCGTTTAACGATGATTACGCAGTGAAAGTAACTGAAATTATAAGAGAGGAGGAATAACAGAACATGGACGGAATGTTATCTCAGGAAGAGATTAACGCATTGCTTGGTAATATGAATACAGGTTCTTCCTCTACCCAGACAAGTAATGATGCCATACTTTCCGATGAGGAAAAAGATGCGATCGGAGAAATCTCAAATATTTGTATGGGTACGGCGGCAACAACGCTGTACTCACTGGTAAACCAGAAGGTTGTGATCACAACACCGGTTGTTGAGATTACGAACTGGGATAAGCTTACAGCAGAGTACGCAAAACCGTGTGTATTTATTAATATCCTGTATAAAGATGGAATTGATGGAAATAATGTACTGATTTTAAAAGAAGATGATGTAAAGGTCATTACAGATCTGATGATGGGGGGCGATGGATTAAATCCTGCACCAGAGCTGACAGAGCTGCATTTCTCAGCCATCTGTGAGGCGATGAACCAGATGATGGGAAGCTCCGCAACTTCATTATCTTCGATGCTGAATTGTAAGATTGATATCAGTCCACCGGAAGCAGAGCTGGTGGATATGGCTGGCAATATCGATGTTACAAAGGCCAGTGACTTTTTAGATAGGGAGTTTGTGCGTGTCACGTTCCGAATGACGATCGGAGATCTCGTAGACAGCACGATTATGCAGTTATACCCGATTCAGTTCGCAAGAGATCTTTATAAGAAATTTAGTGGAGAATCGGAAGAAAAGGAGGAAACACCACCGCCGGCTCCACAACCGGAACCACAGCCACAACCGGTTCTGCAGCCACAACCGCAGCCGCGGCCTGCGATGGGAATGCCGATGATGGGACAATCTATGATGCCACAGATGATGCAGCCGGATGTCAATGTACAGAATGTACAGTTCCAGGCGTTTAATCCGGTTATGAATCCTGCGTTGCAGCAGGAAAATATTGATTTAATTATGGATGTTCCTTTGGAAGTATCGGTCGTTCTGGGACGGACGAGAAAATCCATCAAGGAAATTCTGGAATTTGCACCGGGAACGATCATTGAGCTGGATAAGCTTGCCGGTGAACCAATCGATGTGATGGTAAACCAGAAGCTGGTTGCAAAGGGAGAAGTTGTTGTAATTGAAGAAAGTTTTGGTATCAGAATTACTGAAATTATTAAAGAAAAAATCTAAGTTTTAAGGAGTAATGATATGGCAAAGAGTATACTTATTTGTGATGATGCTGCATTTATGAGAATGATGATCAAGGATATTCTGGTAAAGAATGGATACAACATTGCCGGGGAAGCAGAAAACGGCGTAAAGGCTGTTGAGAAATATCAGGAGACAAAACCGGATTTGGTATTGATGGATATCACAATGCCAGAGATGGATGGTATTCAGGCATTGAAGAAGATTAAGGCAATCGATGCAAATGCAAGTGTTGTAATGTGTTCTGCAATGGGACAGCAGGCGATGGTTATTGAATCCATTCAGTCTGGTGCCAGAGATTTCATTGTAAAGCCATTCCAGCCGGATCGTGTCATTGAAGCAGTGAAAAAGGCAGTGGAATAGTATGTTTTTTTGCGCAATTCTTACGAGTAGTTTTTCTGCCGGCTGGAGTATCGTCAAACTGATATTGATTACAGTCTTAGTATTGGCTTTAGCGTTTTATTCTACGAGACTGATTGCGAAATATCAGAACAATACATGGACGGCAAAGAATAATATTCAGTTTATTGAATCTTATCGTGTCGGTGGCAACAAGATGGTTGCTATTGCGAAGATAGGAGAGAAATATTTTGCCTTGGGAATTGGGAAAGAAGAGATTCATGTGATCGCAGAATTGGATAAGGACGATCTGAAGCTCCCAAATCAGATGGTAGAGACTGCAGATGCGACGACACCAAAGATGAGCTTCAAAGAAGTCCTGGCGAACATGAAAGGAAATGCAAAAGACGATAACGAAAAGTAGGTATAGAAATGAAGTTCAGTAAATTACGAAAATTTTTAGTGCTATTTCTTATACCGCTTGCGTTTGTTGTTATTTTTTCCGGTACAGGCGCTGTTCATGCAACGACTGTGACACCGGATACCGGAGCAGAAGAGGGACAGGCCGACAGTGTGACATCGGACAATAACGATGCAACGACACTTGGTTTATCTCTGAGTACGAACTCAGATGAGACGTCTCTTTCCGGTACACTTCAGATTTTATTGATCATAACAGTAATTTCGTTAGCTCCATCAATTCTGGTTATGGTGACCTCATTTACACGAATCATTATTGTGTTACATTTTGTGCGGACGGCAATCGGTACACAGAGTTCACCACCTAATAACGTTTTGATAGGGCTCTCGTTATTTTTAACCCTTTTTATTATGAGCCCGGTAATTGCTCAGATAAAGACGGAAGCGTATGATCCGCTGGTAGCTGAAGAGATAACGCAGCAGGAGGCATTGGAACGAGGAATACAGCCGTTGCGGGAGTTTATGCTGAAACAGACACGGCAGGATGATCTGCGGTTGTTTATGGATATCGCAAAGGCAGAGCCGGTAGAAAGTGTAGATGAGCTTTCTATCACGATTATTATTCCTGCATTTATCATCAGTGAATTGCGGGCAGCGTTTATTATAGGATTTTTGATTTACGTTCCGTTTATTGTGATTGATATGGTAGTATCTTCTGTGCTTATGTCTATGGGTATGATGATGCTGCCTCCGACGACGATTTCCATGCCGTTCAAGATTCTGCTGTTTATTCTGGCAGATGGATGGAATCTGGTTATCGGACAGCTTGTAAATTCGTTTAATTTTTGACAGTAGAGTAACGAGGTGATTGTATGAGTACAGGCAATGTCGTAGCTATCACGGTGGAAGCTGTGTGGCTTGTAATCAAATGTAGTGCGCCGATGTTAATTACATCTTTGGTAATTGGTTTGATTATCAGTATCTTCCAGACAGTGACTTCTATTCAGGAGCAGACGTTGACGTTTGTCCCAAAGATGATCTGTGTTTTTTTGTCACTCATCATCTGTGGAGACTGGATCTTGAATAACATCCTGTCCTTTATACAGGATCTGTATAGTCGGTTTGGAGAGTTTGTGGGGTAATAGACGATGTCCTTTACGATATCGACGCTGACACTGGAAGCATTTCTGCTAGTGCTTGTCCGTGTCGCTTGTTTTACATCAATTGCACCTATTTTTGGACATAATTCCCTGAATGCGAGAATGAAGATATCCATTGCGTTTTTCGTATCCCTGATCCTGTATCAGGTGGTGGATGTTTCACTTCCGGAATATACGAATGTGCTTGGGTATACGACGCTTGTGTTAGAAGAAGCAATGGTTGGCCTGTTGCTTGGATTTGTGGCGGGACTTTCAATGAAGGCACTGGCGATTGCAGGAGAATTTATCGACCGGGAAATTGGATTTTCAATGGCAACGACCTTTGATCCGAATCAGGGTATGGTGACGATCACAGGTGATTTATACGATAAGATCGTGTGTCTGGTTATTATGATATCAAATCTGCATTATTATATATTGTCTGCGGCAGCACAGTCGTTTGAACTGGTGCCTGTCGGCAGGATTGTGTTAAACCCGGATGTGATCTACACATCCCTGATTCAGTTTATCGTGCAGATGTTCATGATTGGATTCCGTATCGCAATGCCGGTATTCTTAGGCGCAACCATGCTGAATGTCATTTTGGGAGTGCTTGCAAAGAGTTCTCCGCAGATGAACATGTTCGCAATCGGTATGCAGTTGAAAGTATTTGTTGGTTTATTTTTGCTTGCAGTTTGTATTATGTTCATTCCGAACATTGCAAATTATATTATGGAACGTATGCGTGATATGATCCAGATGATATTAGGAGGGTTGTGACGTGTTTTCTCTGGAAGAAAAACGGACACCGCTTTTGCTTGCCTATGATCTGCAGTTGTTTGCAAACGATGAGGGTGGGGAGAAGACGGAAGAACCAACCGCAAAGAAAATCGAAGATTCCCGAAAAGAAGGTCAGGTGGCAAAGAGCAAAGAACTCACATCTGCGGCTATGCTTCTGGCATTTTTTTTGTGCTTACGGATATTTATGTCGTTTATCGGAGAACGTCTCGTCAACGCATTTCCATATTTTTGGTGTGATATCGCAAATGAAACGGGAGATGGATTTTCCCATGTGCGCGCATGGCAGATCCTGATTGATTCCGTACAGTATATCGCAATTACAATCGCGCCGTTTGTCATATTTGCATTTGTGATAGCATTTTTGTCACAGCGCATCCAGATCACATGGAAGGTGACATCTAAGCCGATGGAGCCGAAGTTCAACAAACTGAGTCCCGTCAGCGGATTTAAGCGTATGTTTTCCAAGCAGTCGCTGTTTGAGCTGGTGTTGTCAATCTTTAAGATCATTGTTTTTTCGGCGGTGGCGTATTCGGTTGTCAAGGACAATGTTGGAATTTTTGTGACGGCGTATGATCTGACGATTCAGGATTGCCTTGGAATACTCTTTGATATGGTGATGGAGTTAGGCATTAAGATATCTGTGACATATCTGATGCTTGCACTTGGAGACTGGATGTTCCAGAAATGGAAGCACAAGAAAGACCTGCGTATGACAAAGCAGGAAGTCAAAGATGAGTATAAAAATCAAGAAGGAGATCCAAAGGTCAAGTTACAGCAGCGACAGCGGATGCAGCATGCGGCACGGCGAAGAATGATGCAGAGCGTGCCGGAGGCGGATGTTGTTATCACGAACCCAACGCATTTCGCTGTTGCCTTAAAATACGATAATACGGTCAGTATGGCTCCGGTTGTCGTGGCGAAGGGTGCCGATTATCTGGCATTTAAGATCAAAGATCTGGCGAAAGAACATGATATTGAGATTGTTGAGGATAAACCACTGGCGCGGATGCTATATGCAAATGTTGAGGTCGGAAATGAGATTCCGCCAGAATTGTATCAGGCAGTCGCAGAAGTGCTTGCCTATGTATATAAATTAAAGAATAAAGTAAGTTAGCAACCGGGCGAAAATAAGATCACGCGGGAAAGGATGGTGATGGTATGAAGAAAAATGATATATTTTTAGGAATCTATCTGCTTGCAGCAGTTGTATTTCTGATTATTCCAATTCCGAGTACCATGCTGGACTGGCTGATCTTATTCAATATATCCATGTCGCTGATTATTGTATTTAACTGTCTGTTTACGAGCGAGACATTGAATATGTCGGGATTTCCGACATTGCTGCTCTTTACGACAGTGTTCCGTATATCCTTGAATGTATCTTCTACACGACTGATTCTGTCGACTGGTAATCCAGGTAAAGTCGTTCAGGTATTTGGTTCGTTTGTCGGTGGGGGAAACCTTGTCATTGGTGCAATCGTCTTTATCGTGTTGATTATCGTACAGATGATGGTAATCAACAAAGGTTCTGAGCGGGTATCTGAGGTAACGGCACGATTCACACTGGACGCGATGCCGGGAAAACAGATGGCGATTGATGCGGATCTTTCATCCGGAGCCATCGATGACAAAGAGGCAATCCGCAGAAGAGATAAGATCCAGCAGGAATCCGCATTCTTCGGCGCCATGGATGGTGCGTCCAAGTACGTTAAAGGAGATGCGACTGCCGGTTTGATTATCACGATTATCAATATCGTTGGCGGCCTGATCATGGGCATAACACAGCAGGGGCTTAGCTTTTCGGATGCGATCAGTAAGTACACAATTCTTACGATCGGTGATGGTCTGGTATCCCAGATACCTTCGATGATGATTTCACTTTCGACAGGTATTCTCGTTACGAAGGCATCGAAGGAGGAGAATATTGGAGATATCCTGATCGGACAGTTATTCAGTATTCCAAAGGTATTGTTACTCGTTGGTATCACAATGCTTCTGTTCGGTATCTTCACACCACTGAATTTCTTTTTCTGTGCGGTCTATGGTGTATTATTTATCGTGCTTTCCTTCTCCATAAAGGGCAAGGAAGAGGCACAGGCAATTAAGGAGGAGGTTGAGGAAGAGGAAGTACAGGCAGAGGAGGTACGAAGACACGAAAACGTCAATTCTCTGTTGCAGGTGGATCCTATTGAACTCGAATTTGGATATGGTATAATACCGTTAGCAGATGTCAATCAGGGCGGCGATCTGCTTGATCGTGTCGTTATGATACGACGACAGATTGCGCTGGAACTTGGTGCTGTTGTGCCGATTATCCGTCTGCGTGATAATATCCAGCTCAATCCAAACCAGTATATTATTAAAATCAAAGGAATTCAGGTTAGTGAGGGTGAAATCTTATTTGACCATTATATGGCGATGAATCCGGGGTATGTCGAGGATGAGATCGTTGGTATTCCGACATTGGAGCCGGCTTTCCATCTGGAGGCAATGTGGATTACGGAATCCCAGCGGGAACGCGCAGAATCACTTGGCTATACCGTTGTTGATCCACCATCGATCATTGCAACACATCTGACAGAGGTTATCAAGCAGCATCTTGATGAGCTTCTGACCAGACAGGATGTACAGAACCTGATTGATAATATCAAGGACAACAATAAGACACTGGTAGATGAACTTGTACCGAAGCTGCTCAGTGTCGGTGATATTCAGAAGGTATTGCAGAATCTGCTTCGGGAAGGTATTTCCATCCGGGATCTTGTTACGATCTTTGAGACGCTCGCAGATTATGCGGCAACGAGCCGGGATACCGATATTCTGACCGAGTATGTCCGGCAGAGTTTAAAACGTGCGATCTCCAACAAATATTTTGGCGATGGAGAATCCGGCACCGTAGTGACGCTGGATCCACAGATTGAGCAGATGATCATGGGGTCTGTGAAGCAAACCGAACAGGGCGCATTTATCTCGTTAGATCCAGCAGTAACGAAGAGCATCTTAAAGGCAACGGAGGACGAGGTCAGGAAGCTGGAGAACAAGGGCGATGCACCGATTGTTGTTACATCACCGATTGTTCGTATGTATTTTAAGAAATTAACAAGTGACTACTTGAAAGACCTGATTGTTATCTCATATAATGAGATTGATTCGGAAGTGGAATTAAAATCCGTGGGAGTGATAACGATTCATGATAATTAAGAAGTATAAAGCACTAACTGAAAAAGAAGCAATCCTGCTCGCCAAAGAGGATCTGGGACCGGATGCGATCGTAATGAATGTGAAAAAAATCAAGCCGGGAGGAATCATGCGTCTCTTTAAAAAGCCGTGCGTGGAACTGACGGCAGCGATTGATGATGATATGGAAGAACAGGCAGCGACTACCGCACCAGCGGCTCCATCTGCACGACCGGATGAGCAGACAATCGATCTCAGACAGGAACGCCGGGGCGAATCCTCAGACGAACCTTTCCTGTTTGGCAAAGCATTTGGTGAGAATAAGGATTCTTACAGCGAGGAAGCGCAGAATGCGATTGAGGAGAAAATCAATAGTATCGCGAAGCTTCTGGAGCAGCAGATGCAGACGCAGAAGTCGGCGGAAACATCAATCAAGGAAGCTGCCAATCAGGCAATCTCTTCAGGTGAAACACTTGTAAAAGCAGAAGAAAAGGAAAAAGATCCAGAGCGGTTGGGTAATAAGGTTGTTGATCTTGTGATCAAACAGCTGATTGACAGCGAGGTTTCGGAGGCACATGCAAAGGAGATCATTGACGAGCTGACTGTGAAGGATGATAAACAGCCGATTGATAACATACTGGCGAATGTATACCAGAAGATCGTGTTGAAGCTTGGTGAGATTCAGCCGTTAACTGCTGGTGAGAAGAAACCAAAGGTTATATTTTTTGTCGGAAATACCGGTGTTGGAAAGACAACCACGATGGCAAAGCTTGCATCGCTTTGTACATTGGATATGAAATTAAAATGTGCGATGTTTTCCATTGACACATACCGTATCGCAGCAATTGAGCAGTTAAAGACGTATGCAAATATTTTGTCTGCGCCAATGGAGGTTGTGTATACACCAGAAGAGATGGCACAGAGTGTGGAAAAGTTTAAAAATTATGACCTGATCTTAGTTGACACAGCCGGACGTTCCCATAAGAGTGAGGAGCAGAAAGAAGACTTAAAACAGATTATTGATTCCGTGAAAGAGTATGAGACAGAAGTGTTCCTTGTTGTTTCTGCCACGGTAAAATATGCAGATCTGCTTTCTATCTCCAACACGTATGGCGAACTGTTTGATTACAATCTCATTTTCACAAAGCTGGATGAGACAAATGGTCTGGGAAGCATATTGAATCTGAAACTGGATACAGGAAAGCCACTTTCTTATGTGACATGGGGACAGAATGTGCCGGATGATATCGGCGTTTTGAATCCGCAGATTATTGCTAAGAAATTGTTAGGAGGTGGAAAGTGATGGATCAGGCAACGAAATTACGGGAGCGTGTGCAGACCAATCAGGAAATCTCCAATGCAAGGGTGATTGCAATTACAAGCGGAAAAGGCGGTGTTGGAAAGACAACGCTTTCCGTAAATATTGCGCTGGAGCTTGCAAGGCGCGGCAAAAAAGTGGTCATATTTGACGCGGATTTCGGACTGGCAAATGTCGAGGTCATGCTTGGAATCCGTCCACAATATAACTTATTGGATCTGATACATAATAATAAATCTATGAGAGAGATTATTACGCAGGGACCGGAGGGAATTGGATTTATCTCCGGTGGTTCGGGGGTGTCCGAGCTTGCAACACTCGATAATGCGAGTATCAAACTTTTGATTTCTGAGTTAGTGAAACTTGACCAGATGTATGATGTTGTGATTATTGATACGGGTGCGGGGATTACGGATTCCGTCATGGAGTTCGTCATGATGAGCCCGGAGGTTGTTCTGGTTGTGACACCGGAACCGACATCCATTACAGATTCTTACTCACTGCTTAAAGTGCTGCGTAGAAAAAACAGCTTCAATCCGATTTATAAGACAATCCATGTTGTAGCCAACCGTGTGGAAAATGAGACGGAGGGGGCAGAAATCTTCCACAAGATAGATACTGTATCTTCAAAATTTTTGAATACAAAGCTTTCATTTCTGGGAGCTGTGTTGCAGGATAAGAATGCTTCCATGGCGGTTATTGAGCAGAAACCGCTTGTGCAGGCATATCCGGGAACGACAGCCACAAAGGGAATCTGCCAGCTTGTCAATCGCCTGAGTGACGATACGGTTGAGGAGAGTAAGAAAAAAGAAGGAATTGCAAGGGTATTTATTGATTTCTTCCGTTCAAAGAAGAGAATCCGTTAATTGTTATGATATAAACAGCAGAAAAAAGGAAAGAGAATGGGAATAGCGATAGGTAATAAAATTGAATTGGTGCGACTCGATCAGGTTATTCGCAACGAGCAGAATAAAAAGGTCTATGTCAGCAAAATCTATGATATACTGGATCAGGAAAAATTACAGATTGCGATGCCGATTTTTGAGGGACGGATCGTACCTTTGGATCTGGACGAGCGTTATACAGCTTGCTTTTACACGGAACGGGGTCTGCTGCAATGCAATGTGCAGGTAAACTCGCGTTACAAGAGTGGAAATCTGTTTTTCCTTGATGTCAAGCTGCTTGGTGCCTTGGAGAAGGTGCAGCGGCGGCAGTTCTACCGGTATGATTGCCTGATCGATGCGCAGATCCGAGTGGTTTCGGATGAAGAATATGATACGGGAATTCCAGATGATATCTCTGTTCCGGAGGATGCCCTGCCGTGGCAGCCGGCACGAATTGTAGATATCAGTGGTGGCGGTCTCAGACTGAATCAGAGAATCAATATTGAGCGCAATGAAGTGGTAAAGGTAAAATTTTTTGTCTCGATTGTTGGGGAGATTCTTCAGTTCAACTTGTTTGCACGAATATTATCAAGTACACCTGTGGACGGACGCCCGGATATGTATGAACAGCGTATGGAATTTTTGAAAATAACACAGGATGAGCGTGACAAGATTATTCGTTTTATTTTTGAAAGTGAAAGAATGGAAATAGCGAATGGTAAACGATCCTAAAAAAATATTGCTAATAGATGACTCTGCACTCATGAGAAGAGTCATGTCTGATATAATAAATCATATTGATGGATTTACAGTCGCATACCTGGCGGCGGATGGAGAGGAAGGCTATGCATATCTGTCGAAGCAGAATGATATTGACGTTGTTATGACGGATATTGATATGCCAAAGATGGATGGTCTGACCTTGATTAAAAAGTCGAAGGAAGCAGGTGTTGTTGCTCCATTTATTGTATTCAGTGCAAGAGAGGATTCCTATGCAGTCTTTACAGCACTGGATCTGGGCGCGATTGAGTTTATCCGGAAACCGGAGCATATCTTCCGAAAAGATGTGCAACGGTATGCCGAGAAGATTAAAAAAGCACTCTGCATGGCAGTGGAGGTAAAGGAACGTACTCTGCATAAGGCGGAGACTGCTTGTACCATGGAGCCGGAAAAGCCTGTAATCATCAAAAAAAAGCATAGACAGAAAAACGGGAAAAAACTGGTGGCACTTGTGTGCTCCACTGGTGGACCACGGGCGTTGCAGTCCGTGATACCAAAGCTTCCGAAAAATCTTGCTGCACCGGTTGTTTTAGTACAGCATATGCCAGAGGGATTTACGAAGACGCTTGCGAAGCGATTAAACGAGCAGAGCGCGGTATCTGTGAAGGAGGCTGCAGAGGGCGATGTATTAAAGAATGGTCATGTCTACATTGCCAGGGGCGGAACCCATCTGGCACTGCATGAGACAGCGAAGGGCTGTGAAGTGTTTTTCAATGAGACACCGTCAATCGGGGGCTTGAAACCGTGTGGAAATATCATGCTTTCAAGTTTAAGTCATGTATCATATGACGAGATCATATGTGTCATTTTAACCGGAATGGGTGCAGATGGAACGAAGGGAACACAGGAGCTTGCAAAGCACAAGCCGGTTTATGTGATTGCGCAGGATGAGGCAAGCAGTACCGTATATGGGATGCCGAAGGCAATCCGTGATGCCGGACTCTGTGACTGTGTGTGTGATCTGCAGCAGATTGCGGAAGAGATAACAAAGAAAGTAGGGGTGCAAGAATGGATTTAAGTCAATATCTGGAGATTTTTATTGATGAATCAAAAGAACATTTACAGACACTCAATGATCAGGTGCTGATATTGGAGTCAGAGCCGGAGAATGTTGATACGGTAAATGAGATTTTCAGAGCTGCCCACTCATTAAAGGGAATGGCAGGAACGATGGGATATAAGCGTATGCAGCGCTTGACACATGATATGGAGAATGTGTTCTCCGAGATCCGGAACGGAAAGATGAATGTCAATGCGGATCTGGTTGATATCGTGTTCAAATGTCTGGATGCATTAGAAGGATATCTGACCAACATCATTGAAACTTCGGATGAAGGTACGGAGGATAATGATGAGCTGATTGCACAGTTAAATGCTGTTTTGCAGAATGGTCTGGCAGGAAACGGTGATGCGCAGGTGGCAGCGACAAAGGAAGAACCCAAAGAGGAGAAAAAAACGGAGGGTGGCGACCGTAGAAAATATCTGTCTATCCCACTGGCTGATTTCGAGAAGAATGCAATCAGTGAGGCAAAGGCACAGGGCATGCATGTCTATGCTGCAACAGTATATATTCAGGAGACCTGTCTGCTGAAGGCTGCACGTGCATTTCTTGTATTTAAGGGGTTGGAGAATAAGGGTGAGATTATCAAATCCGTACCAAGTGTACAGGATATCGAGGATGAGAAGTTTGACCTTGATTTTTCCATGTTTATCATCTCTGACAAGTCGTTGGAGGAAGTAAAGAAAGCAATCGAGAATGTTTCTGAGATCGAGGAGGCAGTGATTGAGGAATATGAACTGAAGGAAGAAGAACCAGTGCAGGCAGAGGCAAAGGAAGAAGAAAAAAAGCCGGAAGAGACAGCTGCCAAGGCGGCTGCACCTGCGAAGAAGGAGGAGAAGAAGCCGGCAGGCAAATCCGGCAAGCCGGTTGTTAATCGTTCTGTGCGTGTCGATATCGAGAAGCTGGATGATCTGATGAATCAGGTGTCCGAGCTTATTATCGCGAAGAACGGACTTGTTTCTGTGACAGGATCACTTTCTTCTCAGGATCAGTCCTTCAACGAACAGATCGAATACTTAGAGCGTATCACAACAAATCTGCATGAATCAGTTATGAAGGTTCGAATGGTTCCAATCGAGAGTGTTGTTAACCGGTTCCCACGTATGATCCGTGATCTCTCCAAGAAGCTCAATAAGGAGATGGAGCTGATCATGACGGGTGAGGATACCGAGCTTGACCGTACGGTTATCGATGAGATTGGTGATCCATTGATGCACATGCTTCGAAATGCAGCCGATCATGGACTGGAGTCCACGATTGACCGTCTGAAGTTAGGAAAGCCACAGGTTGGTACGATCCGTCTGGATGCTTACCAGGATGGAAATAATGTTACAATTGAGGTCAGCGATGATGGCGCGGGCGTCGATGTAGAAAAAATCAAGCGTAAGGCACTGGAGAAGGGACAGATCACAGAGGAACAGGCAGAATATATGACAGAAAAAGATGCAATTGATCTGCTGTTTATGCCAGCATTCTCAACCGCAGAGAAGATCTCCGATGTATCCGGCCGAGGCGTTGGCCTGGATGTTGTAAAGAACAAGATTGAGGGGCTTGGCGGTGATGTCGAGGTTGTATCAAAGCTTGGTGAGGGAACAACCTTTATTGTAAGACTGCCTTTGACGCTTGCAATCATTCAGGCGTTGATGGTAGAGGTATCCGGTGAGAAGTATGCACTTCCACTGAATTCCATTGTGACAGTCGAGGAAATTTTACCGGAGGATATCCGCTATGTACATACCAAAGAGGTTATCAACCTGCGTGGTTCGGTAATCCCACTTGTACGTCTGAATGAGGTTCTGGATATTGATCCAATTGAAAAGGACGAGGATGCCATCGAGGATGAGGGTGAGATTGTCGTAATCGTAAAGAAGGGTGACAAACAGGCGGGGCTTGTGATTGACAAGCTGCTCGGTCAGCAGGAGATCGTTATCAAGTCACTTGGAAAATACATTCATGTGCCAAAGATGATCAGTGGTGCAACGATTCTTGGAAATGGTGAAGTTGCTTTGATTATTGATTCAAACACATTGGTGTAAGGGAGGTGCACATACATGGATGGAAATGCAGCAGCGAATAGCGCAAAGCAGTATATTATTTTAAAATTTGACAATGAACAGTACGGGATTGACATTACCTATATTGATAATATTGTCCGTCTGCAGAAGATTACAAGAGTTCCTCATGCACAGCCGTACTTCCTTGGCATCATCAATCTGCGTGGTGAGGTTGTTCCGGTTATGAGCCTCAGACGGAAATTTGAATTGCCGGATAAGGAAAATACGAATGCGTCCCGTATCCTGATCCTCAAGGTAGAGGGAAATGCAAAGATCGGTATTTTAGTAGATGAGGTGCGTGAGGTAGTCACCCTGACGGATGACAATGTTGAGCAGATTGCAACAGACAGTGGAGATACACGTACATATCTGACGGGTGTTGGAAAGTATGATGAATCCCTGATTTCACTCTTAAATATTGGTGCACTGATTGCAGATATTGACAACGAATAAGAAAAGGTGTATGCCATGGAAAAACATACCGAACAGTTATCGGAGCAGGTAAAAGATGCTTTGACAGAGATTGGAAATATCGGAGCGGGAAATGCGACGACATCACTTTCTGTGCTGTTGTCTTCCAGGCTCAGCATGAGTGCTCCAACGGTAAAATTATATGATTTTAACGAACTTGAGAATGCACTTGGCGGACCGGAGACATCTGTTGTCGGTGTATTAAGCCGGCTGCATGGTTCGTTCAATGCGATGATCCTGTTTGTGCTTGGATTGGACGATGCCAGACATCTGTCCGAGGTGCTGCTTGGACAAACACAGGACTGGCACAGTGAGATGGGAATGTCTGCGATTGGAGAGATTGCAAACATCCTGATTGGCTCGTACGTTGCGTCGTTAGAGAACCTGTCCGGGATGGAGCTAAGGTACTCCCAGCCGCAGATCTGTATCGATATGGCAGGCGCGATTCTGAGTGTACCATGTATCGAATATGGCATGGTGAGTGATAAGGCACTGCTGATCAATTCTGGATTTAAAGCAGGTAATCAGGAGATTGATGGATATATCATGTTGATCTCAGAGATGCATTCTTTCGATCGGCTGCTTTTGAAGTTTGGAATTGGAGGTGCAGGCGTTGAATGATGTTATCCGGGTTGGGATAGCAGATATGAACACTTGCATAGCGGGGGATACGATCACAACCATTGGACTTGGATCCTGTGTGGGGATTGTATTGTATGAGCGTACGAAAAATATTGCAGGATTGGTTCACATTATGCTTCCTGACAGTACAAAAATCAGACAGAATCAAAATAAATTAAAATTCGCAGATACCGGAATACAGGCACTGGTGGAGGAACTGGAAAAACAGGGACTCAGCCGGAAGAATATGATCGCCAAGATTGCCGGTGGTGCGAAGATGTTCCGGTTTTCTTCTGATACCGCAATGGGGAATATCGGAGAGAAAAACGTGGAAGCCGTGCGGGAAGTACTGAAGCAGTATGGGATCAAAATTGTGTCGGAGGACGTCGGATTGAATTATGGACGTACCATTATATTTGATCCGGTAACCAAAGATTTGACTGTAGTGACTGCCGGAAAGCAGACACACATTATATAGGTTGGAGACGATATAGTTGGAGACGAAAGACAAATATAAAAATGCAAGAGCGTTTATTGTTTTGCTGGCGGCGCTTATTACATGGCTGCTTAATATGAAATATGAACGGAGTCTTGTACGTTCTCTGATCATATTGCTGATCGTAATTATCGTTTTTTACGTGATTGCGACGATCGCATTGAAGCTGATCGATAAGATCCGCAATATGGAAGAGGTAAAAGAAGTGGATATGGAGGAGGCGCCGCCGGAGGAAGAAGGTACGGATGCGCAAAACCACGTATAACGTAAAATAAGGGGTGTTGCTGTACATGGCAATCTTGGATAAAAAAGAACGATTATGGATGGAATACAGTCATTCCAAATCAACGGTCGTTCGGGAAGAACTGATAATCGAATATGTTTCTCTGGTGAAGCTGGTTGCAGGAAGACTTGCCATCTACCTTGGGGCAAACGTGGAATACGATGATCTGGTAAGCTATGGAATATTCGGACTGATTGACGCCATCGATAAATTCGATTATGGGAAAGGCATTAAGTTTGAGACGTATGCAAGCCTTCGTATTCGTGGCTCAATCTTTGACCAGATCCGGAAGATGGACTGGATTCCACGTTCGGTTCGTCAGAAACAAAAATCAATCACGGAGGCATCCAAGAAGCTCGAAGCATTGAAGGGACCGAATTATTCCGACGCAGATATGGCAGAAGAGCTTGGAATCTCGGAGGAAGAATATGATATATGGATGCAACAGACAAATGTGACAAACATTTCGTCGCTGGATGATTTTATGGAGCAGGGGAATGACGTGAAGGCACCTGCATATCACGGTACGGGTGTAAACCCGGAGAACCGGATTTTGAAAGAGGAATTGAAGACACAGTTGACAGAAGCACTTTCGATGCTGACTGAAAAAGAGAAAACTGTTGTACTTTTATATTATTATGAGGAGCTTACGTTGAAAGAGATCAGCCGGGTGATGGAAGTGTCCGAATCCCGCATTTCGCAGTTACATTCCAAGGCGCTGACAAAGATGCGCCGATGTATGAACGATAATTTTGCATTGATGATGGGTTGAGGAAATGCCTATGAAATACAAAAACTCTTTTTTTAAAATCCGCATCAAAGAGGACGGAACTTATCTGGACGTGTTTCCACCGAAGGAAGATGGGAAACGATTGGATATCCGCGAGGTCGTTTCTTTTTTAGAACAGAAAGGATTTACCGGATTTTCGATTGATGCACTGCGTAAAACACTGGATCTGTTGCAGGAGAAACCGCTGCAGATCAAGATCAGTGATACTTGTGCAAAGGTGTTTGATGAGAGTGCAACGATTATTACTGGAAAAGATAACATGATTGCATATATCCGGTTTTATCCGCCGTCAACAGGCGGGAAACTGATGACAGGGCGGGAGATCCGCGCGGAATTAGAACGCGAGAAAATTCTGTACGGGATATTGGAACCGGTCATGGAGAAGCTAAAGACAACGCGTACTTATTGTACAAATATTCCGATTGCAAAGGGCATGGCACCGACGCCGGCAAAAGATACAGTGATTGAATATTTCTTCAACACAAAACCGCTTGCCAAACCGAAGATGCTAGAAGATGGAAGCGTGGATTTCCACGCGCTGAATCTTTTTTCAGCGGTAAATGAGGGCGATAAGCTTGCGAAGCTGATACCACATGATCCGGGCAAACCGGGAATGAATATCTATGGAAAAACAATTCCGCAGAACCGACCGAAGATCCGGAAATTAAAATATGGAAGGAATATTACATTGTCCGAGGATGGTACCTTGCTCACAAGCGATGTCAACGGAAATGTCACGCTGGCGGAAGGTACGGTGTTTGTGTCAGATACTTATAAGGTCGTTGCGGATGTTGATGCATCAACCGGGGATATTGAGTATGAAGGAAATGTAATGGTACCAGGTACGGTGCGAACCGGATTTACGATTCGTGCAAAGGGTGATATCGAGATCAACGGCGTTGTGGAAGGTGCAACCTTGATTGCCGGTGGCAACATTGTGATCAAACGAGGCGTACAGGGCATGGGTAAAGGCAAGTTATGTGCAGGAGGCGATATCTGTGCACAGTTCTTTGAAAGTGCCAATGTATTTGCGGATGGTGATGTGCTTGCGGGTTCTATCCTGCACAGTCATATCCAATCAGGCGGAAAGGTTGTTATTCACGGCAGAAAAGGTTTTATTGTGGGCGGTGAACTGATCTGCGAGACGTATGTGGAAGCAAACAGTATTGGCAACCGTATGGAGACACAGACGATAGTCAAGGTTGGTGTTAAACCGGAATTGTACGAACAGACAAAAACACTGGTTCCACAGGTCATGGATCTGAAAACAGCCATAGAGGAGACGACCTCGTATCTGAATGTCTATAAAGAAAAGTTAAAACGGGGAATCAAGCTGACGCCGGAGAATGTTAAACAGATCAAGACGTATACGGAGCGTGCCGAGGAGATGAAAGCGGAATATCGGAAGAAAAATGATACTCTGCAGGAGCTGCGTATCCAGTTGACGATGGGAAAAAAAGGCAGCGTCAAGGTGCTGGGAAATGCGTACCGTGGCGTTATGATCTATATATCGAATCAATCCTATGCGGTGAAAGATGTGGATAAGCATAGCTGGTATAAAATTGCAGATGGTGTTGTAAAACCGACACCGTTTTAAAAAACGGCTGAAAAGGAGGAATAGCAATGATTTCACCATTAGTTGCAACACAGGCATCGGCACCGATTGCATCCATTCAGCAGAATGCGGATGCACAAAGTATCCTGCACAGTCAGAATGCATTGCATGAGACGAAGGAGCAGGAACGGGAAGTGCGGGAAACGGTTGTGCAGAAGGAAGAAGCGGCATATTACGAGCAGAGTCCGGATGCAAAGGAAGAGGGAAAAAACAAATATCAGAATCTCTATTCCGGAAAAAAGAAGAAAACAAAAACGGAGGATACGGAAACACATTCCGGTATCAACCGCGTAAATATTGATTTAAAAATATGAGATGAGGTAAGAGAAAATGTCAACAACAGTCATTGTTTTAATTGTAATCGGTTTAATCTTTATATTTGTCAGTTTTGCTCTTTCGGAGAAGCTCTCTGAGGAAAAAGAGGAAAGTGCGGGTGTAGTGAAGATTCCAAAGGAACTGACACAGGAGCAGAAAGAGAAGATTGATACCCTGATCCGCAATTACATGGATCAACAGGTGGACGGAAAGCTCTCAGATATTGAGACTCGTCTTGCAGAGATCGTAAACCAGAAGACACTTGCACTTGGCGATTATGCGGTGTCTGTCAATGAGGAGATTGACCGCAACCATAAGGAGGTTGTTTTCCTGTATGATATGCTTTCAGACAAGCAGAAGGAGATCATGACTACGGTCAATATGATTGATGAATATAAGAAAGAAATCGCTTCGATGGTGCAGGAACAGGCGGCACAGAACATTGTCAGGGACAGCCAGAGTACACAGATACCGGCGGCAGAACCTGAAACACAGGAAGCTGTTCAGCCGGACGAACAGCCTGAGGCAGATCCGGAGCTGGATGATGCTATCCGCGATCTGGAGGAAACACCACTTCCAGAGGAAGCAAGAGAAGAGCTGGAAAATGTCGATAACAAGGATATGATTTTAGAGATGCATAAGGCGGGACTTAGTATACTGGAGATTGCAAAGCATCTGGGACTTGGTGTCGGAGAGGTAAAACTGGTAGTAGACTTGTATCAAGGAGAGGCAAAGTAATGAAGAGAAAATATTTTGTACGTGGACTTGGTGTTGGTATCGTATTTGGAGCACTGATTATGTTTGCTGCATATATGACTTCGGGTAAGAACCGCATGAGTGATGAAGATGTGATCAAACGGGCGCAGGAGCTTGGTATGGTGAAACAATCGGAGTATGTGTTAGAATCCGACGTTACATCGGAGGAGACAACGACAGAAGAAATCACAACGGAGGCATCCACGGAGAAGACGACAACGGAAGCACCTGCGGCAACGGAGAATGTAACCACAGAGGCACCAACGACAGAAAAAGCAACGACGGAAAAGGCAACAACAGAAGCTTCTACCACAGAAAAGGCAGATACGTCAACGCAGACAACGATCACGATCTCCAGTGGCATGAGCTCAGAGTCGATTGCTTCGGCACTTGCAAATGCAGGTCTGGTCGATGATGCATCCAAATTCAACAGCTTCCTTGTCGCAAATGGATACGATATGAAGCTTGAAACAGGCAGTTTTTCCCTTGCATCTGGTATGTCTTATGAGGAAATAGCCAGGATATTGACAACAAAACAGTAAAATCATGGAAAATACCATAGAAAATAAAAAAAGTGCTTGTATGCACTTTTTTTTTATGTTATAATCGGCTTCGTGTGAAAAAACATGTGAGTGAATCGGTGAAAAGGGTGCCATATAACGCGATGGTTTTTCGCTAGACAGCTTGACACACGGCTGTAAGAAGCTCACAGAAGAAAATATTTTATAACCCAGGAGGTAAGTTATGAGCGTTATTTCTATGAAACAGTTACTCGAGGCAGGTGTTCACTTTGGACATCAGACAAGAAGATGGAACCCTAAGATGGCTGAGTATATCTATACTGAGCGTAACGGTATCTACATTATCGATCTTCAGAAGTCTGTTGGCAAGGTAGACGAGGCTTACAAGGCAGTTCTTGACTGCGCAGCAAACGGCGGAAAGATTCTTTTCGTTGGTACAAAGAAGCAGGCACAGGATTCTATCAAGGCTGAGGCTGAGAGATGTGGTATGTACTATGTTAACCAGAGATGGTTAGGTGGTATGCTTACAAACTTCGAGACAATCAAGACAAGAATCGCAAAGCTTGAGAAGTACGAAGCAATGGAGCAGGATGGTACATTTGATGTATTACCTAAGAAGGAAGTTATCGAGATCAAGAAGGAGATGGAGAAGCTTCAGAAGAACCTTGGCGGTATCAAGGATATGAAGGACATCCCTGACATGATCTTTATCGTAGATCCTCGCAAGGAGAGAAACTGCGTACATGAGGCACATACACTTGGTATTCCACTTGTTGGTATCGCAGATACAAACTGTGATCCAGAAGAACTGGATTATGTAATTCCAGGTAACGATGATGCTATCAGAGCTGTAAAGCTGATCGTTTCTAAGATGGCAGATGCTGTTATCGAGGCAAACCAGGGAGCAGATGTAGAGACGGCAGAGGAAGCTGAATCTGCAGAAGCTGACGCAGCAGAAGAGTAAGAAGTATCGGTTTAGGAGGACAAAAAAATGGCAGCTATTACAGCTAGTATGGTAAAAGAGTTAAGAGAGATGTCTGGCGCTGGTATGATGGACTGTAAGAAGGCTCTTACAGAGACAGACGGTAATTTCGATAAGGCAATGGAGTTCCTTCGTGAGAAAGGACTTGCAACTGCTGCTAAGAAGGCAGGCAGAATTGCTGCAGAAGGTATCGTTATGACAACTGTCGTAGATGGCGGTAAGAAGGCAGCTATGGTAGAGGTTAATGCTGAGACAGACTTTGTTGCTAAGAACGAAGTATTCCAGACATATGTAAAAGAAATCGTTGATCAGATTGTTTCTTCTGATGCGAAGGATGTAGAGGCGTTGAAGGCTGAGAAGTGGGCACTGGATCCTTCTATGACAGTCGAAGAAAAGCATTCGGCTATGGTTGCAAAGATTGGCGAGAATATGAATATCCGTCGCTTTGTTAAGATTGAGACAGATGGACAGGTTGTTTCTTATATTCATGCAGGCGGAAAGATCGGTGTTCTTGTAGAGGCTGATACAGATGCTTCCGGAGAGGCAATTGACGAGTGCCTGAAGAATGTTGCTATGCAGGTTGCAGCTATGAATCCAAAGTATGTTTCTACAGATGAAGTATCTGAGGAGTACAAGGCTCATGAGCTTGAGATTCTTGTTGCACAGGCTAAGAATGATCCTAAGAATGCAAACAAGCCTGACAATATTATCGAGAAGATGGTTCAGGGACGTTTGAACAAGGAACTCAAGGAAGTATGTCTGCTTGAGCAGGAGTATGTAAAGGCTGAGAACAAGGAGAACGTTGCTCAGTATGTTGCAAACGTGGCAAAGGCTAATGGATGCAAGCTTGCTATTAAGCAGTTCGTTCGTTTCGAGACAGGTGAAGGCCTTGAGAAGAAGAACGAAGACTTCGCAGCAGAAGTTGCAGCTCAGATGTCTGGTAACTAAGCGAAAACTAACGATAAAAATAGAACGCCTGATATACCGTTTTGGCATGTCAGGCGTTTTTGTGTATTACAAAATGAAGCGGAGATGAAAAATATGAAGAAATATAAGATGCTTATTTTTGATATGGATGGAACAATTTTATATACGTTGGAAGATCTGAAGAATACGACCAATTATGCGCTTAACAAGCATGGCTTCCCGGAGCGGACATTAGAGGAAGTACGCCAGTTTGTCGGAAATGGAATCCATAAGCTGATTGAACGTGCGGTTCCGGCCGAAACTTCGGATGCAGATATTGAGGCAGTGTTTGCTACATTCGAGATCTATTATAAGGATCACTGTATGGACACAACAAGACCATATGATGGAATCAATGAGCTGCTTACAAAGCTTCGTGCACAGGGCTATATGACAGCTGTTGTATCGAACAAAGTGGATTTCGCAGTGCAGGATCTGGTGAAGGATTTCTTTACCGGGCAGTTTGACATTGCAATTGGCGAACGCGAAGGTGTGCGTAAGAAGCCGGCACCAGATTCCGTATATGAGATATTGAAGGAGTTTGAACTTAAAAAAGATGAGGTAATCTATATCGGCGATTCAGATGTGGATTATGCGACTGCAAAAAATGCTGGCGTAGATTGCATTTTAGTGGAATGGGGCTTTCGTGACCGGGCATTCCTGGAGTCGCTTGGTGCGACTGTCTTCGCGAAGAAACCCGAGGATATTCTGGACATAGTTGGATAATGTGTTTAATATGTGAAAAGATTATGAATTGTCAGCACTTGATATTGCTGCGTGCTAATTCGGGTGCTATTATAACTCATGTTCATTAAAGGTTTTTACAGAAAATGGAAAGGAGCATGGAATGTTACGTATTTTTAAAAATTTCCGAAAACAGGAAGTAGTATTGGCTCTTTTCAGTGTGGTATTTGTAGTGGCACAGGTCTGGCTCGAATTAAAACTGCCGGATTATATGCGGGAAATTACATCACTGATTACGACACAGGATAGTGTGATGCATGATATTCTGATTGCAGGAGGAAAAATGTTGCTCTGTGCCTTTGGCAGCTTGTTGGTAACGATACTGGTAGCTGTCTGCGCAGCGCGGATTGCTTCGAATTTCAGTGCGATTGTGCGAGGCAAATTATTTGATAAAGTACAGTCATTCTCAATGGAGGAAATCGGACGGTTCTCGACTGCCAGTCTGATCACACGTTCCACAAACGATGTGACACAGGTACAGATGTTGATCGTTATGGGACTTTCAATTATGCTGCGAGCTCCAATCATGGCAGTGATGGCAATCCTGAAAATCGTTGATAAAAGCTGGCAGTGGACACTCTCCACAGGTGTTGCAGTTGTCATATTGCTGATTGTCGTTATCATCTGTGTGAGTCTGTGTATGCCAAAATTCAAGCGTCTGCAGAGCCTGACCGATGATATCAATCAGGTAACACGTGAGAATCTGACAGGTTTGAACGTCGTACGTGCTTACAATGCAGAAGCATATCAGGAAGAGAAGTTTGAGAAGGTCAACGAGGATTTGACGGATACCCATTGGTTCACATCGAAGACGATGGCGTTCATGCTGCCGACGATCATGCTGATCATGAATGGACTTTCCCTTGCAATCTACTGGATTGGAGCAGTTTTGATCAATGATGTACAGGATCTACAGGGCAAGTTCTCACTGTTTTCCGATATGGTTGTATTTTCTTCCTATGCGATGCAGGTCGTCATGTCGTTCATGATGCTGGTTATGATCTTCATTATGCTGCCGCGTGCATCGGTTGCTGCGAAGCGTATTTTGGAAGTATTAGATACAGAACCTTCCATTGAGGATGGAACGAGAGATACGTTCCCGGTTATGAAGGATGGCGAGGTGGAATTCAAGGATGTAAGCTTTAAATATCCAGATGCGGAGGAATATGTATTGGAGCATATTTCTTTCTCTGCGAAGAAGGGCGAGACTATCGCGTTTATCGGCGCAACCGGATGTGGTAAGAGTACTGCTATCAACCTGATTCCGCGGTTTTATGATGTGACAGATGGTGAAGTGTTAGTCGATGGCGTGAATGTAAAGGAATATACGCAGGAGGCACTGCATAATAAGATCGGATATGTCAGCCAGAAGGCAATCCTGTTCTCTGGAACAATTGCAGAGAACGTGGCATATGGCGAAAACGGAAAAGCACCTGCCACACAGGATGATATTGCGATGGCAGTGAAGGTAGCGCAGGCAAGTGAGTTTGTAGATAAGAAGGATCAGGGCTATGAAGGTTATGTTGCACAGGGCGGTTCAAACTTCTCAGGTGGACAGAAACAGCGTCTGTCGATTGCACGTGCGATTGCCAGACAGCCGGAGATTCTGATCTTCGATGATTCATTCTCTGCATTGGACTATAAGACAGACCGGATCCTGCGGGAAGCACTGCGCAAGGAATGTAAGGATGCGACGAAGATCATCGTTGCACAGCGTATCGGTACAATCCGGGATGCGGACAAGATTATTGTATTAGATGACGGACAGATCGCCGGTATGGGGACACATGACGAACTTATGAAGAACTGCGAAGTGTACCAGGAGATTGCATATTCTCAGTTATCAAAGGAGGAGCTTGCATAATGGAAAAAGATAATTATGAAATTGGTCAGAATAATCGTGCTCCAAAGGTTCCTCGTCATGGTCCGGGCAGAGGACAGCGTCCGGTTGAGAAAGCGAAGAATTTCAAGGGAACCTGGGCAAAGCTGATTATAAATTGCAGAAAATACTGGGGTGGTATCATTTTTGCCATAATCTGTGCCGGTGTTGGAACGATATTAACATTGCTTGGTCCGGATAAATTATCTGAGATGACCGATCTTATCACCGAGGGTGTAATGACCGGAATTGATATGGATGGAATCAAACGGATTGGAATTACGCTGATCTGCTTCTATGGATGCAGCGCGTTATTATCTCTGATCCAGAACCTGATCATGGGTTATGTGACACAACAGGTGTCAAAGGGACTTCGAAGCGACATCTCTAAGAAGATCAACCGTCTGCCGATGTGGTTTTACAACAAGACATCAACCGGGGACGTGTTATCCCGCGTGACAAATGATGTCGATACAATTGCACAGTCCTTTAACCAGAGTATGGGTAATCTGGTGACAGCAGTTACGCTGCTTCTTGGATCACTCATTATGATGATCAAGACGGATATCACGATGACAGTTGCAGCGGTGGTTTCGACACTGCTTGGATTTGTATTCATGACCTTGATTATGAGCAAGTCGCAGAAATATTTCGCGAGACAGCAGATGCATTTAGGTGAGATCAATGGACATGTTGAAGAAATCTATGCCGGACATACCGTAGTCAAAGCCTATAATGGCGAGGCAAAATCAAAGGCGAAGTTCGATGAGATGAATGAAAATCTTCGTGACAGCTCATTTAAGGCACAGTGCCTTTCCGGACTTATGATGCCACTCATGACATTTATCGGTAATCTTGGATATGTGGCAGTCTGTATCGTTGGCGCATTGCTTGCGATGAACGACAAAATCTTATTTGGTGTCATCATTGCGTTTATGATGTATGTGCGTTATTTCACACAGCCACTCAGCCAGATCGCACAGGCGATGCAGGCATTACAGTCTGCGGCTGCTGCCGGTGAGCGTGTGTTTGAGTTTACTGAGGCAGAGGAGATGGAAGATGAGAGTGCCAAGACGAAGAAACTTACAGATGTCAAAGGGGAAGTGTCTTTCGAGCATGTCAAGTTTGGTTACAAGGGCAGCGACAAGGTTGTCATCCATGATTTCACAGCCGTGGCAAAACCGGGGCAGAAGGTGGCGATTGTCGGACCAACCGGTTCCGGCAAGACAACGATGGTGAATCTTTTAATGCGGTTCCATGAGATCTTAGATGGCGATATCAAGATCGATGGTGTATCCATCAAGGATATGACGCGCGAGGAAGTGCATGACCAGTTCTGTATGGTATTGCAGGATACATGGCTTTTTGAAGGAACGGTACGGGAGAATCTTGTATACAGTCAGGAGAATGTACCGGAAGAAAAGATTGAGCAGGCATGTAAAGCAGTTGGTCTGCATCGGTTTATCCGCAGTCTGCCGAAGGGCTATGACACGGTATTGAACGATCAGGTTAACCTGTCACAGGGACAGAAACAGCAGCTTACGATCGCACGTGCGATGATTGCGGATCGTCCGATGCTGATCTTAGATGAGGCGACAAGCTCTGTTGATACGAGAACGGAGCTTATTATCCAGAGAGCCATGGATGAATTGATGAAGGGAAGAACTTCGTTTGTAATCGCACACCGGCTTTCTACGATCAAGAATGCCGATCTGATCCTTGTATTGAAGGATGGCGATATCATCGAGAGTGGTACGCATGAGGAACTGCTTGCTAAGAAAGGCTTCTATGCCGATTTGTACAACAGTCAGTTTGAGCAGGCATCTTAATAATAAATTTGGAATCAGGACAAGTGCTTCCTGCATACATTTATGTGAATGTATGCAGGGAGCATTTTTTATGAGAAAGAAAACGACAAGGAGAATCCGACAGTCCATCGTAGCAGGTGTGGTCGGAGTGGTATGTATTTTGGGTTGTGGAAATCTGGAGGCTGCTTTTGCGGAGACAGCGACTGTGACAGATGCGACAGCGATGGATGCAACGGCAGGAGAGACATGCGATGATACTGACATCCAGTCTGCGGATATGATGTTTGTCGAAGATGCCGGTGTACAGGCAGATGCAACGGGAACCGATGCAACAGAGATGGATGCTTATGATGAAATCAGTGGCGTGTCTGTCTTAAATGCTAACACGCAAAAAACACAGGTCAGTAATAAAAAATATGAGGGCGAATATCATATTGATTATATTCTGTCACATTACAGCTATTTTGTACAAAATGATCTGGATGGCGATTATGTAGCAGATACCGTCGGTGCAATCATGGTAGGAAATAAACTGAACCTGAAAAATACAGTGGGAAAGGTGAAAGCAGCGGCGTCCTATGCACGATACCTGATCGACCTTGTCGATTATCATGCCGGTTCGTGGAATGATACAACAGGGGTTGATACGAACTTTTACTATACAGAAAGCTATGTGTCATACAAAGACTGGCTGACAAAACGTATGGTAAAGGTGGCAGATGATTATATCAATATGGACGAAGCTTTTGGCGCCATCAGACAGGAATCGCAGGCGTTGGAGAAGGCCGGGCAGGCAGGCTATATGGAACAGGGAGATCTGATCATTGACTTTGCAGATTCTAAGACGATCACCGTCAGCGGGACAAATTTCTCAAATGCAAAACGTGTGATTCTGAAAAATGTAACTGCGGAAGATATTTTCTCAAATGCCTATACAATCTCCATTTCCGGAGATGGGGATTATGCATTAGATACTGGTAAGATTGAAATTGGTGGAACTCCATTGAACAACAATTACTTCTTCAATCTGGCGAAAAACAGACCGGAAGGTGCACAGGACGGTCAGTATTACAGTGGTGGCTTTGGACTCGTCTGGAACTTCCCGGATGCTAAAAATATTACGGCAAGTTTTTTAACCGGACATATCATTGCACCATCTGGAAATGTGTCATTGATCGGTGGCAATCATGAAGGTCAGGTAATTGCACAGAATGTAAATGCAAGTTCGGAATCACATTTTTATCCATACAATATGACAACAACCGAGGCGGCAACGACAGAAACGACAACTACAGAAACTACGACGACAGAGACAACAACCACGGAAGTTACGACAACAGAAATAACAACGACTGAGAGTACGACAACTGAAGTGACAACGACGGAAAGCACGACCACAGAAAATGGAACAACAACCGAGGTAACTGCAACGACCGAAACTGCAACGACGCGAGCAGCCTTAATTGTGAATCCAAAGGCAAGCTCGACTTCCACACAGGTGCAGACACCGGTAGTGGTAAGCAACGATACGGTAAAAACTGAAGATTCTATGGCACATGGCATCGTGATTACACTGCTGGTAGCATCTGGCGGAGGACTGCTGTTATTTACAGCACTTCATGAACATAAAAAGAAATAATCTGCATATAAGTAGTTATAAGAAATAACGGATGCGTAATATATGCAGATTATAAGACGATATCTGGCAGGAATCATAGTGGTAGTCTGTCTGCTTTCTTCTGTATTTCCGATGCAGAGCAGGCAGGCTGCCGTTTATCTGCCCATGCAGGCAAATACAGAGATGGAAAAGCGGGCGTGCTGGATCTCCTATATCGATATGGAATCGGAATTATCGGACAAAAGTGAGGCTGCTTTCCGTGCGAAGGTGCATGCCATGTATGAAAACGTGAAAACATATGGTTTAAATACAGTGATCGTACATGCGCGGGCAATGGGAGATGCTTTTTATCCATCCGAATATTTTCCGTATTCGGAATATATGTCCAAAACCAGGACTTATCCGGGCTATGACCCATATGAGATCATGGTAACTGTGGCGCATGAGGAGGGACTGCACTTTGAGGCGTGGATCAATCCGTACCGGCTGTCACTGGGGGAGGAAACAACGGCTAGCTTTGAACATACGCCTTTTTATGCGCAATATCGGTCTATGATACTTGAATATCAGGGGCAAAATGGTACATGTCTGGTGTTAGATCCGCAAAGTGTGGAGGCGCAGCAGTTAGTTGTAAACCAGGTGGAGGAAATTCTGGAGCGTTATCCGGTGGATGGCATTCATTTTGATGACTATTTCTTTGTCGACGGCATGCAGGATGCGCTGCAGCAGGAAGAAAAAATGCAGGCAGTAAATGCGCTTGTACAGAAGATATACCAGACGGTCAAACAGAAATGTCCAGACTGTGAGTTCGGAATCAGTCCGGCGGGAAATCCGGATTATGCACGAAGTCAGGGGGCAGATGTTGACACGTGGCTTTCACAGGAAGGATATGTGGATTATGTGATGCCGCAGATTTACTGGACGGATCGCTACGTGGCAGATGGAGAAGAAGTTCCGATGTTTTCGAACCGGTGCGAGGTATGGCAGACGCTGCACACGAACCCGAAGATTAAGCTGTATGTCGGGCTTGCACTCTACCGGGTGGGGGAAACCTCGGATGCCGATCTGGACTGGGCACTTCGCACGGATAATCTGGCAACACAATGTGCACAGAGCTATGGTATGGGGTACGATGGATTTGCGTTGTTCCGATATGCTTATCTGAAGGAGACTGGTACACAGGTGGAGCTTCAGAATCTATATAGTTATCTCAAAAAACAGGCTGGTATTCTGACCTCTGAAGTGGATGCCGGCATCGTATATACGGTTCATATGCAGACCTTTGGCTGGCAGGAAGCGAAAATGGACGGCATTGTGGCAGGATATACAAAACAGGAAAAGTCCATCGAAGCGGTGCGCATCCAGCTTGGCGCATATGCACCGAAAGGAAATGCCCGGTATGCGGTGGAGACGGTGCAGGGACAAAGTCCGTGGTGTAAGGATGGCGAACAGGCGGGCTGTGTCGGACAGAAGGAACCGCTGATTGGAATCCGAATCAATCTCACAGGAGGAATCTCAGATTCTTATGATATTTTGTACCGCGTTTATGTGTCGGCACAGGGCTGGACGGACTGGGGAAAGAATGGCACGTATACCGGAGGCGGTGAGATACAGGCATTGCAGGTAAAACTTGTAAAAAAGGCGGAATAGGTACTTGCAAAACAATAAAAACATGTTATAATATATAAGGCTTGAATACAGATGACGCAGAGTGGGTTATAAAACCCACTCTTTGTTTTTGAAAAGACAAAATGTCAGAAAGGTGGCAGACGTGAAAAAACAGGAAATTGAACAGCACTGCACAGAACTTGTGACTCCGATCATCGAAGAGCATGGGTATGAGCTGGTGGATGTAGAGTATGTAAAGGAAGGCTCTGATTATTATCTGCGTGTGTATGCGGACAAGGAAGGCGGCATCAACATTGATGACTGTGTCCTGATCAGCCGGAGCTTAGAGGAAAAACTGGATGCTGCGGACCGGATGACAGACCCATATATTTTGGAAGTAAGCTCACCGGGACTTACACGACCGCTCAAGAAGGACAAGGATTTCAAACGGAACCTTGGCAAGAAGGTGGAGGTAAAGCTTTACCGTGCGGTGGATGGCAGTAAGGAATTCGAGGCGGTTTTGACTGGATATACCGATTCGACGATTACATTGCAGCTCGATCCGGCAGAGGAACCAAAAGAATTTTCAAGAAACGATATTTCTATGATAAGATTGGCATTTGAGTAGGAGGCCGCATATGTGCGAAGCACAATTCAGGATGTGACCGATGAACTGCCGCCGAACGGACGTGAGGGGGCGATACCATAAAAAAGGAGGATAAAAAAATGTCAGAGATTATTGATGCTTTAAATCAATTAGAGCGCGAAAAAAGTGTCAGCAAGGAACTGGTGATGGAGGCGATTGAAAAATCACTGGTTGCAGCATGCGAGAAGGATTATGGAAAGAATGTACTTGTGGAAGCACATATGGATCGTGAGACTGGTGCGATCACAGTTGTACGCAAGAAAGAAGTTGTAGAGGAAGTCGAGAATGACGAAAATCAGATTTCTCTGACAGAGGCAAAGGCAATGGATGACAAGTACGAGATCGGCGATTTCGTAGAGTATCCATTGGAGTCTATGGACTTTGGACGTATGGCAGCACAGAAGGCAAGAAGCATTATCATCCAGAACATCAAAGAGGGTGAGCGCGATGCAATCTACGAGCGTTTTGCCTGCAAGGAGCATGACATTGTAAACGGTGTGGTACAGCGTTTCGTAGACAATACGATCTATATCAGCCTCGATGAGAAGACAGAGACCAGACTCAAGGAAAATGAGCAGGTTAAATCAGAGCATTACAAGGTTGGTGACCATATCAAGCTGTATGTGGTTGAAGTTAAGAAGCCAGAGAAGAAAGAAAACAAGCGCAAGGACGGCAAGGATAAGAAGAACAATACAGGTATCAACATCCACGTATCCCGTACCCATCCAGAGCTTGTAAAGCGTTTGTTTGAAAATGAGATTGAAGAGATCCAGAATGGTGTTGTAGAGATCATGGGTATCTCCAGAGATGCAGGTTCCCGTTCGAAACTTGCGGTTCGTTCGTTAGATCCAAACGTTGATCCAGTTGGTGCCTGTGTTGGTATGGCAGGTGCGAGAGTCAACACAATCGTCGATGATTTAAAGGGCGAGAAGATTGATGTTATCGCATGGGATGAAGATCCAGAGGTTTATATCAAGAATGCATTAAGCCCATCCGATGTAATCTGGGTACAGGCGTACACAGAGGAGCAGGACGGAAAGCAGAAGAAGTGTGCAAGAGTTGTTGTACCGGACGATCAGCTTTCCCTTGCCATTGGTAAGGAAGGACAGAATGCAAGTCTGGCTGCAAAGCTGACAGGCTATAAGATTGATATCAAGAGTGAGTCACAGGCACGTGATCTGGGTATGATTATAGATGATTATGACGATGATTATGCCGATGACTATGAAGATGAGGAGTAGATAACTTGGCAAAGCAGATACCACTTCGACAGTGTGTAGGCTGTCGGGAGATGAAACCAAAGACAGAGCTTGTCAGAGTCATTAAGACGCCGGAAGATGAGATATGTCTGGATAAGACCGGAAGAAAAAATGGACGAGGTGCTTACATCTGTCTGAATCAGGCGTGCCTGGAGAAAGCAAAAAAAACAAAAGCGCTGGAGCGTTCGCTGAAGACAGAAATTCCGGAAGAAATCTACCAGGCCATCGCAGAGGAGATGATATAGTTGGCACAAAATCAGAATCGTGCATTGTCTATGCTTTCAATCGCTGCAAAGGCAGGAAAAGTACAGAGCGGCGGTTTCCTGACCGAGAAAGCGATTCAGGATGGTATTGCATATTTCGTGATCATCGCGGAGAATGCATCGGGCAATACGCAGAAGAAATTCATGGATAAATGTAAGTATTACGAGATTCCGTATATGGTTGCGTTTGACAGCACCACGCTTGGCAGACAGATAGGAAAACAGGAGCGGACGGTACTTGCAGTGACAGACGCAGGTCTGGCAAAACAGATTTCTGACAAGTTGGATTAGTTTAAGATTGGAGGTGTAACCCATGAGAGTACACGAGTTTGCAAAACAGTTGACAGCAGAACTTGGGAAAGAAGTAAAAAGCAGTCAGATTATTGATATATTAAGCGGTAAAAAAGAAGGGTTAAAAGCACAGAGCAGCATTGATGATGCAATGATGAAATTTGTGCGGGAGTCAGTGGGCGGAAACAAGCCGGCTGAGGCAAAGAAAGAAGAGCCGAAGAAGGCAGAGCCGAAGAAGGCAGAGCCAAAGAAGGAAGAAGGAAAGAAGGAAGCACCAAAGCAGGAGAACAAGAAGGTGCAGCCAAAGCCCAACAACAATTCTAATTCCGGAAATCAGAACAACCAGAATAAGAAGAACAATAATAACAACCAGAACCGTAACAACAATCGGGGTAAAAATAATAACAATAACGGAAATAATCAGGGCAGAAATAACAACGGTAATAACAATAAGCAGAATAATAACCAGAACAATCAGGGCAAGAATAACAACAAGCCTGCAAACGGCAACAACCAGAATGGTACCAAGCAGGAGAGCCGTGGTACAAATTTCCGGAATGCGGTAAGCAACAACCGAAACACAAGAAATAACAATAATAACAACCGGTTCAATAACAATAATAACCGGAACAATAATAACAACAAGAATCATCAGCCGGCACCAAAGAAGCAGGAGCCGGTAGAACCAGTGATCAAGACGATCAAGCTGCCAGAGGTACTGACTGTCGGTGAGCTTGCAAGCAAGATCAAGGTGCCAGTGGCACAGCTGATCAAGAAGATGTTCATGGCAGGTAAGATGTACAACGTAAACTCTGACCTCCCATTTGATGAAGCAGCTGATATTGCACTCGAATATAACTTCATCGCCGAGGAAGAGGAAAAGGTTGATGTAATCGAGGAACTTCTTCGTGAGGAAGAAGAGGACGAGACAGATATGACTTCCAGACCACCGGTTGTCTGCGTTATGGGACACGTTGATCATGGTAAGACATCGCTGCTTGATGCAATCCGGAATTCCGATGTAACGGCTGGCGAGGCTGGCGGTATCACACAGCATATCGGTGCATCCGTAGTCTCTATCAATGGTCAGAAAATCACATTCTTAGATACACCGGGACATGAGGCATTTACAGCGATGCGTATGCGTGGTGCACAGTCTACAGATATTGCAATCCTTGTAGTTGCAGCCGATGATGGAGTTATGCCACAGACCGTAGAGGCTATCAACCATGCGAAGGCAGCCGGCATCGAGATCATCGTTGCAATCAATAAGATCGATAAGGAAAGTGCGAATATCGATCGTGTAAAGCAGGAACTGATGGAATACGAGCTTGTACCAGAAGACTGGGGTGGTTCGACAATCTTCTGTCCGGTATCTGCACATACAAAGGAAGGTATTGATAACCTTCTGGAGATGATCATTCTGACCGCTGAGATTCTGGAGCTTAAAGCAAACAAGAACCGGAAGGCACGTGGTATTGTTATCGAGGCACAGCTTGACAAGGGACGTGGCTCTGTTGCAACCATTCTGGTACAGAAGGGTACATTGCATGTGGGCGACTGTCTGGCAATCGGTGATGTGCATGGTAAGGTACGTGCAATGTTCGACGATAAGGGACGCAAGGTGAAAGAGGCAACTCCATCTATGCCGGTTGAGGTACTTGGTTTAAATGGTGTTCCAAATTCCGGTGAGATTGTAATTGCTACAGAAAATGAGAAGGAAGCACGTACGATTTCCGAGGCATTTATCAACCGTGGCAAGGAGAAACTGATCGCAGATACAAAGCAGCGTATGTCTCTCGATGACCTTTACAACCGGATTCAGGAAGGCAATGTGAAGGATCTGAACCTCATCATCAAGGCAGATGTACAGGGCTCCGTAGAGGCGGTCAAGCAGAGTCTGCTCAAGCTTTCCAACGGGGAAGTGGCAGTTAAATGTATCCACTCCGGTGTTGGTGCAATCAATGAGAGTGACGTAATTCTTGCTTCTGCAAGTAATGCAATCATCATTGGATTTAATATTCGTCCGGACAATCAGGCGAAGGAAGTTGCAGAGCGTGAGAAGGTTGATATCCGTCTGTATCGTGTCATCTACAATGCGATCGAGGATATTGAGAGTGCGATGAAAGGTATGCTTGATCCAATCTTCGAGGAGAAGGTGATCGGTCATGCAGAGGTTCGTCAGACTTACAAGGCTTCCGGCGTTGGTACAATCGCTGGTTCATATGTATTAGACGGTACGATCCAGAGAAACTGCAAGGTTCGTATCAGCCGTGAAGGCGAGCAGATCTTCGAGGGTGAACTTGCATCTCTGAAGCGTTTCAAGGATGATGTAAAGGAAGTTAAGACAGGATTTGAATGTGGTCTTGTTATGGATGGATTCAATGATATCAAGGAAGGAGATATCATTGAGGCATATATTATGGTTGAGGTACCAAGATAGAAATGAGAAAAACAAGTCATAAATCACAGCGGATCAATGGGGAAGTCCAGAAAGAGCTTTCACGGATCATTCGGATGGAATTAAAGGATCCGCGTATCAATCCCATGACATCGGTAACGGATGTCATGGTGACACAGGATTTGAAATATTGTAAAGTATATATCAGTGTATTAGGCGATGCAGAGTCTGGCGCAGAGACATTAAAGGGCTTGGAGCAGGCGAGTGGATTTATCCGCCGCGAACTGGCACGAGCGATCAATCTCCGAAATACACCGGAGCTTACGTTTGTGTTGGACACATCGATCGAGTACGGAAATTATATGTCCAAGCGTATCGATGAGGTAATCAAAGAGGATCAGAGTAAGCAGAATGATGAAGAGTGAATTATTAAATCTAATTGAAGATGCAAAGACAATCGGTATATTCGGGCATATCCGCCCAGATGGCGATTGTGTTGGCTCGTGCTTAGGACTGTACAATTATATTCAGGATAATTATGACGCAGAGGTGACTGTGTATCTGGAGAAGATTCCGGATAAGTTTTCGTTTTTAAAGGGCGCGGATGCCATCTGTCATGAACCGGAGTCACGAGTATTGGATCTTGCAATCTCACTGGATTGTGGAGACCGCGACCGGCATGGAAGTTTCTATGAGCTTTTCGGTATGGCAAAGAAAAGTGCCTGTCTGGATCATCATAGAAGCAATCAGGGCTTTGGCGATTATTACTATTGTGATGCGGACGCTTCTTCTGCAAGTGAAGTGCTGTTCCGGCATATTGATCCGGAGAAGATATCACTTGCCTGCGCAGAGTGTCTGTATCTCGGTATCGTACATGATACAGGTGTGTTTAAGTATTCCGCCTGTACGAAAGATACGATGCAGGTAGCAGGTGAGTTGCTTGCACATGGCGTGGATGCGCAGAAGATCATCGACGACACCTTTTACAGAGTCAGCTACAGGCAGAATCTGCTTATGGGACAGGCAATGGTCAATGCAAAGCTGGCACTGTCCGGACAGGTTGTTTATACCTTTGTGACAAAGGAAATGTTTGATACCTTTGGTTGTGGAAAGGAAGAGACAGACGGGATCGTTGACCGCATCCGTGTGATTGATGGCGTAGAGGTGGCGATATTTGTATATCAGCTTGGCGAAGCAATGAAGGTCAGTCTGCGTTCTATCCGAAAAGTCGATGTGAGCAAGATTGCAGTTGCCTATGGCGGTGGCGGACATATCCGCGCAGCAGGCTTTGAAGTGACCGGCGATTTTGATACAGTCGTTGCAGATATTATAAAGATGATAGAGGAACAGCTTTGATAGACGGGATTTTGAATGTATATAAAGAACAGGATTTTACATCATTTGATGTCGTGGCAAAGCTTCGTGGCATCTTAAAACAGAAAAAGATCGGACATACCGGGACACTGGATCCAATGGCAGAAGGTGTCCTGTTGGTTTGTCTTGGAAAGGCAACAAAGCTGGTAGATCTTCTGACCGAAGGAGATAAATGCTACCGCGCGGCGATGAAACTTGGCTACGAAACGGATACCGAGGATGTGACGGGCGAGACGATTGCGGAGGGTGATGCAGCAGTACTCGCACATCTGACACAGGCGGACGTGGAACATGCAATTTTGTCTTTCATTGGCAAGTATGACCAGATACCACCGATGTATTCTGCCATCAAAAAGGATGGGAAAAAGTTATACGAATATGCCAGAGCCGGAATCGAGATCAAACGAGAACCAAGACCGGTTGAGATCTATGCAATCCAGGACATCAAAAAGGAAGCAGATGATACTTACAGCTTTGATGTGTATTGTTCGAAAGGCACGTATATCCGGTCGTTGTGCCGGGATATCGGAAGAAAACTTTCCTGCATGGCTGTGTTGTCCGGTCTGCTCAGGAAAGAGGTGCACGGTTTTTCTGTGACAGAAGCATTGACGTTACAGGAGATCGAGACGCGGCAGGCAGATGGAACCCTGCAGGAAGCAATCCTGCCTGTGGATTCTCTTTTGCAGCAGTATCCGGCATATGAGGTTATCGGACAGGCAGAAAATTATCTGAAAAATGGGAACAAGCTTTCTCCGCGGTTTTTCAAAGATATGGGAGAAACATGCGATTCCCGTATCCGGGTGTATCATGCTGGAGAGTTTGCCGCGCTGTATGATTACAAAGAGGAAGAACAGATATACAAACCATTTAAAATGTTTTTATGAGGAAACTGACGTGAAGAAACTAGCATACAATGACGTGAATATTGTAGATACAGTTGTGGCATTAGGAAAGTTCGAGGGCTTGCACAAGGGGCATATGCTGCTCATCAACAAGGTGCTGCAGTTGTCCCATGAGACAGGAAAGCAGTCGGTTGTATTTTCTATCGACATGCCGGGCACAAAGCGCATCTATACGATTCCGGAGCGTGATCGCCTGCTGGAGGAGCTTGGAATTGATTGGAATGTCACATGCGAGTTTACAAAGAAATTTGCGGCAATGAAGCCGGAAGCATTTATCAAGGATGTGTTAGTTGAAAGGCTGCACCCGGAATATGTGATCGTCGGCAATGATTTCCGTTTTGGCAAAAACCGGCAGGGGGATGTGGAAATGCTTCAGGCGTATGGAGACCGGTATGGATTTGAGGTGCTTGCCTTTGAGAAGTTACGTGAAAAGGGGACAATTATCAGCTCTTCTTATATCCGGGAGCAGATTGAACAGGGTGCCGTGGACGTTGTCTGTGAATATATGGGACGTCCTTATAGCATTTCCGGAATTGTCCAGTATGGGAAACAGCTTGGTGCCACAATCGGATTCCCGACAGCAAACCTGATTCCAACGGAAGAAAAATTATTAGTGCCAAATGGTGTATATGAGACGCGTGTCACAGTGAATAACCAGCATTACCGCGGCGTGACGAACGTGGGAGATAATCCAACTGTGGACGCGGATCACAAAATTAAGGTGGAGACAAACATCTTAGATTTCGCTGGAAACCTATATGGAACCTACCTGAAAATCGAATTTTTACGACAAATTCGAAAAGAAATAAAATTTGATAGCATAGAAGCCTTGAAAAATCAGATCAAATCGGATATACTAGAAGTCGCGCACCAGTAGCTCAGTGGATAGAGCAATGGCCTCCGGAGCCATGTGCGGAGGTTCGATTCCTCTCTGGTGCATTTTTGTATATTGTTGTTCGAAGGAGGACATATGAGTAAGAAGGATAAAAAAGGAAAGAAAAAGATAGCAGGACTGATGCTGTTTCTTGGCTGGATGATCTTTATTCTGCTTGCTGTTGTATTCTATTTCTATTTCTTCTCGGATCTGGATCTGAGAATGTTTAACAAAGACAAAGCGACGCATACTGATGCACAGCAGACGAACCAGACTGGCTTTTCTTACGAGACAAATGCAAATCTGGATATCAATTCCCTGATTATAGAGTATTATGCAGCGTTGGCGGTTTGTGATCAGGACAAGCTGAAGACTTATGTTACAGATCCAAGCCAGTTCGATGATATGACTGTGTATCAGCAGCGTTCCGCTGTGATTAAGGCATATTCAAATGTGAATTGTTACACAATGCCGGGATACACGGAAGATGCAACACTTGTGTATGTAACAAGTAACCTGAGTATGGCGAATATTACAAGTGTTCCTCTGAATATCAATCAGTTCTATGTTGTGAAAACAGCAGACGGATATAAGATTGATAATTCGGCACATTCACAGGAGGTTACGAATTACATCGAGACACAGAGTCAGTCAACGGATATTCAGAATCTGTACAAAGCAGTACAGGATAACGTAAACAGTTGTATTGCAAATGATGCGGCATTCGCAGAGTTCTACAATACGATCAGTTCCGGACAATAATAAAAAATAAGGGCTGTTGTTCGTCAACAGCCCTATTATTATATCCATGTATTTTACAAGAAATCATCCGCACCATCTTCGTCTTCGTCCTCATCGGCTGCACGGACATCAATGCCACGTGGCGGAACCGGAGTAGAGAATACGATCTGGGTTTCTGTGTTTCCATATTTCTGGAGCTGCCCAATGAAAGTATCAAGCTCCATTGTGCTAGGGAAGCATACCTTGATCAACATGGAGTATGCACCAGTAACGCAATTACACTCCAAAACGTTTGGACAAGCCTGAATAAACGGGTAGAATTCCGGTTTCCGTTTTGGATCGAGCGCCATGTTTATAAAGGCTGTAATGTGATACCCGAGAGACACTGGGGCAATACTTGCGTGATAGCCGGAGATGATACCGCTTTTCTCTAATCGCTCAATACGGGCAGAGACAGCGGGGGAGGAAAGAAATACTTTGCTTGCCAGATGCTTCAGTGGATATCTGGCATTTTCCTGTAATAAGTGAAGAATTTTTTTATCAATATTATCCATAATAGGCCTCCTTTACACTTTTTCTAAAATTTATAAAGCGATTATACAACTGTAAACACAAAAATGCAACTAAAAAATTAACAAAATTAAGAGGAATGCTATGCTTAACGAAATTCGATTAAATAAATACTTAAGTGAAGCCGGGATTTGTTCCCGCAGGGAAGCGGATCGTCTGATCGAAGCAGGGAAGGTAACAGTAGACGGAGCAATCGCAGATCTTGGGACACGCGTCGGAGATACTTCTGTTGTTACCTGCAATGGAAAAACGGTATATCTGCGTACGAAAAAGGTGATTTATGCTTATAATAAGCCGATTGGACAGGTCTGTACTTCGAAAGAGGCTGATCCAGACAGTATCTTCCGGTATGTGGAGTTCCCGGAACGGGTAAACTATGTAGGACGTCTTGATAAGGATTCAACCGGACTTTTGCTGCTCACAAACGACGGAGATCTGGCAAATGAGATCCAGCGGTCCAGAAATAATCATGAAAAGGAATACCATGTGCGAGTCAACACAGATATCACAGAAGATTTTATTAAGAGGATGTCTGAGGGCGTTGAGATTTTGGATACGATAACGAAACCATGTAAAGTCAAAAAGACCGGGACAAGAAACTTTTCAATCATATTGACACAGGGATTAAACCGGCAGATCCGGCGGATGTGTGATGCGCTGCACGTACGGGTAGTACATTTAAAGCGTGTCCGAATCATGAATATCCGTCTTGGAAATTTAAGACCGGGTGAGTTCCGAATGCTGACCAGGGACGAAGAGCAGGAGCTTCGGAGACTGGTGCAGAAGAGATCGTGACAGGAGAAGGAGAAAACGATGGATGCAAAAACAGAGCGTATGAAAGAATTGGTGGAGCTGTTAAATCAGGCTTCAAAAGCATATTATCAGCAGGATACGGAGATCATGTCCAACCTGGAATATGATGCATTATATGATGAACTGGTGGCGTTGGAACAGGAGACCGGACTGATTTTATCGAAGAGTCCAACCCAGCATGTCGGTTATGAAGTCATCAGTGAACTGCCGAAGGAACGGCATCCGGCACCGATGTTATCACTGGACAAGACAAAGAGTGTCGAGGAACTGGCGGAGTGGCTTGGTGATAAAACAGGAGTCATGTCGTGGAAGATGGATGGATTGACGGTTGTACTTACTTACGAGGATGGTGTGCTTGTGAAGGCAGTCACACGTGGAAACGGTGAGATTGGAGAGGTCATCACGAACAACGCGAAGGTATTTGCAAATCTGCCGAATCAGATCGCGTACAAAAGTCCACTTACGATCCGGGGTGAGGCAGTTATTACCTATACAGATTTTGAACGCATCAATGCCACGATTCCGGACATTGACAGCAAATATAAGAACCCAAGAAACTTATGCTCCGGCAGTGTGCGGCAGCTCAATAATCAGATCACAGCTGAGCGAAATGTGCATTTCTTTGCATTTAACATGCTCGATACCGGAGATGCGAAGATTGATGCAACGATGAATTCAAAGTTTGATTTCCTGACATCGCTTGGATTTGAGGTTGTGGAACATGTCGATGTCACAGCGGCAACGATGCAGGAGAAGGTCACATATTTTGCAGAGAAGATTGAGACGAACGACTTTCCATCCGACGGACTGGTGCTTTCGTTTGATGATGTGGAATATGGCAAAAGTCTTGGACGGACAGCAAAATTTCCGCGGGATTCGATTGCATTTAAATGGGCGGATGAGGAAGCGGAGACAACGCTTCGCCATGTCGAGTGGAGTCCGTCCCGTACCGGACTGATTAACCCGGTTGCGGTTTTTGATGCTGTATCACTGGAGGGAACATCTGTGAGCCGTGCCAGCGTCCACAATGTCAGCATTGTGAAGCAGTTACAGCTCGGTATCGGCGATACGATCAAGGTATATAAGGCAAATATGATCATCCCGCAGATCAGTGAGAACCTGACGAAATCCGGCACACTTGAAATCCCGGACACATGTCCGGCGTGTGGTGGCAAGACAGAGATCCGCGAGGAAAATCAGGCACAGACACTTGTATGCCCGAATCCGGCATGCCCGGCAAAGGCAATCAAGCTGTTCACGCATTTTGTTTCAAGAAATGCAATGAATATCGATGGATTATCTGAGGCCACATTACAGAAGTTTTTAGACTGTGGCTTTATCGAAGAGTTGTATGATATCTACCGGATCGACCGCTATGAGGCAGAGATCGTGAAATTAGAGGGATTCGGACAGAAGTCTTATGACAATATGATGGAGAGCATTGAGCAGAGCCGTACCACGCAGCTTGCGCGTGTCCTGTATGGACTTGGTATCTTGAATGTCGGTACAGCCATGGCGAAATCCATCTGCAAATATTTCAAAGATGATGTGGAAGCAATCATACATGCAGATGCTGCACAGTTTGCCGAGATTGAGAAGATCGGTGATGTGATTGCAGAGGGCATTGTAGCATATTTTGCAGATCCGAACAATATCCGGGTACTGCGTGAGATTTTGAAGGAAGTGACGCTTGTCGTAGAGGAGAATACGGCACCACAGGATCTCGAGGGTAAGACATTTGTCATTACTGGTTCGCTCAATCATTTTGCAAACCGGGATGAACTGAAAAAGGTGATTGAAGACCGTGGCGGAAAGGTTGCAGGCAGTGTCTCTTCGAAGACCACGTATCTGATCAATAACGACATATTATCTTCTTCATCGAAGAATAAAAAGGCGAAATCACTGGGAATTCCGATTATTTCTGAGGATGATTTCTTGCAGTTATAAATAAATCGTGGTATGCTTTAGCTTTAGAAAAGAAAAGAGGTTTTAGAGATGCCGATTAGAATAGACAACGATCTGCCAGTGAAGAAAGTACTGGAGCAGGAAAATATATTTGTGATGGACGAGCACCGTGCGACGACGCAGGACATCCGTCCGCTTGACATTTTAATCTTGAATCTGATGCCGCTAAAGGAAGATACAGAGTTACAGCTTCTGCGCAGCCTGTCGAACACGCCGTTGCAGGTAAATATCTCCTTTATCCGCACGATGTCCTATGAATCAAAGCATGTGTCCGAATCCCATCTGGAGCGTTTCTACAGTGATTTTGAACATGTGAAGAATAAGAAGTGGGATGGATTGATCATCACTGGAGCACCGGTCGAGAATATGGAGTTTGAGGAAGTGGAGTACTGGGATGAGCTGACGGCCATCATGGACTGGTCGGTTACGAATGTCACATCCACACTGCATATCTGCTGGGGAGCACAGGCAGGACTTTATTATCGTTATGGAGTGAAGAAATACCAGCTTCCCGCGAAATTTTCGGGCGTGTATAAGCATTATACGTTCCATAAGCGGACACCGCTTGTGCGTGGATTTGACGATTCATTCCTGGTGCCACAGTCCCGTTATACAGGTGTGGATAAGCAGGCAATCGTAGACAATCCGCTTCTGGAGATTGTCGCAGAGTCTGATATTACGGGACCATATCTGATCATCGGAGAGGATGGCAAGAATATTTTCGTGACCGGACATCCGGAGTACGATACATTTACACTCGATCAGGAATATAAGCGTGACATCAAGCGTGGTTTAAATCCAAACATTCCGGTCAATTATTACCCGGATGATGATCCGGAACAGAAACCGATCAAGTCATGGAGATGTCATGCGAATACACTTTATGCCAACTGGCTGAATTATTACGTATATCAGAGCACACCATATGACTGGACGAAGAAGGTTACGAATTAGGGGACGCAAGCTTCGTGATCGTGAGTGCGTTGTGGAGCAGGTAGCTGCCAAACATACCGCATATGTATGCGTGAATGCCAAAATGTGGTACAAAGAAGACGATACATAAGATCCGCACGCTGATGCCGAGAATATTATAGATTAAGTTCTGGGTGGCGTAACCGATTCCGTTCATAATGCTGGAGAGCGTCGTGGAAAGATAAATAAACGGACACAGAAATCCCATCAGCTGAAGCAACGTTCCTGCTTTGGCACTTTCAAAAGCGAAGATACAGATTGGCTTTGCAAAGAGTATATACAGGATGCAGGCAAAGCTGCCAAGCATGATACAGAAAAGAGCACTTGATACAAGTGCTTTTTTTATTGCCTTGGTATCCTGTTTGGCACAGGCGTAAGAGATGGATGGAAGCAGCATCGTGGAAAGCGAGTTCGTGATTGTTGCCGGAAATAATAAAAATGGGATCACGATACCAGTGATGACACCGTACATTTCCATGCTTGTATCGGCGTTGTTGTAATACTGGAAAAGAAACGTCGGAAGTATAATTGCTTCAAAGCTTGAAAATAATGTAAAAATCAGATTGTTTGAGGTGATCGGAACGATATCCTTGAGCATGGGAATCATAAGGGATGTTTTCTGTTTTGTTGAAATAAGCATATTTTTATCCCGCAATCTGTTCGTTTGATTCGGTTTTTTACGGAACAATATATAACAGCTGACGGCGTAAAGTGTGGCGCCCATCTCACCGATCACAACACCGAGTACGGCAGTTTTGGCGTCGACATGATCCTGCATATAAGAGATAGCAAGAAGGTAGACGGATCCAATCCTGATGATCTGCTCGATCAACTGGCAGCTTCCGGAGAATATGGGCTTTTCGTGTCCGATAAAGAATGCGTTGATGCAGGCTTTTACCGCTACGAAAGGAACCGCCGGTGAGAGAAGCTTTAACAGAACGCGGCAGTCTGTATTTTTCAGGATATGGGTGGCAATAAAATCGCAGCCGAAGAAAAAACAGGCAGAGACAAGCAGACTTAAGAGAAGACTCAAAAATCCACCAAGCCGAAGCACACGGCGGGTATCGAGATCATTTTTCTTACCGAGCAGGTAGGATACATGTTTGGTAATGGTTGTAGCGATTCCCTGACAGCAAAAAGAAATTCCTAAGATGTAAAGCGGAAAAATAAGCTGATAAGTTCCAAGCTCTTTAACACCAATCAGCCGCGTCAGGAATATTCTATTATAAAAGCCGAGACATTTGGTCAGGATTCCGGTTATGGTTAAAATCAGGGTTCCTTTGATGATAGTTTGTTTTGACATGATGATCATTCCTGCCAGAGTCTTGGTTTATTATATTGGATAGGGCGATGAAATATGACAATTTATATGGATCACGCAGCGACGACGAGCACCCATCCGGAAGTGATTCGTGCCATGCAGCCGTACTTTCACGACAAATTTGCGAACCCTTCCGGCATTTACAGTATCGCAAAAGAGAACCGGCGGGAAATAGAAAAATGCCGTCAGATGATCGCGGATACCCTGCATGCGAGAAAGAACGAGATATATTTCACGGCAGGTGGTTCGGAGGGTGATAACTGGGCATTAAAGGAGATAGCGGACACATACAGTAAAAAAGGCAGACATATCATCACGACAAAGCTGGAGCATCACGGAATCCTGCATACATGTGAATACCTCAAAAAACATGGGTTTGATGTCACATATCTGGATGTGGATGCATCTGGATGTGTGAACCCGGAACAGGTAGAACGGGCAATTCGAAAGGATACGATTTTAATATCAGTAATGTTTGCAAACAACGAAATCGGGACGATACAGCCAATCGGTGAGATCGGAGCGGCTGCCAGACGGCATAATATAGTATTTCATACAGATGCGGTGCAGGCATATGGACAGATTCCAATTGACGTTGCGTGCCTGCAGGTCGATCTGCTTACTGCAAGCGGACACAAATTCCGCGGACCGAAGGGAACAGGATTTATATATATGCGGGAAGGTGTGAAAATGCAAAGTCTGATTCACGGCGGGGCACAGGAGCAGGGACTTCGTGCAGGAACGGAAAATGTACCTGGTATCATCGGACTTGCGACCGCCGCATATATTGCGGATGCAGCGATGGAACAGCGGATGCAGCATGAAATACAGATCCGTGATTATATGATCGGTGAACTTCTTACATCGATTCCGTACAGCCGTTTAAATGGACATCCGAAACAAAGGCTTCCAAACAATATCAATGTGTCTTTTCGGTTTGTCGATGGCGGAGCGCTGCTTGTCATGCTGGATACGTTTGGCATCTGCGCCTCCGGTGGATCGGCATGCACATCTGCGTCAAAAGAACCGTCCCATGTGTTAAAGGCAATCGGACTTCCCGATGAGCTGGCACGCGGCACGATACGGCTGACGATCGGGGAAGAGACAACAAAAAAGGATGCAGACTATGTGATTGCCTGCATCCGGGAAATTGTCGGGGGACTGCGGGAACAGTCACCTTTTTATGAGGATTATCGGTCGCGTTTGCACGCGGCAGATTAAGGAATCTTATGAAATTCCGGTTTGCGCTCTTTAAATGTCGTATAATAGCGGAAACCATGGGAGAGCAGCAGATCTCTTGCAACATCAAAGCCATAGCCGATATGCTCCGCATGATGTGCATCGCTTCCGACCGTGATGATTTCTCCACCTGCATCCTTATACATTTTCAGGATATCTGCATGAGGATGTGGGAAGGAGAGACCGCGGTATAAGCTTCCGGTATTGATCTCGATGCCCTGTCCGCGGGAGACGAGAATCTGGAACAATTCTTTAAAGATATCTGCATAATTGCGGATATCAAAAAGATCCGCCTTCGTCTTTCCGTAGCGCACGATATAATCGAGGTGCCCGCACACATTGAAGTTATCAAATTCCTTTACGCAGGCAAGCAGTGTCTCAAAATAATGCTGGTAAGCAGTCAGATCGTCCTTTCCTTCGAAATATTCCGGGTAATATGGGTCCATGCCGTCAACCACATGCAGGCTGCATATAATAAAATCCAGTTCCGGGTGTGTCTGAACGAAGGAATTTAATTTTTTGGCTGTCGATGGCATTACACCAAGTTCTATGCCCACGCGAAGGTCAAATTCCGGGACAAGCTTCTCAGAAAGAGTGTGGTAAGTGCAATAGTAGGAATCCAGATCTAAATTAAAATCCATATCCGGTTCCTCTGACCGGATTGGGAAATCCATATCGTAATGATCTGTAACGCAGAGGGCAGACAAGCCTTTTTCTTTTGCTGAGGAAATCACTGCCTGCATTGGTTCGTTACAGTCACTGGAAAAATCAGTATGAAAATGATAATCGGGAAATATCATGGTTTAATCCTCCTGTAAAATATAATGCATAAAATACTAAGATTTCACGAAAGCTATGATTGCTTATTATAACGTATAATCTTATAAAATCCAAGAATTTTGGAAAATCACGCACTTTTTGAAAAAAATTACAAAAAATAGTCTTGAATTTTACTATAAAAGAAGTTATGATGTTTGATGTAAGTTTTTAGATGAATTACTGCAGCCATGCAGTATTTAAATCTTAATAATTAAAACTTAGGAGGATTAAAAAATGGCAGTAAAAGTAGCAATTAATGGTTTTGGACGTATCGGACGTCTTGCATTCAGACAGATGTTTGACGCAGAAGGTTATGAAGTAGTTGCAATCAACGACTTGACAAAGCCTTCAATGCTTGCTCACCTTTTGAAGTATGATTCATCACAGGGTAAGTATCAGTATGCAGATCAGGTTTCTGCTGATGATGAAGCAGGTACAATCACAGTATGTGGTAAAACACTTAAGATCTATGCTGAGGCAGATGCTAAGAATCTTCCATGGGGAGAGCTTGATGTAGACGTTGTACTTGAGTGTACAGGTTTCTATGTATCAAAGGCTAAGTCACAGGCTCATATCGATGCAGGCGCTAAGAAGGTAGTTATTTCAGCTCCAGCTGGTAATGATCTTCCTACAATCGTATACAGCGTAAACGAGAACACACTTACAGCAGATGACAAGATCATCTCTGCAGCTTCTTGTACAACAAACTGTCTTGCACCTATGGCTAAGGCACTTAACGAGTACGCTCCAATCCAGTCAGGTATCATGTCAACAATCCATGCTTACACAGGTGATCAGATGGTACTTGATGGACCACACAGAAAGGGCGACTTCAGACGTGCTCGTGCAGCAGCAGTTAATATCGTTCCTAACTCAACAGGTGCAGCTAAGGCTATCGGTCTTGTTATCCCAGAGCTGAACGGAAAGCTCATCGGTTCTGCACAGAGAGTTCCTGTACCTACAGGTTCTACAACAATCCTTACAGCAGTTGTTAAGGGCAAGGACGTAACTAAGGAAGGCATTAACGCAGCTATGAAGGCTGCAGCTTCTGAGTCTTATGGTTACAATGAGGAGCAGATCGTATCTTCAGATATCGTTGGTATGAGATATGGTTCACTCTTTGATGCTACACAGACAATGGTAGCTCAGATCGCTGATGATCTGTACGAGGTTCAGGTTGTTTCTTGGTATGATAATGAGAACTCATACACAAGCCAGATGGTTAGAACAATCAAGTACTTCGCTGAGTTGGCTTAATTTAGGCAGACTCTTTTAGAGAAGACCTACAAGGGTCCGGTCTTAATTGGACCGGATCCTTATTTTTATTATTTCAAAATTTCAGGAGGATTTAATAATGTCATTAAATAAGAAATCCGTTGATGATATCAACGTAAAGGGACTTCGTGTTCTTTGCAGATGTGATTTTAACGTACCTTTGAAGAACGGCGAGATTACAGACGAAAACCGTCTGGTTGCAGCGCTTCCAACAATCAAGAAGCTGATTGCTGATGGTGGTAAGGTTATCCTTTGTTCACACCTTGGAAAGGTTAAGACAGAGGAAGATAAGAAGACAAAGACACTTGCACCAGTTGCAAAGAGACTGACTGAGCTTCTTGGACAGGAAGTTAAGTTTGTACCAAGCTTAGAGGTTGTTGATGACACAGTTCGCGCAGCTGTAGACGCTATGAAGGATGGCGAGGTTATCCTTCTTGAGAATACACGTTTCAGACCAGAAGAGACAAAGAATGGAGAGGCTTTCTCTAAGGATCTTGCAAGCATCTGTGATGTATTCGTAAACGATGCATTTGGTACAGCTCACAGAGCACACTGCTCAAACGTTGGTGTAGCTGCACTTGTTGATACAGCTGTTGTTGGATATCTGATGCAGAAGGAAATCGATTTCCTTGGAAATGCTGTTGAGAATCCGGTAAGACCTTTCGTTGCTATCCTTGGTGGTGCAAAGGTTGCTGATAAGCTGAACGTTATTTCAAACCTTCTTGAGAAGTGCGATACACTCATCATCGGTGGTGGTATGGCTTACACATTCCTCAAGGCTAAGGGGTATGAGATCGGTAAGTCACTGGTAGATGATACAAAGCTTGACTACTGTAAGGAAATGATGGAGAAGGCCGAGAAGCTTGGCAAGAAGCTTCTGCTTCCAGTAGACTCTGTTATGGTTGATGATTTCCCTAACCCAATCGACGATCCTACAATCGCTACAACCATCTGTGATGCTGACAAGATGGACGCAACAAAGGAAGGCTGCGATATCGGACCTAAGACAATCGAGCTTTACTCTGAGGCTGTTAAGACAGCTAAGACAGTTGTATGGAACGGACCTATGGGTGTATTTGAGAACCCGGTTCTTGCAAAGGGAACAAAGGCAGTAGCAGCAGCACTTGCTGAGACAGATGCTACTACAATCATCGGTGGCGGTGATTCCGCAGCTGCGGTTAACCAGCTTGGCTATGGTGATAAGATGAGTCACATCTCTACAGGTGGTGGAGCTTCTCTTGAGTTCCTCGAGGGTAAGGAGCTGCCGGGTGTAGCAGCAGCTAACGACAAATAATTTCCACAATAAATCTTGAACTGCATCGTTATCGGATTCTCGGCGTACGTCAGTACGCGGTCGAATCCGATGCCTTGCATTTTAAGTTTCTTGTGAAAATAAGTAATAAATTATTGATAGGAGATAAAAAAATGGCAAGAAAAAGAATTATCGCTGGAAATTGGAAGATGAACATGACTCCATCAGAGGCTGTAAAGCTTGTTGAGGAGTTAAAGCCATTAGTAGTAAATGATGATGTAGACGTAGTTTACTGTGTACCAGCCATCGATATCGTTCCTGTTGTTGAGGCTGTTAAGGGCACAAACGTACAGGTTGGCGCTGAGAACTTCTACATTGAGGACAAGGGTGCTTACACAGGCGAGATCAGTGCACCAATGCTTGTAGATGCAGGCGTTAAGTATGTAATCATCGGACATTCAGAGCGTCGTGAGTACTTCAAGGAAGACGATGCATTCCTGAACAAGAAGGTTAAGAAGGCAATCGCTTCTGGACTTACACCAATCCTTTGCTGTGGTGAAACACTGGAGCAGAGAGAGATGGGCGTAACAATGGATTGGATCAGACTTCAGATCAAGTCTGACCTTGCAGGCGTTGCAGCAGATGATGTAAAGAACCTTGTAATCGCTTACGAACCAATTTGGGCAATCGGTACAGGTAAGACAGCTACATCTGATCAGGCTGAAGAAGTATGTAAGGGTATCCGTGAACTCATCGCTGAGGTTTATGACACAGATACAGCAGAAGCAGTTCGTATTCAGTACGGCGGTTCTATGAATGCTGGCAATGCGAAGGAGCTTCTTGCAAAGCCAAACATCGATGGTGGTTTGATCGGTGGTGCTTCTCTGAAGACTGAGTTCGGTCAGGTTGTAAATGCATAATAAGTAATTTACAAATAATTTACTTGTCATGTTTTAGTTTTACGAATATAATTAATCCTGCTTTTGTATGATTAATCATGCAGAAGCAGGATTTTTTATTAACAAAATTGGTAACTTTGCCGAAAAAAATATAGTAAAAACAAATGAATCTATTATAAAAAGGTGGGACGTGATTTTAAATGTTGCATGTAATTGAGGAGTTTGTATTTTGGTATCCTGCACTGATGTCTGTGGCATGGGTAGTGGGTGGTATCTTATTTTACTTTGGGAATGAACGCAGGGGACCTTTGCCACTCTATGAAACGCCAATGGTGTCAATTCTTGTTCCTTGTTACAATGAGGCAGAAACAATAGCACATACGGTGATGGAACTATCAAAACTGCAATATCCGAATTATGAGATTATTGCAATCAATGATGGAAGTAGTGATAATACATCGGAAGTGATTCAAAGTCTGCTTCCGAAATATCGCAGGCTGCGGTTTGTGGATCTGAAAGAAAATAACGGAAAAGCAAATGCACTTTATCTCGGATTGATTGCTGCAAAGGGTGAGATTCTGATGGGGGTTGATTCGGACTCTTATCTGATGCCGGATGCATTAAATTATATAGTTCCGCATTTTACGAATCCGTATAACGGAGAACGTGTCGGTGCTGTCACGGGAAATCCGCGTGTTCGGAATCGCAGTTCTCTGCTTGCAAAATTACAGTTGTGCGAATATGCCAGTATTGTCAGTCTGATCAAACGGACACAACGTGTCTGGGGAAAGGTTATGACGGTTTCCGGTGTCGTAGTTGCATTCCGTAAGCGGGCACTTTTGGACTGTAACCTGTGGGATCGGGATATGATTACGGAAGATATCGGAGTTACCTGGAAGCTGGAGAAGAATTTCTGGGATGTCCGGTATGAGCCAAATGCGCTCTGTATGATGCTGGTTCCGGAAACTGTCAAGGGGTTGTTCAAGCAGAGAAAACGGTGGTCACAGGGTGGCATGGAAATATTACGCCGTCATTATGATGTGGTTGGACATTGGAAGACAAGAAGAATGATTCTTGTCTATTTGGAACAGATTACATCCATTGTCTGGGCAATCTGCTGGCTTTTTACATTAATTCTGTTAATTTTAGGATGGATTTTCTTTGGAAAATGGTATGCACTTCCGTACATATGGAAAAGTTTGTTTTTGTCTGTGGTTTGTATGATACAGTTTGTGGTTGCAATGATTCTTGACAGTAAATATGATAAGAACTTATTGCGAAACGGCATTGTTGCAATCTGGTATCCTTTTTTGTATTGGTATATCAATGCAATTATAGTGATATGTGCATTGCCATCCATCTTCCGTAAGAGAAAGAAAAAGGCTGTATGGGACAGCCCGGATCGGGGGTTAGAGTAATATGAATGAGAATCGGGAAGATTTCACCAATCCATTACCGCAGAAAGCGGAATATGATATTCGGGATCATCTGATCTATGGAAAACAGAAGACGTGGAAAAAGGTTGTAGAATGGATTATCACGATTCTTGCCTGGGGAATCCTGCTTTCCTATGTTATCTATCTGGTTTATGGTGCCCTTGCGATCAGGAATGATTGGTATTTACCGGAGTTTTATGTATATAATCGGAATATGGTTCTCACGATTGAACATTATTTCCATATTTTGTTTATCGCCGCACTTGTATTTGTTGCATTTTTTATTTTTTGGAAAAATTATAACAAACAAAAATATGGAAGACTGCACCGGCGGAGATTTCGACCGCCTGTTACAAATGATGAGATTGAGGAAACATTTCATCTTGATGCAAATCTGGTTCATGCAATGCAGGAACGACGGATGATTGTTTTGGAGCATAATATTATCCCGGATGATCTGGGAATGGGGCGAGAGAAACACAAAAAGGAGAAGGAACATGCAAAAGACAAGAATCTTAATCGTAGAAGATGAAATTGCGATCGCGAAGATGATCGCGATGAATCTTCGCGTGGCAAATTATGATGCGGTAATTTATGAAGATGGATCGGAAGCAGCAAAGGGCTTAGAGCAGGATCATGCATATGACCTTGCTCTGTTAGACGTGATGGTTCCTGGCATGGATGGATTCACATTGCTTCCGATCGTGCGTGAGTATGGAATTCCGGTTATATTCTTAACAGCAAAGGATGATCTGGCATCGAAGATTCAGGGTTTAAAGGGCGGAGCGGAAGATTATATTGTAAAGCCATTCGAGGTGCTGGAGCTTCTGGTGCGGATTGAGAAGGTGCTGGCACGCACAAAACCGGAAGATCATACATTATCGGTGTTGAATTTGGAGATTGACTTCGAACAGCATACCGTCCGGCAGGACGGCAAAGAGGTTTCATTAAAACCAATGGAATTTGAGCTTCTGTCCGTACTTGCCAAAAACAAAAACCGCGCGATATCCAGAGAGAACCTGCTTCGCATGGTCTGGGGCGTCGAATATATGGGTGAGACACGTACCGTGGATGTCCATATTGGACAGCTTCGGAAGAAACTGAACCTGGCAGATCATATTAAGACTGTATCAAAGCTTGGATACAGATTGGAGGAGTAAGTTGAAGCTTCAAACATGGATTACATGGCTTTGCTGCATGGCGGTTTTAATTGCAACAATTATTGTGGATGTACTTGTATGGAATGTCGAACGTAAAAATATTATGAGTGAGGCGACTTCAAATGCCTTAAATGAGATGTATTCGCTGGCAGATGCATATAACCAGACATTTGAGAGAAGCCAGTTTACTGGTAATTCGGATGAAGTCATGGATGTACGACTGCAGTATTTCTTCAAGACCAGATTGGACGAATATACGATCTGCGTCCGTTACCGGGAGATAGATGGCACTCTGGTCAATGATGCCGAACACGGGTATTTTGTGTATAATCATACGGTTCTTTCTCTGGAGGATATTGAGAATAACAATTATGAACCACTTTCGAATGAAATGATTTCCTATGGAAACCTGCGCTATCAGGACTCCGAATATCTGATCTGTAAATATACAACGAAGAACAGGTTAAGCATCTATCATCTGACGTGTATTGATTATGCAAAGGATAAACTGCGGAATCTGACGATCTATATGATTGTGATCACACTTATTGTCATAGTTGTAATGAGTTTTATCGTTGCATTGATTCTCCGGCATAGCCTTCGGTCGCTCAAGGAGTTGAATGCGACAGCCGCGGATATTGCAAAGGGAAATTATAACAAGCGTGTGAATGTCAGGGGAAAGAATGAAATCGCGACACTTGGCACGACCTTCAATCAGATGGCGGAAGCTGTTGAGACACGTACGAAGTCGTTGGAGGAATCAGAACGGCAGAAGACACTTTTCATGGGGAATCTGACACATGAGCTGAAAACCCCGCTTGCCGCTATCTCCGGGTATGCACAGACTTTGCTTACCGTGCGGCTGGATGAGGCAGATCAAGCCGAGGCACTTGTCTATATCGACGAGGAATGTAAGCGGCTTGAACGTCTGTCAAAGAAGATGCTTCGTCTGCTGGAGCTTGATACGGAGCAGAAACTGGAATTGCATGAGATTCCGGTCAGACAGCTCTTTGAGCGGACGGAGCGTTTGTGCCAGAAGATGCTAGAGACAAAAGATATTAAGCTTCAGTATGAGGAACACGGTGAGAGTTTTCCGGTAGAGGAAGATCTGATGACCGAGGTGCTCATCAATCTCGTGGATAACGCCAATAAGGCAAGCAAGCAGGGAGATACGATCAGGCTGATTGCGAAAGAACAGCAGATTCTGGTGCAGGATACAGGGTGTGGCATCCCGGAAGAGGAACAAAAGAAGATTCTGGAGCCTTTTTATATGATTGACAAATCGCGAAGCCGGAAAAACGGTGGTGCCGGCTTGGGACTGGCGCTTACGGCATTGATCTTGAAACGGCATGATGTGACACTGGCAATCGAGAGTGAAGAAGGAAAAGGCACGACAATGATTTTGAATTTTCCGGTGGGCTAAGTTTGAGAGAGATAGCGATTATATTTGGGAATGTCGTACTTGTTGATTTGTATGAGCATAAATCTGATATATGATATTGGTAATTGGTTGACTAAATGGCATATTGGGAGGATTCCTCCGGATATGTCATTTTTTATGTATCAAAGTAAGTTGAAAACTCAAACTGGATATTTATCTAAAAGTCCCGGAGCAGAAAATGGGTGTGAGACGAGTAAAATAAGCGGGAAAACCCACGTCGTGTTTTTTTGAAAAGAGAAGCAAGCGAGAAAACCCAACCCGGAAGCTGATCATTATGTCTCATAGCAGAAACTGGGTGTGAGACGAGTAAAATAAGCGGGAAAACCCACGTCGTGGTTTTTTGAAGAGAAAATCAAGCAGAAAAAACCAACCCGGAAGCTGATCGAGAAGTCACGGAGCGAAAACTGGGTGTAGGGATGAAAAAACAAGCTAAAAAACCCACGTCGTGGTTTTTTGAAAAGAGAAGCAAGCGATAAAACCCACTCCGGCAAGTCCCACATATCAGCATGAATTTACAATTTGTTTAAATAATGATGAATACTCGATGTGGTATGAAGTGTTAACATAACATCAACATAAAGAGAAAACATATTTATCATGTTTAAAAAGCCAGATAAAAATCATTGAAACACACTAAAACTAATAGTAAGCAGAGAAGAAAGGAATAACAATCATGAGAAAATATAAACGCATTGCAGGAATCTTCCTTGCAGCTACCCTGACAGCATCGTTATTTGCGGGGTGCCAGAAGAGTCCGGAGAAGGAAATTGTATCGAATAAGGATATGGATAATATGATTGAGCAGGCGCAGGATACACAGGCGTCAACAACCGAGGTTGCAGAGGTTGCCAAAGATTATGATACCTATCAGACAGATATCAAGGATGACAGCCTGCATGTGACAGTCCATGCGGATGCACAGGTGGATATCCCGGATACAAGTCAGTTGTCAATCTTCCGTGTGCAGCAGAAGCAGTTTAATCAGACGTTTCTCGATCAGGTACGGACTACTTTGTTTGGAAATCAGACATTGTATGATGGAACCTGCATGAGTCAGTTGACAAAAGCGGATTATGAGTCTGAGATTCAGGCAGGGAAAGATGCCATTGCAGAAATTCAAAGCAATAACTTATATTCGGCTGATGACAAAGAGGTTATGATACAGGAACGTCAGGCTGACATTGATGAATGTCAGGCAAAATATGAGACTGCACCAGAAGCAATCAACTATACCGGCAGGCCATCGGATAATCAGATTCACAGTATTTCAGAGCTTGTATCAAATATTCCGTCCAATGACTATTATTCATGGCAGAGTGAATTTGATGGAGCAAATGCCAGCATCTTTTACGGAATCAACGATGCTTCCAATGGTTCCTACCAGTCGCTGTATCTGCAGAACAATGAGAACTACGGAAATCTGATTCGTTATCGAAGCTCAAAACTTGGGTATATTAATGTTGGTTCCTCTGTTATGAGTGGTGGAAATTACTCAGATGCAGTACCGGAAGAATATAAGTTTGCAATGGAGGAAGCACGCTGGGTATGGCCGGCAGATGAGGATATGCCGATTGACAAAATCAGCGAAGAAAGCGGTATGACAAAAGAGGATTTCATTGAGAATACGAAAGATGTGACAACGATTTCCGAAGCGGATGCCAGACAGAAAGCAGAAGATCTGCTGCAGTCTTTAGGGATGAATGATTTTACATACTACAGTGGTGGACTTGTCACGGAAGTGACAGAGTATAACAAAAATGAAGCTCTGCGTCAGAGCCTTGGTGGAGCTCCATATCGGACGGTCTATGCGTTCCGGTATCAGCGCTGTATCGATGGTGTCTTTGTAAATAATGATGGTGGAAGCAAGATTGTAGATGAATGGCAGGGAGATACTTATAACAAAAAATTATGGTCGACCGAAGATGTCGCAATCTTCGTAGATGATGATGGAATCGTTGGATTCGATTACCTTGTTCCTCTGGAGGTTACCGACACTGTTGTAGAGAAATCAACACTGAAAAATTTTGATGAGATCAAGGATATCTTCGAGCAGATGGTAGTGACTATGAATGCGGTAAATGAGGAAGATGCAAGTTACGGAGATGTAACGATTGATATTGATTCTGTGAAGCTTCGCTATACAAGAATCAGTGAGAAGGACAGTTTCGACACCGGACTTTTGGTGCCTGTCTGGGATTTTATCGGAACTAAGACAGATCAGTATGGAAATGAGGTTCAAGGAGCGATTCTCATGTCCATCAATGCGATTGATGGCTCGGTGATCGACCGAAATCTGGGGTATTAAATGAACAGTTTTGAGACAGACATGAAACGAGCAATAATTTCAAAAGGATTTCTGGCAGGATTTATACTGGAACTACTGATCCTGTGGAAGGTGGGCGGTGACTCGGAGTTGTTCCGGGTGACCGTTCCTGTCATATCCACATTTCCGTATGCAACTGCATGGCTTGCCGATTATCAGAGCGGGTATATCAAGGCGTATCTGCCAAGGTGCGAAAGAACGTCTTATATCTGTGGTAAGTTCCTCGCATGTGGAATTGCAGGCGGATTGGTAGAGATGCTTCCGTGCCTGTTATATCTGCGCTTTGTAAAGAACGCCGCTGCATTAAATCCGATGCTTATTTTCTTTTCGGCGATGGTGTGGGCTCTGCTTTCCGCGACACTTGCGGCAATCTCGAACAGCCGGTATATCGCGTATGGCGGAAGCTTTGTCATCTATTACATATTGGTGATCCTGCATGACCGGTATTTCGAGGATATCTACTGTCTGTATCCGTACGAGTGGATACAGTTTCAGCATAACTGGCTCTTCGACGAGCAGGGCATTGTGATTTTGCTTAGCAGTCTGTCCATTCTACTGTTTTTGATCTATTACAATACGGTAAGGAGGTGCATCGAACGTGTATAAGCTAAGACAGATTCTACTTACCGCGTTTGCAAATTTCAGAAGATGGAAGAAGAATCCGCAGATCATACTCGCGTTCTGCCTTGCATTTATCGTAAGCTTCCTGCTTTCCGACAAGGTGCTTGTATTCGCGAAGGAGCATGACACGATCCTGCAGATGGCGGAGCCGTTCATCTGGACATTCGGCGATGCACAGTCAGTGCTGATCATCTCGTTGCTCCTGCTTTTATTATTTGCGGATATGCCGAACCTTGGAAATGATGTCCCCCTTTTTCTGGTGCGGATAGACCGGAAGATGTGGGTGCTTGGACAGATCCTGTATCTAATCCTCGCGACGTTTTTGTTTCTTTGCTTTATCCTGCTTTCCACCTGTATCTTGGCGAGCAGTCAGGCATTTGTAGCAAATATGTGGAGCGATACAGCGGCGGTGCTTGGGTATTCGAACATCGGTTATGAACTGAATGTGCCATCGTTCGTGAAGGTGATGGAGTTAAATTTCCCATATCAGGTGATGTTCCATATTTTTGGACTGATGCTTGGGTATTCGATCGTGATGGCGGGAATCATATTATTTTTCAATATGGTGAAGGACAACGGCGGTATGATCGCAGGTATCATCTATTCGGGGTTCGGTTTTCTGCTGACACCGGATACGCTGTCAGATATCCTGCATATCCCGGCGGTGCAGTCGCGGTATGCAAATATCATATTCGGCTGGATATCACCGCTCAACCATGCCACGTATTACATGCATAGCTTTGGCTATGACAATCTGCCGAAATTATGGGTATCGTATGTATTTTTTGCAGGGGTGGCACTTTTGATATTTATAATGTGTCTGCTCCGGATCCGCAGGTATACGTTCCAGTTCACAGGAACACAGTTACGATAAATATATTATGTAAATAAAACGAATGAACAAGCAAGAATCAAAATATGAAAACGAGGTTCATAGATAGATGGAAGAAACCAGAAATGAAAACAATAATGGAAAATCGAACGAATGCAAACAGGGAATCGTCGTGGAACATGTCTACAAATCCTTCGGCAAAGAGCATGTGCTGGTGGATGTGAATCTGGAGATTCCGCCGGGGAAAATCTACGGCGTGGTTGGTAATAACGGAAGCGGAAAAACTGTGCTGATGAAATGCATCTGCGGGTTTATGCATCCGGACAAGGGGCAGATCCATGTCGGGGGCAGCCGTGTCGGGAAGGAATGTGATTTCCCGGACAAGCTTGGTGTGATCATCGAGACACCGGGATTCCTGCCGGGGTTAAGTGGATATAAAAACCTGAAGATTTTAGCAGATCTGAAAGGCAGGATCGGAAAAAACGAGATCATCGAGACATTGCAGCGCGTGGGCTTAAATCCAAAGATGAAAAAGCCGGTTTCGAAATATTCGCTCGGTATGCGGCAGAGACTTGGTATCGCACAGGCAATCATGGAGAACCCGGACGTGCTGATCTTGGATGAGCCATTTAACGGACTTGACAAAGCGGGTGTCGCAGAGATGCGGCAGCTCTTGTTATCCTTAAAAGAAAGCGGCAAGGCAATCATGCTGGCAAGCCATAATGCACAGGATATCGAGATGCTGTGTGATTATGTACATGAAATGGAGGACTGGAAATGAAACGAAAGCATATAGCAACGAAAATACTTGCGATGACAATCGCGGCAACGATGTGTATGGGTCTATCTCCGGCAGGGAGCGTGCTTGCAGCATCCGATCAGACGGATATCCATATGTATGCCATGCAGACGGTATCTTATACCGCAGTGCAGGCGGATCCCGCCCAGCCGACGACACAGGAGCCTGCAACCACACAGGCAGACACAAACACAAAGGATGACAAGGATACACAGAGCGAGACAGTGACATTGAACATCGACAATGAGAACCAGTACGATGGCATGGAGAAGCCGTATGCACAGGGCTATGTGCCAACCAATGCCAACGGCTCGGTCCGCATTGTATTTCCAATACTCAGTGAAGGGGAACTTCGGGGGAACACATTACGGGCGGCGCTTGATCTAGGCGATGCACAGACAGCACCGTTTGTATTTAAGAACTACGAGAAGGATATCAAGCTGCAGACTGTGAAGGTAAATGCAAATACAAAACAGGTTTCTGCCTACGTGGCGGATTTTACTGTGGAATTAAAGAAGAAGCGTACAAATGGTTCCTATCCGGTGATCCTGAAGGTCACAGCGAAGGATACAAAGGGCAATGCCGTGGAGCAGGAATTTACCACGTATGTGACAATCAATGATGGCATTGATCCGGATGCGACGACAGAAGCCGTGGTAGAGCCAGTCGCCGAAGACCTTCCGACTTTTGCACCAAAGGTCATGGTAAAATCATATAAATTCTCCAAAGACGAGATCTTATCCGGTGATGAGATCACAGCGGAGATCACATTGCTTAACACAAGTAAGGAAAATATGGTGAAGAACATGACAGTCGCTGTGACTGCCGATACCGAGAGCTTTACTTTGCTCAGCCAGTCTGACAGCGTCTATATCGAAAAGATCGCTCCACAGGAGGAGACAACGATCAGCTTTTCTTACCGCGTCAATGCGAAGACTGCTGCCGGACAATATGACTTAGATCTCGCCATGGACTATGCGGACGGCGATGGAAATACATATTCCACCTCCGGCAAGGCGAAGATCACGGTGCAGCAGTCCTCCGAGATGCAGTTTGATGAACTCAGTTTTCCAAGTGAAGTTGTGGTAGCAGATGTCGTGGAAGCAAAAGTGCAGGCGATGAATCTGGGCAGAAGCAAGATGTACAATGTGCGTGCCGAAATTGTGGCAGATGGATTGAAGCCACAGGGAACGATCTTCATCGGCGATATGGAGGCGGGAACGGCGGCAACCGGAAGCACACAGGTATCTGTCAGTTCCCTGTCCGGAAGCAAGATGTATGGAAATACCGAAGGCATGATCACTTATTATTACGAGGATGAAAGCGGCAAGGAATATACGGAGGAAGCAACGTTTACCACGACGATCAAATCCCCGTTTTCAGATCAGCAGCAACAGACGACACCAGATAATACAAACCAGTGGTGGGTGATCATGGCGGTTATTCTCGGCTGTATCGCAGTTGCCGCAGGTGTGATCATCGTACGGAAGATACACCTGAAGAAGCAGGATGAGGAAGATGAGGAATAAATATTCCGGAAAAATCAGTGTGGAGCGATTAGACAGATTATGAAGATACGAGAGTTTCTGCGTCTGCGCAGACAGCAGGATGCAGTCAAGATTATAATTTTATATGTAATCGCAATCGCAGTATGCTGTGGATTCCTGATCCGGGACGGCTTACGCTATGCACAGATTACCCGGACGAAAGAGGAATTCAAGCTGATTGGAAATGATCTGGTACTCACAGATAGTAAAGTACAGCGGGTGCGCGAGATCGAGGGCGTCACAGCCGTAAGCTATGATGTGAGTGATTCTGTCACGGTGACATATCAGGCGAATACAACATCCTTTGAGGCGGAGCTTTTGAGTGAGGCATATATGCAGGAGGTCTACGGCATCACGCAGGAGGGCTCGATGATGACCTATTATGCCAATACTGCCGCATACAGTCAGATCATCCAGAGCCTGTCGCAGGATATCACGCCGATTCAGGCAGAGGAGCTTACCGTGACGTATACTTCTTCGGTGGAGCAAAGTCAGATTGCAAACCAGCCAACGGGCAATGGTAGTGATGCATCACAGGCAGGAGATAGCCGTACCGCGCGGATTGTACAGGTGGATATCGGTGGAGGTTCGCCGTTTATCTGTGCGGTTGGTGATCCGGTTACACTTAAAACCTCCGGGAATCTGCGAATCCAGATCGCCAGACAGGATCAAAGTCAGAAGGTACTGACACTTGCCGGGAATCTGTCTTTCTCGAACGATAACGCACTGGAGATCTATCAGGCACAGGCGAAGCTTGACCAGCTGTTTATTCGGGTTAAATTTGAGTTACTGTTGATGCTGGTATGTCTGGCTGCGGTCGTAACGATGAGAAAGTATGCGGTGAGACCACTTGAAAAATAGTGGTCTTTTTTAATTTGATAATTAAATATGAAATATTCTCCCTTTGTAATACAATTGGTTGTTTATGCAAGGTTATAGGTTGTTTATACAAGGTGCATGGATTTTGTATAACAAACGAAATAAAATATTGATATCGGACTTACGGGGAGAGTACATATAAATGATAACAAATAGTAATGAACAAAACAATTATTTAACTACAAAAAGCAAGTTTATAGAAATTGTATGTGCGAAGGAGAAGGTGCTAATCAATTTAAATGAAGTGATGTATATTGAAAGAGATGTAAGAAAGGTTCGTTTTGTGACAAAGGGGAGTGAATATGCATCATATATATCATTAGCTTCTTTAATAAAACGATTGCCAGATAATTTTGTACGATGTCATACTGGCTATATTGTAAATATGGATTATGTTGTTTCTATACATTCCAATTATCTTGTCATAAATGATGGTTATAAGATTAGTATTGGACGCACTTATAAGAGTGCGGTGACAACATGGAAATAAAAGTGCAAGAGAGATGGTTGTTTTCACTGAAAGAAAATAACTCTCTCTTTTTTATTACAATTTAATTGATACAGTTAATAATTCATGATAAAATTTTACAAATAATAGAAAATGATCGGAGGCAGTCAAATGGGAAACTGGTTTGAAAATATGGAACCGATGAATATTCAGGAGGAACGCACGAAGACGAAGCAGGCAGTCGCAGAGTTAGAGAAAACAGAGGCGGAGTTACAAGCGGCGCAGGCAGAAATTGAAAAGTTGCGGGCATAGTTACAGCTCATGCAAGATAAAAAGAACAATTAAAACATTAAGAGGAGGGTTCAAATGAGCAAAAAACGAATGACAAGGAGGGTGTTTGCAGTTGTATTTGCACTGTTATTCATGATAACAGGGGTGACGATTCCAACGTTGACACCACAGGCAGCAACGGAAATGGATTTATCATCGTATATTACGATGAGTGGAACGACAGAGGCTGCAAAAGACAATGGCGAAAACAAAGGGGTTATGATTTCGGAACTCTTACTGAATTTGCCAGCGGATATGGATGAAAAATCCGAATGGGAAGCAAAGGGAATTAAGAGTTTGAGCATGAGTCTGTCAGTTTCAGGTTTCACTGCGGGTACAACGGGTACGCCGGGAGCTATGATGATGTTCATGTCAAAGGACTGGAAATGGAATCAGGGGAATTATGTAAACCTGACAACATCAGGAACGATGGAAATGAGCATGGATCTCTCAAGTCTGGATTGGGGGAATAGCACAGAAGTTGGTAAAATTGGCGTGCAGTTTACAAACCTGCAGGAGGGTTCTACTGTTACATATCAGATCAATTCTGTGAAGTTCTCGACAGATTCCACATCATCCGGCGGTTCTGGCGGAAGTTCCGGTGGCTCCGGTACAGTCACAATTCCTGCCGGGAATGTAACAGATTACAATTATTCGGATATTGATTATAATTATGCAAAGCTGCTTCAGTACTCTTTGTATTTTTATGATGCAAATATGTGTGGCGATGAAGTAGGAACAAAGTCTCTGCTTGACTGGAGAGGAAATTGCCACACCTATGATAAGTATTCCTATACAAGAGCCGATGGAAGTACTGTTACAGTTGATCTGACTGGCGGGTTCCATGACGCGGGCGATCATGTAAAGTTTGGTCTTCCAGAAGCGTATGCGGCATTTGTGCTTGGTATGAGCTATGATACAAATAAATCTGCATATGTGGCATCGGGACAGACGAATCATTTGCAGACAATCACGACACATTTTGCGGATTATCTGACTAAATGTGCTGTATTAAACAGTGCCGGAACTTCTGTGGAAGCATACTGTGTACAGGTTGGAAATGGTGGCGGTGGTTACGATCATGGATATTGGGGAGCACCGGAGGCTCAGCCGCAGAGCAATCGTACGGCGTATTTCTCCAGCGATTCCGCACCACACACTGATGTAGTATCGTTATCTGCAGCCGCACTTGCCATGCAGTATAAAAACTTTGGCGGCGACAAATATTTAAAGACAGCAGAATTGCTTTTTGCATATGCAAAAAATCACAATAAGTCTGCTGGTACAACGTCTGGCAGCTTTTATGTATCTTCTAACTGGGAAGATGATTATTGTCTGGCAGCGCTGATGTTGTATCAGATTACCGGAAACACAAGCTATCGGTCTGAATATAATCAGTATAAAAATGCAGATGCAGCTATGAAACCATATTGGCCGCTTGGCTGGGACAATGTCGGTCCGGCAGTGGCTTATTATGATGGAAATTCCAGTAAAATAGCATCACTTATGGGAATTTCAGATGGCAATAGTACCTATGGTGGCTATCGCTGTGTCAGCAATTGGGGCTCTGCACGTTATAATACATCTATGCAGTACACAGGATTACTGTATGATAAATTGACATCGACAGAAACATATCGAAGTTGGTCAGAGGGACAGATGAAATATCTGCTTGGTAACAATGCAGCGAAGAAATGTTTTGTCATCGGATATAATGCGTATGGACCAAAATACCCACATCATAGAGCAGCTTCTGGATATACAGGTGGTGATCAGGGAACTACCGCTCAGAAAAATACATTGATTGGTGCTTTGGTTGGCGGACAGAAAATCGATGGTTCCTATGTTGATTCTGCAAGCGATTATGTATGTAATGAGGTAGCCATAGATTATAACGCGACTCTGGTTGCTGCAGCGGCTGCAATCTATGAAAAATACACATCTGATACAGAACACCAGTATATAGACAAAAATCTTTCATCTGGTGGCAGTTCCACACCTGATGTTCCGAAGGAAGTTGCGGCAACAGGAGTTGCTTTGAATAAAGACACGCTTAGCTTCGAGATCGGAGGAACAAATCCTGTGACAGAGACAATGCTTGTTGCAACTGTATCACCGGATGATGCGACGGATAAAAGCGTGACATGGACTTCTTCGAACAACAAGGTTGCAACTGTGAATGCTTCCGGTAAGGTAACTGCGGTTGGCGCAGGTTCTGCAACAATCACAGCAAAAGCAAACGGAAGCACATCAGATGTGAAAGCAACCTGTGCCGTTACGGTATGGAAGACACCGGAAGTTCCGACACAGGTACCAAGCACAAGTGAGACACCGACGACGAATACGATCACATTAACACCGTATGACGATTGCGAGTACCGCATTGCTCCAGATGGAGCATGGCAGGATAGCAACGTATTTGAGGGATTAGATCCGGATACAGAATATACATTTGAAATCCGTGTAAAAGCCGATGCAGATAACAACATTCGCGCGGGCGAGATTGTAACGATCAAAGTAAAGACCGCACAGGAAAGGGAGAAGATCGTAGAAGTTACAGGGGTTCGGTTTGACAATCAGCCTTCCGAGAAATCTATCACGATCGGAGATGCTGCTTCATGGAACTTCCCGGCAACGATTTCCCCTGCCAACGCTACAGATAAGACGATTACATATACCTCTTCCAATCCAGAGGTTGCTAAAATCGATGCGACAACCGGTGTTCTTACGGCGGTTGCACCTGGATATACAGAGATTTCTGTAACAACAAAATCAGGCGGATACAAAGATACCGTTAAGCTTTCAGTATATAAGAAATATGAAACACCATCAGCACCAACACTTGCATCTAAGACAACGACATCTGTTACGTTGAACAGTGTTGCTGGCTGCAAATACACTAAAGATGGTGTGAACTGGCAGGATAGCAATGTATTTACAGGACTTACAGCCCATACAGCTTATACATTTTATGTAAAGAAAATGGCAAATGGTTATTGGCTGGAAAGCGATAAGAGTACAGGATGCACCATTACCACAGACAAAGAGACAACCGGTGGTTCGACTGGTGGAAGCACCGGAGGAAATACAGGTGGAAATACAGGCGGCTCCACAGGTGGTAACACTGGTGGTTCCACAGGTGGTGACACTGGAAGCAATACAGGTGGAAATACAGGAACAACTACAACAGCTCCGAACATTACAGTTTCCTACCGTACACATGTACAGACGTTTGGCTGGGAAGGAAACGAAAACGATATCAACACATGGAAATCTAACGGTACTATGTCTGGTACAAGCGGAAAGGCAAAGAGACTCGAAGGTATCAATATTGTTGTAAATTCCGCGGAGGCAGGAAAAACAGCCAATCTTGGTATTCAGTATACGACGCATTGTCAGAGTTACGGCTGGCTGCCTTGGTCTGCAAATGGTGAGATGAACGGAACTGAGGGGGAAGCAAAGAGACTCGAAGCAATCAAGATTCAGCTCACAGGCGTAGATAAGGATAAATATGATGTGTATTACAGAGTGCACGCACAGTCTTACGGCTGGCTTGGCTGGGCGAAGAACGGCGCGCCATCTGGAACGGCTGGTTATGCAAAACGTCTGGAAGGTATCCAGATTGTGGTTGTAAAGAAGGGTGAACCTGCACCGGGTGCAAACTTCAAGGGTGTAAATGTTACGAAACAGTTGGCAAGCTATATTGCAAAGGCTGGATCGTCACCAGTTGTCGGTAATCCGGCGACATCCAACACGAATCCATCTGTGGTCGGCGAAAATGCAATCAATGTTGCGTATCGTACACATGTACAGAGCTTTGGCTGGCAGGGCTGGAAGTATAATGGACAGATGAGTGGTACTTCTGGATTAGCAAAGCGTCTCGAAGGTATCAATATCAAGCTGATAAACCAGACATACAGTGGCAGCATTGTCTATACGACACATGTACAGTCTTATGGCTGGCAGGGAAATGAGAACGATCCAAATACATGGAAACGCAATGGCGTTATGTCCGGTACAAGCGGCGAAGCAAAGCGTCTCGAAGCAATCCGAATTGCCTTGACCGGTGAGATGGCAGCGCATTATGACATTTACTATCGTGTTCATGCACAGAGTTACGGCTGGCTTGGCTGGGCAAAGAATGGTGAGGCTGCCGGAACCGCAGGACTTGCAAAACGTCTCGAGGGAATTCAGATTGTTCTTGTGCCAAAGAATGGTAAGGCACCAGCAATTCGCTATCAGGGTATTACCAGTGTGAAAACACAGCCATACATTAAAAAATAAATCAGGGAGAAATCTCTGCGATAAAATCTTGAAAAAAAGCGCATAACTGTATATAATCAAACAGGAAATTACAAATAATAAATTATTATATTTTAAAGGAGATAAACAATGAGTAAGAAACCAGTTGTATTGATGGTACTTGATGGCTATGGCATTACAGACAAGACAGAGGGTAATGCAATTTACATGGCGAACACACCTGTGATGGATAAGCTGATGGCAGAGTGTCCATATGTAAGAGGAAACGCTTCCGGTCTTGCAGTCGGACTTCCAGACGGACAGATGGGTAACTCTGAGGTTGGACATATGAATATTGGTGCCGGAAGAATTATTTATCAGGATCTGACATCGATCACAAAGGCAATCGAGGATGGTGATTTCTTCAAGAACGAAGCAATGCTTGAGGCGATTGAGAATTGCAAGAAGAATAATTCAGATCTTCATCTGTGGGGACTTCTTTCTGATGGTGGTGTACACAGCCACAATACACATTTGTATGGTATCTTAGAGCTTTGCAAGAAGCAGGGCTTTGACCGTGTATATGTACATCCATTCTTAGATGGCAGAGATACACCTCCGGCATCTGGTAAGGATTATGTTGCAGCACTTGTTGACAAGATGCAGGAGATCGGAGTCGGTAAGGTCGCAAGTATTTCCGGCCGTTACTATGCAATGGATCGTGATAACAACTGGGATCGTGTAGAGAAGGCTTATGCAGCTATGGTATATGGTGAGGGCGTAAAGGCTGCAGATCCTGTACAGGCAGTTGCAGATTCCTATGCGAATGACAAGACAGATGAGTTTGTTCTTCCGACTGTTATCGAGGCAGACGGAAAGCCGGTTGCAACGGTAAAGGCAAACGATTCCGTTATCTTCTTTAACTTCCGTCCAGACCGTGCACGTGAGATCACAAGAGCGTTCTGTGCAGATGAGTTTACAGGATTTGAGCGGAAAGGTGGAAAGCTTCCACTGACATATGTATGCTTCAAGGATTACGATGAGTCAATCCCGAACAAGATCATCGCTTTCAAGAAGCAGGAGATCAAGAATACACTTGGCGAGTATCTTGCTGCAAATGGTTTGAAGCAGCTTCGTACCGCTGAGACAGAGAAATATGCACACGTTACATTCTTCTTCAACGGTGGTGTAGAAGAGCCAAATGAGGGTGAGGACAGAGTACTTGTAAAGTCTCCAGCTGTTGCAACTTATGATCTGCAGCCAGAAATGAGTGCACCGGAAGTGTCTGAGAAGCTCAATGCAGCCATCCGTTCCGGCAAGTATGATGTAATTATCATCAACTTTGCAAACCCAGACATGGTAGGACATACAGGTGTGATTCCTGCTGCTGTAAAGGCTGTTGAGACAGTTGACCAGTGTGTAGGAACTGCTGTAGAGGCAATCAAGGAGGTAGATGGTGTTCTCTTTATCTGTGCAGATCACGGAAATGCAGAGCAGATGATCGATTACAAGACAAAGGAACCTCATACAGCGCATACAACCAACCCGGTTCCATTTGTACTTGTGAATTATGATGACAGCGTAAAGCTCCGTGAGGGCGGCTGCCTGGCAGATATTGCTCCAACATTACTTGAGATCATGGGACTTCCACAGCCAACAGAGATGACAGGCAAGTCATTGATCGTGAGATAATTGATTCCTATGCTGTAGATAAGTCATATAGGTTATGAATTACTATAAGAGAAAGGACTACAGAATATGAAGAAGTTTATTAAAGAGTTTAAAGAGTTTGCTTTAAAGGGCAATGTGATGGATTTGGCAATCGGTGTTATCATCGGTGCAGCATTTCAGAATATTGTATCTGCGCTGACGAATGATTTTATTACACCTCTGATTGCAGCAATTACAGGTAAGACAGATGAGAATGGTGGCGTTGTGATCGGTGGATAGTTCACCATCAATGGTGCAACCTTCAATTATGGAGATTTCATTTCCGCCATCATCAATTTCCTGATCATGGCACTCATTTTGTTTCTTCTGATCAAGGGAGTGAACAAGGTGATGTCGCTTGGGCATAAGAAAGAAGAGGAAGCTGCGGCTCCACTTACCAGAAAATGCCCATATTGCTACGGAGAGATTGACATTAAAGCAACAAAGTGTATGCATTGTACATCCGATGTCTCTGATAGTGCACAGTTGTAAATACAAAACCTTTTTCGGTAGAATTGTGGCAATCTGTATGCATATGGTAGACTTCTCAGCGATTTCCGGAACATCTGTGATTGCATTGCCGCAGCTTCTGCCAGCAAAGCCGGAATTTAATGTTAATGCAATTGTATCTGTGACTTTGATCTTCCTTGTCTCTGCAACAGGCTTTGTCAGTGCATTATCATCTGTATTTGGCTGCCTGCCGATCACATCGTTCAGTCAGAATGTTGGTCTGGTTGCCATGACAAAGGTTGTAAACCGTTTTACAATCGCAATGGGTGCGATGACTTTTATATGCAACTATGCATAAAAAGTTTCGATTCGGAAATAATTAGCTTAGATGTAAAAATTTTGGGAGGCTGATTTTGATGGATCGGATAAAATATATACATGCAAGAGAGATATTGGATTCCCGTGGAAATCCAACGGTAGAAGTAGAGGTCGTAACAGAAAATGGTGCGGCGGCGATCGCATCGGTGCCTTCCGGCGCTTCGACCGGAGAATACGAGGCACATGAGCTGCGCGACGATGAACGCAGATACATGGGAAAAGGTGTAGAGAAAGCAGTTACCAATGTCAATACGCGGATCAGCGACCGGTTGGTCGGTATGGATGTGTTTAATCAGGCGTTGATCGACAAATACCTGACAGAAGCAGATGGGACGGAAAACAAATCGCGGTTTGGAGCCAATGCAATTTTAGGAGTGTCACTGGCAGTTGCCCGTGCAGCATCGAATTCCCTGCGTATGCCATTGTACCGTTATATCGGTGGAATCAATGCGAAGAAAATGCCACTTCCGATGATGAACATATTGAATGGCGGTTGTCATGCGGATAATACTGTGGATCTGCAGGAATTCATGATTGCACCGGTCGGTGCAGATTCATTCAAGCATTGTCTGGAGATGAGCGCAGAGATCTATCACACATTGAAGCGCGTGCTGCATGAAAATGGACTTTCCAATGGCGTAGGAGACGAAGGTGGATTTGCACCGAACCTTGCAACCTCTGCGGAGGTACTGGATTATTTGGTGCTTGCGATCAAAGAAGCAGGTTATAAACCATATGAAGATGTGAAGATTGCCATTGATGCAGCGGCGAGTGAGTTGTATGATGAGACAAGCGGACTTTATTATTTCTCTGGAGAAAGCCGGATGGCAGGCAGGGAGATCTATCGTAATTCTGAGGAAATGGTGCAGTATTACGAGGAGCTGATTGGGAAATATCCGATTTACTCAATCGAAGATGGACTCGACGAAAACGATATGAAGGGCTGGAAAGTGCTTACATTCCGGCTTGGAGAAAAAGTACAGCTTGTCGGCGATGATCTGTTTGTCACAAATGTTGGACGCTTAAAGCAGGGAATCGAGGATGGTATTGCAAATGCGATTCTTATCAAGTATAATCAGATTGGAACTTTGACAGAGGCGATGGACGCCATCGAGCTTGCCAAGAAATCCGGATATAAGACGGTAATTTCTCATCGCTCGGGTGAGACCGAGGATTCCTTCATTGCGGATCTGGCAGTCGCGGTGAATGCCGGACAGATAAAAACGGGTGCCCCATGTCGTTCTGACCGTACGTCGAAGTACAACCAGCTGCTTCGGATAGAAGAAGAGCTTGGAAAATTAGCCATTTATGGAGATTTTCCTACTGTAAAATAAAATATTGCCATACAAATGCCAAATTTAGCAGATTTTCTTAAATTATATATTGTATTTACGAAATTCTTATGGTAATATGTTCAAGTATGAGTTAAAATAATAAGGAGGAATTTTCGTGAAGACAGCGTTAATTATAATATTTTTGGTAATATCTGTTATCCTGGCAGTTATCGTTATGATGCAGGAAGGTAAAGGCGGTTTGTCCGGTGCGATCAGCGGTGGTGGCGCAGATACCTACTGGAGCAAGAACAAAGGAAAATCCAAAGAGTCTGTATTGAAGAAGGTTACAGTCGTTCTTGGTGTTCTGTATTTTGCACTGGCTTTGCTCCTGTCATCAAAATTCATTTAGATTTTAAAGCTGCTTTGATAAAAAGCAGCTTATTTTTTTGGGAGGTGTTACGTTATGGGAGAAAAAAGAGAACGCGTAAAACAGAAGTTATATGATTTTATTTGTGATGAACAGTACAAGCCGATGCGTCTCAAAGACATCCGTTTCCTGCTGCAGGTTAAGGATGCCGATAAAAAACGTGTGGAAGAAGCATTAAACGAGCTTGTAGAAGAAGGAAAGATTACTGTTACCTCGAAAGGAAAATATAAAAAACCGGATGATAAATTCTTAGTCGGTGATTATATCGGCAACAAAAAGGGATATGGATTTGTCCGAGTGGAAGGATATAAGGACGATTTCTTTATTCCAGCCAAGTTTTCGATGGGAGCTTTTCACGGTGACCGTGTCATGATTTCACCGGATTCTTATACGAAACAGGGAAAAAGTACCGAGGCAAAGGTTATTCAGATTTTAAAGCGTGGGCTTACAACAATTGTTGGAACGTATGACAAACAGCAGAATTTTGGCTTTGTGATTCCAGATAACCAGAAGGTAGCTGATGATATCTTTGTTGCAAAGAAGGATTCCATGGGGGCAATGACCGGACACAAGGTTGTATGCAGGATTACCAACTATGGCGCGGATCATAAATCCCCGGAAGGCGAGATTATTGAGATTTTAGGACATGTGAATGATCCAGGCACGGACATACTTTCAGTTGTAAGGGCATATGATATACCAGTTGAATATCCGGACAAGGTAATGGATTCCCTGAAAGATATTCCGGATGAAGTGGATGAAGCGGACTTTGTCGGACGTACGGATTTCCGGGCACTTCCAACCGTAACAATTGATGGTGAAGATGCAAAGGACCTGGATGATGCGATTACATTATCTTTTGAAGATGGTGTCTATACATTGGGCGTACATATTGCGGATGTATCGCATTATGTAAAGGAGAAATCCCCACTTGATAAGGAAGCATTGAAGCGTGGAACAAGCTGTTATCTCGTAGATAGTGTCATCCCAATGCTGCCACATAAATTATCAAATGGTATCTGTTCTTTGAATGCCGGTACAGACCGGCTCACACTTAGCTGTGTGATGAAGTTTGACAAAAAAGGCAAGCTGTTGGATCATACGATCTGTGAGGGTATCCTGCATGTCGATGAGCGTATGACTTATACAAATGTTGAGAAGATCTTAGAGCGTAGTGACGAGGAAGTATTGAAACGATATGAGCCACTCGTGCCAATGTTTGATCTGATGCTGGAGCTGTCCACGATTCTTCGGAAGAACCGCCGGAAACGTGGTTCCATTGATTTTGATGTTGCTGAGACAAAGATTATCGTGGATGAAAACCACAAGCCAGTGGAAATCAAGCCATATGACCGGAATCCTGCAACGAAGATCATCGAGGATTTCATGCTGGCTGCCAATGAGACAATCGCTGAAGACTATTTTTGGCAGGAGCTGCCGTTTGAATATCGTGTCCATGAGCATCCGGATGAAGAGAAGATTGATATCTTAGCCGCATTCATCAATAATTTTGGACTCTTTATCAAGGCATCCAGAGATGAGACACATCCAAAGGAGCTGCAGAAGATTCTTGACCAGATTGAAGGAAAACCATACGAGGCACTGATCAGCAAGATGATGCTCCGTTCGATGAAGCAGGCACGTTACTCGACCGAGTGTACCGGACATTTTGGTCTGTCCTGCAAATATTACTGTCACTTTACATCTCCAATCCGCCGGTATCCGGATTTGCAGATACATCGTATCATCAAGGAGAACCTGCACGGTGAACTTTCCGAGAAGAGGATTGAGCATTACCGTCACATCCTGCCGACTGTTGCAAATGATAATTCCGCCAAAGAGCGTCGTGCAGAAGAGGCAGAGCGGGATGTTATCAAGTTAAAAGAAATTGAGTATATGTCGGAGCACATCGGGGAAGAATTCGATGGAGTGATCTCAGGCGTTACCTCAAACTACATCTTTGTGGAATTGGATAATACAGTAGAAGGTGCAGTCTCTGTTGCCTATATGTATGATGATTTTTATTATTTCAATGAGCAGGAATATGCAATGGTTGGAGAAAAAACGAAAAAGAAATACCAACTGGGTGACAAAGTGCGTATCAAAGTATTAAAATGTGATAAAATTAAGAAAACCATTGATTTTTCACTGATTGATGGTAATATAGAAGGAGTTGAAAAAAGTGGCGAAGCAACGAGGGACGAAACTGATAGCCAATAACAAAAAAGCATATCATGATTACTTCATAGAGGACACATACGAGGCAGGCATTGCTTTGGCTGGAACGGAAGTGAAATCTCTCCGTATGGGAAAATGCAGTATCAAAGAAGCATTTGTCGGATTGGATGGCGATGAGGTGTATGTCTATCGCATGAATATATCTCCGTATGAGAAGGGAAATATCTTCAATAAAGATCCACTCCGGACAAGAAAGCTGTTGCTGCATCGCTATGAGATCAACAAATTGATTGGACAGCAGAAGATGAAGGGATATACCTTGGTGCCTTTGAAGGTTTATTTTAAGGACAGTCTTGTCAAAGTAGAGATTGGGCTGGCACGAGGTAAGAAGCTGTACGATAAGCGGGATGATATCGCGAAAAAGGATATGAAACGTGAAGTTGAACGGGACTTCAAGATTCGTAATCTGGGATAAATATGAAAAGTTAAGGTAGGAGAACGTATGAGTCAGGCAAAAGTAGATCGTTATAAGGAAGAAAAGAAGAATCGAAAGAAAATTCAGAAAAAACAAAAAGCAAAACAAGTAGTGGAGATTTTAGTATGTGCCGCTATTTTAGGTGCTCTGGTTGGTTTCCCTCTGGGCAGACATGCATATCAGAAAAACTATGAGACACGCCAGGCAAATAAGACAATCAATGCATCGGTTTACGATTATTGGGCACAACAGTATTGGGCAGCCAATTATACAGGATATGTATTCCCAACAGCAAGCAATAGCGATGCTACACCAGAGGATGCTTCTGCAGCAGATGCAGAATAACAGATTGGTATATACACTTTAAAAGTGGAATATATATATAGATTTTCGTCAATCAAACCAGGGGTTGTACTGGTTTCGACGGGGGTTAAGAAATTACGGTAGCCATTCGTGGGCCAGGACCACGCTAAAACTTGGAAAATAAATATAAACGCAGACGAAAATTACGCGTACGCTGCCTAATTATGGCAGCTGTCAGCTCTAGGTTCCCCACAACTTAGAATCCTGGCATCGACTTAGTGGGACACTCCGGGGCTTAAGCTTTGCGGTTTCGGAAAATTCATGAAGCTACCATATAGGAAAGCCTGTTTGTAGGCGTTTTTGTATGGGAAATCCAATATACAAACTGTAATGGGAGAAGCTGTAATGGAAGAGCTTTCGGACAGGGGTTCGATTCCCCTCAGCTCCATATATTTTCATAAGGAGGGATCCGGCAAAGCTGGGAGGATTCCTTATGAAGCACACAGACGCCAGCGAACGAAGTTCACTTTTTAATGCGCCTGCTCCATTAGGAGGAGAGAAGAAAAGGCACGGAACTAATTTTCCGTGCCTTTCTTTGGTAAACGTGCATGCATAAATTCATAGATATTCTCACATAATTCCTTCTGCATCATAAATGAAATTGTATAGCGTTCCTTCTCTGTGAAAACATTCAGAATATAAAAAATCATGTTTTCGTCCGGAATAACCATCGTCACATGCTTGATCTGATTGAAGTCGTAATGGGTAGTTCCATATTTATGTTCAATCGTAAAGCCGGTGTCATCAAAGATATAGGTTGCTGAAAATGCCTGCTTCCGGAAGGACATTACTACGAGATAGATTCCGTAGGCGCCAACAAATGTAACAAATAATGCTGTTAACACCAGATGCTTCGCATAGCCATGGATCATTGTAAATGCCTGCAAGGTGGCGACAAGGAGAAACATAAATCCAAGAAACCGATAGGCAAGCCGGTTTGCACGCCGTTTATTAACAGTATATTTATAGCCCTTCATATTAGAAAATCCTTTCTTTTGGTAATCATCTTTTTGAACAGTATTGCAAATACATGGTGTATGATGAATATTCACACATAAATAGTATAGGGGCTTATAACACTTTGTGCAAGTGCATTTTGCATAGATTTAACAATCTTTAACCCAATATTGATAGAATAAAAAGAATGAATGAGGCATATATAAATATTATGGAACAGGAAAAACAGTTACAATTACATATTACAAAAAATGACCGTAAGATTATTACGGATTTTGCTAATTCCTTATCTGATAAGGAATATCAGCTTCGGTGTATGTGGGCAATCCAGATATTAGAATCGAAGCTGACGATGATCAATCTGGAGCTGCAGGAGAATCTGCAGCGGGAGGTTGTTGTGCGTCTGACACATCGTATAAAAAGTGCAGAGAGTATCTTCCTGAAGCTGCGCCGCAAAGGCTATACGATCAACTTAGATAACGCGAAAAAAAAATTGAATGATATCGTCGGTGCCCGGGTGACCTGTATATTCCGGGATGATATCTACGCATTGGTAGACTGTCTGAAGATCCAGCACGATATCAAGATCCTGAAGATCAAGGATTATATCAAAACGCCGAAATCTTCCGGGTATCAAGGTGTACACATGATCCTTTCGGTTCCGATCTATCTGTCGAAAAAGACAGAATGGATGAAGGTGGAATTGCAGCTTCGCACGGTTGCCATGGATTCCTGGTCGGTACTTGATTATCAGCTGCTCTATAAGAAAGATCTGGTTGATACCGGAGAAATCATGCAGGAACTGAAACGATATTCCGAAGTGATTGCCGATATGGATACAAATATGATGCGGTTACGGGATAAGATCAAAGAGATTTAAGCGCCAGTCTGGCGCTTTTTCTTTTATCAGAAATACAGTTTTACATAGATTTAACAATTCTTTACTTTCTGTTGATAGAAGCAGACTTCGGATTTCGATATTATTTAAATAATAAGAGCCATTTTGTTTATGGGGAACGATGACAGGGTGGCTTTTAAATCGGTTAAAAATGTCAAAAGAGGAAGGAAAAATTAACATGAACGAAAGTATGGCGACTGTGTTCGGTTTATTGGGAGGTCTGGCGCTCTTTATATTTGGTATGAATATGATGAGTGAATCGCTCCAGAAGGTAGCCGGAGACAAAATGAAGAAAGTATTGAGTGTACTGACACGAAATGCCATGTGCGGAATGCTGGCTGGCGCACTTGTAACGGCAGTTCTGCAGAGCTCCAGTGCGACAACCGTATTGGTAATCGGTTTTGTCAGTGCCGGATTGATGTCCTTGAAGCAGGGTATCTCCGTTATCTTCGGTGCGAACATTGGAACAACAATGACCGCACAGCTGATGGCATTTAAGATCAGTGATTATATTATGCCAATCGTATTTATCGGTTTTCTGATTGCATTTATTGCGAAGAAAGAAAAAGTGAAGTTTGTCGGTCAGACGATTTTTGCGTTTGGCTTGTTGTTTGTCGGTATTGATATGATGGGGGATGTTATGAAACCGCTTGCAACTAGCCCGGTATTTATTAACATGATGGAGAATGTCAGCCATATTCCGGTTCTTGGTGTCGGTGTTGGTATGCTTATGACGCTCGTTGTACAGAGCAGTTCGGCTACGATTGCTGTGTTGCAGAGCTTTGCTTCACAGGCAGGCCCGGATGGGACGAGTGTGATTGGTCTGGTTGGAGCCATCCCGATTCTGCTTGGCGATAATATTGGTACAACAATTACAGCATTGCTTGCAAGTATTGGACAGTCAAAGGATGCAAAGCGATGCGCGATTGCCCACAGTGTATTCAATATTACAGGATCATTTATCTTTATCTGGTTCATCAAACCGTTTGCTAAATTTATCGAATTTATCTCTCCAAAGGGAAATGAGCTGGACGTGATATCGCGACAGATTGCAAATGCGCATATGAGCTTTAATATTATCAATACAATTATCTGGCTGCCATTGCTTCCAATTATGGTGAAAATCGTAACCTTTATTATTCGTGATGATAAAGCAACATCCATTGAAGATTATAAGACAAAGAGTTATCTGGATCGAAATGTAATCAGTCAGCCGGTTGCTGCTATGTACCTTGTATCGCAGGAAATCCGCCGTGCCGGACGTCTTGTATCGGAGATGATTGGAAATATGAAAGCAACGGTAATCAATAATGACAGCAAAGCACTTGTAAATCTGGAAGAGGACGGAAAATTGGTAGATCAGATTGATGAAAATACAGTCAGCTATATCTCCAGCATGTTCTCAAATGGTTCTCTGACTGAGGAACAATCATCAATAACTGCCGGACTGATGTATGTCTTAAATGATATTGCACGCGTCAGCAAACGGTGCGAGGACGCTTCGCCGGTCATCCGTGCCAAGCTTGAGGGGAAATATAAATTTTCAAATGATGCAGTGGAAGAGATCGGAAAAGTGATCGATAATGTCGAGATCATGTATCAGACAGCCATCGCATCCTTGGATAGCGGAGATACGAAAGCAGCAAAAAAAGTACTTGACTATCGCAAAGAGCTTCGGAGTATGGAAAAAAAATTCAACAAGAATCATCTGAAGCGGCTGCGCAAGAACAAATGTAAACCGGAATTTACATATCCGTTCTCCAATATGCTACATAATCTGGAACGCATTGGCGACAGCTGTAGCGGCATCATCGAAGAGGTAATGGACAATGTTCGTTTCTTAGAGTTGGAGGAAGCATAAGATGAAGCTGAAAGCAAGAAAGATATTTCAAAAGTCCGTTCTGCATATCGCATGTGCAAGTATACTGGCAGCTACATTATGTAGCTGTGGAAAGAAAGATCAGCCGGATTATGCATTTGCCGGTACGAACGGAGATGCATCGTCCCTTGGGATGATTTCCGTACAGGTGCGCGAAGACGGTTCCGGTACAAGAAATCAGTTTGAAGAATATCTTGGCATCTCCATGTCAGAGGATAACGTAGATAAATACAAAGATATGGAGCAATGTGTGATATCATCGAGCGGCAGTGCAATAGCGGGTGCAGTCAATGAATCACCAAATGCAATCGGATATGTGTCTTACGGACAGATGCAGGCGGATTCCAAAGCACTTGCTGTGGATGGAATTATCTGCACCAAAGAAAGTATTTCTGCTCATGCCTATCCACTGACCAGAGATTTTACACTTGCCTGGCTAGACAGCCCCAATGCATTGCGAGATGATTTCGTTAAATATATTGCAGGTGCCGGTCAGAAGATCGTCAGTCAGACATATGTGCCTGTGGCGGAAGAGACAACATTTCTGGCAGATCCGGATGCACAGGGAACACTCAGTATCCGCGGTTCTTCCTCTATGGCAGATCTGCTTTCGGAGCTGGCAGATGCGTATATGGAAGCTAATAAAAATGCAGCGATTCATGTATATGCGACAGATTCCACGAAAGGTTTGAACGACACAATGGAAGGAAAATGCGATATGGCTATGGTATCACGCAGTCTGAAAGATTACGAGGCAGATCTTGTAGAATCTACCGTGATTGCAACGGACGGAATCGCTGTAATCGTCCAGAAAGATAATCCAATTAATCAGGTGACGAAGGATGAATTGAAAGGTATCTTCAATGGAAACATCACATCTTGGAATGATATTCAATAAAATAAAAAAACTGTTTCGTAAGATATTTAAGAAACATAGTGAAGAAATTGAAGCTATAACCGAAAATACGGAGGAAAATATTATGTTGCAGGAGACAATCTATGATAACCGGGAACTTTCTTGGCTGAAGTTCAATAAAAGAGTGTTGGAAGAGGCTGTGGATGAGAATAATCCGCTTTGCGAGCGTTTGTCGTTTGTATCGATTTTTCAGAGCAATCTCGACGAATTCCTGATGGTGCGTGTCGGTTCATTGGATGCTGGAAAAGACAGTAAAGTCCGTGAGAACAAGACAAATATGACCTGTCAGGAGCAGCTTGACCGCATTATCGTCAAGGAGAAGAAACTCCGAGAGAAGAAGGATGAAATCTATCTGCGTTTGATGTACGAGATGGAGGAATATGGTGTCAAGGAGCTTTTATATAAAGATCTGAACGAGGATGAGCAGGATTCCATGAAGCTTTATTTCGAAAATGAGATTCAGCCGTTTATCTCGCCGCAGGTTGTGGGTAAGCGTCAGCCATTTCCGTTTCTCCGGAACAAGGAGATCTATGCAGTCGTAGAGCTTCGCACAAAGTCAAATAATACGAAGATTGGAATTATCCCATGCAACAATCCGGTCATCAAGCGAATGATTCCGGTTTCTTCAGATGGCAGACGTTTTATGCTGGCAGAAGAATTGATTCTTCATTTTGCGGCAGATGTATTCCCAGGGTATAAGGTAATCAGTAAATCCCTGATTCGTATCCTGCGGAGTGCAGATATTGACGTGGATGATGCATTAGATGATGATGAGAAGGATTACCGAAAGGGCGTGGAGAAGGTGCTTCGTACAAGAAGCCGTCTCTGTCCACTCCGCATGGAATATACGAGAATGATGAACGATTCCATCATCGAGAAGATGTGTGGATTCTTAGGACTTACAAAGAAACAGGTGTTCCATTCGATCTCTCCATTGGATCTGTCATTTCTATTCAAAGTTGAAGATCTGCTTCGGAATGAAAAGCAGTTATTCTATGAACGACGTGTACCACAACAGCCAGCCATGATTGACCGGACACGCCCGGTCATGGAACAGGCGAGGAAGCATGATTTATTCCTGTCTTATCCGTATGAGAGCATGAAACCATTTATCCAGCTCTTAAATGAGGCTGCCAACGATCCTGAGGTTGTGTCGATCAAGATGACATTGTACCGTCTGGCAAGTGATTCGAAGATTGTAGAGGCACTGGTGGAAGCGGCAGAACAGGGCAAAGAAGTTGTTGTATTGGTCGAGCTTCGAGCACGTTTCGATGAAGAGAATAATATCCGTTGGTCCAGACAGCTGGAGGATGCCGGATGCCGCGTGATTTATGGATTAAACCATATGAAGGTACATTCCAAACTCTGTCTGATCACTGGAAAACGGAACAACAAGATTGAATATATCACACAGATTGGTACTGGTAATTATAACGAGAAGACCTCCCGTATCTACACCGACTATTCTCTGATCACATCTTCGGTAGATATCGGAAATGAAGCTGCCAATATATTCAATCACCTGTCTATGGGAACAACGGTCGAGAAGACAGAGCATCTGCTGGTGGCGCCAAACTGCCTGCAGAATAGGGTGCTTGCGATGATTGATGATGAGATTACAAAGGTAAAAGAGGGCAAGGAAGGCTACGTCGGTGTCAAAATCAATTCTCTGACGGATAAGAAGATTATCGACAAGCTGATTGAAGCTGGCAAGGCAGGCGTGAAAGTCCGTATGATCGTGCGTGGAATCTGCTGCCTCAAAGCAGGCGTCGCCGGCGAGACAGAAAATATTCAGGTTATCAGTATCGTTGGCAGGTTCTTAGAACACTCCCGGATCTATATCTTTGGCAAGAACGATCCAAAGGTGTATATTGCTTCTGCGGATTTCATGACACGAAATACTGTTCACCGCGTTGAGGTGGCGGCACCAGTTTACGATCCTGCAATTAGATCACGTATTTTGAATGATTTTGAGTTATTCTATCAGGATGATCAGAAGGCAAGAGAACAGATCAACGGAATCTATCTGCCAAAGCATGGGGACAAGCATATCAACGCACAGGAAATACAATATGCACAGGCATATAAGAACAGCGAGACACATGTATAGATACATCAACCTATTATGTCATGAGTGCATAATTCTACAAGCCAATTACACACGCTATACAATACTGCGCCATCAGTATTTTGTATAGATTCGAGACTTCCTCTCGATTGACAGTGATTGAACATTGCTGTCAAACGAAGCGCCTGTTTACGCCATACGCAGGCGCTTTTTTATGCATTTCGTTTATTCTGCTTTAATCAGGCATAATTCAAAAAACAGGTTGACTATGCGTTAAATCTCTGATATAGTAGCTATGTTCTCTTTATTGCATTAAAGCGATAACGCAGCAGAGAAAAGAAAGATGAGGAACAAAGACATGAAAGAATTATCAAATTTACTTGGATTTCGGGAAAGTATCAAAGTGGTAGACGCAACCTTACGTGATGGTGGACTGGTAAATGATTTTTATTTTACCGATGAGTTTGTTAAAGCATTGTATCAGGCAAACATCGACGCTGGTGTTGACTATATGGAGATGGGATATCGTGCATCAAAGAAGGTGTTTGACGAGACGAAGTTCGGTAAATGGAAATTCTGTAGTGATGACCATATCCGTGAAATCGTCGGTGATAACGATACGAACTTAAAGCTTGCAATCATGGCAGATATCGGCAGACATGATAAGAATGATTTTGATGAGAAGGTCAATTCTCCGGTTGATTTAGTCCGTGTAGCAGCGTACATCCATCAGATGCCGGAAGCCATTGATATGGTAGAGGATGCGGCAAAGAAAGGATACGAGACAAGCTGTAATATCATGGCGATCTCGAATTCGCAGGAGGAGGACATCAAGGTTGCACTCGATATGCTTGGCAAGACACCGGTCGATGTCATTTACATCGTAGACAGCTTCGGTTCCCTGTATCCGGAGCAGATTGCCCGTATCGCAGATCTGTACCTGAATTTCGCAGCGAAATATAATAAGAAGATCGGTATCCACGCACACAACAACCAGCAGCTTGCCTTTGCGAACACGATTGAAGCATGTGGAGATGGCGTAGACTGGTTAGACGGAACCTACCTGTCTATGGGAAGAGGTGCCGGCAACTGTGCGATGGAGCTGTTACTTGGGTTCCTGAAGAATCCAAAATACAATGTATACCCGGTATTCAAATTCATTGAAGACCATATGATGAAATTAAAGGATGACGGCATCGTCTGGGGCTACGATCTCCAGTACCTGATGACCGGACTTTTAAACCAGCATCCACGTTCTGCGATCGCATTCACAAAAGAAAATCGGCGCGATTACGCAGAGTACTATAAGGAGCTGTTAATTTAGGCAACGATTTTATATGGAAGAGCCAGATGGTAAACATCCGGCTCTTTTTTTACGTACATTTTACAAAACTATGATAACGCAATTTACTTACATTCTGTATATTCTCACTTGTAAGTTAAATAAAATAATCTTAAAAAAAAGGAGACAAAGAAAATGAGAAAATTAAAGAAAGCAATCATTGGAGTTCTGGCATCGGCAATGCTTATGGGAGCTATGACCGGATGTGGCAAATCAGCAAGCGACGATATCACAGTTATTTCCCGTGAGGATGGTTCTGGTACAAGAGGTGCATTCATCGAGCTGTTCGGTATCGAGGAGAAGGATGCAGACGGAAACAAGATCGATAAGACAATCACAACTGCAGATATCACAAACTCAACATCTGTTATGATGACAAGTGTTGCAGATGATACAGCAGCGATCGGTTACATATCACTTGGTTCTCTGGATGAATCTGTAAAGGCAGTTAAGATTGACGGTGCGGAAGCTTCTGTAGAGAATGTATCAAACGGCAGCTACAAGGTATCCCGTCCATTTAACATTGCAACAAAGGGTACACCAAACGAAGTAACACAGGATTTCATCAACTTCATCCTGAGCGCAGATGGTCAGGCAGTCGTAGAAAAGGCTGGTTATATCAGTGGTGGTAATACAGGTGCATTCAAGGCAGCCGGTGTCAAGGGTAAAATCAGTGTAGCTGGTTCATCTTCCGTAACACCGGTTATGGAGAAGCTGAAAGAGGCATATGTTGCAATCAACCCTGATGTACAGATTGAAGTACAGCAGAGTGATTCAACAACAGGTATGACAAGTGCAGCAGAGGGTGTCTGTGATATCGGTATGGCTTCCAGAGAGTTAAAGGACAGCGAGCTTAGCGCAGGTCTTACACCGACTGTCATCGCTACCGATGGTATTGCAGTTATTGTAAACAAGGATAACTCTGTGGACAATCTGACAAGCGATCAGGTAAAGGGTATCTACACAGGTACAATCACAAAGTGGTCTGAAGTAAAGTAAGTCAGAAATAGAATTAAAAATACGAGAGGCAAAATATGGCGAAAGTAAAAGAAAGAACCATGCATATCGTATTCTTAGCGGCTGCCTGTATGTCCATACTGGCAGTCGCTATGATATGTCTGTTCATGTTTGCAAATGGTGTTCCGGCCATTCGCAAGATTGGATTTGTAAATTTCATATTTGGTAAAACATGGATGCCTGGAGCAAACAAATTTGGCATCTTCCCAATGATCATTGGAAGTATCTATGTCACAGCCGGTGCGATCATCATTGGTGTTCCGATCGGACTTTTATGTGCCATCTTCATGGCAAAATTTTGTCCACCAAAGCTTCACCGGTTCATGAAACCAGCCGTGGATCTGCTGGCAGGTATTCCATCCATTGTATATGGATTCTTCGGTCTGGTTGTGATCGCACCGATGATCCGGGATGCGTTCGGAGGAAGTGGTAAGAATATCCTGACTGCCTGCATTCTGCTTGGTATCATGATTCTTCCTACGATTATCAGTGTATCGGAATCTGCAATCCGTGCCGTTCCCGAAAGCTATTACGAGGGTGCTTTAGCACTCGGTGATACGCATGAGAGAAGTGTCTTCAGGGCAGTACTCCCTGCGGCAAAATCTGGTATTTTAGCAGCAATCATCTTGGGAATCGGTCGTGCAATCGGTGAGACTATGGCGGTCATCATGATTGCAGGAAATCATCCGGTGCTTCCAGACAGTCTGCTGGCTGGTGTGCGTACCCTGACTTCCAATATTGTATTGGAGCTTGGTTATGCAACGGATCTGCACAGAGAAGCATTGATTGCAACCGGTGTTGTTCTGTTCGTATTTATTTTGATTATTAACCTGCTGTTCTCTGTTGTGAAGAAGAAAGGGGTTAAATAGATGGTAATGAGTGAAAAAATAGCTGAAGTACAAGATATAAAACCAATTAATGTTGTCACATGGAAGGATAAGCTGGAAGCCTATAAGAAGCGCCCGTTTTCCCTGTTTCTGTTGATTGCAGTTACCCTGTCGGCTGGGATTACTGTAGCCGTGCTCGGCGCACTGATCATTTATATACTGGCAAATGGTATCATGAATCTGACGCCGGAGCTTTTTGCATGGAAGTACACAACCGAGAATGTATCCATGCTTCCAGCTATCATCAATACCGTGCTTATGACCGCGTTATCTTTGCTGATTGCAGTGCCAATCGGTATCTGTTCTGCCATCTATCTGGTAGAGTATGCAAAGCGTGGCAATAAATTAGTCAATGTTGTCCGTATTACAACAGAGACATTGTCCGGTATTCCGTCCATTGTATATGGTCTGTTTGGATATCTGATGTTTGTTATCGCATTTGGCTGGGGGCTTTCGTTCTTCGGTGGTGCATTGACACTTTCCATCATGGTACTTCCAACAATCATGCGTACGACAGAAGAGGCGCTTCTGAGTGTGCCGGATTCTTACCGGGAAGGAAGCTTCGGTCTTGGTGCCGGAAGACTTCGTACAATCTTCAAGGTTGTATTGCCATCAGCAGTGCCGGGAATTTTATCAGGCGTAATCTTAGCAATCGGTCGTATCGTTGGTGAGACCGCAGCACTGATCTTTACATCCGGTACAACGGCAGAAGTGCCAAAGAGCCTGTTTGATCCTGGATGTACGCTGGCTGTACATATGTATAAGCTGCTTTCCGAGGGACTTTACACGAAGCAGGCATATGCAACGGCGGTTGTACTGCTTGTCATGGTCGTGCTGATCAATGCAGCATCAAGCAGACTGGCAAAGAAATTACAGGCGAAATAAACCTACAGAAATTGGAGGATTAACATTGGGTAATTTTGAAATTAAGAACATGGATCTTTATTATGGTGATTTCCATGCATTAAAAGATATAAACCTGAATATTCCATCCACAGAGATTACAGCATTTATCGGTCCATCCGGTTGTGGTAAGTCCACACTTTTGAAGAGCTTAAACCGGATGAATGATCTGGTTGAAGGTTGTAAAATCACAGGTGAGATCACGCTGGATGGCGAAAACATTTACAAGGGAATGGATGTCAATACACTCAGAAAACGTGTTGGTATGGTATTTCAGAAACCGAACCCTTTTCCGATGAGCATCTATGATAACATTGCGTATGGTCCACGTACACACGGCATTAAGAAAAAAGCGGAGTTAGACGAGATTGTAGAGCGTTCCTTAAGGCAGGCCGCCATCTGGGATGAGGTAAAGGATCGTCTCAAGAAGAGCGCACTTGGTATGTCCGGTGGTCAGCAACAGCGTCTCTGTATTGCACGTGCACTGGCTGTGGAACCAGATGTGCTTCTGATGGATGAGCCAACGTCTGCACTGGATCCAATCTCCACATCGAAGATCGAGGATCTGGCAGTGGAGCTGAAAGATAAGTATACGATCATCATGGTAACACACAATATGCAGCAGGCAGCCCGAATTTCTGACAATACTGCATTCTTCTTACTGGGTGAGGTTGTAGAATTTGACAATACAGAAAAATTGTTTGCAAATCCAAGCGATAAGCGGACAGAGGACTATATTTCAGGAAGGTTTGGTTGATGGGTTATGAGAAATGAATTGGAAAAGCAGTTGGAGAATCTGAATGTGGAGCTGATCCGCATGGGCGCACTCTGTGAGAAGGTAATTGCTGGTACAACAAAGGCTTTATTTAACGGTGATGTTAAATATACCGCCAAATCGCATGCCGTCGAGGAGGAGATTGACAAGAGCGAGCATCAGATTGAACATATCTGTATGAGTCTGCTCTTGAAGCAGCAGCCTGTCGCTTCAGATTTCCGTTTTATCTCTGCAGCATTGAAACTGATTTCCGATCTGGAGCGTATTGGTGATCAGTGTGCAGATATTGCAGACATGATCCGCTTTACAGCACCGCATGATCTGAAGGATTTCAAGGATCTGGAGAAGATGTCTGGTGCAGCGAAGGAAATGCTGACAAATGCAATCGAATCCTATGTGAAGAAGGATAAGGATCTTGCAATCTCTGTCATGCAGAGTGATGACGTGGTGGATTCCCTGTTTGATTCCGTGAAGAAACGTCTGATCAGGGAAATTCAAAAAAATGCAAATGAAGGCGAATTTTTTATAGACATTATCATGATTGCCAAGTATTATGAAAGAATAGGAGACCACGCAACAAACGTTGCAGAGTGGGTATATTATTCAATTACAGGAGAGCATATTTAAATGATTTATGTATTAGAGGATGACAATAGCATACGGGAATTTGTAGTATATACATTATGTCATATGGACTTGGAAGCACGTGGCTTTGAACGTCCATCGGAATTTTGGAACGGGATGGAGCAGGAACTACCATCCCTGATTTTGCTTGATATCATGCTGCCGGAGGAAGACGGACTTTCTGTATTAAAGAAGCTTCGTGCAAAGGATGCAACAAAAGAGCTTCCGGTTATCATGCTGACCGCCAAAGACAGCGAATATGATAAGGTATTAGGACTCGACAGCGGAGCTGATGACTATGTTCCAAAACCGTTTGGCATTATGGAATTAGTTGCCCGGATCAAGGCGCTGCTTCGACGGACAGAAAACCGTGCCGATACTTCCGATGACGGTGAGAAGCTTACAGCGGGTGCAATCTCTCTGGATACGAAACGACATATCGTCTTGGTCGATGGAGAACGTATTGCACTTACCTTGAAGGAATTCGAATTACTGCATCTCTTTATGGAGAATCAGGGACAGGTATTTACCCGTGATCAGCTATTGAACCGGATCTGGGGGTATGAATTCGATGGGGAAAGCCGTACTGTAGATGTGCATATCCGCAGCCTGCGTATAAAATTAAAGGATGCGGGCAATCAGATTGAAACCGTGCGTGGTGTCGGCTATAAGATAGGAGATTAAGATGAAAAAAAAGATTTTCAAAAATACAATTTTGATTATCCTGCTTTTAGTTGTTTTGTGTGGTGCATCAATTATAGGTGTTTTATACAACTATTTTAATAAACAATACATTACTTCTCTGAATCAGGCTGCTGGTTATATCGCAGAAGGCGTTGATTTATCCGGAATGGATTTTCTCTCCCAACTGGATGAAAAAGAAAAGCGTATTACGTGGGTGGCTGCAGATGGAATGGTGCTTTATGACAACAAAGCCGATATCCACACCATGGAAAACCATAAAAACCGTACAGAAATCAAGCAGGCAATGACATCTTCGGCAGGAACAAGCGTCCGGTATTCTAAAACTCTTTCCGAAGAGACGATATATCATGCAATTCGAATCGGGGATGGAAGTGTTGTTCGTGTGTCTGTTGTCCGAAAATCAATGCCGGCTCTTTTGATAAAGGTTTTGCTTCCGGTTTTGCTTGTATTGCTGCTTGGTGTTGAATTTTCTGCGATTCTCGCCTATCGTTTGTCAAAACAGATTACAACTCCGCTTGAGGCAATCGATTTAGAGCATCCGGATGAATCAACCGTTTATGATGAATTGTCACCATTTATTCGTAAAATACGTCTTCAGAATGAAGAAATCAAGAGAGCAATGAACAAGTTGCAGGCGCAGAGAAATGAGTTTGCAATGATTACAGATAATATGCAGGAAGGATTCCTTGTGGTTGACAAACAGGCAATCGTGCTTTCGCATAACCGCAGTATATCCAAGATCTTTGATGTTGATTTGTCTGTCGATGGAAAACATGTTTTAGAGATCAACCGCTCTGAGGAATTTACCGAGTGCATTAGGAAAGCAATTCAGGGAATCCACAGTGAGTATATCTGTCCGGTCAAGGGACGATACTATAACATTTATGCAAACCCGGTATTCCAGAACAATGAGGTTGCCGGAGCTGTCGTGATTATCACCGATGTAACCGAGAAAGAAGAACGGGAGAATCTGCGCCGGGAGTTTTCGGCGAATGTATCCCATGAGTTAAAGACGCCGCTTACTTCCATTTCCGGTATCGCAGAGATTATTAAAAATGGCATTGTAGATAAAAAGGATGTCAAGCCTTTCGCTGGAAAAATTTATGACGAAGCACGCAGACTGATCCACCTTGTTGAGGATATCATCAAGCTTTCACAGCTGGATGAGGACGGGCAGGCAGTTGAGATGACACAGATTGACCTGTTTGATCTGACGAAAATCGAGCTTCACCATTTGGAGCCGGTTGCAGAGGAAAAGCATGTTGCAATCTCCATGCAGGGCGAGCATGTAATGGTTTCTGGCATCCATTCTGTCTTAGAGGAAATGATCTATAACCTGATTGAAAATGCAATCAAATACAACAAAGAGGGTGGAACAATCGATATCGCAATTAAGAAAGAGAAGCACCGTTGCGAGTTCTCGGTAAAGGATAGCGGAATCGGAATCCCTGAAGATCAGCTAGATCGGATCTTTGAACGTTTCTATCGTGTGGATAAGAGCCATTCCAAGGAGATTGGTGGCACCGGACTTGGTCTTTCCATCGTAAAGCACGGTGCAAAATTGCATAATGCAGAAATCAAAATCAAGAGTACCTTAGGTGTTGGTACAGAAATAAAATTAATCTTCCCAGTGTAGGTGTCTTGTCACCTGTAAAAACATGTGCTATACTGCATGTACATTCGGAGCACAAAAACGCAGATCGCTCGTCTGCGTTTTTGTGTTATGTACAGGTATTAATTCAAAGGAGACAGGAAGATGCGAGAATTACATTACGATGTTGTGATCGTCGGCTGTGGTGTCGGCGGCTTATATACAGCATTGAATTTACCAAAGGATAAACAGGTGTTATTGCTTTCGAAGGCAGAGCTTGAAACCTGTGATTCCATGTTAGCACAGGGCGGTATCTGTGTATTACGTGACGAGGATGACTACGATTCGTATTTTGAGGATACGATGCGTGCCGGTCATTACGAAAACCGCAAGGAAAGTGTTGATATTATGATTCGTGGCAGCCGTGATGTTATCAACGATCTGATTGGTTACGGTGTCCAGTTTGCAAGAAATGAGGATGGAAGCCTTGCTTATACAAAGGAGGGCGCACATTCCAAGCCACGTATCTGCTTCCATGAGGATATCACGGGTGAGGAGATCACATCCCATCTGTTATCCGCAGTAAAGCAGCTGAAAAATGTGACAATCTTCGAGCATACAACGATGACCGATCTGATCGAAGATATCAACCATACATGCGTCGGTATCCTTGCCAAGCGTGCAGATGGAGAAGAATTGGAAATCTATGCAGAAAATACTGTCTTTGCAACCGGTGGAATCGGCGGACAGTACAAACATTCGACGAACTTCCCGATCTTGACCGGTGATGGCTGTGATATTGCAAGAAAACACGGTGTAGAATTAGAGCATATGGATTATGTACAGATCCATCCAACCTGCTTTTATACAGAAACTCCTGGCAGAAGCTTCCTGATCTCAGAGTCCGCCAGAGGCGAGGGTGCCATCATCTTGAATCACAAGAAGGAACGTTTCGTCGATGAATTGCAGCCGCGCGATGTCGTGACAAAGGCAATTCAGGCTGAGATGGAAAAAGAGGGCGTGAAATACGAGTTCTTATCGTTCGAGAATGTTCCACGCGAGACAATTCTGAATCATTTCCCGCACATCTACGAGCACTGCATGAAGTACGGCTTTGACATTCTGATGATGCCGATTCCGATCGTTCCGGCACAGCATTACTTCATGGGCGGTATCCACGTAGACAAGTATTCGCATACGACGATGCCACATCTGTATGCAGTCGGCGAGACAAGCTGCAACGGGGTACACGGAAAGAACCGTCTGGCAAGCAACAGTTTGCTTGAAAGCCTTGTCTTTGCAAAGCGCGCTGCCAAACATATGACTGGCCAACTTGTATAAAGTTTATAGATCGTTGTGCATGATTATTCCATTTTGTAGATATATATATTTTATTTTTGAATATGTTCGCATATACAATATGTTTGGAACTTAGAATTTCTTAGTTTCAATACATCGTATATGGAACAATTCAAAATAAAATATATGTACTACCAATACCAAAAATCATGTACAATGATCGTGTATATTTATAGGTAATTGCGAAACTCGCTAAGCTCGTTCGCAATCTTGATTGAAAACAAAGA
>ERZ808240.113-NODE-113-length-107642-cov-14.634816_pt1 | contig 107642 bp, 107 predicted proteins | sample MGYA00521084_ERZ808240 | MGnify/ENA primary metagenome ERZ808240 (study PRJEB31516, sample SAMN03275571) | gut metagenome | biome: mammalia-associated habitat; material: feces | host: Papio cynocephalus | place: Kenya | collected 2012-08-06 ...
AACCAGTGACACGAGGATTTTCAGTCCTCTGCTCTACCAACTGAGCTATCTGGGCCCGCGACTTAATCCTACTTGCAATCTGTAATTCATGACTGCTCTGCGTCACAACAATCGTAGTCTACACAAATTTCTTCCAAATGTCAAGTGGTTAATCAAAAAAATTTTAAATTTTTGCAACAATTCCCTGAAAAGCATTAATTCCGCCCATACCACTGCAGTAACAGCTCCACCACGCGGTTATAGCTGACCATGCCGTCCGACACACCATTCAGCTTCAACGAAGCATTCGTCAGAGTATCCGAGACGCTGTCCACGGTCTCCGTGTCCACTACGGCTTTCCCGTTGATCCGCTCCCATTCTGCATCTGAGACGAAGATATTGTCCTCCTGCACCTGCTGCAATACCTGCAGCGGACGCACCGCCTCCCTGGCTGCTGCATAGCTCTCCGGATCCGCCAGTCTCGTCTTGTACAGATCATTTGCTACATAATTCAGGACACTTAAATATCCCGAATACTGAAATGTAGCATCATCCGATTCCACGCAGGCGAGAAACGCAATAAAATTTGCTTCATCCTCATAGATATATCCCCGGATATGCGCCAGCTCATGACACATAGTCGCCGGTTTCTTCATGATCCCCATGACATCGTTATAATTTGCTTCCATGGAAAACGGAAAATAATACCCGCACATATACATCTGACACATAAAATCCGAGAAAAACATAGCCTTTGGTCTCGGATAATAGCCCTCCAGCTGGTCATAGGTCTTCCCCAGGCTCTGCATCACATCGATGGCTTTCCCCTCCATGTCCACAGCATTTCCCCTGCTGTCCACGCCGCCGGGGTATACCACTGCCCCACTTTCATCCCGCTTCATCTCCATGCTCAGCGCATTACAATGAGACACGATATCGTTATAGATCCTAAGCAGCTCCTCCGTCCGCTCCTGCAGCGTCACATTCTGCTGTCCTTCTTCCTCTCCGAAACACTTCTCCGAAAAAGTAGAACCGTGGTAAATCATCGTACAATTCAATGTCATGATCGTGAACACAAACAGTAATACCCATGAAAAAAAGCAAAAATATCCCTTCACACCAAGACGATACCGCTCCGAATGCCTGCACCCCGGGAAAATCATACTGACCCCAAGCAGCACCGCTAAAACTACAACAACGATCCCTGCCACGATCATCCATTCTCCCACGGAAAAAGGGAAGATTCCTGTGATCCTGCCATAAGTATTGACCCAGATGGGAAAAATATAAGCTATATAAGCATCACTGAAGTTCCTGCTGTTCCAGGCGATAACCTGAAGCAGCAAAAGTACTGCAGCGATGCTTATATATACCACTAGACTCTTCTTAATTTTTCTCTTACTCTCCATGGCACTCCTTAAGCAGTTTCTTTTCCGTCTTTACTTTCTTTTCCCACTTTGATCCGTGTCTTCTTCCAGATGCCACAGCGATACAGAAGATACAGGATCAGGGCAGAGATACCGTTACTGATCACCACGGAATACCAGACGCTGCGCACACCCATATGCAGAATGCTCTCGCAAAACCACAGCGTCAGGAAACGAAATACCCACAGTCTGATCACATCAACAACCATGGTAACTTCCGTGTGTCCGGTTCCCTGGAACAGCCCGGAGGTCGTATTATATATTCCATTGGTAAAACACCAGAATGCCATCACACTCAGGAAATTCGCCGCCATGCTTACCACTTCCGCATCCTTGGAAAAAATCCGCACGATTGCCGTGGAGATCATATCTCTTGATAAGATCATACCACCTATGAACAAAAATACAACCGATATCCACATGGAAAAACGATATCCCCGCTCTGCGCGGTCCGGCTGCTTCGCTCCCATATTCTGTCCCACGATCGTCGCAGTCGCCGAACCGATAGCGTTAGACGGCAGAGTGATCAGACCGTTGACCTTATTACCGATACCGTAAGCCGCCATTGCCTCTGTTCCATAAACAAATACATTTTTACTCATGAGCAGAAAGCCAAGCTGCATGGTACTGCCTCCGATGGCGGTAGGCAGTCCGATCTTCAGGATCATGCCCAGTTTTTCCTTCTGCAGACACATATATCTGCGGTTTAAACAGATATCGTTCTCCGGTCTGCACAAAAGTGCAAATGCCACCGTAGCAGGCACCGCTTTTGCCAACAGTGTCGCCAGTGCCGCTCCGGCTGTGCCCATATCCAGAATAATCATTAAAAACGGATCCAGGAACAGGTTTAATGTAATGCCTCCCAGGTTCAAAAGCATCGGACGCATCGTATCTCCCTGCGCCTGATGCACCGCAGAGAAAATATTCACCATATATAAAAAGGGCATATCCCAGATCACTACCCGCAGATAGACTCTTGCATAATATGCCGTGCCTCCATCAGCACCCAGCCAGTTCACGATTGCCGGAGTCCCCAGAAAACAAAGCGTGGCGCAGACTACCGCAAATCCCATGGCGCAGACGAAAATCTGATTTGCCATGGATCTGGCATCCTCCTTTTCCCCGGCGCCGATATATTGTGCAATGAGAACCGCTCCCGCCACCGTGATGCCGCTGCCAAAATTCGTAATAATATTCTGCATCGGCGTGACCAGATTGATCGCCGCCAGCTGCTCCGTGCCGATCTTCCCCAGCCAGTAGGTGTCGGTCAGATTATACATGGTCTGTAAAAAGCTGTTGATCACCACAGGGATCGCCAGTGACAGAATCGCCCGGATCAGATTTCCGTGCAGTATCAGTTCCGAATTATATTTTTTGGCAGTCTTCATTGTCATCACTCCTAAACAATTCTTGCTTATCTATGTTTCATTATACGGCAATTTTTCAGTGATATCCATGAGGTTTTTAGGGTTATATCACAAAAAGTACTTATTTTTTGCCAATATTGTCCACTAAAAATCCCTCCCGCGGTGATAACACCACGGAAGGGATCTCTTACTTATTTAACACGATATTTATGATGCCAAGGTCAAAAGCCCCCGACTTTGATGCCTACGGATTGTTCCGTGCTACGCACTCCCACAATTCTACCCTCTATTCGCATATTTTTATGCTCATATCGGGGCGGGTCCTAAGATCTTTCACCCACCTATGAGCAAGCTCATGTGGTTTTAGACCTTTTGACCCTGGCATCATATTTATTTGATTACAACACTGTTCCAGCCATCGGAAGGGATCAGGGAGATGTAAGTCTTACCGGTATTTACCTCAATCTCTTCGCCGGTCTTCGCATCATAATAATGTGTAATCGCATTTTCCGAAGACTTGGTCCAGTTCACTTCGATTGCCTTACCCTCGGTAATGTAGTAACCGGAACGTCCGGAATCGATGGCATTGTAGATCAGGTAACCTTCGCCCAGTTCTGCAAAAGTGGTGTTCTGCAGGATAACGTTCTCAAAAGTCAGCTGTGCGCCGGTAGCTCCATCCTTGTGTGCAGAACCGTACTCGTAATAATCATAAGTTCCGGTCTCTTCGTTGTACTTAAGAGTGGAACCATTATGCTTAAAAGGAAGCTCGATGGTAGTTGCGCTGATAGCATCGCTTCTGTCAGCGAAAGTTACTTCTGCATCTGCAAATTTGAAGTGAGGTCCCTGATAATAATCGTTGTAAGTGGTGGTATATCTGGAGCTCTCAAAACGCTGCTTCAGACCATCATAGGTCTTGCCCTTCTGGGTGTTGGTGTACTTATCGTATGTGATATACTCAGTGAACTCTGCTGCCTTACCGTTGCTGTAACGTGCAAAACCGCCGCTGAAGTTCGCGGAATAATCCTTGGCTGCCCAGTCATTGATAAAGTAAGGACCACCATCGTGACACAGAACTGCGTTCCACTCTGCTGCCAGCATGAAGTTGGTAGGACGGGCACTACGAACACTACCCAGCTGCTCGATCTTCTCCCAATCCTTAACCACTACCATGAAACGGGTAATTCTGTCGTTCAGGGTACTATTCATGATCTCATATACTACGTCTGCATCTGCTACACCGAAATGAGGAAGTGCGGTCTTCTCGTTATCTACCATTACGGCGATAGGGCGCTGATCCTTCAGGCTCTCATCGATCCACTCATTGGTAAGCTCACTGCGGTACATACCGTCGTGGTTCTCATTGTCAGATGCCTCTGTTCCGGTGGGCTGTTCTACCTCCTGGATATCAGTAGCAATAGGCTCTGCTTCCACAGTCTGAATAGGGGAAGAAATAGGTTCTGTGTTTCCACATCCTGTCAGAACACCTACTGCAATCAAAATTGCTGCAAGTACTTTCTTTTTCATGAATGCTTCCTTTCATCTGTTTGTTCTATCCGGTCTTCCGACCGGCACTCTAAAATATATTGTATCTCTAAAGTCTTATGTTTGTCCACCGAAAATTCTTAAGATTTTCTTGAGATTTCATTTCACGAAAAATGACATCTGGCAGATATCCACCGATGTCATTTTGTTTTGTCTATTATCACTTAATTATAACCTGTTATTCCTTTACCGCTCCGATATTTACTCCCTGCACAAAATATTTCTGACAGAATGGATAAATGATCATAAAGGGTAGAATTGCTACAATAACCGCTGCATTTTTCACCGTATTTTCCGTTGCCCCTTCTACCGCGGACGGCAGATCGCTTCCCATGATCAATCCTCTAAGCTTCATCTGAAAGTTGTATAAATAACAGATTTATATGTTGCTGTAGGCTATAATAATCTGACCAGCTTCCGCCGCGCATTCAAGAAAAAATACGGTGTAGCCCCGAATGCACTCCGGGAATGACGGTTTATTTCTTTTCCGTTGCCTTTTTTTGCAGCACTTCCGCAAATTGATCAATTGGCACCGGTTTGGAATAGTAGTATCCCTGCTGCCAGGTGGATCCGAATTGCTCGATATAGTCGCTGACTTCCTTATTTTCAATACCCTCAATACAGGTCTCGGTGTTCGTCCTTCTGGCATAATCCACGATAGACTGCACCATGGCCTGATTCTGAGGTTTTTTCTTAATATCGCGGATAAAACTCATATCTACCTTTAATTCATCAAAAGGCAGATCCAGTGCAAGACTCAGCGAACTGTTGCCCGTCCCGAAATCATCCAGTGCAATCTTAATTCCCTGAGAATGGAAAAACTCTACCTCCCCCCGCAGGAAATTAATATCCAGATCTCTGCAGCGCTCCGTCAGTTCCAGGCAGAGTTCTTCCGGCTTTGCACCGGTCTCTTTTAAAATATTCATCACCGCACCGCGGAATTCCCTGCGCTCCAGCTGTGCCGCCGCCACATTGACATTTACAAAAAAGCCGGGCACTTCCCTGCGAAGTTTCTGTACATCCGTGAGTGCCGTCCGCAGGATCCAGTTCCCCAGATCGAAAATACAGGGATCCTGCTCCAGCCATTCCATAAACACTCCGGGAGATACCAGTCCGTAAGGTTCCAGTTCCCAACGGATCAATGCTTCCATTCCGCGGATCTTCCCCGTCTTCGTATCCGCAATCGGCTGATAAAACATCCGGAAGCCTTCAAAGTTATGGGTCGCGCACTGATGGATCACACCGATCAGTTCAAACTGGTTCTCATCACTGCCGCAGACCTCGTCATTAAAAATCACCAGCTCTCCATGGTGCTCACTGCGGGAGTGATTCAGCGCATAGGTCAGCCTGCTTCGAATCGCATTGGTTTCTTTCATATAAGGCTCGATGAAGATGGCACCGGCTGACACCTTCAGAGGAATCCTTTTTCCTTCCACTGTCATATTCTCAAAGGATTCCACAATGCTGTCATATACTTTCTGTAATTCTTCTCTTGTGATCTTTTTAAAACTGATTACAAATTTCGCACCGGACAGACGGTATACGTATCCTTTTCCCTTTAAGAGCCGAATCAACTCCTGTGCCGCACAGTTCAGAATCTTATCCGAAAAATCAGCACCGTACATCACATTGATATGGCTGAACTGATCCAGTCCGATTTTCAATAATGCCGACTGCTTACTCTCTTCCAGAAATTCTTCAATTTCACGAGTCAGTGCCGGTTCCGTATGCAATCCGGTCGTAGCATCCACTTCATCCGAAATTCCGTAATTATTGTACCTGATAACAATGACAAACGGCTTTCCCTCTTTATCATTCAACATTCTGGCTGTCGCACTGATCCGATTGTATGTGCTGCCGTCCTGTACCCGGTATTCCCAGGGTTCCTCCATATTTTTCCCGGCGACTCTCTCCCGGAATCCACGACGAAAATCCTCCAGATCATCCGGATGAATTGATCTTTTGGATTTTTCTTTTCCCCGAATGGTATAATTTTCTGTCATGCCAAAATAATCCATAGCCTTTTCAGACCACCATGTCACGCCGGTCCGCAGATTGGTTATGGAGATGTATGATTTTTTGGACAAAGAAGTAATTGCCTTCACAATATCCGGAAACAGGATATCCACTTCCGCCCAAAATTTTCCTTCATCGTATTTATTTACTACTTCGTCCTTCGTAAAGGTCCCCTCCCGGCACTTTCACTCTGTGCGCCTCAGCCTGCTACCTATAATAGGATTCACATTATCTCTGTATGAATTATATCATATCATGGAACCGTTTACGATAGTGGATTTTTTATAAATTTTCTATAAATAATTATCTTTTCTGTTGCATTTCCTGTTTTCGTGTAATATTATAACCTAAGTTTTGATACTTCATTTTTGAACTATTCATTTTTGTAGTATATATGTGATAAAGAAAGGAGCAGGCAGCATGAACTTCAACATCGAATTTGCTCAGAAACTCAATCTGACCTACAACGCTATGTGTAAGCCTCTGTGCCAGCAGTTAAAACTGCCCCAGACCGCTTTCGATATTCTCATGTTTTTCGGTAACAATCCGGAATACCGGACAGCCAGTGATGTCGTGGAGATTCGCAGGATCAAGGCGAATCTGGTATCCGTCAATGTGGATAAGCTGGTGCGGGAGGGCTATCTGGAACGCAGAGAGGCTCCGGAGGACCGCCGTAAGACGTTGCTGTTCTGCACGGAAAAAGCGCAGGATGTCATCGAGAAGGGCCGCCGGATACAGTGCACCTTTAAAGACACTCTGTTAGACGGAACCGATGAGCACAGCAAAGAAATCTTTTTCCATATGCTTCATGTCATGGAAAACAACATGGATAACATCCTGAAAGGAGAAAAGTAAAATGCAGATCCTGATTACCATTCTTGTCACCTTTTTCGCCGGCATGGGAGCCGGCCTCGGCACCGGTTTCGCGGGAATGAGTGCCGCCGCGGTTATCAGTCCCATGTTAATCACGTTCCTAGGTATGGATCCCTATATGGCTGTAGGTATCGCCCTGTCTTCCGACGTACTGGCCAGTGCGGTATCGGCTTATACCTATGCCAAGAATAAAAATATCGATATCAAAAACGGTCTGATCATGATGGGCAGTGTGTTGGTGTTCACCGTAGTTGGAAGCTATGTGTCCAGCTTGGTTCCTTCCTCCACCATGGGGAACTTCTCCGTATTCATGACGTTCCTCCTGGGTATCAAATTCATCGTCAGACCCGTTATGACCACTAAGGAAGCCATGCAGGGTGTCTCCGCAAAAAAAAGAGCCCTCCAGTCCCTGGTCTGCGGTATGCTGATTGGCATCATCTGCGGTTTCGTAGGAGCCGGCGGCGGTATGATGATGCTGCTGATCCTGACTTCCGTGCTTGGTTATGAGCTGAAGACCGCTGTAGGAACCAGTGTCTTTATCATGGCCTTTACCGCATTCACCGGTGCTGTGTCCCATTTTGCCATCGGCGGCATGCCCGACTGGACCGTATGGATCCTATGCGTTATCTTTACCCTGATCTGGGCGCGGATCGCCGCACTGTTTGCCAACAAGGCTACCCCCAAGACCCTGAACCGTGTCACCGGTGTGATCCTGGTGGTCCTGGGCATTGCAGTTATGTGTTTTAACCTATTAGCCTAGCTGATTTCCCATACCTTGTGTATTTTCCAGCGGAGTAATCGCCATATTGCTCCGCTGATTTTCTATGATCTTGCAGATCTCTTCCAGATCTTCTGCAAAATAGATCCCTTCCTGCCGTTCCGGAGAGGACAATCCCATCTCTGTCATATGTAATAATAATGTCTTCAACCCGTCATAATAGCCGTTCAGGTTATATAGAATACAGGGCGCATCCAGATGCTTTAATGACACCTTGGACATCACCTCCGCGATCTCTTCCAGTGTCCCGGTTCCACCGGGAAAAGCAATAAACGCATCGCCCAGTTCGATCATTTTCGTCTTGCGCTCTGTCATATCTTTCGTGACGATCAATTCCGTAATGGCATCGTATTGAAGTTCCGCATCAATGAAAAACTGTGGCTCCACGCCGATGACTTCTCCGCCTGCCTGCAGCACACTCTCCGCCAGTTCCCCCATGAGTCCGGATTTGGAACCGCCATATACCAGTCTGTGCCCGCTTCCACCGATCCAGATGCCAAGCTCCCGTACCGCTGTCTTAAGCGTCAGATTCTTTCCTTCATTCGCTCCCAGATATACTGTAATATTCATATTTTCCCTCCTGTCAGATTTTTGAACATTTCCGTTTCGATACGCAATATATTACGGGCATTATTTACAAAGATCGTTCCCGCACCGGTAGGTTTCAACCGGTTATGATCTCTTGAGAACAACGGCATTCCCACCATAGTCTCCACACTACGCAGGTGCCTGGAAAGTGCCGGCTGCGCTAGCAGAAATCTGTCTGCAGCCCCGGACAGACTCTCCTCTTCCACAATCGCAATCAGATATTCCAATACTTTTGTATCCAGCGTAACCTCCCGTATCCGCTGCAGTGCTGTCCCTAATGCTCTATGTGTGCTCCCGTCTACTGTCAGGCCGATGGGCATGCGAACATTTTCCAACATTTGTACCACAAACGGATCATTCGATGTCTGATATCTCATGTCCGCCAGACGTTCTTCCGCCAGCAGAACATCATTGGACTCAAATGCAACCACCGGCTGAAAACCGGCTTCCCGGAACAATTGGTCTGCCAGAATCCGGATACTGTGTTTTGTCCCCTGCAATACAAACGGTGTATCGCACAATTCCTCCAGCCGGATACTTTCCTTCTCCGCCAAAGGATTCGCTGCCGGCAGTGAAATCAATAATTCTTCATATGCAACAGGAATGTCCTCCGTATCCGTACGAAATGGTCCCGCTCCCAGCGCCAGGTCAGCGGTTCCTCGTGCAATCGCTCTCGGTTGTTCCGTCGCGTACAGTTCCACCAGCTCCAGTGATACATCGGGATAGCGCCGGGAAAACGGTTTGTAGATCTTACTGTATATCATAGCTCCCCGATTTGGCGCTGTAGCCAGACGAATTCTCTTACGGTTGCTGCCGGTCAAATTTTTCATCGTCAGGAGCATTCTGTTCTGCTGATCCAGAATCTTCTGCGCACATTCTACTACATATCGCCCTTCTTCCGTGGGTTCCAGACGTCTGTTCCGCCGTTGAAACAATGTAGTCCCAAATATCTGCCCGCATTCCGCCAGGAATTTACTCAAAGCAGACGGGGGTGACATTCAGCGCTTCCGCTGCATATGTGAGATTTCCATATTCGGCTATGGTTGTCAGATAATAATATTGCCTGGTATTCATATGTCACCTCCTGTTTTCAGTATAAAATCTTTTGTTTCTTCTGACAAGGAACTTTGAGTAAAGTGTTATAAAGAATTTGAAATCTTGAATATCGTAAATGAAAAAAAGAATTATACACTAAACTTATAAAATAAGAATTCAGAAAGGGACGGAAACAGAAATGGCATTCAAAAAGTCCGATCTGCGGAATAATATTTTATCTAAAAAAAATAGAAACTGCTCACATAGGTCCGCACCGGATAGAAGCAGTACCGGATGCTGAACATTTACTAATTTTATATAAAACAGGAGGAAAAAGAAAATGAAAATTGGTTTTATCGGACTGGGTATCATGGGAAAACCCATGGCAAAAAATCTGTTAAAAGCGGGATACACCGATCTGTTAGTTAACAATCGGAGTCAGGCTTCCGTGCAGGAACTGGTTGCTGCAGGTGCCAAAGCCGCTTCCGGACAGGAAATCGGTGCACAGTGTGATGTTGTCATTACTATGCTCCCGAACTCTCCGCAGGTAAAAGAAGTTATGCTGGGAGAAGATGGTGTGGCATCCTACATGAATCCGGGAGCCGTATTTATTGACTGCAGTTCCATCACCCCCATTGTCTCCAAAGAAATCTATACCAAGCTTCAGGAAAAAGGAATCGAAATGCTGGACGCTCCCGTCTCCGGCGGTGAACCCAAAGCGATTGACGGTACCTTAAGTTTCATGGTAGGTGGTAAACAATCTGTGTTTGACACCTATAAACCTCTTTTGGATGCCATGGGCAGCTCCGCCGTTCTCTGCGGTGACGTAGGTGCCGGCAATACCACCAAACTTGCCAATCAGATCATCGTAGCTTGTAACATCCAGGCATTGGCAGAAGCACTGACATTAGCTCAGAAAGCCGGTGTAGATCCGGAACTGGTATTCCAGGCAATCAAAGGAGGGCTTGCAGGCTCCACCGTCATGAATGCCAAGGCTCCTATGATGATCGCCGGCAATGACAAACCCGGATTTAAGATCGATCTGCATATTAAAGATCTGAACAATGTTCTCGACTGTGCCCATGCCGTTGGCGCACCGGTTCCTATGACTGCGGAAGTACAGGAAATTCTTCAGTGGCTGCACAATCATGACGGCGGTCAAAAGGACCATAGTGCCATTGCTCAATACTATGAATATCTGGCTGATATCCATATCGGTCGTTAAGGAGGCTCTCTATGAATACAGATTTTATGCGCGGGGTGGTCGTTCCTATTCTGACCGTAATCGACAAAGACGAAAAAATAGACGAAGCAGGTATGCGGGCACAGGTAGACTACGTAATCGAAGGTGGCGTATCCGGAATTCTTGCTTTCGGATCTAACGGTGAATTCTACATGGTAGAAGAAGACGAAATGGAACGTGGTCTGAAAATTATGGTCGATCAGGCAGCCGGACGGGTTCCCGTCTATTTCGGTATCGGAGCCATCAGCACGAAAAAGTGCTGCCGCCTGGCTCAAATGGCAGTCAAAAACGGTGCCGCAGCAGTCAGCGTACTTCAGCCTATGTTTTTAAAACCCACTTACGCGGAATTATACGGTCATTTCAAAACCATTGCCGAAAGTATTCCCGACACCCCGGTTCTGTTGTATAATAATCCCGGAAGGGTTGGTTATACCATGAGCGCACAGCTGGTGGACGAATTAGCCCATAATGTTCCCAACATTGTGGGCATGAAAGATACCAGCGGAGACATCACACAAACTTCGGAGTTCATTCGCCGTACCCGGGATGTACACTTTAAAGTATTCGGCGGCAAAGACACTCTGCTCTATGCCAGTCTGTGTCACGGTGCAGTGGGCGGTGTATGCACTGCTGCCAACTTTATGCCGGAACTCATCACAGATGTATATAATAAATTTATTGCCGGTGATCTGTCCGGCAGCCTGGAGGCGCAATTTCGCCTGAATCCCGTGCGTCTGTCTATGGATGCTGCCAGTTTCCCTGTCGCAGCCAAGGATATGGCAAACCTTCGGGGACAGGCTGTTGGTGTTCCCTACCTTCCTACCCTCCCCACCCCGGAAGGTTCTGCACGCCGGGGCTTTATAAAGACTATGGCAGAAGTCGGTTTACTGTAATTTTCCGGCATCGGAGGAATCCTTTTGAAAATTATCGATTCACATATGCATTTAGTACAATATATCGCCGGAACCGGTGCAAAAGGAGAACTGAGATATTGCGGCGGCGGGCAGGGCAGATACTCTGATGGATCTGTTTGTCAGATCATACCCCCTGAGTGGAACACTGATCAAGTGACTCCCGAACGCATTTTGTCGATTATGGATACCCATAATGTTGAAAAAGCCGTCCTGTTACAGGGCGGCTATTTGGGGTTTCAAAATCTCTATAGCTATGATGCTCAGCAAAAATATCCCTCCCGCTTTCTCGCTGCAGCGGCTTATGATCCCTACAGCTATAACCGGGATGCTATTGTTCATCATTTATTTGAAGAATGCAATATCCGGGTGGTAAAGTTCGAGGTAAGTACCGGTTCCGGTCTCATGGCTAATCATCCGGTATTCCCCTTAGATAACGAGATCATGGAACGGGAAGCTTCTTTTGCCGATGAACACGGGTTGATATTCGTAATAGATATCGGAAAGCTCGGAAGTCCCAGCAGCCAGGTTCCCGCACTGAAGCGGCTGATCCTCAGACATCCGAACATGAAATTCGTCGTCTGCCATCTCTTAGCGCCCAAACAGAGCGAACTGGATAAAATGCAGCAGGGGCTGGAAGCATTGCATTTGCCTAATGTATGGTTCGACCTGGCATCCCTGCAGCATAATGTAGGTCCTGATGAACCTCCTTTTCCGGTTACCCGTAAGTTCCTTCGTTGTGCGGTGGAAACGGTAGGTGCTGATCGCTTACTGTTCGGTACCGATACCCCATCTAATTTATGCCGCTTCCACTACCGTGACATGATTGACACGATTGCCGAATTTTCTTATTTAACCGAAGAAGAAAAACAGGCTATTATGTATGAAAACGCAAAATCTGTTTTCTGGTCACATATGGTGTGATTTTAATGTAACAGCCATGTTTTATACAAGGAGAATTTTTATGAACACTGCTTTACGTCAAGATGCCGATACGATCATAGCTTCCAGTCTGAAAGCCGTACTGCCCGATGCCGCAGTCCGCCGTGCACTGGAATCCAAATCTTTCCACCCGCAGGGCGGACGGATTCTCTTAGTTGCTGTCGGAAAGGCAGCCTGGCAGATGGCACATACGGCTGTCGCCACACTGGGGCATGTAGATGAGGGCATTGTAATCACAAAATACAGGCATATCCGCGGCACGATTCCCGACGTCACCTGTTATGAAGCCGGTCATCCGGTTCCGGATGAGAACAGCTTCGCTGCCACAGAAAAAGTGCTGGCAATGGTGCAGAATCTCACTGACAAAGATACGGTTCTGTTTCTCCTCTCCGGCGGAGGAAGCGCTTTGTTTGAGAAGCCGCTGATCCCCGGCGCCGAGCTGCAGGAGATCACAAACCATCTGCTCGCCGGTGGCGCAGATATTGTGGAGATGAATACGATCCGCAAAAGGCTCTCCGCCGTCAAAGGCGGACGGTTTGCCCTTGCCTGCTCTCCGGCGAAGATATTCAGCATCGTGCTCAGTGACATTTTAGGAGATCCCCTGGATATGATTGCCAGTGGACCTGCGATACCGGACAGTTCCACCTGCGAACAGGCTGCCGCCATTGCCCGAAAATACCATCTTCCCCTGTCAGAGGCGGCGAAAGTCTGCCTGACGCAGGAGACCCCGAAGACATTAGACAATGTCACCACCCGGATCACCGGCAGTGTCAGAGAGCTGACCAGGGCTGCTGCCGATGCCTGTAGGGCGCTAGGCTATACTCCCGTTTTTCTGACCGATCGTCTCTGTTGCGAAGCGAAAGAAGCCGGAAGTTTTCTCGGATCCATTGCCCGCACACATGCCGGGCAGGGACAGAAGCTTGCTTTTATCGCCGGAGGTGAGACCATCGTTCATCTCTCCGGCAGCGGATCTGGCGGTCGTAACCAGGAGCTCGCCCTGGCGGCGGCACCGGAATTATCCGGACTTTCCCACTGCTGTGTATTTTCCATAGGCAGTGACGGCACGGACGGACCCACTGATGCCGCAGGCGGCTATACGGACGGCGATACCTGTGCTTCTCTTGCCGCGCACGGTCTGGATGTCTTCACTGTTTTACAGAATAATAATGCCTATCCTGCACTGAAAGCAGTCGATGGGCTCATCATCACAGGAGCTACCGGCACGAATGTGAATGACGTATCGGTTACGTTAATTCAGGCATAGTATTACAACTGCTGTCCGGATCCTGCTTTTACATAAGCAATAAATTCTTCCGCCACATGGGACAGGGTATGTTTTTTATTCCAGATCAGCGCATAATCCGCATGCGCATCCGGGTGCTCCACTTTACGCACACAGACATCCTTGTCCCGGATCAGAGAAGAGATGGATGCCGGGTAGATGGAGATCCCCACTCCGTGGAGGCTCAGTTCATAGGCATTCATCATATGCGCGATGCGTCCCCGGATCACCGGTGACCGCCCCGTTGCCTCGAACCATTTGTCGATCTCTCCCTTACGGGATTCTCTGGAGGGGATCAGCAGGTCGTAGGGCAACAGCTCCGCAGGTTTCACCGGGTCGTTTTCTTCCGCATACAGCGGATGCCCTTTCGGGATCACCGCCACCCAGGGCTCCTCGTAGACCGGCAGTACCTCGAATTCCTCTGTATTATAAGGCGCCGTGATCATGGCGATCTCACACAATCCCTTCGTCACACGATTATTTACATCATCCGTATTCCCGTTCCACAGATTGTACTGCACATGGGGATGCTTCTGTCCGAATCCGGCGATCCATTCCGCGAAAAGCCGGGGACCGCAGCCCTCTACCGACGCAATGTACAGCGTTCCCTGCAGTCCTTCCTTGCGTTCTCTGACATCCTCCTCCGACCGGTTCACCAGATCCAGAATCTGATTCGCATATTGCAGGAAAAGTTCTCCTTCTTCTGTCAGAGTCACCTTATGGGGCGTCCGCAGGAACAATGTCGTCCCCAGTTCCGCCTCCAGATCCTGGATCTGACGGCTTAAGGGCGGCTGCGCGATCGCCAGCTGCTCCGCTGCTTTCGTGAAGCTTTTTTCCTCAGCCACTGCCTTGAAATACCGGATATGCCGCAATTCCATCTTCCCAGTATCCTCCTTCCATGCTTTTTCCAAAAAACAGCTTAATCTTTCTATTTGCGCAACATGTTATATTTTCTTTTATTATACCTTTTAGGTATTATTATAATTCTATTATATGTATTTCACATTATAAGCGCAATATGGTAAATTATAATCATCAAAAGGAAGTCAGGCCTGACCCCTTAAACGTAACAACAAAGTCAACAGTTCATTTGTCTTGGAAAGGTTAAGGGTGAATATTATGAAGAAGATTATGGAAAAGGTTAACGCGTTTTTTGACGAGTATTACAAGAGCTTCGCTGAGAAGTTCTAAGTAACGAAGTATCCTTTATTTTATGATAGAAGTGTGTTTTTCACGCTCATATACACAGAGAAAAACAGCAGATTTGGCGGAATCTGCTGTTTTTTGTTCAGAATTCTCCACAATGTGGACAAAATACATCAATAAACGGATTGTTCATTTTTCTTATCTCCTTATCAGCACTTTATCCGCATCCAGCCCATAGGCTTCGATGCACTTTCTCAAATACGCCGGATTCGCCTGTTCGATCTTATACCTCTCGTAATACTCTCGCTCGAATTTCTCAGGAGGTGTTCCATAGCATTTATTATATTCTGTATACTTTGCTATGGTATCTGACGGGTCCAGGATCTCCAGTTTCCTGTCATGTACATAGATCCCTACGGCAACCTCTTTGCAGAATTCCTCCTCCGATACCATTTCGTCATCCCAGGGTCCTTCGTTCCACCCCGTAACCGCAATGATCAGATCCAGATAAGGAAATGCATAGAGCAGTTTATACCATTCTTCGATAAATTCCCTGACCGTGGGATATTTTTCCGTAGTTGCATTCGCCCCAATCGTTCCATCCGCATGGATCCAGCCATATCCCGTGGGATAATGATCCTCCTGAATGAGACAGTTATCAAAATTCATACATCCGATATAATCTTTGTGGTTGCGAACAACACTCACGTAAAAATTAAAAAATCTGTCCGTCCTCCGGATAATATCAAATGCCTGCTCTGCCGTTACGGGTACTCCTCTCATCCGGTAATAAGGCCTGCGGACATTTCGAACGGGATTAACTGACTCATCCCCGGCAATAACGATCTCAATTTCCGAATGCTTTTCATAAACTTCTTCCGGTATCAGCCAGACAATATCATCGTCTGCTTTATTGCTAATTTCTATGGCTCCGGAAATAATTTTTTCATATTCCCTCTCCTTCGTCTCCATATAGGTATTCCCGTATTTATCCGTATATATCGCCACTTCACAATTCTTTTTCAGATAATCAAATATCGTCATTTTCTCTTTCCTCATCTGATGTAACCGTATGTGTTTTCTGCCTCCTTCCTTATGCTACAATCATAGCATAAGAAATCTTGTAGTCATTCACTATATCTAGGGCTGCGCTTTATGTCCGCAAAAAGCCCATCGATAATTGCTCATCGATGGGCTTTTCATACTCTTATTTTTTATCAGGATTCCTTAATGATCTCCTGCAGACTTCTCGGCTCATAGTCCATCCAAGGCTTCATACATCCCACGTTGTACGCCTGTATGACACTGTCACCAATGTGACGGCAGTCGTTGTCCTTGATTTCCGCTAGACACTTTTGAAAATAATCGTCCTCCGGGCTGTTATGGGTATGTCCGTAGTGCAGAATGGTGCCGCGGCTCATGTGCTTCCAGCTAAAGATCGGGTAATGGCATAATACCAACTCATAGCTTTTCCCGGCTATGGAGTCCCGAATCTCCTTATAATCACAGACCTCTGAAAAAAGCTGTCGGTATCTGAGGTCGGACACGTCATCGTGATTGCCACGGATCAGGACCTTTTTTCCTTTCAGGATTGCCACCAGAGCGATTAGATCCTCGTTCTTACCGCGCATGCTCACATCCCCCAGGATATACACGGTATCGCCGTTATTCACCTTTTCATTCCACCGTTTTACGATCTCGGTGTGCATTTCCTCCAGATCTTGGAACGGACGGTCATCGAATCGTATCGCCGCTTCATGAAACAAATGCAGATCACTGATATAATAATTCATACTGTTCCCTCCCGCTCCACATTTGCTATTTCCCTGTCTTGATATAATAGTATGAAATTGGCATAATCATCTCTAATATCAATTCCATTTATTGTCCAACCATCATCCGGCGTCCATGATGCAATATTATTAATTGGCCCTGTTTTACTTTTACAGCTTACTAAGCTCAAACATAAAATTGCAATAACGAGTATAAATTTTCGTTTATTTATATTCTTCATAACTTGGCAGTACAGCCTCCTTTTATTGGGGATATCTTTAATATTTCTTTTTCCGTTGCATGCTTTTCCCAGTCATTTTCCGTCAATATCTCTAGCGGTAATAATCTCTGTGGACCGTTTTCATCCTCTTCATATCCCCAGGAGTATCCGCCCAGGAATTTCAGTTTATTGCCATTCATGCGGGAAGGCAGATCTACTAGATAGGTATAAGCTGTCCATTTCAAGTGTCTACACCCAGCCAAATTACAACAGGGAGCATCAAATATTTCTGCCGGATAACCATACGCAAAATATGGATTCCCTATTTCCAGATTTTCATCACTGACATCTATGGAAAGCTCTCTGTTTTCCCCATAATTTTCAATTCTTTCCACGAATTGAATAAATCCACAGGATCTCCGATAACCGGTTGCATTCATATGTTCAAAGTAACCATGCATTACCGGATAACCTATGCAACATATTTTATCTATCGAAAATTCCTGAAGGGCATCATAGCCAATAGCCTTGGGATCTGTACCTTGCGTGTATTCTACGGTGAGATTTTCTTCTATTCCATGAAGTGTAAAAGGAATTGTTACTCTGCTCTTCAGCGCGTGAAACACTTCTTCATGTGTCATTCTTTCGTTACTATTTTCTGCCAGCAAATCTGCCTCGTCTAATGCTTGTTCTACATCATAAGTATCTTTTGAGTTTTCCATGTTTTCTCCTGAATATCAATATCGCTCTCATCGGTATTCTCATTTCTGGAAACGGATCCATACAATATAATTTTAATAATATTGTATCTCTGCCTTTTATTATTCACAATAAAAAAAGAGAAACACTGCATTTCTACCGTGTTCCTCTCACTAATTAAGTATGCTGGTGGCCGGACTTGAACCGGCACGGAGTTGCCCCCGAGGGATTTTAAGTCCCTTGCGTCTGCCTATTCCGCCACACCAGCGGACGCATTGCGTTATACTTGACTGCATGGACTTACGCGCTAAGCACTGTTCCATTGAGCTCATCAACGCAACTGGATGGAGGTGGATTCGAACCACCGAAGCAATTTGCAGCAGATTTACAGTCTGTCCCCTTTGGCCACTCGGGAATCCATCCATGTCAGGCAAAGTGCCCTAACAATGTGAAATTGTAGCATATGTTCACACAAATTGCAAGATATTTTTTATTATTTTAGTGTAAAAGTTCAGCCATAGGATGACAGAAGCGACGCTTGGGTGCTCGCACTCAAAGCGTACTAACGCGACTTTGCGAATGGTGCAGGCTGAACTGCTTCAATATAGTATAGATAAAAAGGATACTGTGACAGCTGCATCTGCCCGTAATCGGTCACTTGATATCCATCCTGCTGTAATCCGGCAACAGCCTCATCACTCATGGCATCCGGTGTAAAGTACCAGAATCTGTCGGATTCTGCCTGGTCGTAATCACCGTTTACGATCTCATTATTGGGATAATAATAATACAGTACCGTCCATCCCAGGTGTTTCACGCCATTGGTGACCATCTGCGTATCCGGATCGGGCGTACCGATGAGATCCAGGGTCTTATCGGTCTCTACCTTCTGCTGTTCATAACTGTCGTAGCATTCCCGGTAATTCTGCATTCCCATGCCGAACATCACCAAAAGTAACAACACAAGCAGCACTCTGACCGAGAGTTCCAGCCCCTTCCAGGACCGATTCTCCAGTTCCTTCACCTGCTCCAGCAGACGGCTGCTGCCGATGACCAGCATTAGAATCGCCACCGCACTCAGCGGATACAGATATCTCTGCGCCAGCATCGGTGCCATTACGACGCTCAGCAGATAAGCAAACGCCAGCGTTCCCAGGATCGTGCACGTGCCAACAACCATCGCATACGTCTTGTCAGACCATCTCTTCACCGACGGTTTCTGCAGGCGGACACCCTCTTCTCCCATGGAAAACAGGGAAGAATCCGCCGCTAGCGTCACTATCAGCAGTACTAACAGCAGCGGAAATACGATCACATTCATTCTTCTGCCACCCATGACGATCTCCAGGCTCTTATCCAGCCCCAGGATCTCCGTCATCCACCAGCTTCCGCTGACGGTCCGAAGCCCCGCATAGAGGAAATACAGCCAGGGCGCATAGCCGACGAAAAAGGCGACGATCGCCAGCACACCCTTTTTCCAAGTCTTGCCGCGATATTTGATCCATACTGCCACGCCGGTGAAAAACATCATGATGCCAACCGCTACCAATGCGTAATAATGGGAATATGCCGCAGCCAGTGCCCACAGCACCATTCCGACCCAGGTCTTCCTGCTGCCGTTGGCAATAACCCGGTAAGAGCAGTAAAAACAGCCCATGACGCACAAAAATGCGAGCGCATACATACGCACTTCCAGGTTATATTCCAGGCACGCCTGTCCCAGACCGGAAATCATCACGAAAAACGCAACAGGCAACATGCCGAAATGCTTCCGCACCACGGTCAGCGCCAGCACCAGTCCAATGACAAAAGGTACCAGGGATGCCAGATGGAATACCGGCACACTGAATCCGAACAGCGTTCCAAACAATTTCAGCCAGTAATAATACAGCGGCGGATGATTATCCCAGTAATACATTACCTGGAGGATACCACCGACGCTCTTCTGTGCTGTATTGGCGGAAAATGCCTCATCACCCCACAGCACGCGGTCGGACATCATACTGAAATTCAGGTACACCATAAAAGCTGTGGCTGCCAGCATCACTGCCGGTGCTATGTATCTGCAGATATGCTTCCAGGCTTTGCTGTCCGCGATTTTCCCGAATACCTTCCGGATCTTCTCATGTTTGCCGGCTTTCGCCTCCTCCACGAACAGTTCGCAGATGGTATACGCCAGCATAATGCAGATCTCCAGGATTAGCACTTTCACCGCATATTCCCTGGATTCTATGAGTTTCCTCCAAATCGTATTGTCGTCACTACCGGTCAGGGAAAGCAGCACCCAGGGTACAAAAAACATGATCATCAGGCAGGATGCGTAACGAAGAACATATTCTCCCTTACTGCCGGTCACTGTCTTCCCGGCATTTCCGTTATTTTTTAAAACATATTGCCGCCAGATCCCTAAGGATACCAGCGGCAACAGCAAGGTTATGATGATGGTAAACATCTAAAATCCTCTCTGTCTTTCGTAAGCTATTACTTATTTTATACATTATTCCTGCACGAATTTCAGGATCGTTGCGGAAGTCTGGGGCATCTCAATCAGGATCTTGCCTGCCTTGATCTCATACTCCGCGCCTTCCATGCAATATCCGTCATCTCTGGACTGCAGGATCACTTTCATCTTCCCCGTCTTAGGGGTTCCGATTTCCCATACGTGGATCTCCTTGGTAATCGGATGATAATTATTGTTGATCAGGATCGCACACTGTCCCTTGCGGTTAAAACGACCATAAGAGATGAAATTGTAATCGTTCTCCAGCATTTTCAGGGAACCGGTACGCAGTTCCTCGTTCTCACGGCGCAGGCGGATAATATCTTTATGGAATGCCAGCAGCACCTGATCCTCATGTCCCCAGGGATAGGTTCTTCTGTTGTCTGGATCCGTGAATCCGCAGACGCCCGCCTCATCACCGTAGTAAATCGTCGGTGCGCCCGTCCAGGTCATCTGGATCACAACGCCCTCCCTGAACACTGCCTTATTAATGCCCTGCTCCGCAGCCTGGGGTCCCAAAGTATTGGTACGTCCCACCTTATGGTTCGTTCTCGTCAGGAACCGGGAATGGTCATGGTTGGACAGTTCATTCATAGCTACCTGCCAGCTGGGCATGGAGAAGCTGGAAGTATGATGCCGCATGGCTCCCCAGAAGCTCTCCGCGTTGCCGAGCAGGTCCTCTCTGTAGTCATCGCTGTGCTTCTCCATACCTGTGAGGAACCAGGTCACGGGCTCCATGAACGCATCGTAGTTCATAACGGTATCCCATTCGTTGCCCTGCAGCCAGTCTCTGGTATTGCCGTAATGCTCTGCCAGAATAATGGCTTCCGGATTGGCTTCCTTCACCGCTTTCCGGAATTCCTGCCAGAAATGATGGTTGAACTCCTGGCTGTGACCCAGATCCGCAGCCACATCCAGTCTCCATCCATCCGCGTTATAAGGCGGAGATACCCATTTTTTTGCTACATGAAGGACATAGTCCATCAGTTCCTGAGAACCTTCGTAATTCAGCTTCGGCAGGGTATCATGTCCCCACCAGCCATCATAGGAATTGTTATAGGGCCATGCCGCCTGATTATGGAAATCAAAATAATTCCGGTAAGGGCTGTCTGCGCTGACATAAGCACCCTTATCATAGCCTTCCGCATTTTCATAAATGCGTTCTCTGTCCATCCATTTATTGAAAGATCCGCAGTGATTAAACACGCCGTCCAGTATAACTCTCATGCCTCTGCGGTGCGCCTCTGCCACTACCTGGGCAAACATCTCGTTGCTGGCCTCTAAGTTCGCCTTGTTGGTCACACGGTCAATATAACGGGAAGCGAAACGGTTCTCCCTCTGTCCGTCCGGAAGCAGATCGCCCTCGTCGCTGACGATCTTACCCAAATGGGGATCAATATAATCATAATCCTGAATGTCATATTTGTGATTGGACGGGGATACGAACAAAGGGTTAAAATAGATTGCCTCAACGCCCAGATCCTGCAGGTAGTCCATCTTGTCCAACACGCCCTGCAGATCTCCACCGTAGAACTCACGGACATCCATCTGTGCAGGGTACCGTCCCCAGTCCTCTACGCGGTATACCGGCTCCCCGATATAGCAATACTCATTGGTCAATACATCGTTGGAAGGATCTCCATTACAGAAGCGATCCGTATAGATCTGGTACATCACCGCGCCTTTTGCCCAGTCGGGGGTATGGAAGCCGGGAATGATGATGAAGTCATAATACTCGTTGACCTCCTGCATCAGTCCTCTCATATCGAAGATACCCGTGATCCTGCCGGTCTGTACCTCAAAATAGTAAGATACCTTCTGGTCATCCAGACGCATTACATAAGCATAATAATCAAAATCATTATCGCTCTCCACGCGTACCATAAGATGCTTCTGTCCACCGCTTACCAAAAATACTCTGTCCACGTTGTTCCTGGCGGTACGGAAACGGATCGTCACCTCGGAAAAGGGTTCCGGCTCTTCCGGAATCACATACTCCGCACTTGTATCCGTAAAAAGCGCTCTCCTGTTAAATACGGGTCTCATGGCAGCAATATACTGCTGATTATATTCTGTTCGACGTAATAGCTCCAGATCCATAGTATCTACCCTTTCTGAGACTAATGTCTTACTATCTATATTATGCTCCTGCTATTCTTACCTGTGCAGGAGGCACATATGTAATTATACCCTTTTTCTATGCTTATGACAACAGTACACCTTATTTCTTAACAGTAAAAAGGACAGTCTTGGGAGGACTGTCCTTTTTAGAGAAGGTATTTCTTTCTTATGGGGTATAGCAAAAAACTATATAATGTATTGGGGGGTTACGAGTATTATAATAGCATGCACTACTATTTTTGACTATTCTCAAAATTCACAAATATTACAAAAGTGTATACTCATTTTTGTTTATTTTTCACAAAATCGGTTTGTGCAATACTACCAAATACACGAAGCACCCGCGAGAACCTTTTCCGATAGGAATTTATGAGAATCCTATACGAAAAGTGCCTCGAACTCTTCTCTGTTGATCTTTTCCTTTTCTAACAGAAGCTGTGCACAGCTGTGAAGTACATTCTCATGCTGCATAATAATGTCTTTTGCCTTGGTATAGCAGTCATCAATGATCCTCTTGACTTCCTTGTCGATCTCGCCGGAGATCTCCTCGCTGTGAGCCTTGGCATGTGCCAGATCCTTACCGATGAATACTTCATCATCGTCATCATCATAACAGATGACACCAATATTGTCAGACATTCCGTAACGGGTCACCATACGGCGGGCTGTCTTGGTCGCTTTCTTGATATCACTGGAAGCACCTGTGGTGATGTCACCGAAGATGATCTCCTCTGCGATACGTCCACCCAGGGATACCATAATATCCTGGAGCATACGGCTCTTGGTGGCGAACATCTCATCCTTTTCCGGCAGTGGCATGGTATAACCGGCTGCTCCTACACCGGTGGGGATAATGGATACTGTATAGACAGGTCCCACATCCGGCAGCACATGGAACAGGATTGCATGACCCGCTTCGTGATATGCCGTGATCTTCTTCTCCTTGTCTGAGATAATGCGGCTCTTCTTCTCCGCGCCGATTCCCACTTTGATAAACGCTCTCTTAATATCCTTATTCGCAATAAAGGAACGGTTCTCTTTCGCCGCGATGATGGCTGCTTCGTTCAACAGGTTCTCCAGATCCGCTCCGGTGAATCCTGCAGTAGTCTGTGCGATCTGTTGCAGATTCACATCGTCGCCCAGGGGCTTGTTCTTCGCATGTACCTTCAGAATCTCTTCTCTGCCACCAACATCCGGGGTTCCCACCGCTACCTTACGGTCGAATCGACCGGGACGTAAGATCGCAGGATCGAGAATATCCACACGGTTCGTAGCTGCCATGACGATAATGCCTTCATTGACACCGAAACCGTCCATCTCTACCAATAACTGGTTCAGGGTCTGCTCTCTCTCATCGTGTCCACCGCCCATACCGGTACCACGGCGTCTTGCCACGGCATCGATCTCATCGATGAATACAATACAGGGTGCATTGTGCTTCGCCTCTTCAAATAAGTCACGCACACGGGATGCGCCGACACCGACGAACATTTCCACGAAATCAGAACCTGAGATACTAAAGAAAGGTACACCGGCTTCGCCTGCCACGGCTTTCGCCAGCAGTGTCTTACCGGTTCCGGGAGGACCCTCTAACAGAACACCCTTGGGAATTCTCGCACCGACACCGGTGTATTTCCCGGGCTCCTTCAGGAAATCGACGATTTCCGCCAGTTCCTCTTTTTCTTCCTTCAGACCGGCCACCTGTGCAAATGTGACACTTTTGTCACCCAGGGTCATCTTGGCACGGCTCTTGCCGAAGTTCATCATTTTGCCATTGCCGCCTGCCTGCTGGGCATTCATCATCATGAACAGGAAAATTCCGGCTCCCAGCACAATAAGCAGTGGCAGCATATAGGTCAAAAACCAGCTCTCTCTCTTAATGTCATTGACCACAGGGTCAAATCCGTACTCCCGCACCAGGGTCTCCAGTTCGCTGATGTCGGTAGCATACAGTTTATGGTTCGCGCCGTTTTTCATCTGGATCTCCAGGTAACCGGTAGGCGCTTCCCCGTTGGGCTGCACCACGACCTCTGCCACATTGCCGGCGTCTAGATCCGCGATGAATTCCGCTCTGGTGTATTCTTCTTCCCGGTTGCTCAGCAGATTGAGTCCGATGATCACCAGAATCAGAAGAATGATAAACATAAAATATGAATTAATTGACTTGCCGTTTTGTTTCAACTTCACGGGCCTCCTGCATTTTTATATCGCTTAATCAAATTCTACCACACCGATGTAAGGCAGATTACGATATCTCTGGTCATAATCCAGACCATAGCCCACTACAAATTCATCGGGAATATTGAATCCGGTATAATCTACATGTACATCGATTACTCTTCTCTCGGGCTTGTCTAACAGGGTGCACAGGCGTAAGGATGCGGGGCCTCTGTCCTTCAGCATCTCTAACAGATAGCTTAAGGTTCTGCCGCTGTCCACGATATCCTCTACTACGATTACTTCCTTATCCTTCAGGGACTCATCCAGATCCTTCACAATCTTGACTACACCGCTGGACTTGGTATCGCTGCCGTAGCTGGATACGGACATGAAATCCAGAGATACGGGAACGGTGATACGTTTTGCCAGCTCACACATGAAAAAGCTGCCGCCCTTCAGTACACATACAAGGTGTACCTGCTTGCCTGCATAATCCCTGCTGATCTGCTCGCCAATCTCCTGAATTCTCTTATCGACTTCCTCTTCTGTTAACAGTACTCTGATATGTTCTGCCATTTTCTTTTGTCTCTTCGCTCTTAAGCGAACTCCTTTCTTATTAATTGTACCTTTAAAATACGTTTTGTATTCTCCGTTACTTTATAATATTCGCTGATACGGTATCCCACGACCCACAGCACGTGGTCATCTTCTGCCAGAATCGGCAGTCTGTCACGCTCCTTGCGGGGGATTTTCTGATCGACAAAATAGTTCTTCAGGGACTTACGGATCATTCCGCCTCTGCCGTCTGCAATGGTCAGATAGTCGCCCGTCTGCCGTGTTCGTATCATCGGACATTTTTTTATTTTATCATAATCAAACCATTTCGTATACTGATTTGTGGGAACTTCTTGGTTTTTTTCATGTCCTCCGGGCGCTTCCCATACAGAATATTCCAGGGTTCCCAGGGCACATTCCGCCGTCTTCGTCTGTCCCGGGACCATTTCCGGATCCTGCTGCCAGAGTGGCGTCACAGCAGTCTGCATGCCGCTGTCCGCAGCATTCGTTGTCTGCGTCGCCGGTATCGTCAAGAGGATCTGTTCATATTGCCGCCTGCCGCGGATTCCGAAGGGAAGACAGATCGTCCGGTTCCCTTCCTGGGTAAACAATGTCAGAAGTTCCGCAATATGCTGATAGGTGATGTCTTTCTGCCCGGGAGAGAGCTTTTTTACCTCTTCATATAAAAGTCTCTTACGGATCACAGGATGCAGCGCCAGAAAAGGTTCCACTCCGATATGCACCGTGGATGCCTCATCTCCCTCTCTCCGGATACATTGCCCTGCTGCCGCATTCGTCTGCAGCTCCAGATACTCTTCCGTCTCCGCCAGCAGCTCCGCCGTCCGGTTCATATGCGCCACACAGCCCCACGCAATATTTTGCTCCGCATAAGGTAAAATATGATGCCTTATCCTGTTCCGGGTGTAATCGTCCTCATCGTTGGTGACATCCTTACAGTAGGCAATTCCCTGTTGTGTTAAAAAGTCCTCAATCTCCCATCTCTCCAGGCACAGAATCGGTCGGATGATGTTATCCCGCACCGGCAGTATGCTCGCCAGTCCCCGGATCCCGCTGCCCCGGAACAGGTGAAACAGCTGCGTCTCGCTGCGGTCGTTGCTGTTATGTGCCACGGCGATTTTCGTGGCTCCCCAGTCCTCCGCCGCCTGTTCGAAGGTCTCATACCTCGTTCTGCGTCCGGCTTCCTCCTCGGAGATTTTCTCCAGACGCGCTCTGTCCCGCACATCCGCCCGGGTCAGGAAAAAGGGAATTCCCCTGGCTTTGCAGAGCTGTTCCACATACCGGGCATCCTCTCCCGCTTCGGCACGGATCCCATGATTCACATGCACCACGGCGATGTCGATAGGGCATATCTTCTGCCATTCCAACAACAAAAATAAGAGGCAAACCGAGTCTGCCCCTCCGGAGACACCTGCCACCACGCGGTCATGCGCCTGCAGCATACGGTGTTCTCTGATATATGCAAATACTTTTTCTCGCGTATCCATCCATGTATTCATGTTTTTACTCTATCCTAATTATCCGGAAAAATCAAGGCGGCAATCACGCATTCTCCCACAGACACAGCACAAACACCGTCATATCGTCCCGGATTCTGCCTCCGCAGCTTCGAATGGCATAGGACAGTATCTTCTCGGCGATCTCCTGGGGATTCTGTTCTTCCAGCATATCGATCCTATCCCGCATACGCTCTTCACAGTCATCTTCCAGTGCATCCAGCACACCGTCCGTCATCATGACTAACAGATCTCCCGGTTTCAGTGTCCGCAGGCTCCGCTCGGTCTGCGCCTTCTGGAAAATACCGAGAGGCAGACTTTCCCCGCCGATGTATTCGGTGCCGTCTCTTCCCCTGATAAAAGTAGCCACTCCGCCCACTTTACAGATCTCACATTCTCCGGTATACAGATCCAGGCTGCAGATGTCTACGGTTGGATGATCTCCTTCTTCATTTTGGGCATACAATGCGGAATTCAGCATATTTACAGAAGCTTCCGTATCGAATCCGGCTTCCAACATTTTTTCCATAAGGTCTAACACCCTGCCGCTTCCCCGGCTGGCATCCTCCCCGGCGCCGGTGCCGTCCGACAGTAACAGAATCAGCCTGCCCTTTTCCGACTCCAACATCGTATACTGGTCCCCGGAGATCTTCTCTCCCTCTTTCAGTGCCCGGCTCACTCCGGTGAGGGCTACATATCCCGGTTCCTCCGTGAACAGAAAGCAATGGGGCTCCTTTTCGATCAGATAGGGGCTCCCCGGCGATGGCTGCAGCCGCTTCCCCAACAGTACCGTCAGCATATCCGCCGCCTGCGAAGCTTTGCATCCGGACCGCTCCGTGGAAAGCGTCATACTGATGCCTCCCGGTATGCTCTTTTTCCGGACATAGCACAGTTCCCTCGCCTGGATTCCCTCGCTGCCAAACGCCTGGGTCAGGCTTTTTCTTTTCTTCTCTTCCAACGGAAGGTAGACCAGTTCCTCTCCGGCGACCCGTTCCATGATCCGCGCCACAGTCTGTAAATGGTCTCCCATGATCTGCCGGCTCTGTTGAAGCATGTATTTTTCCAGGACTCTCTGCCTGTCATCCCCACCGATCCTTGCTTCCTCGCAGAAGCTTTTTCCCAGTTCTTCAAAACTTTCCGCATACCCCAATAATCTCTGCCTGCAGAGCATTGACACCTGCGCACACTGTTCCTGCCCCGGATTTCTCTGTTCCTTTTTCCCTATAACCATGATCCTTCCCCTTTCTGTCTTCACGATTATAGGACGGTGGCTTTTTTCTTTTTGTCAAATTTAAGGATCCCGGGACTTCATTTTTTGCGACAAAAAAAGCAGGTCAACTTAAGAAAAAGTCTTCCTGCTTATTTATCCTCCTGAAAAAGGATCTCACCTTCATACACCAGCCCCAGCTTATCCTTGGCTACTTCCTCCACATAAGCCTTGGTCTGGGTGTACTTGCGATACTCCTCGATCTGTTCCGTCCGGGTATTCTCCGCTTCGATCTGCGCGTTCAGGCTTGCGATCTGCAAGTCGTATCCGTCAATCTTCTGTTGTAATTCCACACTCCGCACCGCAACGACGACCATGATCATCAACACGACCAGGCTCACTAAGAACATGCTGAACCGGTTCTGGTGTCTCTTGCGGTAGGCTACTCTTCTTTTTGCCATACGCGCATCTCCTTTTATAGAATATTTTAAGCATTTTCCACAGGCTCGTCAACTGCTTTTTTAGCCAGCTCTTCACTACCCGCAATGCCTTACGGATGGGGTTTAAAATGCTGTTGAGCAATCCGGAGACATATTTTACCAGCAGCGGGCTTAAACTCCTGTGATACAGGTACATTCCCGTCAGTGCACCCAGTACGGCGAACCACCGCAAATTCCCGTTACTCTCCCGGAACATTAACAGGAACACTTTCCCCGCGCAATAGATCCAGAACGCGATATCCTCCAGTGCTACCAGGCCGCTACTGTGGACAAATACTCTACGCAGGATCCGCAGTATATCATACAGAAAAGTGATCTCCGCACCCAGGAGAAATGCATGCAGCAGAAAAATATTCTCACTCATCAGCGGAACAGCCTGGTGAGAAGAGATTCCTGTTTTTCCCCGGATGCTGCGGTATCCGAATATACAAAGCTGTCGATCCTGCCGTCGATATCCACTTCCCCTTTGTCCAGGGTCAGGCGGTTCACATGGAGCTCATTCCCACGGATTAAGAGCATCCCCTGCTCCGTCTCCAGCACAATCTCCCGCAGATCAAAGGAAAGCACATCGTTTACCCCGTTCACCGTACAGGTCCGACGGTTCGTTATCGATATTTTATGCATTCGTCCTGCTGTATTTAAGTCTTCCATATGTCCTCCCATCCATGCCACGCCTGTTCCACAGTACGGACTTATATTTCATCTTATGGGAATAACTGGAAATTTATACGTAATTTAAATATAGCGGAAGAGTTCTTTTGCTTCTTCTTTCTTCACAGTCTCCTGCACATCCAGAATTTCCACCTTCACCTCTTTGTTACCGAAAGAGATGGTAATGATATCGCCCTCTTTTACGTTGGCGGATGCCTTCGCGGGCTTGTCATTGATCAGCACTCTGCCGCTGTCGCAGGCTTCATTCGCCACAGTGCGGCGCTTGATCAGACGGGATACCTTTAAATATTTATCTAATCTCATGCTTCTATCCTCTTAATTCATTCACAGATACAAAAGAGACCCGAAAGATTGTCCTCTCGAGTCTCTGAAAATTCAGCTTCTATTAAGCGTTCAGCATATCCTTTAATGCCTTACCAGCCTTGAACTTAGGAGCCTTGGAAGCAGCGATCTTCATAGGCTTGCCGCTCTGAGGATTTCTACCCTCTCTGGCTGCTCTGCTGGATACTTCGAAAGTACCGAAGCCAACTAACTGAACCTTACCATCCTTCTTTAACTCTTCAGCAACAACATCGGTGAAAGCCTTTAATGCCTTCTCTGCGTCCTTCTTGGAAAGACCAGCCTGATCAGCCATAGCTGCAACTAATTCTGTTTTGTTCATATTGAACTCCTCCTGTAATGAGTTTTCGTGATTAAATTTACGCTCGAAAATAGTTCTTTTGAAACGTCTATACATATATATATATCTGTTTTTATCCCTTTTGTCAAGGCATTTCCGCATATTTACGGCATTTCTCACGCCTTTGTAGCAATTACTCCGATGCCGATGTACTCGTCACCAGATCTACGAAGGAATAGGATACATCCTTCTCCTCCTCGTCCACCTGTACAGTATAACTTCTGGTCTCATATCCGGTCTTGCGCAGGGTGATCACATGGCTTCCCGAAGTCTTTTTAAAGCTGCAGGGAGAGATTCCCACGTAGTTGCCGTCGAGATATACTTCCACGTTCTCCGGTGCATCAATATGTACCCGGTAATAGGTCGTCGTGGTATCCGATGTAGAGGAAGTCACAGTGGACGATGCCGAAGATGAACTACTCGTGCTCTCATCGCTGTCCGAATCCACCTTGTCCAGTTCCACATCCACGCCGGCTGACTCCTGGGCTACCCGCAGGTACTGGGTCAGGGACTTATAGCCGTCCGCCTTCGCTATGATCTGATGGATGCCGTATTCCAGTGTAATCGGCTGGGAAGGATCCACCTGACTGCCGTCGATATACAGTTCCGCGCCGGAAGGATTCATGGAGAACAGCACCATACCGTACTGTGCCTCGGCAACCTCGAGATCCCCGATGTCCAGCGTGGTCTCCTCGTTACGGTTAATTACCACATTCTTCGTACCGCCTCCGCCGTTATAGCTGATGTCCACCTGATAACTGCCCTCGGGCACCGTCACCAGCATGTCCTCCGTGATCCGGACGATCTGTGTCTGTCCGATCTCCAGCCATCCGCCGATAAAATTCTCGTCATTCACCAGTCTGAGGTACCCGTGCCCCTTCTCCACCGTTACACTGAGTACCGTGGTGTCTATCCCGTGAAAAGTCAGAATATCGGAAGGGTTGAGATCCATTTCCTCAATGCTGTGTCCCTGGGAAAAATACCGGGTATCCCGGGACAGCTTGAATACCTCTCCGCCAATGGTCACTTCGCGGCGTACGGTATTCAATTCATAGCGCTCCACGTCATCATACTGCCATGCCGACTGGGACAGCTGCATGGTCGTCAGATGCTTCTTCGTCTTCAGAAAAGTTACATCTACGATATCGCCCTCTCCCAGCTGCTCCAGAGAGATCGCCTTGCCGTATTTGTCCGCATAGCGCGTAGTTCCGTCTACAGACAGGGTGTATTGCTTCTCCAGATCCAGATTCAATAATGTGACGGTATTGTCAACACTGTTGATATCTACCAGTACCGCCGTGTCCGCCGAATCATAGCTGTCCGGATTTGTCACTACGAAACCGGTATCGACTCTGCCGGATTCCGCCGCCTGCGTCGGAGTTGCTGTGTTCTGCGCCGTCCCGGCAGTCGTGTTCTGCCCGCAGCCAGTTACCGACAATACTGTCATAAGCAAAATACATGCTATTTTCTTCCCGTATCTTACGTTCATGCTTTTGTTCCTTCCCGGCGCCTTACGGCTCCATGATTCGCAGGAATCTTTTTCTGGCAGCCTCCTGCTCTAACAGGTGCTCCAGCTTCTCCTGATTTTTCTCCGGTATCCATGCCTTTCCCGAATTATAATAAAAGTTAACGATCTTCCAGAGTTTCTCCGGATAAGACAGTCGGTAATACAGATCCCACTTCTCCGCTTTGGAGAGCGGTCTGACTTTCTCGTAAGCTTCCAACAGTCCGATTCCCAGACTTCTGTCCCATTCGCTTTTTTCCAATAATTTCCGCAGGATATGATACAGATCCCGCACCGGACCGTCCGCCTGGCATTTTTCGAAATTCACCAGGAAAAACCCCCTATCCTGCCGCAATATATTATGATACTGATAATCGCCGTGGCAAAAGCACAACTTCTCCTCCGCATTCTGCGCTGCCACACTCTCCTCTTCCAGCGTTTTCCACTCGCTGCTGACCCTTACCGCTTCCTCTAAAAAGGGATCCAGTACGGCTGCGAGACGGATCTCGAACCAGGTCTTCTGGCTCCGCTGTTTTAAGAATTTCCGGGCGCGTTTCAGTTCTCTGTTATGCTTCTCGTAATCTCTGCCGGGAAGATATCTCTCGATCTTCGGTATAGGCTGATCCCCGGATTCCGGGAATACCGACCGGAATTCCAGATCTCTGTGAAGCTTTGCCAGCAGCCCCATGGCTTCCATGCATTCTTCTCTGTCGCGGATGTTACATTCTCTGCCTTCCCACCAGGTCTTCAGAATATATCTGACACCGTCTCTGTCTGTGACCGACAGCGCACCCTCTCTGGTGGCAAGCAGTCTTTCCGCAGAGATATTCCCACAGGCTTCCAGCCGTTTTAACACCTGTTCCTGCAGACGCAGCTGTTCCTCGCGTCCTGTATATTCCTTGAAGATGAGGCAGCCCTGTTGTGTATCGCACAAAATCGCTCCCCGTCCTTTTCGGGTACGCAATACCTCTATCTCATACTGCTCCAGCAGTGCCACCGCTCTGTCATTCACTTACAACCCCTCCTAAGATACGTACTTAACCATTTCCCGGTTCCTACGCTATCTTATGAGAGATCTTATAAAAGTATGCTCACTCTTTGCCTGATGCCAGTTCGCCTACCTTTGCAAGCAGCTGTTCTCTGGTATTCTGTTCGGGATGCTCTAATACCAGCTCCAGCAGCTTCTGCAGCATATCGCCCAGTTCTCTGCCGGGCTTCATTCCCATAGCAATGAGATCTCTGCCGGTGACTGCCAGTGTTTTTAAGGATACACACTGCTTTTTCTCCAGCATTTCCTCATATAACTGCTTCCAGAGCTCCAGATTTTCCAGCTTCTCTGCCCGCAGATAATCGCTCTGCGCGAGAATGTCCGCCCGTTTCACCGGGAACAGCAACGGGAAGATATCTTCGCCGATCTTGTTCACCGCACGACGCACGATCCGCAGATCCGGCGTCACATCATTGCCGTAATCATGATATCTCACCAGTCGGGTGACTACGGCGACGGTGTCATTGTCAAACCGAAGTCTGCGCAGGATCTTCCGCGCCATCTCTTCGCCCACTGCCGGATGTCCGTAGAAATGTGTGGTACCGTCCTCATCCACGGCGAGGGTCTGCGGCTTACCGATATCATGGAGCAGCATGGTATAGCGCAGGTTCTTCTCCGGGGCAATCTCCAGGAGGGCATGTAAAGTATGCTCTCCCACGTTATATTTATGGTGCTTATGCTTCTGAGGCGTCTCCATCATGGCATCGAATTCCGGCAGGATCACCTTCGTGACACCCATGTCATAGGCATCTCTGAGGGTGTCAGGATGCGGGGAAATCAGCAGTTTCGTCAGTTCCACCTGGATCCGCTCTGCGCTGATCTTCTGCAGAGAGGGTGCCAGCTTCCGGATCGCCGCCTCGGTATCTCCATGGATCTCATAGCCTAACTGCGCCGAGAAACGGATGGCACGCATGATGCGCAGGGCATCCTCACCGAATCGCTCCTCCGGGTTGCCCACGCAGCGGATCATCTTCGCCTCGATGTCTTTTAATCCGCCGAAGATATCAATCAGACCTTCTGTTTCATTATATGCCATGGCATTAATGGTGAAATCCCGGCGCTTTAAATCTTCCTCCAGGTTCGGGGTAAAGATAACCTCCTTGGGATGCCTGCTGTCTTCGTATTTTCCGTCCACACGGTAAGTGGTGACCTCGAAGCCCTCCTTATCCAGCATGACGGTTACGGTGCCGTGCTGGATGCCTGTATCGATGGTACGGCGGAACAGGGCTTTCACCTGCTCAGGTCTGGCAGAAGTAGTGATATCCCAGTCCTCCGGGTTTCTGCCCAGGATGGAATCCCGCACGCAGCCGCCTACCACGTAAGCTTCAAATCCGGCATTCTGTATGGTCTCTATGATGTATTTTGCTTTATCGGGTATCTGTATCTGAATCATACTTCCCTTTCACTCTTATTTCAGTCTTATTCCATTCTCGTTCTGCGCTTTAGTCCTCAGGATTCATAATGAATTTATCGATGACTTCCACCAGTCCGTCTTCGTCGTTGGTACCGGTAATGTAATCTGCCGCTTCCTTCACTGCGGGCTGGGCATTGCCCATTGCCACGCCGGTTCCCGCATATTCGATCATGGAGATATCGTTGTAGCCGTCACCACAGCAGATGGCATCTTCTCTGGTCAGTCCCATGCCCTCCAGCATGTGATCCAGGGAAGTCGCCTTGTTCACATCCTTTGGCATGATCTCGATGAAATAGGGCTCGGAACGGTAGATGCTTGCCTCATCGCTGTATTTTTCCTGCAGCTGTTTTTCCAGTGCGGGGGCGATCTCTTCCGGTGCCGTCATCAGACACTTGTTAATGTCAAAATTCACATAATTCACGAAATCCGGCACGACCTTAATGGGGATCTTATTGATCCTTGCTTCCAGTTCCACGTATTTGTCCGGTTCAAAAGCGGAAATCACACCCTCTCCCTGATAGGTGATGAGACCGCAGCCGTTTGCTTTCGCGAATTCATACAATCCGGGCACGATGGACAACGGAAGTGTCCTCTGGTACACCACTTCTCCGGTCTTGCATTCCACAATACGCGCGCCGTTGAAGGACAGCAGGTATCCGCCGTACTTTTTCAGCTCCAGCTCTTCCTCACAGCCCCGCATACCGGGCGTGGGGCGTCCGGAAGCCAGGATCACCTTGTGTCCGTGCTGTAAAATGTTCCGGATTCCCTTTTTGGTGGCTTCGGTAATCTCTTTTTTTGAGTTGGTCAGTGTTCCGTCAATGTCTAATACCAGAACCTTTTCCTGCATTTCTTTTCTCCTATAATCTAACAGTACCTGTCTCTTCTGCTTGCGCAGTGAAACAGGTACTTGTCTGTTGTCTATGTTCTGTTCCTGAGCAAGCCTTACTGTGCCTGTGTTGCGGTCTCTTCGGTAGCAGCGGTCTGCTCCTCGGTGATCTCCTGAGTCTCTGCTGTTGCAGTCTCAGCAGCGGATTCCTCTGCCTGCACCTTCAGGTAATTCAGCTTACCCTTGGGATCCTCTACGGTTACATCTGCGGTAATATCCTGCATATACTGGCTCATGGTATCGGATACCAGTGTGTTCTTGATGTTGATCTTCCACTCAGGCTGATCCTGTCCGATGTAGTAAAGCACATAGGTGGTATCGTTCACTGTGATGGACACAGTGTCTCCTGCCTGACGGCTGCTGTCGAAGATCCAGCTGCTGATCTCCTCGGTCATACCGGTCTTGGTTACCTGCTCGAACAGTCCGCCATTCTCTACTGCGGAAGTATCCTGTGTATACTTCTTGCACAGTTCTGCGAAGCTGTCCTCGGTAGCTGCGCCGCTCTTCCACTCATCCAGGATCTCTTCACCGGACTTGTCCTCGGTGGGGATGATCACACGTACATCAGCGGAAGGGGTCTCATCCAGGTATCTCTTTTCGAAAGCTACCACATAGTAGCAGTGGCTGTTATCGTTGGTAATGACGGTGGTGTCTCCTGCCTTTCTGGCATCATCGAACAGCCAGTCGGAGATCAGGTAGTTCACGGAGGTCTTCTTCTCATTTTCATGTGCCTCGCCGTCTTTTGCTACGGTCTTCTCTGCCTCATCGGCCAGCACCTTGGCATCTTCCATTGCCTTGGCAATCTCAGCATCGGAAGGCTGGTAAGCGGTATCCTGTGTGCTGTCGGCAGCTGCGGTTCCATCGGTGGTACCTGTCGTATCGGTAGCAGCAGTCTCATCTACGGGATCTGCCAGTTCGGTAGGCTCCGTGGGCAGCTCCGCCTCGATTGTAGTCAGTCGGTAATCTACAGAGTCGTAGTTTGCCTTATTTTCATCATAATAATTCTGAATCTCATCATCGCTGGGAGCGTTGTCCTCCTGCAGCTTCTGGTAATATGCGTTCATGACCATATCGTTCTTAATATATTCTTCGATACGACCCATGGTTGCATAGCTTCCGTAGATGGAACGGATATATTCCTTCTCGGATACGCCTGCGGATGCAGCGGAGGTCTTAACGCTCTCCTTGAAAGTATTGTATTCCTCCGTAGTATCGTAGGTGAAGCCGGCTGCTTTGGCTTCTGCCATCAGCGCCTTATTCTGCTTCAGGCTCTCTACGGCATTCTGCTCAAAGTAATCCTGCCAGGTCAGCGTATCGGAATACATCTGGGTGGACAGGTCCTTGCTGGTATCCAGACCGAAATAGGTTAAATAACTTCCGTACTGGTTAATATAATTGTTCTTGGTGGTGTTGTAGACATAATCAAATTCTACCTTATTTACCTTCTCCCCATTGATTACGACATAAGTCTCATGGGTTGCCAGATAGGTACGGATCGGGAAAGATGCCACCAGGCATACCAGAGCCACGAGGAATACGATTCCGACTGCTGTGCTGATACGCTCTTCCTTTTTCTCCTTTTCCTTCTCCTCTTTACGCTTCTGTACCTTACGGTCATATTTGGTCATGACCTTCTGTTCAGTTTGTTCTTTTTGTTCCTTATTTTCTGTAACTTTTTCATTCTTAGACATCGCTTACATGTCTCCTTCCTAGCGTCTTAAGTCCAATGACTCCTTATTTTACCGTATTTTAGCGGAAAAAGAAAGCTATTTCACATATTTTTCAAGTTTTTCCACGATATTTTTCACGCATCCGGGTTCAAAAGGACTGTCCAGTCCGACTTCTTTGATCATATTTGTATAGAAATCGCTTGCGGACAATCTGCACAGCTTCAGATAGCTCTTCCACGCCGCTCCGAAGTCCGCGTCCATTTTCACCTTGTACTGCAATGCGCAGGTCTGTGCCAGGCAGTAGTCGATATAATACAGAGGGTAGTCATAAATGTGCAGCTGCTTCTGCCAGAAACCTCCCTGCCCGAAGAAAGGATCTCCCTCGTAATCCAGATGAGGCTTATACTCCCGCTCCAGACGGCTCCATTCCTGTTTTCTCTCCGCGGGGGTCAGCTCCGGATGTTCATAGACGATATGCTGGAATTCATCCACCATACAGCCGTAGGGGATAAATGCCACCGCATCCTCCAGATGCATCTCCACATAATCCTGCGCCCGGTCACCGAAGAACAGGTTCATCCATTTTTCTGTGAAAAATTCCATGGACATGGAATGGATCTCTGCGGTCTCCATGCCGATATCCGCATGTTCTCTGATAGGGTCCGTGCCGGACAGATATCCCTGGAAAGCGTGACCGCACTCGTGGGTGATGACATCCACATCGCCGCTGGTACCGTTAAAATTAGCGAAAATAAACGGTGCATGGTAGAGAGACAGGTAAGTCATGTAGCCGCCTGCTTTCTTGGTCTTGCGCCCCAGGACATCAAACAGCTGATTCTCCATCATAAAATCAAAGAATTCCGCCGTCTCCGGGGACAGTTCGCGGTACATCTTCTGGCCTGCCGCCAGGATCTCTTCCGGAGTTCCGGTAGGTGCCGGGTTACCGTCTTTAAAATATACCTGTTCGTCGATATAGCTGAGTTTCTCAAGGCCGAGGCGCTGTCTTCTGCGGTCATGCAGTCTTTCCGCGAAGGGTACAAAATATTCCTTGATCTGTTTCCGGAAAGCCTCTACATCTTTTTTGCCGTAGCAGTTACGGTTCATCCGGTAATAGCCCAGTTCCAGATAGTTTTCGTATCCCATGGCTCTGGCCTGCGCGGTACGGTTCTTCACCAGTTTGTCATAAATGGTGTCCAGCTGTTCCTCACTTTTCAGGAAAAAGGCGCTCATCTTCTCCCATGCCTGTCTGCGGACATTACGGTCGGAGCTTACCAGATAGGGACGTAGCAGGGACAGGTTCACTTCCTTGCCGTCGAAGTCGATCTTCGCACCGGCAATGAGTTTGTCATACTCCATGGTCAGAGAGTTCTCTTCCTGCATCAGCGGGATCAGTGCTTCGCTCATGGACTTCTGCGCCAGTTCCATGTTCTTGAAAGCCACCGGGCCGATCTTCTTTTCGAGATAAGCTCTGTAGGGAGAAGCAAACAACTTTTTCTGATAAGCCAGTACCAGATTGCTGAATACCGGACCCTGTTCATCGTAGTATTTATGCTCTTCCTCGTAAAATTTGTCTGAGGTATCAATGTCGAAGCGGATGTTCGCAATGGTCATCAGCGTCATGACACGATCTGTCAGCGCATAATATTTTTTGTGCACTTCGAACTGTTCCTCCCCGCTCTTTGCCTCGTCCAGCTCCCGGATCAGCTCGCCCATTTCTTCCTGCACTTTGGTAAAATCTATTCTTTCGTAGGGCATGTCCTGAAATTTCATAAAACAAAATCTTCCTTTCTGCATTTTCACCTTATGCCACTTATCTTACCCCAAAATGCCGGGAAAGTAAAACTTTTGAAGTTTTTTGCGACATTTTCTCTGCTTGCCAATATGAGAGCCCTGTGGTATGGTGGTATTGGAAGTGATTTGCTTCTTTCAAAAATTCTTATAGACCCGTCAGTGGTCAAAAGTTTCCCTATATTATTTTTCAAAGCATTATAAAAACATAGGATATTTCGTTTTATATTGTTGATATTATACACATCAGTGTGTATAATACAAAGGAGGAAAAATATTGAAACAACGAGTTCTCATTAAGAAGCTCAAACAGGCAGGCTTTACGTTTTATCGTCACGGTGGTAATCATGACATATATATCCGTGGTGAACAATTAGAACAAGTCCCTCGTCACAAAGAAGTTAATGAAGCCCTGGCCAAAGCTATTTTGAGCAAATGGGGGATTTCCTGATTTATCTAAAGGAGGAGATATCATTGAAAAAAGTATATCCTGTAATTTTTACAAAAACCATGGATAAAAAGGACACTATATTGATTGACGTTCCTGATCTGAACATCTTGACAGAAGGCTTTGGCACTGCGAACGCAATTGATATGGCAAGAGATGCCATCGGATTAAAAGGTATTACCTGCGAAGATCAGAATGAGCCCCTTGCAGAATCCAGCGACATAGAAAAAATTTCTATTGAGCAGGGGACCTTTTATAAAGAGGGCCACAGCTATGTCTCTCTGGTAGATGTCGATTTTTCAGAATATCGAAAGAAAGTAGATACTCGTTCTGTCAGAAGAAATGTCACTCTTCCACATTGGTTAAATGTAGAAGCAGATAAGGCAGGGATCAATGTATCTAAGGTTTTACAGGAAGCTCTTATGACGGCTTTACAAGTGCAAAAATATTAAAGAAAAAGGGCAGCCCGTCATGGACTGCCCTTTGGTTCTTACATAACTCTTACAGAAAGGGTTATTTCCTCTTTGTGAACAATCTGTTCTCCGTTCAGGATTACTGTAACAGTGACAGTACGCCCTGGTTAGCCTGGTTGGACTGAGCCAGCATAGCCTGACCTGCCTGAGCCAGAATGTTGTTGTTGGAGTACTTAACCATCTCAGTAGCCATATCGGTATCACGGATCTGGCTCTCTGCGCTGGTGGTATTCTCTACAACGTTATCGAGGTTGTTGATGGTGTGCTCCAGACGGTTCTGAACGGCACCAAGTGCGGAACGCTGAGTGGATACCATCTGGATGGCTTCCTTAATGGAGTCAATTGCATAAGTTCCATTCTGTCCATCAGCACCGCCAACCTGAATACCATTGATTCCAAGTCCCTTGGCACTCATGGCATCAATATCCATAGAAATCTTGTTGGAAGTATAAGAATCAGCACCTACATGCAGGTCAAGACTAATTGCCTTATTCACCTCAACGGTACCTTCCGTTACTGTAAATACATTGTCAGTATTTGTAACCGTTGCGGCCGTATCAGCTCCAATAGAACTTGCTTTTGCAATTTCGCTGGCGATTGAAGTGTATAAATCTCCTGCCTGCTTATATCCTTCTACTGTTCCAATTGCATACTCCTTACCATTAATGGTACTTACTTTATCAGCAACCAATTTTCCTGCCACATCACTTGTTGCGAGTTCATTTTTGTCTGCAGCAGTTGTATCAGCAATAGTATAAGTTGTTCCATTTATTTCAATCTTAGTGCCTTTAGCCAGATTTGCAGTGTCAATTCCCGCAGCCGTTAATGCACCAGCTGCATCGGCTGCAGCAACTCCATACTTGGTGCCTGCAACTGTAATTTCATCTCCTACCTCTAACTCTTTCATTGTGAAAGTTGCCGTGCCAGTACCAAGACCTGCCCAGGTTCCCTCAAATCCTGCCGATTTAGCCTTTAACGTCTTATCAGCAGTTGCTGCGCTATCGCCCTTCAGTAGATAGGTCTCGTTGAATTTCGTAGTTGTGGATACTCTGTCAATTTCCTCTACCAACTGATCTACTTCATCCTGAATATACTGTCTGTCGTCCTCACTGTTAGTACCGTTAGATGCCTTGACTGCCAGTTCATTCATTCTCTGCAGCATATCATGGACTTCCGTCAATGCACCTTCCGTGGTCTGTACTGCGGAAATACCATCCTGTGCATTCAGGGAAGCCTGGGTCAAACCTCTGATCTGTTTTCTCATCTTCTCACTGATGGACAGACCTGCTGCATCATCAGCTGCGCGGTTGATCTTGTAACCGGAAGACAGTTTCTCGGTGGACTTTGCCTGAGATGCTGTGGTTAAGCCTAACATTCTGTTAGAGTTCATAGCTGTAAGATTGTGTTGTACTACCATAATAGTTACCTCCTTGTATTACTGCCACAAATCCTTTTGTGTCAGTGTGCGTATCTGCGTTATGGGAAATCCATTTTTCACAGATACTTGTTTTTAGTTTTTATAGTAACCGGAGTAGGAGCTTTCCCGTCGGGCCCTGACAGGCTCGCTCTTCCTCCGGTTATTACCGTGTAAAATTAATGTTTGTCCGCATTCCCTCTGGTGATGATCACATTGGATTTCCTGCGGTACTTCTCCGGATGCTCTTCTTCCGCATAATATTTAGGAAGCTTCGCTCTCTCTTCCGGATCGGTAATCTTATTTTCCAATACCGTGCTTCTTACGATGTTCACCTCTTTCGGCGCATCAATCATGATACGGAGATGGTTCTTGGTCCCTCCCAGGAACACGATCTTAATATTGTCATTGATCATCAGGTATTCTTCCGGACTAACGGTCAGACGCAGCATAATTTCAACCTCCTTGTTTTGTTCAGCCTTCCTTGCCTGCTGTTTCTCACTGATGCAACATTCTGTTATGGAATGTTGCATTTCTAAATTTATTTATCAAGGAGGCTATTATGAGTACCACACAACCCATTCGCAGCAAACATCTTTTACACGATTTCAAGAACTACTATCTCACCGTACATCCGGATTTCCGCAACTACACGCTTATCCTGGTCGGTCTGAACACTGCTCTCCGCATAAGTGACATCCTTCATCTCACCTGGGGCGACATCTATTGTGCGAAGCGGAACTGCTTTTACACTCATCTTCTGATTACAGAGAAAAAAACAGGAAAAGAGACCCGCATCTTTCTCAATAAAAAACTTCAGAAAACATTACTGTCCTATCAAAAGACGCAGTCTTCCGTAACTGACACAGACTACCTTTTCCCAAGCCCACGAAAGCCGGGTGCTCCTCTCTCCCGGTACCAGGCCTACCGCATTGTCCGCAAAGCCGCCGAGGCCGTAGGGATCGAAGATGTGATACGATGCCACTCTCTGCGGAAGACCTTCGGCTATCATGCGTGGAAAATGGGAACACCTCCGGCTCTGCTGATGGAGATCTACAATCATTCTTCTTTTCAGATCACAAAACATTACCTGGGAATTGAACAGGATGACAAAGATGCTGTATTTCGTGACATGCAGCTATGATTCGCGGTTGAAAACCGTTATATTGATACAGAAGCAACGGTGTGACGATTTTTATAAAAAAAGCTAAAGTTTCTCCATGGGCAGCCGAAATATGTAGTGCAAGCCAAAATGCAACATTCCATAACAGAATGTTGCATTTTCTATTTTAATCATTTCATTTCTGTGTTATTCTATAAGAGACTGTATTTTACTTTTTTTCGACAATTCTTTTTTTATAATCTACAGTCAGAATCAGGAGTACGAATGAAAAACCTTATATGTGAAATGTTCTATAAGCAGCGGGCGCAATTCAATCAGGAAGGTGCTTCCAGAAGCAGGGAATATCCCCTGCCTCCGGATGTCACCTTGCATGCAGATGTCTTCTATGATAAGAAGCATGTCCCCGCACACCGCCTGGATATCTACCGTCCCAAGGATCGGGACGGGGAAACTCTCCCTGCCATCATCAACGTTCACGGCGGCGGTCTCCTCATGGGCAACAAGGAATTCAACCGTCCTTTTTGTACTTCCCTCTGTGAAGCGGGATACGTGGTGTTCAGCATCGAATACCGCCTAGTGCCGGACTGCCTCTTTTACGACCAGCTGGCGGATCTGCATCTGGCGCTTGACTTTATCCGGGATCACCTGACAGAATACGGTGGCGACCTCTCCCATGTATATGCCTGCGGCGACAGCGGCGGTGCCTGTCTGTTGACCTACGGAATTGCCATGCAGAAAGACAGATCCCTGGCACAGGCTGCCGGAGTAAAGCCTTCCGACCTGCAGATCCTCGCTCTGGGTCTGGTCAGCGGTATGTTTTACACGAACCGTCCGGACAAAATCGGACTTTTTCTTCCCAGATACCTCTACGGCGCACATTATAAAAAAAGTGCTTTTGCCCCTTATATATCTCCGGAGCATCCGGAGATTGTGACCAGCCTGCCCCCCAGTCTCCTGATCACCAGTGACAACGATCATCTTCAGAAATACACTCTGGATTTTGAAAAAGCTCTGACCAGACATCAGATACCCCATAAACTGATCAATTTTCCGAAGGATCCCCGCCTGACCCATGCGTTCAGTGTTTTCTACCCGAACCTTCCGGAAAGTAAGGAAGTTATCCACAATATGATTCACTTTTTTGAGCATATTGTGGAAGATAGTAAAGGAGGAAATGCACAATGACGTACGATGAAAATGTTTTCAAAGAAAAAGCCAATCGCAAGGCTCGTAAGATCTGGATCGTTTTTGCGGTTTTACTCAGTGCCAACTATGGTTCCGATGCTGCCGGCGGATTATATCCCACCAGCCTTTACCTCATCTTTGTGGCATTATGCTGGCTGCCTCTGATCGCCGGCGAAGTATTGCTGCGGGTAAAAGGATGGGCGACGGAGCTCTACCGTTACGATCTGGTCATCGGTTACGGCATCTTCTATACCTTTGTCATATGCACCACGGAGTCCCCGATCGCTTTCACTTACATACTCCCGGTTACAAGCTTACTGGTACTGTATAAAAACCGGAAATTCATGATCAAATGCGGTATTATCAACTCCATGATCATTGTCGGTGCTGCCGTCTATCGTTACCTGTTAGGCTTTAACAGTGCCTCCGATATGAAGAACTATCAGCTGCAGCTATCCTGTATTATCCTATGTTACATCTGTTACGTCATGTCCATCCGCCATCTGAACGAGTCCGACGGTGCCATGGCCGACAGCATCAAGGCTGATCTGCACAGAGTCGTGACCACCGTAGAGCAGGTCAAGACTTCCAGCAATATCATTCTGGACGGTATTACCGTCGTAAGAGAACTGGCTTCCGAGAACAAGCACGGTTCCGATATCGTCATGCTGGGTATGAACGAGCTGACCGACAATAATGCCATGTTGCGGGATCATACCACTTCCTCCACACAGATGACTTCTGACATCCGTGCTCAGGTAGAGCATGTCGTCTCCCTGATTGGCGAGATGGTATCTCTGGTGGAAAAATCCGAAACCCACGCCAGCATCAGTGCCGAAGATCTGAAAAGCCTGGTAAATACTGCAACTACCATGTCTGAGCTGTCCACCGAACTGGAAAATATCCTGAAAAACTTCCAGCAGGAATTCAATATGGTAAAACAGGAGACCGGCACCATCGAAAAGATCACGAACCAGACCAACCTGTTAGCCTTAAATGCTTCCATTGAAGCCGCCAGAGCCGGTGAGGCCGGTAAGGGCTTCGCTGTGGTCGCTGACCAGATCCGCACCTTAAGTACTGAGACCCATGCTTCCTCCGAGCAGATCCGGGATGCGCTCTCCCGTCTGGATGCTACTTCCGCAAAGATGACCGCTTCCATCGAGGAGACTTTAAAATTGATCCAGATCACTCTGGAAAAAGTAACACAGACCAGAGAAAACGTAAATCAGATCACTTCGGATTCCACGCAGCTGGGAAAACATATTCAGGTCGTAGACAATGCCATCAAGGAAGTGGAAAGTTCCAATACCCAGCTGGTATCCAATATGGAACAGGTGTCCAATATCGTGGAGACCATTACCGGCTGTATTGCACACTCCAGCCAGACCAGTGAACGTATGCTCAGCAAATACGAGGAGACCGCTGCCAATATCAATACTATCGAGGATGTCATGGAGAACATGATGTGCGATCTGGGTATTGGCGGTTTCATGGGTATCGAAGATATTCAGCCCGGTATGAAGATCGATCTGAAATTAGTCGGTCAGGACGATACGGAATATCTGGGAGAATTGATCGAGCAGATACCGGAGGGACTGTTGGTGTCCTGTCAGAAGAGGCTCACCATCACCGAAGCAGTTCCCTGCACGTTACAAGTCACGGCGGGCAACATCCTGTATTGTTGGGACAAAGCAACCATCTCCCCGGCTTCCGAGAGTGGTGCACATGTCTTCAAAATTGTTATTAACACCGGACCCCGGATCAACAACCGACGCAAGTATCCCCGCATGGATCTGAACAATGCCTGCACCATTAAGTTCAAAGATTCCGATAAAGAATATGCAGCCACCATGGATAATATCAGTGCCAACGGCTTTGCCTTCCTGGCAACGGACAGGATCTTCTCCCAGAGCAAAGATGCCGTAATCTTCGTCACTATTAAGGATTTCGCCCTCCCGAACCACAATGTTCTGGAAGGACGTATCATCCGATGCTCCGACGATAACGGCCTCTTCATCGTAGGCTGCCAGATGCCTGAGGATAATTTCTATATTCTGGAATATGTAGAAAAGAACCTGCAGAAATAAAAGAAATGTAAACTTATAACCGTTCAACTATGAACATATTTGATTACAAAATATTATGGCTTCAGGAGCTGGGCGATCAGGCCCTCGACCTCCTGGAGCTGTTCTTTTGTGCTCTCCCTATGGCTTTCCTTGCGGTATTTCGAAGGGGACATCCCCTTCATGGCATGAAAGGCCTTGGTGAATACCAGTGCGTCGCTGTAGCCACAGGACAGCGCAATACTTTCGATGGGATAATTCGTGGAATCCAGCAATTCTCTCGCCTTGGTAATGCGGAAGGTGGTAAGGAACTGCTGGGGAGACATCCCCAGATAGTTCTGGAACAGGGTATATAAATAGCTGCGGTTGATACATACATAATCGGCCACATCCGTGACCTTGATAGGGTTACAGTAGTTGCTCTGGATAAATGAGACCGCTTTTTTCACATACTGGTTGCCCTTATCCTCTTCTTCACGCGCCACCACACCGGCGCTGTCGGCAATCACCGACAGAAACACTCCCAAAAGCCCGTTCCGCCGCAGATCATCCGCAACGCCGAAGGTATTGTGCTCCATCATATCCCGGATGATGGAATACAGCTCCTCGGATTTATCACAGGCAAAAATAGGATGCCTGTCCGACAGTCCCATGCTATGTAAGTACTCTTCCGCCCGGCTTCCGGCAAATCCCACCCACAGATAGCTCCAGGGATCCTTCGCATCTGCCTGATAAAAGGCCAGCTCATTGGGCTGGATCAGAAAGCCGTAACCCGCTTCCAGCTGGTATTCCTTGTCATGGAACCGGAAATGTCCCCTGCCGCTTAAGACATAGTGGATCAGGTAATGTGGCTTGGATGCCGGTCCGAAGCTGTGCAGCGGTTCCGTCTGGGAGCACCCACAGCAGTTCACATAGAGACTTCCTGTCTTATCATTAGCAAAATCTAATTTAAACGCCTTTTCCATGCCGGCTCCTTACCTCTTCCTTTCTATTTTTCTATTCTGCTGTATCAGTCCCCCGGCAATACTAATTTACAATAATTCCGCCGTTTTCATCAAATTCCACGCCAAAATCCCTGCTGTATTCGTTCATTCGCTGCAGGATCCGCTTCGCATCCTCTCCGGTCGCCGGGGTCGGCTTAAAATCATTTCGCGTGGATACAGAGCTTACTATACAGGGGATGATCCGTGCATTCTGATCCTCCACCTTTTCCCCATTCTCAAAAGTAAAGGTCTGCTGGAAGATCATGGTGTCCTTATCCTCCGGATTCCGGTTGGCTCCGAAGCAGAAATTCGCCAGGCTGTATATGATATATCTGCCTTTGTATTCCTCGATTCCCTGCAGCACATGAGGGTGATGACCGATGACCAGATCCACTCCCCAGTCGATGCATTTTCTGCCAAGCTGTTGTTGATAATTCTCCGGGTAAGTGTCTTTTTCAATGCCCCAGTGGCAACAGGCAAGAATCAGATCCACGTTCTGTTCCCGCAGGATCTCAATATTATTCTGAATCAGCTTCTCCACCTGCGCGCCCCATTCCACTTCGTTGACAGAGATAATACCGATCTTCAAATTCCGCTCGCCGCCATGGGCTGCCGCACTGTCGGGGATCTCATAGACGCCCACATTTTTATCATAAGCGTAGACGATTCCCTCCTGCTCCAGTGCCGCCACCGTATCCCGGCTTCCCTGCTCTCCGTAGTCCAACCGGTGGTTATTCGCGAAGCTGACCGCCTCAATACTGCCCAGCGTCAGCAGATGGGCATACGCCGGATCTCCCTTGATACAATAGGTCTGCCCTTCCCTCATCTGCTCCGATGTGGTCAGCGGACCCTCCAGGTTCACGATGGTCATATCATCCGCCTCGAAAATATCTCTCACATTCTCGAAAAAGTAGCCTTCATCCTCCGCCTGGTCATAAGCCTGGCGGAAGGAGGAACCGTAGTCCTGCTCCTGGTGGTTGCCTAATGTGACATCCCCCGCCGCGGAAATCGTGATTGTGTAACGCTCCCCCGAAGTGCCGGAATCTCCGGACTGTCCGGACGATGCAGCGTTTTCACCGCCTGCCGTACCGGTCTGTGAGGTCTCCCCGGTATTTTCCACAGGTGTATCGCTCTGTGATCCGGCATGGTAACCTCCGATGGGCTGTGCCAGATCCTCGATTCCGGGAACATAGACCTGCTGTGTCAGGTCATCCCCACAGCCACTGAGAGCTGCTACCAACACCGCACAAAATAATATCGCAAGTGCCTGTTTTCGTCGCCCCATATATATTCTCCCCTCTGCCCTGCAGTTACTTAATCTGAAGTCAGCTAGTCAGCTTGATTTGCAGAAGATTCCGTCGTCTCTGTACTGTCTCCCTCTCCGTACAGATTCTCCCGCAAGAATTTCTTGTTCGCATCGAAATCCACTTCCAGCACTGCCATCTGGCGGATCGTCGCATCCTTATAGGTGTCCTCGATGGGAATACTGTTTTGTATGATATCGTAAGTCAGAATCTTCGGTGCCATCAGGCTCAACTGATAACACTCCGCCTGGGTCAGATTCGTGGTCAGATTCGGCATCAGACCGTCGATCAGTTCCTTCGGATTGGTCAACATTCCCTTAGGCAGCTTATGAATGACCTCTGTCAGCACCTTTCTCTGACGCTCGGTTCTGCCGAAATCCGTACCGATATAACGGTTTCTGCAATATGCCAACGCCCGGGGTCCGTTCAGATGCACCATGCCTCCGGACAGATCCTCGAAATAGTCCGTTCCTTCCGGTCTTCCCAGTAAAATATTATATTCCACAAGATAGCCGTTTACGTATTCCACTTCTTTTGAGGTCAGCTCCAGATCCACACCGCCGACCGCATCTACAAGATTCGCAAATGCTTCAAAATTCACCAGCACGTAACGGCTGATATGAATGTCAAAATTCTGCTCAATGGTCTCCATCAGCAATTCTGCGCCGCCATAGGAGTATGCCGCATTCAGTCGATTCCCCTTATGTCCCGGAATATCCACGTACATATCGCGGAGCAGGGATGTCATGTAGATCTTCTTCGTCTTGTTGCTGATGGACAGCAGGATCATGGCATCGGACCTGCCGTCCTCCCCGTTCTCACGGGAATCGTTACCGATCAGCAGGATATTCGTGACACCTTCTTCCTTCATGGGAGAGCCTGCCACGGATTCGATCTCTTCGTAATTCATCTCGGCATAGACCTTGCCCACCAGAACATACAGCCCTGCTGCCAGGAATACAATGATCAACGCCGCTGCGATCAGAAAGCGTTTAAATCCGGATTTCTTCTTAGGTGCTTTCTTTCGAGATTTCGCAGATTTCTTCCCCTGAGTTCTGCTTTGCTCATTCCTCTCGGACTCTCTGCGCTGTGTCTGGCGTCCTGTCTGTCTCTGCGGCTGGCATTCGGACTCTCTGCGTCTGGTCTGCTGTTCCCGGCGCTGTGACTGTCTCCTGCGATACGCGGGATCATCCCAGTCCTCCGCGTACTCATCCTCTCTTCCTCGTCTACCGGATCCGATCACATCCAGTTCCTCCTCTTCCTCGTCATCCTCACTCATGTCAAACATCTGCGGAGCCGGACGCTCTGCCGCCTGCCGTTCTGTCCCGGTCTTACGGTTGCCGGATCCGGATGTCTGCATTTCCTCTATCTCCTGTTGTAAAAAGGCTTCCAGCCCCTTTTGTATATCTTCCATCTCCTGAATGGAGTCACGCTCTCTGTCGCTCATATTGTACCTCATTTCCACGTACCGACGCAGGTACGTTCCTTAAGTCTATCTCCTATTCGTTTACTAGGATACCACACTCCCCCGCATTCGTCACGGCAGAATTCTTTAATATTTGCTTAAATGTTGTCCTCAAAATCTTAAGCGTATAGAGTCTGTCACAAAAAAGACTATCTGCGGATATTTTCCACAGATAGTCTCTGCATTTTTGTTAAATTATGTTTCCTGCTCAGCAACATTACTTATGAGCAATTCTCGCGTCTATGTAGTTCTTCAGAGACTCCACAGTCTCCTCCACACCCAGCTTGCTGCTGTTGATGGACAGATCGTAGTTACGGGAGTCGCCCCATTTTACCTTACAATGACTGTTATGATAATATTTTCTGCGGCGATCCTTCTCGATCATACGCTCCTCCGCATGACGGGCATCCAGCTCATAAATCCGCATAACACGTTTGATCTTGGCTTCTTTATCTCCCAACACGAAGATGGAGATCAGGTTGGGATTGTCCTTCAGCACGATCTCGGAGCAACGTCCTACAATCACGAAGGATTCTCCTGCCTCTGCCTTTTTCTTAATGTAATCGAACTGCATCCTGGCCACATTGTCTGCCGGAGAGCTGTTCATTCCCATTACGCTTCTGTACAGGAATTTGTTACGTCTCATTTCATCGAACTCTGCCAGTTCCTTGCTGCTCACGTTCATGCTTGCAGCCACCTCGTCTAACAGGTTGTGATCGTACATCGGCAGCTTGTAATACTCCGCCAGCTTCTGTGCGATCTCATGTCCGCCGCTGCCGTACTCACGGCCGACGGAGATAATCAGTTGTTCACTCATGGGTCTGCCCTCCTTATGGCTTTATAGGTATCTCGCGTAGATCATCAACATGGAGATTCCTACTACTATTATAGTCGCAGGTGCCATAACTTTGCAATATTTTCCCCACTTAATCATATGACCGGCCTTCGCTGCGGTAGCAATACCTACCACATTGGCAGATGCGCCGATAGGGGTTGCGCTTCCGCCGATGTCGGTACCCATAGCCAGTGCCCATGCCAGAATGGACAGATCCACACCCTGGGTAGCAGACAGACTGCTGATGATAGGGATCATCGTTGCTGCAAAAGGAATATTATCTACAAATGCGCTGGCGATTGCAGAGATCCACAGGATAATCGCGATCATCAGCATCAGATTGCCGTTGCTGATGTCTCCGATGAAATTTGCCATGACTTTCAGGATACCGGTCTGCTCCAGACCACCGACTACCATGAACAGTCCGATGAAGAACAGCAGTGTCTTATAATCGATCTGCTTGATCAGCTTCAGTGCATCCTTACCTGCGGCGATCAACGTTACGATAGAGATAAATACGCCGATGCAGGATACGGTCAGTCCGGTCTGCGCATGGGTAACTAACAGTACTACCGCACACAGGAAAATAACGGTGCTGATGATGAATCCCTTTTTATCGGTAATTGTCTCGGAAGGATCCGGATAGGTCTGATTGCTGCCGGCTGCCGCTGCCTCGCTGGCGCGCAGCTCCTTGTGAAATACCAGATAAAAATACAATACGACTACAATCAGGGAAATGCCTGCGATCACACCGGTGTTCGTCAGGAAATCCGTGAAGGAATATCCCAGGGAAGTACCGATGATGATGTTAGGGGGATCTCCGCACATGGTAGCGGATCCGCCCAGATTCGCGCAGAACACTTCCGCCAGGATCATAGGCACCGGATTGAACTTCAACAGCTGTGCCAGTTCAATGGTGACTGCTGCCAGGAACAGAATTACGGTAATACTGTCAATAAACATTGCCAAAACACCGGATAATACCATAAAAGTGACAAACAGCGGTATCACCTTATACTTGACCATCTTGGCAAGGCGCATGCAGAGCCAGCGGAAAAATCCGACTCTCGCCATTCCCTCTACCATGATCATCATTCCAGCTACGAATACGATTGTCTCCCAGTTGATGCCACTGGAAGCCTCCGCGGACTGTCCCGCCATATACCAGAAATGACTTGTGAAAAAGCTGCCTAAATTTAACGTCTCCAACACTGCGCTCATACTGTGCATTCCCAATCCGAACACCAGAACCAGTGTCAGCAGGCCGCAGCCCAATGTGATAATGTGTCTCTCCCATACTTCCAGAACAATCAATACAAACATCGCCAGAAATATGACTACTGCAAGTATTTGTGCTATCACTTTTCCTGCCTCCTCGTACATTTTTCATTTGTCTTTATTAAGCATTTTTAGTCTCGCTTTTTCCTTTTATTTTCTTGATTTTTCTTAAAAATTAAGGGTTTTTCGCACCTTTCGACTAAAACGCTCAAGATATGATTTTATCCGAAATAGAGGCAGAAGTCAATTCTTCTTCCAGTTTCTATGCATAAATATTCCGTTAAGGTTCCGTCTGGATATTTTCTCCCGAAATACGGTTCTGCGGAATCATTCATGAAACGACTGCAGACTCTCCTTTAGCTTTAAGGAAATCTGGTCACAGATGTTAATCATGGTATTGATTTCATCTAATGATTTTACACAATTTGATGTATAATCCACTATTTCCTGAATGCTGGTGCTGTTTTCATCCATGGTTGCAGAAATATGCAGAATACTATGATCCATGTCCGAAAACGAGGTACGAAGCTGATCTGCATGTCCGGCAAACTTGTTCATCATCGACGATATCTGTATTGCATCCGTACGATACTTCTCAGCAATGTTTAAAAAGAATGCATAATCTTTGATCACGGAATCATCAACAAATTGCAACAGCTGCCCGGCATCCTGACTCAGGCTGTCCACCGCCCCCATGACAGCAGTGCTTATGTGGTTTATGTTGGCTGCGGCATCCTGACATTTTTCTGCAAGCACCCGGATTTCCGAAGCAACAACAGCAAATCCTTTTCCTGCTTCTCCGGCTCTTGCCGCCTCAATAGAAGCATTTAACGATAAAAGATTTGTCTGTTCAGAAATATTCATAATTTCCTCTGTCAGTATGCTGATCCCTGAGGCTTTGCCGCTTTCCTCAAGGGATTGAGTAAGTTTGTTTCGAATACCTGCCAGCATTTCCAAGGCCGTCTTCTGGCCGGTTTCAGCATTTCTGGATAATTCTTCCGCCTTGTCACGCATATCTGTGGTATATAAATTACCCTCTCTGGCAAAATCAGCAATTGCAGTTGCAAAAGTAAGATTCTTTGCGGAATTATCCTTTAATGTATCAGCAGCCGCAGTAACCTCACCGATTCCACCGGCGAATTGTTGCAGATTTCCAGACACATTTCTAATGTTCGTCTCTGCCAGATGGGTACTTTCCGATACTTTCTGTACCATATCTTTAAGTTGAAACGAATGCTGCTCCAGCTGACCCAGAATCTTCTGCAGACTGGACGACAGGGAAAAAATAGAGTCTTTTAAATGTTTTACTTCGCAAGTCTTCTGATATGCAAGTTTTCTGTTCACTGATACAGCTTTTCCCTGAATCAGCTGTGCTGCCTGTGCATCAATCCACCTTACCATGGAATTAATCTTTGACGATAAGGAAAAGGCTCCCCATAATCCCATAATGCACAGCAGCAGGATAGATGACAGCATGGCATAGAGTAATCCTTCTATCAGTGAAAATGCCTCCCTGATGGGTGTAACAATGCAAATAGACATCCCGTTAATTCCCAGCGGACAATAAGAATAGAACATTGTACTGCCATTTTCAATTGCAATTTTGCTACCGCTTTCTCCATTGATCATGGCATTATAAACCTGCTTTAATTCTTCCGGAATACTATGATAGAATTCAACGGCTTCTTCGTCCTTTTCATCCGGAACACCGTAGCATCTCTGCATAACTATGGAAGAGTCCGGATGTGCTGACAGGGTGCCGTCGGAATTCAGCATGAATGCATATCCATTTTTGTAAAATTGATAACGGTTCAGTATATCAGTAATACATTCCAGACGCAAATAGCCTATCAGTACGCCTACCTTTTTTTCTCCACGGTAGACGGGTGTTCCAATTCCCAGCACGGCTCTTCCTGTGCTGACAGAAATGGTCGGCTCGCTGATAACGGTCTTTCCTGATTTCCAAGGCTTTGCAAAAGCTTCTTCCCTGCTGATGGAATATCCATGTCCTTCTTTCCCCTCTGTATGCGCCTGCTCAGTACCATATTGATTTGCCACAACAAAATGTGACCATACATCCGATCCCTCCTGTTCCATAAGCTCTTGGAGGTAAGGCTCTGCCTGCGTATAGTCCAACGTGATCACAGCCTCCTGCATGGCTGCTGTTTCTACAATGGAAACATATTTTTCCAGAGTGATCCGCATCTGACTGCTGAGCTGCGATGCATATATAATATTTTTATGCTCTGTTTCGTTTTTTACGGATAACGTAATATAACAAAAAATAACTGCCAGCACTAAAAAAAAAGGAAGCAGAAAGGTAATGGATAAGTCCCCCAGCAATGCGCTTTTTAGAGTTTTTTTCCGTTTTATCATATGATTGTTTTCCTCCGCTTCCAAATAATTATAAACAGTACTGTATTCAGTATAATTTCTTGAAAAACAGAGTTCTATCAATCTCAGGTAAAACAAATGTAAAAGACTGATTAAGTCATATCGCTCCGAAAGCTTTCCTTATCGTTCTTCCCCACATACCGTAAAAACATGCGGTGCATCTCGATGCCGCTTTCTCCGAAATACAGCTTCATGTACTTCTCGCCATCCTGCCGAATCGGCAGAATCACGAACTGTTCCACGATTTTACCTTCCGTACCGTTGATGGTCACGGTCTGCTGTAACGTATTGTTCAGAAATACGGAGATGGGCAACTGTGACAGAGGACCGGTAGTGGAACTCATCCGGAATACCAGTTCATATCGTCCAACCTTAGGGAACCTCAGCTGATATACCGCACTGGTGCCCTTTTTCGTAGTCAGCTTCTCTAATGGAAGTTCTATCTCTTCTCCCGTCTTCGGTTCCGGCAGTTCCAGGCGGGCCAGCACCTGTCCGCTGTCCCCGGCACCCTCGGTGCTTACCGGGCTGTGAAGTTCCGTGCACTCCTCTTCCTCTCTGCCAAGCAGTCTGTCCATAGCGGCGCAGTGCAGCAGGAACCGACAAATGTTTGCCGCATTCCGCATAATCTGTGCTCTGGTCAGTCTGCCGTCCGCCAGCCCTTCCGCAGTATTATCCCTGCCGGAATTGGATGCTGCATCGGTCACGACCATATAGATGTCATTCTGTGCCCGTACCATGGGAATCGTCTGGCTCTTGGAACCGGCCTCTCCCTCCTCATTGATCTTCGCCCACCAGTCGGTCATAACAATGCCCTGATAGCCCCATTCTTTACGGAGAATAGTGGTCAAAAGATCATAGCTGCCTGCGGTCCACAGTCCGTTTACCGGTCCATAGGTGGACATGATGCTGTAGGCTCCGCCCTGCTTTACCGCTATTTCAAATCCTCTCAAATAAATCTCCCGTAACGCTCTTTCGGATACGATAGCATTGGCATCGTGCCGCTTAAATTCCTGATTGTTACATGCAAAATGTTTGATGGTACCGGTAACACCGTACTTCCCCATGCCGATAAGCTGTGCTACCGCCATGGTACCGGTGAGGTAAGGGTCCTCTGAAAAATACTCAAAATTCCGTCCGTTCAGCGGATTCCTGTGAATGTTGATGCCGGGTCCTAAGAGGGAGTCGATCTTGTTCTTACGAAGCTCCATACCCTCCATCTCGTACAGTTCTTCCACCAATTCCGGATCAAAGGTGCAGGCCAGCAATGTACCATTCGGCAGTGCATAAGCCATAGTCCCACAGTCCATGCGGATACCGGAAGGTCCGTCGGAGCAGCATGCCACCGGGATTCCGAACTGTGTCAGAGAATCCGTCACGCCGCCGAAGGCTGCTGCCGTTCCGGGCGTTACTTTCGGAGAACACATGCCTTCTCCGCGGGTCATACAGATCAGATCTTCGTCTGACATCTGTGTCAGGAACTGATCCAGTGTAATCTTTTTATCATAAACATCTGCTAATTTCCATCCCTGATCACCTATGTATTCGCTCTGCGTAGGTCTCTCGGTCTGAATTCGCTCTGCCAGGTCTACTGTCCGCAGGGGAACATCCTCCCAGTTAGCTATGGCGTGGTTATTCTCTCCGAAAAAGAAAGGTTTTAAGCGCTTAAATGCCTGTACAGGCGCCAGTGCTTCTGTGACGGTCCGCACGATCTGAAGTTCAGATAAAGTAACTTTTCCGACCTTTTTCGCGCTCCGCACATCCGTACCTACATAGATGATATAGTCTCCTTCTTCCAGCACATAACTGGATTTGTGTCCGGTGACACCACTGTCATCATAGGATGCGAACTCTGTCAGTTCCGTCTTCAGGATCAGTTCTTCGCTCTCTCCGGGCTTCAGTTCTTCCGTCTTAGCGTAAGCTGCCAGCTGACGCAGGGGCTTGCCTAATTTTCCCTGGGGTGCCTCCAGATACAGCTGCATGGTCTCTCTGCCGGAGACTCCGCCTACATTCGTGACTTTCACAATGGCTGTCACAGTGTTTCCCTGCACTGCCAGTCCCATGGTCTCTGTCTGGAACTTCGTATAGGACAGACCGAAGCCAAATGGGTACTTCACCTTATCCCTGGCGAAAGTCTCAAAATAGCGATAGCCTACATAAATATCCTCCGTATAGAAATTCTCCACCGGATCTCCGAAGTTCTCCGTGGAAGGATAATCCTCAATATCCTCTGCGATGGTATCGCTGAGTTTACCACCGGGATTCACCTTACCCGTCAGGACATCAGCGCAGGCTCTGCCGCCTTCCTGACCGCCCTGCCATACATACAGGACTGCCTGGGGTGCGTAATGGTCAACCCACTTCATATCCATGATATTGCCCACATTCAGTACGACAATCGTCCGGGTAAAAGCATGGCAGACATTCCGGAGTATCTCTTCCTCCGCTGCGGTCAACAGATAACTGCCCTCTGTGGCGCTGTTATCCTTGTCCTCACCGGCGGTACGACCGATGACTACGATCGCCAAATCCGACATTTCTGCTGCCTGCGCCGCAAGTTCTGCGCTTACCGGCATCTCTTCCTGATTCCAGGGCTCCATTGCCCAGCCTTCTCCTACATCAAAAGGATGACTCTGCAGCCACTCTCTGTACTGTGCTTCCAGTACTTCATTCACCTGCACGATTCCATCTTCTTTCAGACTGTCCGTAATATTCGTGACGTAGGGGGCGTTCACCATGCCGCCGGAGCCGGTGCCGCTCTTATAATGCTCGAACTGTGTTCTGCCGAAGATCGACACTCTCTGTCCCTTACGCAAGGGCAGGACATCTCCATCATTCCGCAACAGCACACTTCCTTCTGCCGCCACGCGTCTTGCCAGCTCTGCGTACTTCTTATAATCCAGTGTATATTTCATATGCCTGTCTGCTCCTTCCTGTCGAATTTTTATATATTTTATCTCTCTTCGATATCGCTGATAATCCTATGGTATCCTTCCAGCGTGATCATGCCGTCGGAATCCTCGATCCTGCGTCCGCTGCACCGTACCATGACCTCTCCGTAAACCGGATGGATCCAGGGATACTGCAGCTGCACTACTACATCCGCTTCCATCATATGTCCCACGTTCTCATTCACATAGTCCAGGTAATCTTCCCGGATCCGGCTGTACCAGAAACCATAGCATTCCTGCGGAGTGTATTTCCTGTCAACACCCATCACCTGCTCCATGGTCTCATCTGCGTGCATCTCGCTGACTCCGGTCTCCGGATTCAGTCTTATGATCCAAAGTCCCAGATTCGTATCCCGTAGGATATTCTTGGTATTAAAATAGATGAAATGCATGCTCTCTTTATAATCATAGAGCTTCCGTACGAAAGCTTCCCACTCCCGATATTCCGGCGCACTGCTGTCAATATAGGCGTGCTCGAAGCTCTCCGCCTCTCTTGGCTTGGAGAACAGATATCCCTGGAACAGACTGGGAGACAGTCCTTCCAATACCGTAAGCTCCCGCATATCTTCCACGCCTTCACAGCAGACACGCATACCGCTGTTTTTCGCAAATTCGATCATATTGCTGATCAGACGGTAGTTATACGTCGCCTCTTCCACATCCCGGACGAACATTTTATCGATCTTGATCTCATTGACATCCAGCTGTTTCAGGTAACTCATGCTGGCGTAGCCGGTACCGAAGTCATCAATGGACAACTCAATTCCCGCATTTCTCCAGTTCTTGAAAATAGGAGTCAGCTGAGAAATACTCTGAATCTGAATGGACTCCGTCAGTTCTATGGTCAGAGCGCTTCCGGGGATGCCCACTTTGTCCAGGATATCCAGTACTCTCTCCGCCACATCCTTATCTTCCAGCTGTACCACGGAGAAATTCACACTGATGTGAAAATCGGGTATTGTCTCCCGCCATTTCTTACACTGCCGCAGGGCGGTCTCCAAAGTCCACATGCCTACCTGCTTGATCAGTTTCGACTGTTCCAGCAGAGGAATGAACTCGTCCGGATAAATATTTCCACAGGTGGCAGATCGATAACGAAGCAATGCCTCCGCACCGAACAGATGATAATTACCTGACTTGATCTGGGGCTGATAACACAAATAGAAGCCTTCGCAGTCTTTTCTGACGCTGGACTGCATTTCCTCCATGAACTGAATCGTCTTCAGACGCTCCGCAAGGTCCTCCTGGGAGAAAAATACGATATTCTGAATACCGATATCTTTCGCCTTCTCCAGCATCATCTCGGCACAGGCATAGAGATTATTCTCCTCACCGAACAATTCCCTGCTGTTAGCTACCACGCCGGCAGACAGCGTACAGTAGTCTGCCAGTTCTGCCAGAATATTATCATAGATTCTGCGTACCTCCTCGGTCGTTCTCACATCCAGGTACAGGGCATAGCAGTTGTTCTCTACATGCCATACATTCTGTACGGCTTCGTTCGCATCCATGACCTGTGCACATTTTTTGATGACCTCGTCGCCGTAGGCTCTGCCGTGGCGCAGATTGATACTGCCCAGATTGTCGATTCCCATAAGCATCAGGAAGCCGGTATTTCGTGGCATGATCTGATCCTTTAAATCTATGAACATTTTGTTCTTATTGAACAGCTTCGTCAGCGGATGATACAGATAGCGCAGAGACCTATCGGAGACTCTTCCGATCATGACGAAAGGCTTGCCCTTATCATCCGGAATTACTCTTCCTCGGCAGTTGATCCAGACTGTTTCACCCTCCCGGTTCACCCAGCGGTAGTCCATGTCGTGAATATCCTTCTCGCCCGCCATGATCTTCGCCAGATCTGCCTGCAATGCGGCACGATCCGCGGGATATACAATATTCACCATCTCTTCCATGCTATTGGTGGGATAGCCTTCCTTGCGCAGCGCATATTTCTTGTCCACATCGCCGAAGAACCAGTTCTCGTCCTTGTTGATATTCCACAGATACAGATAAGAGTCTGTGGATTTACACAGGATACGCAGTACGTTCAGGTAATTCTTGATCCGCTCCTCACTATAGACGGGGAATTCCTTCTTCATGCGGAACTTCACATCGTACATCATCTCATCGGCGCGGTTGAATACCTGCTCCATGGACTCTTCGGCATTTTCGCGGATTGCATAGCCGAAGGCGATGGACAACGGCATTTTCCGCCTCCGGTTCTTCTCCTCCAGGACCTGCTGCAGATGATTCAGCGCCTCCTGTATCTGATCCGTGTCTCCTTTGCGGATCAATATGCAGAACTCATCACCACCAATTCGGTAGCAGACACCGATTCCCCGGAATACCTCACGGATGCACTCCGCCGCGTCCCGGATCAGCTGGTCTCCTTCCTCATGACCGTATCTGTCGTTGCCTACCTTCAAATTATTCACGTCTGCAATCACGCAGGCGGCTCTCTCCTCAGTGGCAAAGATTGTCATCTCTCGGGTAAACGCCGCACGGTTACCGATGTTGGTCATCGCATCGGTATAAGCCATTTTTTCCAGTTTCCACTGGTATCTCAGCTCTCTCGTCACCATATCATCAATATGGTGGAACGCTACGATGACTTTACCGTCAAACTCATCCTCCCTCACCCGCAGGATCTGCACTTCGAAATATTTATGTCCCGCAGGATTCGGTACGCTTTCATAGCGATAGATATAACGATCCGTCTCTGTCAGCACCTTCAGTAAGAAATTCCGGTCCATTACATGCAGGAATTCCTTCTTGTTGTCCTCCGCCACAAAATTATCACAGTAACTCTGAAAGGTCTCGGTGTATCCTATTCTCTCCCGTACCCGTACACGGTTCATTTTGACGGCATTGCCGCTCAATGCCACTTTCATTGGCTCTGCAATGTCATTTTTCAGATCAACGTAATGTACTGAAGTATAATCTCTGCAGATCACCTCCAGAAACTGTCTCTCTGTGATCAGATTCTCTGAAAGTTTCTGTTGTGGATTATTCCCCTTGTTCTCTAAACTGTGTTCTTCCATGATTCTCATCTTCCTATATCGTACAACAATAATACAGCAACAATCTTATCATAGATAATAACATTTTTTCCCGTTTGTATCCAGTCCCTAGAAAATAATCCGCACTACAAAATCTCCGTCTTCCGTCAGAAACTGGTACTGTCCGTGAAGGCGCTCCACATAGTACACGATACTTCTGGCGCCCAATCCGTGACCAGATCTCTCCGTCACCGGGATTCCATCAGTAAATACCGGAGCTGTCCGCACCGCATTTTTCTCCATAAGGAGGAGGTGTCCCGCCTTCTCCGACAATGACAGACTGATTAAACGCTGTTCCTCCGGCAGTTCCTGCACCGCATGCATGGCATTCTCCAGTATATTGGACAAAATCGCGCAGAACATCATATCCGAACAGGGCAGCTTCTCCCCGATGGTCACCTGAGTCTCCCAACGAATGTTCTGCTCCTCGAAACGGGTATTGTAAATCGACAGTACCGAATTCAGCATCTCGTTCTTGCAATAGGACTTTATGACCGTATCCTCATAAGTCTGGCTGATCTCTCCCAGATATGCCAGCGCTTTCTCGAATTCTCCCTGTTGAATCAATGTCCGCAGTACCGACAGATGATGTCTCGTGTCATGCCGCAGGATCGACATTCTCTGCTCACTTTTTCTGGTGCTCTCCATCTCCGCCTGAAGAGAATTTAGCTGCATCCGAATCAATTCATTGTACTGCTCTGCCTTATTTTTCAACTCATATTCCCGAAAATAGATCAGCAAAAAGATCAAATACGTCAGGCACATGGCAAAGCCTAAGAACTCCGGCACTGCTTTATTCCCGGAATACAGGAGACTCGAGAACTTCGTGGTAGCATAATCGAAAATATAATACACCATGGGGAGACTTCCGATGATCAGCAGCTCTCTGTCCGTTTTGGCAAACAACATGGTCGTGGTCTGGCAGACATACCGGCACAAGAGGATAAATACTCCAACCGTCACCAGAATACGGCAGGCATAATAACACCACTCCTGCCCCGTCAGAGACAGAGCGAACAGTCCCAGCCAGTTACTGCACTGACAGCACAGATACGCCGTAAATATAGAGATCAGAGAGGGCAGAATGCGAAATTTGTAATATAACACCAGCACACACAGAAGCGGCACATGCACGATCAGCGGATAAATCTGGTCTGCAATCTCTTCTCCAAAGAGGAACTCACTGATAACATACAATATACCGGAAGCAAGTGCCAGCAGAAAAAGCTTTGTGATGTTCTTTTTATCCTGTTTTACTCCCAGGAAAAATGCCGATAGAAAAACACCGAACAGCAACGTGGTTATATTATGTGTATATGTTAATATCTCAAGTATCATAAGTTTTTCCCCGTGTCAAAAATCGTGAGTGCTTAGGAGCTACTCACGATTTTCGCCTTCATATACTTTTCAAATACCTGCATTAGCAGGTTCATATCTATGGGTTTCGCCACATGGTCATTCAGATAGGATTGAAGCTTCAGATACCTGTCGGACTGCATATCTTCTATATCACTAATATCCGTATCATTAATATCCGTGAAATCATCTCTGGTAAGCAGGTTATTCACCATATGATGAATAGCATCCGCACATTCACTGTTATGCTCCACCGCTGCTTCCAGGGTATAGCTTCTGTTCTTATTCTGTCTCTCGTTATATCTTATTACTGTGTTCCCGCCATTTGGCGTTTCAATTTCATATTATGCTTTTCTTAAATTAGATGAGGCTAACTATCTGGGAGGGTTACCAATGAAGGTCTATGCATTCGGAGATAAGAATAAGCCCGCTATTATGTTGTTCCCGGGCACCTGTTGTTACTGGAAGACGAATTTCGGGCATGTGCTGGAGCCGCTGCAGGACCATTTCTATACGCTGGTCGTCAGCTACAGCGGATTCGATGAGACGGAGAAGTCGACTTTTGTCTCGGAACTGGATGAGGTGGAAAAAGCAGAAAGCTATATCCGGGAGCATTTAGATGGGAAAGTATTCGCTGCCTACGGCTGTTCGCTGGGCGGCTCGGTGGTCTCTCTGCTGGTAGGACGGCACAATGTTCACATCGATCATGCAATCATCGGTTCCAGTGATATGGATCAGGCACCAAAGTGGCTGGCAAAGCTGGAGACAGCGATTATGCTGCCGCTGATCTACCCGTTTCTCACCGGGGATGAAAAATGTTTTATGAAAAAAATCGCGGATAAGATGATCGCGTCCGGAGACGAACGCGCCGATTATATGAAGAAGTTCATGGCTCTCATGGGAAGCGGCAGCGGAATGGATTTCTCTTTCATATCCAAAGAATCCGTGCGGAACCAGTTCTGCACCGACCTGTACACTCCCGTGGGGGAACGGATCAGCGCACCCGGTACCACGATCCACGTATTTTACGCCCTGAAAATGGGGGAAAAATACCAGGCACGCTATCTGAAATATTTTGCAGACCCGGATATCCGGGAATTCGACCTGCTTCACGAGGAATTACTGCTGGATGCCGACCGCTGGACAAAAGAGGTGTGCTCCGCCTGCGGGATTAAGTAAAGGAGTGCATTACTATTCTGCTTTCAGAACGAGCACCTCTTTCCCCTGAAAAGCAAATCCCAGCTTGCAGATCTTCGCTGCCGGGATGCCGGCGGCGAGGAGATCTGCTTCGTAGTTTTTCTCTTCAATCTGCTTAAGCGCATTCTCTGCCGTTTGTTCCAGACTATTCTCCGTTCTCTCATCACAGACCTTGAATTCCATGATAAAAGCATCCAGATTCTCCTGTTTCGGGTACAGTGCAATGTCATAGCGACCTCTGCCGCTTTCCCGGTTGGATACGATACGGTACCGGTCCTTCAGGGAGACGATCAGACCGAGGACAAGACCGTGGAAGAAGTTCTCCGGGATATGTTTTGCACGACAGTTTCCTACATCGAAATAACTCATGGATGAATAAGTTAGATCCAGGAGAATATCAGTCATTTCATTTGCATCCTGTTTTAACAGAGCATTAACAAAGTCATTATAATATACGCTGCCGTCTTCAAACATGCCGAGGATCTGTGTCTCGAACATGCTCATAACCTCTTTGTTAGTCACAGAAACATCGCATTCTGTATATTCCAGTATTCTCACAGCGTTATCGGCTTTAATATAACCAATTGCCAGGAGCAGAGACCACAGACTGTTCTCGTCACCGTCCAGGTACTGGAAGGTGACATTCTCGTTAATCTTCTTGTGAACCACTTCTCCTGCCATCAGTCGTTCAATTTCATATTTGCAACGTGCCGGATGCTTACGAATGATGTCTCCGATGACCTTATTGCTGCTGGTGTTGATCCAATAGGACTCCAGATTTCTATCAATCAGGTAATTGCAAATAGACCATGGATTGTACATATCTTTCCGATGCCCGAAGATGAATCCATCATACATTTCCTTCACGGCGCGGAACTTATCGATATTCTGACATTTCAATGCATCCTTGACTTCTTCCTCTGTGAATCCGAAGCAATCACTGTATTTATCACTTGTAACCGAGTATGTCCGAATGATATTCATATCCGAGAACAGAGAACTCTTGGATATCTTGGTCACTCCGGTTATGATTGCCCTGCTGTAGAACTCATTTTGTTTAAATGTGGTGTGAAATAATTGTCTACAAGTAGAAATCATTTCTTCCCAATAGCCATCTGTATATGCCTCTGTCAGAGGGGTATCATATTCATCCAGAAGAATCAGGGGACGTACACTATAGTGTTTATACACCAATCTACACAGCAACCGGATACATCCTTCCACTGTTTTTTCTTCATAGCAACGCAATTCTTCTTCCGTCTGTTCAAATGCCTTCTTATCATTATCTGTCAGTTTGTCACTGCCTAACAAATATTCATGTTCACAAAATAGGGAATATAGCATATTCTTTAATCCCCTAATTGCCTGTTCATAATCTACTCCTTTACAGTCTCCAAAACTTACAAGAATAGTAGGCGTGCCACCGAACGCCTCCCGACATACCAGGTCTTTCCATACTTTTAATCCCTTGAAGTATTCCGGATGATCTGCATATTTGGGATCGAAGAAAGTCTCTATCATGCTTAAGACCATAGACTTACCAAATCGTCTCGGTCTGGTGATCAGTGTCACTTTGTCACCGGTCTGCATCCATTCCGAAATGAATTGTGTCTTATCCACGTAGAACATTTTCCCGTCGACAAAGTCCCGAAAATTCTGATGTCCCATGCCCACCGGTTCCGATAGGTACGGATTCTTCGCCAGGATGGCAGACAACTTCTTCTGATAAGCAAGTAAATACTTTCTCTCCTCCTGCAGTCTGCCCCGCTCTTCGAATTCTATCAGGATATCATCCCGATCAGCCATTTTTACATAGTAACTGACAGACTTCCCATCGATGGTGAGCTGCACGTAGGGCTGCTTTTTCCCGTTGATGTTCTTGTAAGTCAGGGTCCCCTTCGGCAGCTCTTCCAGTCTCCGCTCGATTTCCTTAATACGCTGCTTTGGATTACTCATGGTTTTCCTCCTTTTACGGATTCTTCGCAATTAAAAAATGGTTACAAGTAGTTATATTTATTGTATAACTACCCATAACCATTTGTAAACATCTTTTATTATGGGCTGATTATTTTAATGCCCCGTACTGTTCGTCCGTTACCGGCTCACACCATTCGTTGGAGGTCTCCACTCCGGGAACTTCCACTGCGAGGTGGCTGAACCAGCTGTCGGGTGCGGCGCCGTGCCAGTGCTTGACTTCTGCGGGAATATTGATACAGTCGCCGGGTTTCATTTCGATGGCTTCCTTGCCCTCTTCCTGATAATAACCACGACCGGCTACGCAGACAAGGATCTGTCCGCCGCCGCTTTTTGCATGATGAATATGCCAGTTATTGCGGCAGCCGGGCTCGAAGGTTACGTTGAAGATTCCCACCCGGCTCTTGGATACGGGTGCAAGATAGCTCTGACCGATGAAATACTGTGCAAAAGCTTCGTTGGGAGCACCGATGGGGAATACCATTTCTTTCGCATGGGCTCTCATGGCCTCATCCTCGTAAGGGAGATCTCCCTCGTTCACACTCCATACCTCTTTTGCCAGGTTAAAAACTGCCCATCCCTTGGGCCAGCCCGCGTAGAATGCTACGTGGGTGATGATCGCGGCGATCTCTTTCTGGGTCACGCCGTGTGCCTTGGCATTCTGTAAGTGGAATTTCAGGGAAGAATCCGTGATACCGGAAGCCATCAGCGCCACTACGGTGATGATGCTTCTGGTCTTGACATCGATGTCCTGATTGTTCCAGTTCTCTCCGAAGAGAACGTCGTCATTATAATGTGCGAACTCGGGAGCAAATTCTCCCAATGCGTTTCTGCCTGCTGTCTGTGTGATCTTTGCCATATTTTTGTACACTCCTTATAATGTCTCTACCCAGTCTGTAACAGTCTGCTGTGTTGCGCGGTTGAGAAGCCTTCCTTCCACGATCTCGGCCCCGGGTGCGGACGGCTGTAATTCTTTCACGGTGTTGCCGAAGCCGCTTCCGCCGGAAGTGGCGAAGAGGATGATCTTCTTGCCGGTAAAATCATGGCTTTCCAGAAAAGTATTGATGATCGTAGGAGCAACATACCACCAGATCGGGAATCCGATCAGAATCTCGTCATAAGCGCTCACATCCAGTTCTGCTCCGGCGATTTCCGGGCGGATGCTCTTGTCACTCATCTCCACGCTGCTTCTGGATTTTTTATCCGTCCAGTTCAGATCAGCGGTTGTGTACGGTACCTTGGGTGTGATCTCGTAAAGATCACAGTCAGCTGCTTTTGCTACCATTTCAGCGACCTTTTTCGTCACTCCGCCTGCACTAAAATAAGCTACTAATCTCTTTTTCATAGATGACACCTCCAAATTTGTATTTTAATGATGCTATTATAATACCTAAAGTTAACTTTAAGTCAATATGCATCTCATAAAAATATCCGATCACAAAATCATGCAGGCACGATTTTTGCTCTCGGATATTTCATAGTTGAACTATTATTTCTCAAATTCCTTTGCTACATCCTGCAGCAGTTTTCTGATCTGTAAATGCTGGGGGCATACTTTTTCGCACTTACCGCAGCGGATACATTCGCTTGCCTTACCGTTGTGAACGGTATGTACGTTGTTGTAGTAATAGTCCGCGTTCCAGTCGTGGAATACGGTCTTGGCATTCATGCAGGCGAACAGATCCGGAATGGATATCTTCTTCGGACATCCCTCGATACAGTAACGGCAAGCGGTACAGGGAATCATGTGCTTGGAATGGAAGACATCGGCTACCGCCTTGACTGCTGCCATCTCGGTCTCATCCAGAGGCTTGAAATCTTTCATATAGCTTAAGTTATCCTGCATCTGCTCCAGGTTGCTCATACCGGAGAGCACCATCATCACGCCTTCAAAGCTTGCGGCAAAACGTACCGCATAGCTGGCGGTGCTGCCGGTGCCATGGAGATCATCCAGGATCTGTTTTGCATCCGCGGGCAGATTTACCAGGTTTCCGCCCTTTACCGGCTCCATGATGATCATGGGCTTGTTGTATTTCCGGCAGACCTCGTAGCATTTTCTGCTCTGTACGGCGGGATCTTCATAGTCCAGATAATTGAACTGAATCTGTACCACCTCGATCTGGGGATACTCCTGTAGAATCTCATCCAGCACTTCCGCTCTGTCGTGGAAGGAGATTCCGAAGTGACGGATCTTGCCTTCTTCCTTTAATTCCAGTGCAGTCTCGTATGCGCGACACTTTTTGAAATGTGCGAAAATATCCTTAGACTGGGCATGCATCAGGTAAAAGTCGAAATATTCCACCCCGCAGGCCTCCAGCTGGCTCTCGAAGAAAGGACGGATATCCTCCTGCTTGTTAAAATACGGCATGGTCAACTTATCCGTCAGGATATATTCTTCTCTTTTATGTCTGCCGGTAAGACACTCCTTTATGGCAAGCTCACTTTTCCCACCCAGATATCCATGGGCGGTATCAAAATAATTGAAGCCCTGCTCTAAAAAAGTATCCACCATCTTCGTGGTCTCGGCAATATCGACGTCTGTTCCGTTCTCCATCATGGGAAGTCTCATACAGCCGAAGCCAAAATTCTTCTTCACTTCATCAAAATACATACTCTCTTCTCCCTTCTGTCAACTTCTGGGTTCTCTTTCTCTACCTTATAGCATACCACTTGAAGTTGACTTTAGGTCAAGAGGATAATTTTACTTTTACAAAATCATGTTCCATGGCGGGAAGCACCTTTTCAATCAGATCCGATGTCCGCATGCGGAGGCTGGAGGTATTAATGCAGGGGTGGCATCCGAAATATTCACTGTCCAGCACCTCTTCATCGATCAGCAGCTTCACCTGATGCTCTGTGTCGTTCATCAGTCCCAGCACACTGACAGATCCGGGAGTGATATCCAGGAATTTCTCCATGTATTCCGGCTTGGCAAAAGAAAGTCTCGCCGAGCCGATCTGCGCCGACAGATCTTTGGTATGGAACACCTTGGTATCCGGGATCATCAACAGGTAAAATGCGGTCTCCTGACGGTTGCACAGGAACAGATTCTTACATACCATGGACTGTAAGATCTCGTCGATCTCCTTGCAATCTTCCATGGTCATCGCCGGTGCGTGATCCACGCGGTCATATTCCACTCCTATACGATCCAGCAGGTCATAGGTGCGGATCTCTTTGTCCAGTCTGCCGGTCGTATCTGCAGGTCTTCCTTTTTGTAACTCTAGTGCCATGTTCTTTCCCCTTTACTGTTTAGAATCCGATGGTGTCATTCACCAGGATCACATGCATTCTGTCTGTATGTCTGGAATATCTTGTGATCAGGAACTGGCAGCAGATGGTGTCCGGAGACTTGCAGTCGAAGCATTTTCCGGTCTCCTTGCAGGGAGTCTTGATGTCGAATCTCTGGGCATTGGTGGGCGCTGCCACATTTCTCGCACGCTTCATGGCGCTGTCCAGATCGGCACAGACCTTGTTGATGCCGACGATGAAGATTACTTTCTTCGGTCCCTGGGCAATGCAGGAAACACGGTTGGAATTGCCGTCGATATTGACCATAACACCGTCACTGGTGATGGCATTGGCACTGGAGAGGAAAATATCCGCATCGTAAGCCGCCATCAGTCCGGCTCTGGCATCCATCTTGGAACGGTTGATATAGTGGTAATTGCCTGCCTCCAGAGCAGCGATCAATCCGATCTCTCCGGCACTACTGCATCCGCCCATGGCGATGGTGCTTCCCTCCGGGATCAGCTCCAGTGCCTGTCTCAATGCTGCTTCCTTATCTTCTGCATAATACCCGGTCATATTGCGGGACTGTAAACCCTTGATGACTGTTTTCGCCAATGCTTCGTTTCTTTTTCTGACGTTTTCGTTCATGATTTTATCCTCTTGTCTTTCCGTAGCCTGCAAGCCTTCCGGTACTTTAAACTTGTACTTCCGTACACTGTGCAGGCACAATTTACACGTGAAAATTCTTATTGATATTATTTTATCACTTTTGCATCTCTCTGAAAATACTGATCCTATTCTTACTCTATTTCCTGTACCAGCTGCTGCCTTTCTTTTTTTACCTTTAAATATTCTCCGGCGTAGTGTACCTCTTCATCGGTCGTCAGGATGACCTCCTGCCCTTGTGGCATATCAATATCCGTTGCCACAAGCAGAAGAGAATCCTCCTTCAGCCAGTTTTCCAGTCCTGTGAAAAACTGTGGATCGTAATGATCTGCCCCTTTCAGCTCGTTATGGTATTTGTCAAAGGAATAGTCCTCCGGAGACAGTACATTATAGTCATAATAGCAGACACCCTGCCCCGCCCAGAGGCTGGTCACTACCAGATAATCGTAGCCGTCTTTTTGCGTAAGGAAGATCTGCGTGTTCCCGGCATGGGCAATGGCGAACTCCTGCGACCACAGAGGAATGATTCCATATTGTCCGTCTCCAAGATATTCGTAGACCCCTATCGTTCCCCAGTTCCCGACCTTACGCAGTGCTTCCGTGATATTGTCGTTTTCCTCCAGGTGGGCTTTTGTTATGATCTTTTCCTTGTAGCCGTTATGATCCAGATCATAATATCCGGTATAGACCTCTGTCATATCCGGTTCTTCTTTGTTATTATTCTCCTCTTCCAAATAACGAGAATAAGTATGTACCGAAAAATCTCCCAGAGAAAAGTTACCATCTTTTCCCATGGATACCGGTGCTGTTATATCGAAGCTGATCTCATAAACCAGATCCGCCATCTCGTTCATATTTATGCCAACCCTTACATTTGCAAAGGGCTGTCCTCCACGAAAATCATACCGGATCTGCGCTCCCAAACCGATGCCGCTATAAGTATATCCTTCCATTTTCTGCAGCAGACGGGTCAGATCCAGATCAATACTTTCCTGCGCATCTAATTCCCCATTTTTATCCAGGAAATCCACATGAAGTGTGTGGAACTGCTCATCCAGCGTGTCCGCCGCAAGAATCCGACTGTAAAAATCTTCCACCACCTGTGTATATTCCGATACCTTCGGTGTTCCTTTTTTTACATCTACATAATACAGTCCTTCCACATAGACACCGGTTCCGGTTCCCTGCAAGGTAGAAATGAAGTACTCCTGGTCACCATCCGCATCATAATCTGCGGCTTCTACAGCAGGGGGTTCCGAATACACGTTTTGCCATGGGATCTCCACCCTGTATTCCCGGTCACCGTCATGGATCACCAGACAGTCTTCTGCGCCGTTGCCCCAGACACTGACAGTCTCGTCATAGGAGTAGGACAACACCCCATATTCTCCTTCCGGCAGTTCCCGGACAGCATCCACCGAGACCTGATCCGCTAAGGTTTTCTCCTGATATAGTCCGGTTTGATAAGTAAGCTTTTCAGGCTCAGGTTCCGTTGTCGTCTCCGGATCAGTCTGTGAGGTGGCTGTAGCGGTTTCCTGACCGGTTTGTTCCGCCTGGGCAGATTCCGTATTCGGAATTTCCAACGCATCCCCGGTGTTGCCGCAGCCTGTCAGAGAAAGTGCCGCGATTAATACCAGTAATCCACTGCTTATTTTATTGTGAAGTCTTCTTTTGTACATACGCCCTCCCCCTGTAGCCAGTAAATATATTTCTATCTTTATCATATCTAACGAATCTGTCAAAGTAAAGTCAAAAAAAGCCCAAAAAGTGCCGATACCATGCTTTTCGGTATCGGCACTTTTTTTCTCTTTGATGCCCACGGATTGTTTCGTGCTACGCACTCCCACAATCCTACTCAACATTCGCATATCGTGGGATTATCATATTACACTCGGTAGCGAAGCCATACCGCGTCGCTGTCGAATTTCTGTACATCCATAAGCTTCAGTCCCGTCACATCATGATCCTGATCCAGTCCGTCGAATACGGCGGGCATACCGCCTCTTCCGTCGATACCGGAACCGATCAACAGGCTGATCTCGTCAAGCAGCCCTGCCTCCAGAAAAGCGGTGTTGATCTTGGGGCCACCCACGATTCCCATACGGGTTACTCCGAATTCCTCCGCAAGGATCTCCGAAGCTCTTACGAGATCCACGTGACCTTCCCCGCAGGCGATCCAGGAGATGCTCTGGCGATCCAGATAATCCAGATATTCCTTCGCCACACCAGTGCTGGTGAGTATCAGATAGGGCTTTGCTTCCCCCTCGGATCTCGGCCACAGAAGCCTGCCCCGGGAATCCACAACGACCTCATAACCCGCTGCCTCAGTTTTCTTGGAAAATCCTTCCTTTCCGTAAGCTGTGGTGTCCTTCGGAACATATTCTCCCGGCTCCGCCATCTCCAGCTCTGCCGTTACACGTCCGCTTACGGTGGTGGGCACATCCAGTTCTTCCAGCGTCCGGTAGTACTCATTTACCCCACGAAGCTTGGAAGTCATGGCGCAGTCGATTCTTCCGTCGATGGAAGTCATCATGTGACATATAATATATGGTTTTTTCATTTCTGCTCTGTCTCCTTTTCTTTTCAAAATGTTGAAAATCATTCTGAAGACATTGTAGCACCTAAAGTCAGCTTTAGGTTAAGAGCATCTTGCTTATTATCTTACTTACTATCTTGCTCATTGTATATTTTTCATCACTTCCGCAAGATCCGCATCGATTCCAACTGCCTTATTCTCGATCTCCTTCGGGACATAGGCATCGCCCTTATTGATGCAGACGTAAAACGCATTCCGCCAGTTGTAGGCATATTGCCAGAAATTGTATTTGATGATGCCGGGGGTGTTGTAGCCGACACCAAGCTCCAAAAATACGACGTTTTGTCCCCTGTGATCCTCCATGAATTTCTCATACCGCTTCGCCGCGGCATCCCATCCGGCATCCTGTACAAAGGTATTGTCAGCCCGGAGGTTCATGCTCATGGGTCTGCCGCACTTCGGGCATCGGGGTACCAGTTCGGTGGGCACAGTGCGCCGGATCTGCGTTCCTTCCGGCACTGTCAGGTTTCCATTTTCAATACGGTAACCCTGACTTACCACCATCTTTTTCACAATCTCTTCATTATCATAGGTTCCACGATGGCAGGGCTTGCTGCACTGGAACAGACCGTAATCTCCCTGAGTGTAGAACAGTCTGCTCTTATCGAAGCCTGCTTTCTGGAAGCAATGATCCACATTGGTAGTCAGCACGAAATAATCCTTGTCCTTCACCAGCGCCAACAGCCGGTCATATAAATCCGTAGAGGCATCCATATAACGGTTCACATAAATGTACCGGCTCCAATACCCCCAGTACTCTTCCAACGTATCGTAATTATAAAATCCACCGGAATACATGTCGGAAAAATGATATTTTTCCGCAAAATCCGAAAAATACCGGTCAAAACGTTTCCCGCTGTAGGTAAAGCCTGCCGCCATTTCGCCTGTTCCTCCTCCGGTGCGGCGTAGGCCCGCCCGGTTGAGACACTCTACCTTTTCCAGTGTCAGGTCGAAGCTGCCGGGCTTACGGAACCAGTCATGGGTCTTTCTCATACCGTCCAGAGACATCTGGTATTTCTCGCAGCCGCAGACTTTTAGCATGCGGCAGATCTGATCGTCCAGATGGAACGGATTCCCCATCAGGGTAAACGGAATGTCCTTGCTTTTCAGCAGAACCATCAGTTTCCAGAAATCGGGATGAAGGATAGGATCGCCGCCGGTGATATAGAAATACGGAACTCTGTTGTAAACCTTGCAGAAATCCTCGCAATTCGCCACGACCTCCTGCATCTGCTTCCAAGTCATGGTCTTCAACTCCTTGCAGCCTTCCCCGGAAAAAATATAGCAGTGCTTGCAGCGCTGGTCACATTCATCTGTAATATGCCATTGAAAAGAAAAATAACTTTTCATCCTGTCCCTCTCCTTCTTTCATAATTGTTGGAATGTCGCTTACTTATCGGAAGCGCCACATGCCGTTCCACAGGCTGCGGACTGTCTCCGCTCCGCTTCGGTCCGCTCAGGGCAATCGTCCCCCGGACGATTTGAGCCTTCCGGCTTGTCTGCTGCGCAGCAGGCTGTTCCACAAGCTGTACTTATCTGTGCCTTGTCCTGTTTGTTCCATCCGAAAATGTTTGCCAATGCCATTTTTCTTACCTCCTGTAATGTATAATAATCTCTCGGAATCTTCAGCCCAGTAAAATCAAGGCTTTCAGATTCCTCTTTTTATAAAATCCCCCACTTTTTTGCCAAAATCACTTGACAAATCTATCGAAAAATGCGGCGCTTCGCGCCCTTGATCAAAAGTACATTTTTCGATTGGAGGCGATTTCCATGTTACCTGTTAATTGCGGCAGTCATTCTGACTACCAAAACTTTCTTGTTGAAAATCTTCGTAAATATTATCCTGATCCGAATGTCTTTTCCCGTGATACATGGGATATCATTGAACGGTTCTGGAACCTAGATCTTTCTTTCACTGATGAACTCCTCTCCACCAAATATTCCAAGTTCGGGCCTGCCCCAAGGACTCCGTCCTGCATGCAGCGTTCTTACCTTCTGTCTATTGATTTTAAAGTCCATTCTATTACTGCCTGGGTTGCCCAGCTTAAGATCAATCCTCTCTATGCAATCCTCAGTGGATTTGATTTTGGTAATACTCCTGGTGTTGGTACTTTTTATGATTTTTTCAGAAAACTTTGGGATTCGGATTCTGATAATCTTTCTTCACATATCCGTCCTCTCAAAAAGAAAAAAGTAAAACAGCCAAAGCAGAAAGGTTCTAAAGCCCAATCCATTGAAAAGGTTACCGTTGACCAGTTACTTAAATCGTTGGAAAATACCTCTTTTTCCATTGATGAACAGCCTTACGCATCCCTCTTTAAGATTTACAGCAGTGAGTTTTTGGCAGCCTCCATATCCAAGGGTTTGATTGATACTTCCAATCTTTCTGTTGCCGGGGATGGTACTCCTGTAGTCACATCTGCACGCGAGCGTAAACACCGCGTTTGTGACTGTCTGGAAAAAGGCATTACGGATTGCAGCTGCGATCGCTACTTTTCACAACCCGACTGTGATATCGGATGGGATTCTTCCAGGGATTGTTTTTATAATGGTTATGATCTGTACATGCTGGTTGCTGCAAACTCTGAAAGTGACCTTCCATTATTTCCCCTGCTCAATCCTGCTTCAAAACATGATTCTCACGGATTCCTTGAAACTTACTTCCGTTTCAAGGCGTTCCTTCCTGCGCTTCATGTCAGCAAATGGCTTCTGGATTCCGCCCATGATGCCATGCCTTACTATCTGTACTGCCGCAAAAACGGCATCCGGCCCTTTATTGACCTGAATGAAAAACGTGGCATCAAAGAAAAGTACAAAGAGGATTTTACGATTGGAAAAGATGGCGTCCCTGTTTGTAAAGCCGGACGTAAAATGAACCATGACGGAACTGAACCATCAAAAGCAAGATTGAAATTCCGCTGTCCCCTTGCCAGCCGCAAATATGGCTGCTCCTGCAGTAATCCCTGCTCGGATTCCAAATATGGCAGGACTGTTCACCTTGCAATGAAAGATAACCCAAGGCTGATCAATTTCCCGCCCCGTGACAGCAAAGAATGGAAACTGGAATATAATGCCCGGACATCAGCAGAACGTTCAAACAAGCGTGAGAAAATAGACTTTCAATTAGAAAGCGGCAGACACCGCTCATCTAAGATGTGGTACTGCCGCCTCTATCATATCCTGATGCTACAGCATCTGGATGCCTGGGATCTGCCTTTCGAATCCACCCTGCAAAAGCTGATTTTGAATGTAGCATGATCCTACCGTTATCATACCCCATTTTTCGGCATAGCAACAGTCCTATGTCTATTTTTTGTACCCATTTTTTCCGTTTTGGATAATATTTACTTGTCAAAGTTCAATGCCAGAGTTTCGCTGGCATGATCAATCAGAATTCCGAGAGATCATTATATGTTTTCAGGCTCTCGCCCCGTTGCATCTACAGAATAGCAAGACCGGACAGGTAAAAAAAGTACGCACTTTTTTATTACATAGGCACTTTCAGGTAACCTATGGACGGATACACAGACTTATGCTACATTGTATTTGACACTTACACCATATTTGATACTTTTGGGAGGTAATCTTATGTTGACGAAAGACGAACTTCCGGAATGCCCGGTGGCAACCACGGTACAATTAATAGGAAGTAAATGGAAATTGTTAATTATGAGAAATCTGATGATGCGCCCCTGGAGATTCAATGAGTTAAAGAAAAGTCTGGAAGGCATCAGCCAAAAGGTTCTGACGGATTCCCTGCGCTCCATGGAAGAGGACGGACTGATCACCCGAACCGTTTATCCGGAAGTGCCGCCCCGGGTGGAATACGCCCTGAGCGATCTCGGCGAGACCATGCGCCCTATCCTCAATGCCATGCAGGAGTGGGGAACAAATTATAAAAACGGAACCATATAAACAGGAATGCAGAAAATATCCTGTTCCTTGCTGATATCCTTTGTATAAACCAAATATCTACACAAAATTCTGTCGGAAAATTTTTCCGTGAATACGTCTAACGATTTGTGTGTCTTATAGCCGGAAGATTTTACTTCTACGGGAATGATCTTGTTCTTTTTTGCTAGCAGAAAATCAATCTCATAATTATGCTTTGATGTTTCATTCATTATAGTATGATAAAAAAGTTCATTCCCATTTACGGCAAGACAACAGGCTACTGCATTTTCATATAAATAACCAAGATTGACACTCAGCTTATCACTAAGCAATTTTTCGTATATATCATTTTCTGTAAAATCTCTGTCTTTAAACATTAATGTTACAAATAATCCGGTGTCACATAAAAACATTTTAAATCTTGATAAATCTTTTGTATTTGACATTCCGGCATTTGGATCGTTCACATTATACGACACCAATACCGTCTTAGAATCTTTTAATTCAGCAATCAGCTCAAGTACTTTCTCAATTTTCTCTCCTCCCAAGACAGAATTGACCTGATATCTTGCTGCATTTTTATTTAGTTCTGCCGGAATTGCATCAAAAAGCATTGCCAACCTTCCGGTTGCATCAATTTTGGCAAAATCTGATTCATACAAATTCAGTATATCTCTTTTTATTTCGTCCACTTTTCTAAAATTATTGGTTTCTATATAAGTCTGCACTGCCTGCGGCATTCCTCCTACAAGCATATACAGCCGAAACTGTCTTAATTGCTTACGATTTCCATTATCACCTAATCCAGTCTTTGCCTCATAACATTTTTCCAAGAGCGAAAAAGTAGTCTGATCACCCACTGCCCAAAGAAATTCCTCGTAATCCATAGGATACATGTTAAGTCTTCTTTCCTCGCTGGGTATCAGAATATCTTTGACATTTTTTTTGATAGATATTAAAGAGCCTGTCTCAATATAGTCATATCTATGATCTTCTACTAATGCTTTTATTGCCTGCCGCGCTTTAGGACATAATTGCACTTCATCGAATATAATAACGGATTTTCTTTCATGAAGATCGACTCTATACTGTAATTGAAGCTGTAAAAATAAATAATTCAAATCAGATATATCGTCAAAAAGAGCTTTAATATCCGGTGATGCTTTTGCAAAATCAATTAAAATATAAGATTCATATTCTTTTTTTGCGAACTCTTCTACAACCGTTGATTTTCCTATACGGCGAGCTCCTTCTATTAGCAATGCCGTTTTTCCGTCCGACTCTTGTTTCCAGTTCAACATTTTACTATATATTTTTCGCTTAAACATTTTGTTCCTCCTTTTCGCATTTTTCTATTTTATATTTTCCCCTATTTCCGCGTTTTTTGTATATAAATATTAGCATGTTTCCGCGTTTTTTTCAATATATCTCGTAGCAATCAAGAAAAGTAACTATTTAATAAAAATAAGTATTCATGTACAATTTATGATATACTATTTGAAAATATTATTCTGGCGAGAAAGGAATTCCGACTATGGGAATCAGATTAGTCTGCAGTGACTTGGACGGCACACTGCTGCAATATGGGAAAAAAGAATTAGAAGGCGAAATTTTTGACCAGATCCGGGCGCTTCATGACCGGGGGATCCTGTTCTGCCCGGCATCGGGAAGGCAGTATACCAGTCTGCGGAAGCTGTTTGCTCCGGTGGCGGATTGTTGTATTTTCTTATGTGAAAACGGTGGTGTGATCTACAAGGACGAGCAGTGTATTGCGAAGAATCCCATGCCCCGTGCCCTGGCGGAAGAGATTGCCAAAGATCTGTGGAGCCGGAGCGACGGACAGGGTGAAGTCATGCTCTCCGGACAAAATACAGCTTACCTAATGGAGCGGGGACTCGGAATGGTGAACCGCATCCGTTTCATCGGTAATAACTATCAGATTATTCAGGATCCTTCCGAGATTCCGGAGGATATCGTAAAGGTCTCCGTGTATCTCCACGATGGCGTAGAGGCTTACGCTGACCGTTTTGTTCCCCGTTGGGAGCAGGCGAACTGTGCCGTAGCGGGACCTTATTGGATCGACACCACCCTCGCCAACAAAGGCATCGGTGTCACCTCGATCTGCAATATCCTTGGTATTGACCTGGCAGATGTCATGGCATTCGGAGACAATTATAACGATGTGTCCATGTTGGATATTGTGGGACATCCTTATATTATGGACGGTGCCGCGGCGCCTCTTCGCGAAAAATATCCGCAGCACACTCCCCGACCCGAGGACGTACTGCGGAATCTTCTCTAATTCTGAGTATCCGCGATAATACCCAGCTTTATTTTCATTTTCAAAATGCGTAATACCGATTCATTCAGGCGTTCTTCCGTGATCTCACCATTTTCCACCGCCTGAATGACTGCGGGTACCTGTACCTCAAAATCGGTACAGCACAGCATATCATTTCCCGCCTGGACTGCCAGGACGGCAATTTCAGCATCTCCCGCGAACTGCCGTACCCCTTCCATGACCAGATCGTCGGTAATGATCACGCCGTCAAATCCCAATTCGTTGCGTAAAATATTATGCACCGGCAGAGATATGGAAGCCGGTACCTGATCATCCATGCAGGAGACAACATTGTGTGCCACCAGTACCATATCGGCTCCGGCATCGATGCCTGCCTGAAAGGGCAGAAAATCCGAATTCACAAATGTCTCGTAGGGACGCTCATCATAAGCGATACCGGTGTGAGTGTCGGAGTTGTTGCCATATCCCGGAAAATGTTTCAGCACGCTTCCCATGTGCTCTTCGGACATAGTTTCTGCAACCGTCTCCACATAGACTGCCGTCTGCTTCGCATCCTGTCCGAAACTGCGGGCATAAATAAAGTCCTGCGGATCCTGTGACACATCGCATACCGGAGCAAAATTCAGATTAATTCCCAAACTCTGCAGTAATTGACATTTTTCCTGGGTATCGCTTCGGATCAGATTCCATCCGCCCTGGGCATACAGTTCCTGGGGAGAAGCAAACGGTGTCTGCCGCAGGTTCTCATTTTTGCTGACACGGTTTACCGTGCCACCTTCCTCATCCACACCGATCAACAGAGGAATCTCCGCGGCATTCTGGTAGCTTTGAATGGATGTCGTTACTTCTTCTTTTGTTTTACCGGTGAAATCCCGTGCGAATAAGATATATCCGCCGAGATGATACTGCGTCACCTTGGATGCCGCTTCCGTCTCCGGACAACGGGCAATGAACAGTTGTCCGACTTTTTCCTCTAAGGTCATTCCTGCCAGAATCTCTTCTGCCCTCTGCTCTACAGGATCTGCCGCCTCCACCGGTTCGCTTTCTTCTGTCTCTGACGGCTCCGTAAGATCTGAACTGTTGCCGCTCACATCGGAATCCGATACACTCTGCTCTATGATAGGTTCCGCCGCAATCTCCGGTACAGTTTCCTGTATCGCCTCTTCGGTATTTCCTGATTTCCACAACAGAAATATCAGGAGTCCAACACATATGACAGATAGTATTATCACTGCGATATTCCGCATCTTTTTCATTTCGTATTTCTCCCTACTGCAATACATCCGGGTATTTGATCAGATCATAGAGTTTTCCTTTTTCTCCAAAATCGCGGGTGCCTGCCAGTTCCATTCCTGCCTTCAGACTCACTTTCTGTCCCGGCAGCTGATATGCGATATAGCCTTCTCCCTTTTCACTGGTGGTATAGAGAAATCCCCCTTTTAATGCCATGCGGGCAAAGCCGTTAATATAGATCGCCACGGCATCCTTATCCCGGTAGAAGGCTGCCATTCCCTCTTCCTCTCCTCGTAATTATCGCTCACAAGCCAACCTTACCAGTTTCACATAAGTCTCTGTATTTTTCATGGAATAAGTCAGATGTCCGTAGCCGTCTACGATGTTATATTCCGGTAAAATAATACGGTATGCGTCCTGTAATTTTCGTGTACATACTTTAAGCCCTTACTGTGGCAAAAAGATCCGGGAAGCATTACAATGACAGGCTTTCCGATTTCTCCTACTGTCTGGAATTTCACAGCGGTTCCTCCTTTTTTATCAGGTTGTCAAACGACCTGTTAGATATATCTAACTGCGTTTACATTATAACTTACCCTGTCTTGGGATACAACCGATAGTTTACAAAAAAACCATTGAAAAAGAACGAACTTTCTCAATGGGTCAAATACCTGCCCTGTCACAATTTCTATATCTGTGCGGATGTTTTTCCTGCAATGATTGCTTTGACTTCCTCTATTTCCTTGTCTGTGGCGGAGGCTATCTGCTCTGCCGACAAGCCATTTTTGTACATTTTGAGAATGAGACCGGCTTCGCCTTCTATGAAGCCTTCTTTATGACCTTCTTCACGACCTTCTATGCGACCTTCCTCACGACCCTTTTCCCGTCCGATTGCAATGCCTTTTTCTTCAATTCCTTCGCCCAAATTGCACATAGCACTCACATCCTTTCTCATATTTTCTTCTATGGGAATATTATGTTTATTTCCTCCCAGTGCGCTTTTGTCATCACATTTGTATGCCCAATCCTTACTTCATTCAGTAAAGGCACGGGAACTTTTTCGCAGGTATGATGGTATACAAAGCCAACCTTCTCCTGCACTCTTTTGGATTTCTGATTCCCTTCATAATATCCGCACCAGATGGTATTCATCCCAAGCTCTTCAAATCCATGACGCAGAATTTCTCTTGCAGCCTCCGGCATATAGCCTTTTCCCCAAAAAGGCTGTCCCAGCCAATAGCCCAGTTCACACTCATCATCCCGGTCTGTCATATCCGTGTGACCTTTCAGTTTCAGCTCGATGGCACCTATTGCTTTTCCATTCTCTTTTTCACAGATGGCATAGCACTCGGGACCGGTAAATACATTCCTGATGACATCAAGGCTTTCTTCTACAGACTTATGGGGCGGCCATCCTGCAACGGGTCCGACTTCCGGATTCTTTGCATACTCAAATAAACTCTCTGCGTCTGCCTCTGTCCATTTTCTTAATATTAATCTTTCTGTTTCCATAAACAGTTACTCCTTTAACCTTTTACGAAGTCCCCATTATCCTCTTCCTACCTTATGTCCGGTGACTGCCTCGAAATGGTACTTTGCAATCCCGAGATCAATGGTGGAGTAGAATCCTCCCAACGATTTGGCGGTTACCACTCCGTTCTTACATTCAAAAAAGAATTTCTGCTGATTCACGGCTGTCGGGGCGAGGCTTACCGCTTCCATGCCGGCAGCAAACCAGCCTGCCTCCCGGTCTGTGTAACCAAGCTCCTCTACGGGCTTGCTCTTATGCGGTACGCCCTGTGTCACACCATAGCCGAGGGATGTGATGATCAGCAGCTTTTGTCCCCGCTTGATCTGCGCCTGTGATTTGCCGTGAGTCATAGCCACCCAGCAGGTATTCAGTCCCAGTTCCTGACATTTCAATACCAGCTTCTCTCCGTAATATCCAGCCTTTTCCTGCTCATCCCTGCCGCCGACGATGGCGATATAATTCTTCACATTCTCAAATTTTCCGTAATGCGCCATAAAAGAATCAAAACACTTCGGCTCCTCATAGAAAACCTGTATCGCCAGTCCGCTTTCCGCGTTAATTTCGTTTACACATGCGTTGATTGCAGCTCTCTTTTCCTGCTCGATCGGCTGATCCTTATACTGGCGCACACTGTGTCTGCTTTTAATAATTTCTAAAATATCCATGTGGTATCCTCTCCTTCGTTCAAATGTTTAAACCAAGTATATCATATTATGTTACATCTTCGGTTGATACTTCATGCTCGACACATTATAAACGGTAACAAACGCCTTGGAATCCAGTTCGTTGATGAATTTCATCAATTTCTGGTACTCGCTTTTATCTACAATGGTGATGATCTCGTTGTGTTTTTCAAAATTATAGGCACCGGTGGCTTCGTAGATCGTCGCACCGCTGTGCAGGTCTCTCGTAATAAACCGGCGCAGCTCTTCCTCTTTTTTCGTAATAATGCAGACGCGCCGCTTGATATTATTATCGAAGATAAAATGATCCAGAATGATTCCGTTGAAATAAGTACCGAGGATACTCAGCACCACCGTTTTCTTGTCATATACCAGCGCCGCGGACAGTGCCACACACATACCGGACAGAGACATGGCCCTGCCCAGTTCCATATGGAGGTATTTGTTCATGATCTTCGCTACAATGTCCAGACCGCCGGAAGAAGCATTTCGGTTAAACAGAATGCTCAGGCCCACGCTGACCACCAGAATATAACAAAGCACATCCAGCTCCTGACTGTCGGTCAGAGATCCGAAATCCGGAAACAGGAGTTCAAAAAGCCCTAAGAATACCGGCAGCATCACACTGGTATACACGGTCTTGACCCCGAACTCTTTCCCGCAGGTGACAAAGCCGATGAGCAATAGCACCACATTCAGGATCATCGTAATGGCGGACAACGGAAGCGGTATAAAGTTGGACAATACAATTCCGAGACCGGAGATACTGCTGACCGATGCATGACTCGGTACCAGGAAAAAGTAGACTGCTGCCGCTATGATGGCTACCGCTACGGTCAGAATTGCAGTTTCCTTCAGAATTTCCACATAACTTAACTTTTTCTTCATGATTGCATTTTCTCCATTGTTATATTGCTATATTTGATATATTTTAATCTGTTTCTACTCTTTTCTCATCTTATCACACCTTTTTCCCTTTTCCAACGACAAAAAAACAGCAATGACTTTTCATCATTGCTGCTTCTTCTGCCTATTTTACCCGAGGTCTTCTCCATTAGAAGAGATCACCCTTTGATACCAGAAAAAAGAATCCTTTCTTTCTCTTGAGAGATCTCCGGTTCCGTCATCATATTTATTTACATAGATCATGCCGTAACGTTTGGCCATTTCACCGGTGGATGCCGACACAAGATCAATACATCCCCAAGGTGTATATCCTATAAGATTAACACCCTGCTCAATGGCTTTTCCCATCTCAATGATATGCTCACGAAGATATTCTATTCGATAGGAATCATGGATCTTTCCATCTTCCGCTTTAACATCTCTGGCTCCCAGTCCGTTTTCCACAATCATTACCGGAATTCCGTAGCGGTCATATATCGCGTTCAGCGACCAGCGCAGCCCTTTCGGATCGATCTGCCAGCCCCAGTCACTGGACTGCAGATAAGGATTCTTCCAGCCCCCTGTGAGATTTCCTTCCATCGCATCTATATCTTTATGCGTTGTAATGCAGTTGCTCACATAATAGCTAAACGTGTAGAGGTCAACTGTCCCTTCTTTCAGGAGTTCCAGATCACCTTCTTCTATCTTCAGATGAATGTTATGCTTTTCAAAATACTTTTTGGCAAAATAGGGATATTCTCCCTTAACCTGTACATCCGAGCAAAACCAGCAGAACATATTCGTACGTTCCTGCGCCAAAAGCATATCCTCCGGATCCGGCGTCAGCGGATAATACGCTGAAAATGCCATCATATTCGCCATAATATAGTCCGGATAATGTTCATGTGCGTATTTGATAACTTTTGCACTGGCTACAAACTGATGATGAATTGCCTGATATCGAATTTCCTCAGGAATTTCAATAGTACTTACAGGACCGTCAATCCCTTTTACAGTGCCTGTCGAAAGTACAGCTCCAAGGTTCATGGTTCCCGCATTGATTTCATTAAAGGTGATCCAGTACTTAACTTTTCCCTGATACCTTTCAAAGAGGACAAGACAATATTTATAATATAACTCTATCAGTTCTCTGGAATACCAGCCATTATATTTTTCTACCAGAGCATACGGCAGTTCATAGTGACTGATCGTGACCATCGGCTCTATGCCATGCGCTTTGCAACAGTCAAATACCTTATCATAGAATTCCAGCCCCTTTTCATTTGGCTTATCTTCCATTCCGGTAGGAAAAATTCTTGTCCAGTTGATACTGGTACGGAAAATCTTAAATCCCATCTCTGCAAACAGCTTAATATCTTCTTCATAATGATGATAAAAATCAATCGCATCATGACTCGGATATAATCTGTCTTCATGAATATGATCTGTGATCCATTTCGGACTGGTATGGGAACCGTTCGTACACATGTCCGGGACACTGGCTCCTTTGCCGTCCGCATCCCATGCTCCTTCGAACTGGTTTGCGGCACAGGCTCCGCCCCACAGGAAATTTTCGGGAAATTTACTCATAATGCTTCGCCTCTTTCCAGGTCAGATAACTTTGGAATGCTCCAATCTGATTTGCTTCATTACCGTATTTACATTTTACGATTTCGCAATTTGGTTCTACAAGTCCCTTCATTTCATAATAAGCATCTTCCAAAATTAATTTTCTGTAATTTTTTTGTATGCTGGTCAATAAAATATCCTGACCGCTGATTCCTCCGCCGATGGCAATACGTTCAATGTCCAAAAGCATCTGTAAATTAAAGATCTCAAACGCAATACTATAGGTAAATCTATCCAGCACTTCACATGCCACAGGATCTCCCTCATTGATCCATTCAAACGCTTTTCTGCCATCCAGCGGTTCCTCTGCCGGAATCCGCTTTGCTTCCCGCATCAACTCCAAAAGTCCTGTCGTTGCATCCGAATGCCCTACAAATCCCTTTAAGGTTCCCCATTCATTGAGACTGCGTCCCACAAAGGAAAACTCACCTGCAGAGAAATGTTTACCTCGTACTAATTTACCATCGATAATCAATCCACCACCTACGCCGGTTCCGATGATAAATGTTGCCGCATTCTGACAGCCTGCAAGACTTCCCACCGTATATTCCGCCCAGGCTGCACATTTTCCATCATTGTCAATATGAACCGGACATCCACACAATTCCGAGATCTGGCGAGCAACATACTTGTCCTGATTATAGGCCAACATCCCTCCGGTTCTGCAATAGCCGTTGTCACTGTCGATCATCCCCGGCATAGAGACAGCGATTCCTTCGGTGTCTTTGCCTATTTCCTCATAAAGTTCCTTTAACCGGGCAAGTAATGCGTCCTGACTTTCGGTCGGTGTTGGCGTTTTTCCCTGTTGTGTGCGTACAAGACTCTCATCCATCACAGAATATTTTATATCTGTTCCACCAATATCAAAAACCGCTAATTTCAATCTTACACCTCCCGACTACTTAACCGGGCCTTTGTTCTTAGACTCCGGTTCCATCCATGTTACGGTATCAGGTGTCTGCCACAAATATAACGCATTTCCTTCCGTATCTTCGATAATTGCATATTTCATGCCATCTACTTCATAAGTATCTTTCAATACTTTTCCACCGTTTTCAACTACCAGCTTACAGGTATCCTCAATACTGGAAACTTCAATCACATAGTGGGGATATTTCCCGGTAGTATCCGTCTTTTTATCTTTTAGAAATCCGTAACAAAAAGATACGACTCTGGGCTCCCAGTTAGAGCTGCCCGGTCCCGTTGCGCAATACATTAACGGAGACCCTTCCTCTGCCCCTTCGGTATTGATGATATCCCAGCCGAACAGATCCTGATAAAAATTCTTCAGCTGCTCTGGTCTATCATACTCCAAAACAAAACGGCGCAAACGCCCGTTTCTGGATCGCGGGGGAAAATCCTTCGGCATATGCCATTCCAGATTATAAGGATCTCTGTTCGGATCCGGAAGAGGCGGATCTACATGAATGCGCCGGATCTCCTGCTCATTATAGGGTTCCGACAGAAAATTATCAGGAGCTGCTCCGCATGCAGGACACTCTGTCGGCAGTTCCCGGTCATCACTCTTAAACGGGAACCCACAACAATAGCATGTATAAAGTTTTAACATTGCATTTCCCTCCCTCTATTCCTTATCATAATCCGCTTCCGGTTCTTCCCAGGTTCGGGAATCCGGACATTTCCACAGCAGCAGTCGGTTTCCCGCAGGGTCCTCTACCATTGCACATTCCGCCCAGTCATTTGCATTATTATTTCCATATATGATCCTGCCACCTGCTGCCTCAACGTTCTTTAAGGTTTCCTCCAGCGGAACATCCATGCTTACTTCCATCATAAGGAACGGTTGGGGATCTTTTTCCGTTCTCAATACCAGCATTGTCGGCATATAGCCTGCAACCGCTCCTTCCCAGCCAAACTGTGCCGGTCCCGTCGCACAACATACATCCGGTGTTTCCTTATCCGGCACACGACCCAGAACATTGGGCGGCAATGCAAACATATCCCAATCGAATACATTCACATAAAATTTCTGTGCCCGGCTTAAGTTTTCATATGGGATATATGCACTCCTGACTCTTCCGTGCAATGATTTATCAGGAAATTTCTTAGGGGGTCTTCCGGGATAGGAAGTATTTTCATCATTATACATATAGATACCTCATTCGTTTTCTTTCCGTTTCACATGAATATAGCACCGTACCAGATAATTGGTTCTGTCTCTTTCCACAATGTGACTGAGTACATCCCTTTCATAACCGTTTCCAATTACCTCATAGCCGTTCTCATCTGCATAGTTTTTCAGAAGACGATATAAATCTACAATTCCATCTCCACCCTTGGCTCCGGCCACCGTCAAATAGGTTCCTGCCGGCATGGACATCACCTTCGTGGGATCTTCTATGGAATCCTTTCTGGCCACAAAGCCTCCGAAGGTCTTTTGGAAACTGCCATCCATGATGTGTTTATGCATCACAACTTCAATGACATTAACGTTTTCATATCGAAAACTGTCACTTACATAACGAATAGATTCTCTTGCTTCCTTCGACATAATAAAGGCTTCATCCGCTGTACGATACGGCATTTTGTAGATATATAATGGAGTGTCATCATCTATCTGGATCTCTTCAATAATACCGATCTTGGTATTTTCATATTCATCAATGTCCTTGATCGTATTCGAAACAATATGTTCCAAAGCATTGAGTTCTTTCTGATACTCGTGCAATTCTTTTAATTTTTTAGCAAGGATTTTACGACAGGCCTGTGCATTACCGCTTTTATTTTCTATATAATCTCTGATTTCCTCTAACGGTACTTTCATGCCTTTCAAAACATGAATCAGTTCAAAATCATACAACTGCCTTGTGGAATAATAGGCATAGCCATTCTCTGCAACCATTTCCGGTTCCAGAATCCCGATTTTCGCATAATGAACGATGGTTGCTTTTTTGACTCCACACATTTTGGCAAATTCGCCTGTTTTCATGTATCCTTTATCCATAGTTATTTTCCTTGTTCTCTTACTTTGCCAGTCTGGCAACATGCCCTCTCTTTAGTTCTTCGCAATCCTCACTGTACATCAGCAGATATGCCTGTCCTACCGGCTGCGAGTCATCCCAGTTCATAATACCACAACAAGCCTCGGCAACTTCTTCACTTTCCAAAAGAGAAGCCGTCCCGGAAACTTGTCCGATGGTTTCTCTGGTCAGTTCCATTCCTATATTATCAAAAAATTCCTGTAACATAGGGGTTCTCGTTGATGCCGGACATAGGGCATTTACCCGTATTCCATAAGGATGCAGTTCCTCTGCCAGAGATTCGTTCAGTGCAAGCTGTGCATATTTGGATGCATCATAGCTGTGTTCCGAATTACTCGGTGGAAATAAATATCTTTTTACATGATTTGTTACGATATTAACAATTTCTCCCGATCCTTTCCGAGCCATAGCCGGAGCAGCCATTTTCGAACACAGAAAGGTACTACGGGCATTTGTGTCTACATTAAATGCCCAGTCCTTTAATACACTTTCATAACTATCCTTCACAAATGACATGGTCGAAAATACAGCTGCATTATTCACCAGAATATCAATCACGCCTTCCTTCTGAAGGACCTCTTCAAATGTTTTACGGATCTCTTCTGCATCAGATACATCACAATGAACGGCATGACACCCTGAACCGACTGAATTCATCCGGTTTTCTGTCTCTCTGTTTCCGTTATCATTGACATCCAGACTATAGACACAGACACCGCGTTTTGCCAGTGCAAGGCATATACTTCTTCCAATTCCCTGAGCACCGCCTGTTACAACAGCTGTCATTCCTTCACGGATCACATTCTTACCTCCTTTGGCAGCAATACCGGCTGGGTCGTGTTGCCCAACCGGCATACTTTGCATTTACGCCTTTGCGGCTTCTGCGGTTTCCTTCTTTCTGCGAGGGGCACGATTGTTGGCATACGCATCCATTGTCATGAAGATCAGTACGAAAATAGCAATAAATATGGAATTGTATTCACTGGGAATTCCAATTGCCATAAGTTCCAGTTTCACCAGCTGCATAACCAGGCTTCCACAAAAGATACCTGCTACAAGATTTCCTCTCCTTGTGATAGACATACCTACAAACACACACATCATCGCGTCGAAACAGGTTCCCATGGTTCCCATGGAGCTTACGGTTTTTTGCACACCGGATGTCCCCAGAGAAATGAAAGCATATAAACCTGCAAAAAGTCCTGCAATGGCAATAGCAACAGCCTTAACACGATATACATTTAATCCGTTCTGTGCTGCTATATTCATGTTATTGCCAACGGCACGTACATTGTAACCGATGGAAGATCTGTAGAAGACCAAATATGCCGCAACTGCCGCTACTATTGCAATGATTACGATTTCTGTAGTTCCCAAAAGATTCCATCCTGTAAGGTAGATTCCCTGACCGTCAAATGCATAACTGCTAATACTCTCATAAATAAGAAGCATACCAATGGATGTAATGATCGTCGGAATTTTCAAAAGGTAATATACCAGACCTACAATAACTCCCGCCAATACTGCCACTAACAGACAACAGATCAGAAGTCCTGCAAATCCCCAGTTCAGTCTTACTGCAATGTTACCGCCTATGATAGCACTGAGCAAAACCACAGAACCTACAGAAAAATCCCAGTTTCCGACTTTGATATTGAACAACACGCCCCATCCAAGGATTGCCGGAGCAACTGCCTGCTGCATAAGCGACGGAATATTGTTGATACCAATGACTCCGTGAAAAATAATGCTCAAGACCACAAACAGCAGGATCGGTACTGCTAACATCAGCGCATATTTACTGATCAAATTTTTAATGACTTTCATATCTACAACCTCTCTCTCAGCATTCATCTATTGCCGGATGGTTCTTACTCTGTTGCAGCAGCCACAACACTTTCAAGGGTGTAAGCATCCATGATGTCAGTAAGAGTCTTTAATGTACAATCCGGGTTATAACGAACTGTCATGGACTGGATTGTCTCTGCATCGTAGATCATGTACTCCGGGTTAGAAATATACTTGGAATAGTTCTCACAATCCTCGGCGCTTGTAATAAAGATGAAGTTCTGATAAAGAACCGTATAGCCATCAGCAAGAGGGTGTCCGTCAACCGCATTGTATAACATTACAAAGTCAAACAAAGACTGAATTTCAATACCGCCTGCAAGACAGGAAAGCCATCCATCATTGAATCCTTCCTGCATTCCTTCAAATGTATCAAAGGAACAGATCTTAATGGTTCCCGGATCCACCAGGCTCTTCAGAGTATTCAGCACGGTCTCACCACCGCCGCCGGAAGCAGAGCTCATTAACAGACCGTTCATCTCGGGATAAGAAGTGGTAAAGTTCTGCATATAAGTTACATAGGCCTGTGTTGAACCGTCGGAAGGTGCAGTGTAATCAGCCAAAATCGTTGCACCATATTTTTTTGCTGCCTCTGTAAAATAGTCATTACGGTTGGAGAGAGAAGAACCTGCTGCTACCTTACCAAGACCTATCTGGGTACGTCCATCCTCTGTGAGGATCTGAGTCATGTAATCGCAGGCATCTTCGTTTGCCTCAAAGGAGGTTCCCACATAGTAAGGATTAGCCTGAGTGTTTTCTTTGATGGTATCATCTGAAATATCACGGTTCATCATCTGGAACCAGATCTTATTGCTTTCACAGTAATCAGAGATCAATTCTACACTATTGTCGGAAATAGGAAGGAATAAAAGTCCTTCGCATCCTGCTGCCGCAAGGTTCTCTGCTGAAGCAAGCTGAGCCTCTGCGGTATAATCATTTAAAGCCCACTTGATATCAACATCCAGTGCTTCCGCTGCAGAATTAATGTACGCATATTCCGCCGCGCCAAATGCATCATCTTTTCCGTAAAGAATAACACCGATCGTGTGTTTTTCATTGCCGGTATTTTCTTTACTTCCGCATCCGGTTAAGATCGTTGATGCTGCCATAACTGTTGCAACCACTACTGCTAAAAGTTTTGTACGTTTTCTCATTGCTTTTCCTCCTTTAAGCCATTACCTTCGATTTATCGTGACCAATAGATACAAATACCACCGCCAGGAATACGATTCCCTTCACAACATAGATCAGAGTGGGATCAATTCCCCATAATGTAAGTCCATTGTTTAAAATAAATAACGTAAGCCCACCAATCAATGCACTTCTCATCTTTGTTCCCGAGCCACCTGCAAGTGGAATTCCTCCCAGTGTTAATGCAAGTAATACATTCGTCTCTAAAGAGTTACCGGTCTGTGCTCCTGCTCCGCCGCCTCTGATCACTGTCACAAAAGCCGCTATACCGACGCAGATTCCACTGATGACAAATGCAATTACTTTGTACTTATTGACCTTAATTCCACTAAGCTGTGCACATTTGGGATTGGAACCGATAAGTTTATTGTATTTACCAATCTTTGTGTATTCAAAAATGATGTAACAAACAACAAATACAACGATCAACACGATTAAGTAAAACCACAACTCCTGAAAAATTTTCAAGGATGCCGGGATACGCATCGGAAGGATCTGATAGGTACCCTGTGCCACACCACGGCCGATAAACATAATGCACATACCGGCCATAAATGCGGGAATCTTAGCCTTTACATGTAAAATACCTGTAAGAAATCCACAGAATGCACCAACCAAGATGCAAATCGGAAATACCAGCCAGGCACTAACCAGATTACCTACTACAACTGCCGCTACCGCACATAATGCGCAGGCTCCACCAAGAGAAAAATCCAGGTTGTCATGCGCCATAACGAAACAACATCCGATGGACGCAATCATTGTTACACAAGCCTGCGAAATAATATTGGTTAAATTCGTAGCCGTTAAAAATTTTCCGTTAGTCGTAGCAGCAAATATGATGAATAGGCCAATCAGTCCTAAGAACGGAATCAGCTTTTTGATGGCTGTACCTGATTTTTGTTCCTTTTTTTCCGATACAGTCTTACTCTCATTTGCCATATCTTTTTATCCTCCATCGAAATTTCATCCAGATTAGATAACCTTTTCAATCAGCATACTTTCTGTAAGATTATCCTCACGAGCAAACTGGCCATTCAGAACACCATCCTTCATGATCAGGATCCTGTCCGACATTCCCAGTAATTCGGGGATTTCCTCAGATACCATGATAATAGATTTTCCTTCGGAAATCAGAGTCTCCATTAACTGGTAGATGGTTGCCTTTACACCGATATCAATTCCGCGGGTAGGGCAATCCATAATCAGAATCTGCGAATCATTTGCCAGCCATTTTGCTACTACAACCTTCTGTTTATTACCACCGGAAAGTTCTCTTGCTTCCTGACTTACCGATTGCATTTTCACAGCCAGTTCGGCTGCTGCCTTGTCAGCAAGTGCTTTCTCATCCTTGGGCCAGATAAAAATTCCTTTTTTGATATCATCAAAAGAAGTTACCGTAATATTATCCTGAATACTTGTGTATAAGAATAATGATTCCGTATCACGGTCTTTGGGAAGATACGCCATATGGTGCTGGATTGCCTGCATGGTACTTGTGATTTTGCAGTTATCCTGTGTAAGAATAACCTCACCGCTGTCCGGTCTGATATCACCAAAGACCACCTTGCACAGCTCATGCATTCCACATTCCGTCAGGCCGCCAAGACCGAGAATCTCACCTTTATGAAGTTCAAAAGAAATATTATGAAGTCTGTTTGCCCAGTTAATATTTTTTACTTCAAGAACTACTTCGTCTGTTGCAAATACCTTCTCGTCCCGATAATAGTTTCCTGTAAGATCACGTCCTATCATCTTCTGACGCATTTTATCCGGTGTTACATCTTCACCATATAAGGTATCAATGTACAATCCATCTCTCATGACAAGCGCGGAATCGCATATTTTCTGGACTTCTTCCAGGTCATGGGAGATAAATATTACGCCTTTACCGTCATTCTTTAATTTCTTTATGATTTCATAAATCTTGTCTCTTCCCGTATGAGAAAGTGCTGTTGTCGTCTCATCAACGATCAGTACTTCAGGATTATTGGACAGTGCTCTACACACCTCTACCAGTTTGCGGTCCTCAAACGAAAGATCATCCACCAGCATAGTTGCTTTGATTCTGTCTCCTGCTCCCACCTGATCTAATAATTCCTGTGCTGCCTTATTCATCTTCCTTGACCGGATAATGGGGCCGGTTCCGAAACGACTCTCTTTCCCAAGGAAAATATTCTCTGCTACGGAAAGGCCGGAAATCGTTCCCGTCTCCTGAATCAGGATACAGATATGTCTGTTACTGGCATCAATCAATGACCTTGGTATGTATTCCTCACCCAGATAAGTCATGGTTCCTGTATCTGCTTTTTGTGATCCTGAAACAAGACTCATAAGTGTTGATTTACCAGAACCATTTTCACCGATCAATGCAAGAACCTGTCCTTTATGAAGTTCCATGGAAACATTCTGTACAGCCTTGGTCGCTCCAAAACTTTTATACATTCCATCTAACTTAAGGATTACATCTTCTGCCATAGGTTTCACCCTTTCTTCCTGCTTTCGATTTCAGCGAGTTCTGCTTTTAATGCTTCTACATCAATCGGATCATCGATGAAATAAAGTTCCTCTCTTTCCCAATTGTAGAAATTGTGTCGAACAACCTCATCTTTCTGTCCGGTCTCATCTTCCATAAATGCCTCAAACAACTCTCCATAATGTTCGAAATTATCATAGGCACGAATATGAACTCTGATCTGTGAATGCTCCCCACCGGAAAACATTCTGTATCTTTTCGGAAGAGGATGTCCTAACGAGCCCTCATTTTCATCGGTGTGGCGCTCTAATTCGATTTCCTGCATCCACTTTTCAAAAGGTATTTCCTGTAACTGTCTGTATACGATTCTCATTTTATCCCTCCTTACCCTCTGTAATTAGGTTGGTCCTTCGGCATCTTGTAATCAGGATTCACCACATATTTGATTGTTTTTCCCTGTTCTGCTGCCATCTGAAGCCATGGAGTAATGGGATCTCTTGCATCATCTGCGTATAAAATCTCTCGCTTTTCCCATTTGTAACACTTTTCCCAATTAGCATCTAATTTCTGACATTCCGGGTCATCATACCACTTTTGCATTAACTTGCAAAAATCGGCAATGGACTCAAACTCTCTCTCATGTACCCGAATCAAGTTGGTCTGCGGGCCGGTAAACGGTCTCATTCTTTCAGGTAAAGGCATCCCAAGTCTCAATGCACACAAATCACTTTGATGCTCATACTTTTTCTGTAATTCTCTGTTCTCTACCGGGACTTCCTGAATCACACGGAATAAAATTCTCAGTTTCATCTTATACCTCCTCGTATCATATTTTATTTTTATATTTTGCGGTGCCATTTCCGACAGGTTACACTGCGGTTTTCTTATAAAACTGAAAAGTATGCTTTCACTTTTATGTCTTCATTATAAAGCGTGAGGTTACCACGCGCTCAATTGTTGGTAATTCCAATATTTATTGCTTATTTTTATGCAATTTGTATATAACTATTGTTTTTTTGTGCTTACTATCAGTTATTATTACAGCAATAAAAAAGCAGAAATGGTACATTTTACCACTACTGCTTTTAAAAAAATACTATTTTATTATATATTTTGTGCCTCTTCCCTTACCTTCCACCGCAATCACACCCTTTTGACTCAGGTCTTTCAGTAACTGTGTTGTTTTCGATTTACCAAAAGGTACATAAGGTGCGATTTCGCTGATCGGCTTTACTATTGTCCCGCTTAAAATCTTATATACTGTCTGCTCGTCTTCCGTCAGATTCAAATTCTCCTCAAAAACAGGAAGCACGATTTTAATTGTATTTTCCGTGACTTCAAAATCCGGTTTCATAAAGCTGCTTAATTCTTGTAATTCCGGTTCCAAAGATCTCCACAAATCCCAGTCTGTAAAATACATTGGCAAGATTCCGATTTCTTAAGACGGAAATCCTACCGGATAAGTATTCCGTTTCGGATATTCCGGAGGGTAAACCTCCGGGAGAAATAACTTCTAACCTGTCATCAAACATCAGCACGATTTGTAATAGCTTCCTTAAATTCTATCGTCCGAGTCTCACGCATAGTTTTATATCCTTTCCCTATGCAATCCACTCTTTTATCGCCGCCGAAAGTCTCTTATCAATGTCTTTTCTGGTGGCTTCGCATTCCTTGGGGTAATCTTTTGCCGCTTTGAAGACAAATTTCAGTACAAATTTTAATCCCACCGGAAGCGCTGTCCGAAGCATAGATTCCGGCAGTACGAAATGTGTGCCATGTTCATAGACAAGTGCCTCACAGTCGCAGGTGTGGGGGTGTTCTGCCAGGCGTTTCTCCATGCGGCGTACATATTTTCCGGCTTCCCAGAAGGAGTCATCCTCCGCAGCGACAAGAATCAGTTTTCCTTGGATTCTCTCCACCTTTATCATTTCTTCTTCCGTATGCGGTCTTGCTTTTTCCGAATCTATGAAAAGCCAGGTGCTTCGTTCAAAATCTCCGGATCTTTTCGTCTCTTCCTGAATCTTCTGCCAATATACCGGATGTTCATATACGAATGGCATGTAGGGAAGCTGTTCTCCTTTCCAGGACAACGTCGATGCCCCGGGAATGGGCCATTCCTTACATCCGTCCTTGTCTCCCTGTTCAAATCCCTGCCATACAAAATCGCTGGGCGTCAACCCAACAGTCAGGGTGATGTCCTCAAAATAGGACGCCGCAACCACCGCATCCATGCCGGCAGTACTCATTCCCATGATGCCGACCTTCCGGATGCCGTTGTTTTTCAGCCACTTTATAGCTGTCTCTATTCTCTCCAGCGGATAGTTCACATGACTGTAATTCTTTTTCCCCGGAGACATACACAGTACATTCACACCGTTTTTGTGGAGCCACTTTACACCGCATTTTGCCATGTAGTCATTCGGATCATCTCCGAACAAGCCTATCACTGCGCAATCAGCTCCGTTTGGATTCTCATAATAAGTGCCGTAGAAGCCGTCCTTCTCATTTTCAAAAAATTGTTTTTTCATAAACTGCCTCTTTCATGTGCATTGCAGTTAAAATCTGCCGTAGTTAGTTTTTACTAACTCAGTCTAACATATTTTTTGAAAAAGAACAATACTCCAGCCATACACCTTTAGGATCCTTCACCAACAGTATGATTACCCAAATTAAAAAACCAAATGCCACTACAGTAACTCCCAAAAGGGCATCATTCAGAATATCTGTTGCAGTGGGAGAAAAAAAATCTGCGCGAAGCTCCATGTAGTCAGCCACTGCATCCACAGTCCACATAATTGTTGCACCCCAGTATGTCAGTACCAGCGTTCCAATCTTTAACTTCTTTGCAGATGAACTTAAATACCATACGACAGTGCTGATCATGGCTGCAAACAATGTAATTAATAAAGTCATACGGCCTCCTCCCCATTCTTAGCAGAAACACAAGCACACATAATTGCCCACACTCCGGTTACAAGTACTGCCATAAAAACTCCTACTGTGGACATTTCCTGCAACATTTTTATACTATCCGCGGCACTGTTCATTGCCGTCAGAAACGGGAAAAAGGGAGTAATTTCTCCATGCCATAAATGTTCCAATGCCAATAGAGCGGAACCACCCCACAGCATATTATTTAACCAGGAAAGCTTCTTTGAGACAGGGATAGTTTTTATTGTCTCCGGTGCAATTTCCTCTATTTTCTCATATTTTTTTGCTATCGCTGTCGTAACAATAGCCTCTGCTGCCGGAACTAAAAAACAAGCCATAGTAAACTCCTCCTTCTTTCATTTTCTTTTATTTACAGACAATCGCTCTTTATTCGACACCATACTTATTTTTTGCTATTTCAGCAAGTAATTTCGCAGTTCCTTCGATTCCCAAAAATGCACTGTTTACCAGAAAATCCTGATGATTAACATCATCGGGGTGATATCCGGCATATTTCATATGATAAGCATCTCTTGCCAAATCTACATCATGTATCATTTTTGCTGCTTCTTTGGGATTCATACGGAGTTCATTAATGCAATTATCATATCTTGCTTCCCATGGGGCATAAATATATACACTCATAAGATTCTTTTTTTCACTAAGAATACTTTCCGCACATCTTCCAACAATAATGCAACTCTGTTTTTCCGCAAGCTCCAGAATGATCTTTTTCTGAATCTCAAAGACCTGGTTTTGCATTGCCGCTGGGGATTTTCCCAACGGATATTTCATAAAATCCCACTTGCCAAAAGATTTTTCTTCTACATCACTTATGGTAGAAACGGGAAGATTCGTTTCCTTTGCAACCATGTCCACAATATCACGATCATAGTATTCGATTCCCAAAAGTTCTGACAATCGTCTGGCTATCGGACGCCCCATGCTGCCAAACTGTCTGGTAATAGTAATTACAAATTGCTCCATACTAACTCCTTTCTCCTATCCCCGTTCATCTAAAACAGCTCTGGTGTAAAATTCTATCATAACAGGAAGTACATCTTCATTAAAATCAAAGGTATCCTGATGGTGCTCTGCTGCCAATGTGGTACCAAACATATAAAAAGCAGCCTGTCCGCCCTGCTTCTTCACACAGTTCATCATTGTCACCACATCTTCAGAAGCTCCCAGACTCCCCTCTGTACTATAAGACAGCTCCGGGCTCATTTGTCGTACCTGTTTCCGCAGGTTTTCTACTAATTCCGGACTACAACAACTGCTGCCTGCACTTCCGACTCTTTCTATCTCATAGGTCACATCATACATACGCGATACACCTTCTGCAATCTGTTCGACTTGCTCTTCCATGTATCGATTTGTTTCCGTATCTATACCCCTTGTTTCCACTTCCAAATATGCATTATCTGCAATAATATTACGTCCCGTACCACTGATAAATTTCCCTATATTTATTCGTGTATCTCCCTTACTGGAACGAGAAATAGCATATGCATTTGTCGTAAAAACAGCTGCAGCAAGCAACGCATTTCTACCTACTTCCGGTACTTTTCCTGCATGCGCGCTTACTCCATGAAAGGTAATATTTAATTTGCTGGTAGCCATGAATCCATAATTACAGGCATAGATCTGTCCCGGTATACGACATCCCAGACCAATATGTCCGGACAAAAACAGATCTACATTATTAAGCCATCCGTTATCTACAATTGCCTGAGAACCACGACAGCCTTCTTCTGCTGGTTGAAAAATAATTCTGATTTCTCCTGTAAGTTTTTCTCTGTGCTCCATAATACACTTAGCCGTCAGAAGCCCCACACTGATATGTCCGTCATGTCCACAGGCATGCATGACATTTTTATGTACAGAAGTATAATTTTTGCCTGTTTTCTCGTCTATCGGGAGTGCATCAATATCAAAGCGGAGTGCTATTACAGGTCCCCGGATCTTACTTTGATAAACACCGATGACTCCTGTCATGCCTCCCTTCATTGCCTCCAGATATTTTGCAGAAAGACCTTCTTCAACAGCCTGCTTCTCACTTTGTGATATTTTTTCCAAAGAAGGCATACCCATCCGGGACTCCTTTTTGCATACAGAATCCCCTAAATATACCTTATAGCCCAAGTCATTCAGATAATCTGCAATCTTTCCGCTGGTACGATATTCCAGAAATCCCTCCTCCGGATATTTATGAAATTCCCGGCGAAGACTTACAACCTCTTCCTGCATGGTGGGCGTTACATATTTGAACGTAATATCCATTTGACGATCTCCCTTCTTTAGGAGTATTTTTTCATTTTATTCTGCATATGTCTGGATGCCAGAGACAAAGGGAAGCAAATGATAAAATAACCGATCAGTAAGATAGTGTACACGATCAGTGATACCGGCATATTTTCCAGCAACTGGATTCTTTCAATTGTATACTGACAAGCCTTTACAAATTCAGTTGTTCCGATAAAAGATGCCAGAGTAGTATTCTGCACCAGATTAGATATAATACCAATAAGTGATGGCAACATTAGTTTCAATGCCTGCGGTAAAATAATATTTCCCATAATCTGATGTCTTTTCATACCAATTGCCATTCCGGCTTCAAACTGTTGTCTTGGAAGAGAATCAATGGCACCTCTGGTAATCTCACCCACATTCGCAATTCCCCACATGCTAAGTCCCATTACTGCTGAAGGAAATGTTCCTATTTCAACACCTATTTCCGGAAGCACAAAAAATACCATATAAAGTATAACCAAACTTGGTATGCCGCGGAATACCGTAATAAAAGCTTTTGCAAAAAATCTACAGCCGTTATTAACCGATACTCGCATAATACCAAGCAAAATTCCCAAAACCATAGAAACAACGATCACACACAGACTAAGGAATAAAGTTGTCCGAAACCCTGTCAGGATATATGGCATGCTTTTTAATACAGAACTCATTTCCTCGCCTCCCTTTTCTGATGTTTCATTTTTCTCTCAATATAGTTAAAGATATATGTCATTACAGTTACCACTAGCAAATACAAAACCGCCATAGTAACGAACATTTCTGAAACCTTAAAATTCTTGGTCACATACTTCATAGCTGTCTTGGTCAGTTCAAATAAGCCGATTCCTGCCAGGTAGTTTGTACATTTGATTATGGATAACGCTGTATTACCAAAGGATGGAAATGCATTCCGAAAACCGATTGGAATAATTATGTTGGTATAAATTTGAATGCGGTTCATGCCTAAAGCTTCTCCTGCTTCCTTTGTCTGCTTAGGAACTGCTTCAAATCCTGCGGTAAAGTTATCAATAGCAAACGCTCCACCCCACAGTGAAAATTCCAAAATACCTGTGGTAAATTCCGATAACACAATTCCAATGGATGGCAGTCCAAAATACATAAAATAGATCTGCACCAGAATCGGAGTATTTCTGAATAATTCCACATAAATAGCAATGATTTGTGATATTACGGGAATTTTTGCGTTGACCGCGGATGCCCCTAAAATGCCAAGAATCAATGAGATGAACAAGCTGATCAAGCCAATTTCCATTGTCACAAGTAATCCGTGAAGCAGATCCGGCATTACGCTGATTATAAATTGAAAATCCATAACTGCCTCCTATCGATCATTATTTTAAGGAATTTTGTAGAAATTCCCGGGTTCTCTCTTTATCCGGATGCTCAAACATATGCTCCGGTGTGCCTTCTTCCACAATGTTTCCATTTTCCATAAAAATAACTTTATCCGCTACTTCTCTTGCAAATCCCATCTCATGTGTTACTACAATCATGGTATATCCACTGTCCGCTAATTCTTTCATTGTAACCAGAACATCCTTTACACGCTCCGGATCCAATGCGGAAGTCACTTCATCAAATAAAAGGACCTCGGGATTCATCATAAGCCCTCTGGCAATCGCAACTCGTTGCTGCTGTCCGCCGGACAACTGATCCGGATAGGAATCCGCACGATCTGCAAGTCCTACCTTGGCAAGAGTATCCAGTGCCCGTTTCCGCAACGCCTCATCATTACGGAGTTTTTGTACCTTAATCGGTCCGATGGTCAGATTTTTTAATACTGTAAGATGCGGAAATAAGTTAAAGCTCTGAAATACCATTCCAACTCTGGTTCTTAAATCAGTGATGGATACTTTACTATGCTTATCCGTTACATCCTCTCCATCCAGCCAAATCCTTCCTCCCTGAATATCTTCCAGTCTGTTAATACATCTAAGCAATGTACTTTTTCCGGAACCACTGGGTCCTAAGATTACACTTACCTCTCCTGCATTAAATTCGGTTGTGACTCCGGATAAAACCTCGAGATCTCCAAAACGCTTATAAACATTGTCTATCTTAATTTTTACCTGGCTCATCCGCATTTTTCTCCTTTTGAGTAAATGATAATGCCCAAAGAAACCTTTTTATGTGCTTCTTTGGGCACACAAACCGTACTTTCTTTTATTACTTAACTACAAATCCTTTGGATTCTACTGTAATAGGTTCCTGACCACTTCTGGGTAATCCTTCGGGAACTTTAGTCCAGTCAGCAAACCAGTTCTGGAATTCGGAATAGAAAAAGTCTTCTTCCTGCATTTTCTCAAATGCTGCATTTAACCATGCCAGCCATTCGGTATCTTCTTTTCTGACACCACCTGCAACCCAGGTATTTTCAAATGCATCACCGATGGTTTTTACAGAAGCATCTGCCGCTGCAGTCTCATAAAGTACCGACTCATCGTGAATAATGGCATCTCCTCTTCCAGCTTTCAGTGCTGCAAGGGTCTCAGACCAAGTCTCATAATACAAGAATTTTGCATCCGGGCAGAGCTTTTCAGCCGCACTGGCACCGGTAGTTCCGTCTACCAGCAAAATTGTCATATCTTTATTATTGAGGTCATCCAGACTCTGAATCTTATCATTATCCGCATTGGTCAGAATTAAGTGACCGGTACTCATATAAATATCTGTAAAATTGATTTCTTCCAGTCTTTCATCTGTAATTGCCATAGATGCTAATAACAAATCCACTTTATTGGAAGTCAAATACGGAATACGGTTAGAACTTGTAACAATTTCAAAATCTACCGCTTCAGGATCACCAAAGGCATACTCTGCCAGTTTCTTGGCAATCTCCAGATCATATCCTACATTGTTTCCGTTTTCATCCACATAACCAAATGGTGCAAAATCCGCCTTTACTCCTACGACGATTTTACCTTTTTCCTTAATCTTCTCAGGTAATTCAGGAAGACCATTTGTAGAAGTAATATCCTCTACTACAGCGGTAGTAGTTTCTGTGGTAGATGTTTCCGCTGCACTGGAACTTTCGGGAACCGTACTGTTTGCAGAACCGCAACCGGTAAGTGTTCCCACTATCATTGCTGCTGCCATTGCAATTGCCATAATTTTTCTTTTCATAATAGTTACCTCCTGTGAATTAGATGTATTTAATTAGTCCGGTCACCCGGAATTAATTCTTTTAATAGATTCACTCGATATGCGCTTCGACATCAATCTGCATGAGCATTCCGGACAGAGGAAGCGCCTTTACCGTAAGTCCTGTACTGCTCACAGAAGTTCCGGCAAATTTTTCTCCGATAGCTCCGTACACGGCTGTCCGATAATCTCTGTTCGTTACATATACTCTCATTCTGCAAAGTGATGTTATAGGCAGATCATTTTCTTCCAATAACTTCAGAATATTGTCACACGCCTGTTCTGCCTGGGCTCCCGGATCACTTTCCCCATGAAAATTTCCATCCAGATCAAAACCGTTCATTCCGCTGAGATACAACTTATCTCCTGCAATTACCAGTGAGCTGAATGTTTTCTCCGTATCGGTACATCCGAATCTGTCTGCTCCAAAGGAATAAAACTTTTTCATAATTACTTCTCCTCTTCTATAGCGTCTACTTCAACATCCGCATCTATTTCTACCCACACATCCGGTAATGCCAGTTTCGTAATAATTAAGGAGAAACAGGGATTGATCCCCTTGAAAAACTCATCCACAACCGGCACGCAAGTCTGTACAAAGTCTCTTTCCGCTAAATAAAGCGTGATCTTGGTAATATCCTGAAGGCTTCCTCCTGCTTCTTCAATCAACTGCTTCAGACACGCACAGGCTGTCCTGATCTGTGCAACTTCATCCCCGATATCATGCATTACACCGTCGAAATCAAAACCTGTCTGTCCACGTAAAATGATGTTATGATTAGATCTGGATGCCATGCACAAATGATTATTCTGAATCAGACTTTTTTCATTTCCCAAATCTTTTTCTTTGTTCCAAAAGTTACCTGCAATGTATTCTCTGTAATGTTTTGTCTTCATTTTCTCACCCCTTATTAGCCTCTACATCAAGCTTTACCAACATTCTCTCTTCTTCAAGGTCCACACAGATACAGCTCATACTCGGCTGTGCTTTTTTGAAGCTCTGTGCCACTGTCTGGATTACTGCCTGGCAATCCTTTTGATCCGGTACATAAATATTTACCTTACAGATTGCTGAAACATCTGCTCCTGTTTTTTCCAAAAGAGTGATTACGTTGTTACAAGCCTGTCTTGTCTGCAGAACCACATCATTTTCTCCAATGAAATTGCCTTCACTGTCATATGCTGTCTGTGCACTTATATAGATTTCTCCGTTTCCCATGGAAACTTCACTGTATAAGCCTTTTTTATCTGTTCCAAATCGTTCTATTACCATTCTTACAACCTTTCCTATAAAAAAAGATGCCTGACGTTCCTCATGTCAAGCACCTTTGCTTTTATATTTACTGATTCTTTCTATTCTTTTTTGTAACCTGCGCCAGGAAATGCATTATGGTCATTGCTGCCATTCGAACTGTAACACCATTCAAATCATACTGTGGTGCAACTTCCACCAGATCAAATCCTACAATATCACATTTTTCGCAAATTCCTGTCAGCATATCCGTAATTTCATCATAATAGAGTCCTCCGGGAGAAGGAGTTCCGGTTCCGGATACCAGCGAGATATCATAACAATCAATATCAAAAGTGATGTAATATTTCTTTGCCTTAGGGATCTGACTTAATACATATTCAACCCCTTTTTCATGAACCTCTCTGGCAGGAAGGATCTTACTTCCGTAAGCTCTTGCATCATCCCAATCTGTACGCTTACTGCTGCCATATCCTCTCTGACCGATCTGTATCATCTTACCGATATGTTTCATCTCGGACATACGTCTCATGGGACTACCGTTTCCGTATTTCAAAGGACCTGCAGAATTGGTCCAGTCAAGATGTGCATCGAATTGGATTACACAAATATCATCTTCTCCTAATGCATCAAGACCTTGTGCTACGGGAATCGTAATGGAATGATCACCACCAAGGACTACCGGCATAGCGCCTCTTTCAATAATTTTTCTCACATCATTCGTGATGTTCGTAAAGGAATACTCTCTGTCCGCATGAAGACAATCCACATCTCCACAGTCCACAATGCTAATCGGTGCCTGTAGAAGCTGTTCATCTGCATAAGGATCATACATTCCCAACGGTCCTCTCGCATAATAGGTAGAAGCTTCACGAATTCTTCTGGGACCCAGTTTCGTACCGGATAGCCATGCTGCTCCCAAATCATATGGAACTCCTATAATTCCTATATCTGCATTTAATTCATCAAGGTTTGTACAAATAGGGTATTTTGCAAAAGAGCAAATACCTGTAATCGGCATATTTACTTTATCCATATCTCATCACCTCTATCACTGAAACTGAACTTATGAATTCTTATGAATTGGCCGATTCATTTTTTTCCTATTATACCGATAATCAAGTTAAAGTCAAATATCTATATAAGAATATCTGTTATAGCTTTAAAGTTATAGCATGCTTGACATTTTTTCAGAAAAGAACCTATAATATGCAAAAATATAGATTTTCTGTAAGGAGAAAAAGCATGTTTGAAGCTATGAATTATGTATATGAGGTCTATAAGGAAGCCAGTTTTTCCAAAGCCGCTCAGAATTTATACATTTCCCAGCCGTCTCTCAGCGCATCCATCAAACGGGAAGAAGAACGCATTGGTGTAAAAATTTTTAATCGGAATAAATCTCCGATTGAACTCACTCCTCCCGGAAAAATATACATCGAGCATGTAGAAAAGATTATTGAAATTGAAGAAGACTTCCAACGGTATATTGATGATTTTCAAAATTTAAACAAAGGCTCTCTCTCCATTGGCGCTAACAATATTTATACTTCTTTTCTGCTTCCTCAAATTGTTAAGGAGTATCATCAATATTACCCCAATTTACAGATTACGATTACTGAAGGTAACACTTCTTTAGATATCAGGGAAGCACTGGAAAAAGGTATCACCGATATTGCTCTGGATAATTTCCCTTTTGAAGGAGATTTGTTCGGTAAGCATTTATTATTTCAAGAAAAGTTATTTCTTGTTGTACCCCAAAAATACGCGATCAATGAAGTATGGAAAGAATATCAATTAAGCTATAATGATATCCTGGAAAATAAACATCCTCTGAAATCCCTTCCGAAAGATAAATTTGTGCAAATTCAGGATTTACCTTTTGTAGCCTTAAAAAAAGAGAGTGATAACCGAAAACGTTTTGATATCATTATGAACCGGTATTCTCTTGTCCCCAATATTGAATTTGAACTGGATCAGTCCCCCAGTGCTTATTATATTGCCAACAGTGGCCTGGGTGCCACGTTTTCCAGCAGCACCCTGCTGCGCAATATACGCTATAGTGATAATTTATGTTTTTATAATTTGGATGAGCCGGAATTGCTCCGTAACGTATATATCTATACAAAGAAAAACAAATATTTATCTAAAAGTATTCTTGAATTTTTCCGTATTGCTTCCGAAAGCGAAGTCATTCATTCTGACTTTTAGAATACTGTAGATATTTTATATAAAACCGGCTACTTCCTTCATAAAATTCCAGATTTTTTCGCCTCTTAAAGAAAGCACACGAATCACAATCCCTTTATATCCACGGGTTGTTCCTACCAGATTCTCTGTTTTCTCTGAGAGGCTTCGAATCTGTTGCAAAAGCTTTGTTTCCTGCTCCCTATCGGGAATATATAGATAACATATTCCATTATGCGTATAGTTATCCCACATTCCCATAGTCTGATAAGCAAACTGTTGAGGATCTATGAGAGTATGATCTGCAAATACCAATTCCGAAGAAACGTCCGATAATTCATTTTCAAGATAAATTCGAGTTTTGCTCTGATATCGTTTCATTTTGAACGCTTCTCCCATGCCAATTCTTCCACAGGAAAATACATCGCAATAAAAAAATGTAGCTGTAGAGTTCAAATATACCTGATTATCTGCTACAAAATCGCAGCCGCTGAAGGGAATCATCGGATATGGCATATATTTAACCTTTGCTCCGGCTCCTATATGCAGAGTTACGTTTTTTCTTGTCTGTTCCCCTTTTGATTGAAATATCTTGTCATAACTCTGAGAAACATAAGTAACATCCGAATTTTCGCGAAATTGTAATTTCAAATCAAATACATCTCCGCTTAGCATACCGGCGGACGCCGACATCTGCATAATTTCAATATGTCTTCCGTCTGTAAACGGAGACATTATTTTATAAGGTGATGTGAAATACATATCCGAAATCACAGTTCTCCCATACTGAAATTGTGTTGTGAGTGATAATTCGCTTTTCATCTCAATATCCCGCTATTTTCCTTCAAACAAAACGTCTTTTTTAATCCAGTCAATAACTTTGTCGACCCCTTCCAACGTCATAAGATTTGTAAATAGAAATTTTCTTCCCTGTCTCATTCTCTCTGAATCAGACGCCATTACTTCCAGGCTGGCACCTACCATTGGTGCCAAATCTGTCTTATTAATGATCAGTAGATCCGACCGGGTCACTCCCGGTCCTCCTTTTCGTGGAATTTTCTCTCCCTGAGCTACATCAATAACATAAATGGATGCATCTGCAAGATCCGGGCTAAATGTAGCAGAAAGATTATCTCCTCCACTTTCAATAAAAATAATCTGTACCTCTGGGAATTTCTCTGCCAGTTCCTCTACTGCTTCCAGATTCATGGAACAGTCTTCCCGGATTGCTGTGTGCGGGCAGCCTCCCGTCTCTACTCCTATAATCCGCTCCGCCGGAAGTGCTGAATTTTTTATCAGAAATTCTGCATCTTCTTTTGTATATATATCATTTGTAACAACACAAATACTGTATTCTTTTGACATAATACGCGTCAGTCGTTCAATCAGGGCTGTTTTACCGGAGCCCACCGGACCTCCAACTCCTATTTTTACATATGCCATCGTTCTGTTCTCTCCTGTTCTTAGTGTTCCTAACTCATATATAACCGGGAATATAATGTTTCGTGGTTCATTGCAGCAATATCAAACTGCGTTCCTCCGACTCCCAGATCATCCATAGTAACCCGGATAGCCCTCTCACACACAGCCGGTAATTTTTCCTGCACCTCAAATAAAATACGCTGCCCATCTTTTTGACTGAGTGGAACCGTTTTTACCGCGTTTGTTACCATCGCCGTCAACAAACTATAAGCATAAATGGAAACCGCATCTTCTACTGCAATTCCTATTTCTTTAGCATAAAGTCCAACCGCAATGGGATAATTTCCTTCCGGTAATTTCTGATATTCCTTAAGACTATCATATTCTTTAATATGATCCCAAAGTTTCAAAAAACGACTGCAAAGCTTTCTGCTTCCATCCCGTACTTCCATGGGAATTTTGTATACCAGTGAAAGTTTATTCAGCGTTTCTATGTAACTTTTGTCCCCCGCATGTACATAAGCCAATGCCATAACACCCAGATCATTATAGGGAAGAATCTGCAGATAACTTTTTACATAGTTCTCCAGATTTTCTGCTGTAGAAATTTTCCCATTATTTACAAAGGTCTCCAGACCATTGGAAAGTGTAAAGGCTCCAATAGGAAACAGACTATCACATATCTGAATCATTTTCAGAATTGACGTATTCATTTTACCGTCTCCTTAATGCTCATGCTTTTCCTCATGATTATGACCTGAACCATGGGCTTTGCACACGATAAAATTCGTAAACTGCTCTGTCATTTCTTCTGCATGAAAACCAAGTTTGCACAGATATTCAAATGTGGGGGCATCATAAGGAACCCTAACCTCATATTCATTGATTTGTAATGATAAATGACGATTGCCAAGTTCAAACCCTAAACGTCCCATTTCCTGCATAGTGGATACCGTAACCTTAATCAGATGCGCTGGTAACACAGATATTACATAAACCTTATCTTCCGTCTCTGCTAATACATCACCATCTTGTTTGACTGCATCTATGGCAATTCCAAATTCGGTTCCGTCTTCTGCTATTTTGGATATACGTTTTTTATCCAATTCAAACCATTCAAAAGGTATTTTCACAATTTCTTTGTCTATTTTTTTTCTGTAAATATTTGTTATCACTTTATCTGCTACCATAAATTCTCCTATATTTATCTAAAATAAAAAGTATCTTCTCGCCAATGCCAGCTCTGAGAACGGTTCACAAGTAACCTCTTTTCCATCTACTTTGACGGTATAAGTTTCCGGATCTACATCAATCTTTGCAATGCGATTGTTATGAACCATATCTTTTTTGCCGATATTTCTACAATTTTTTACCGGTAAAATCTGCTTATTCAGACCGAGTTCCTCTTTAATCCCATGTTCATAGGCATACTGTGATACAAAGGTAATGGATGTTTTGTTAACTGCCTGTCCTTCTCCTCCAAACATATCCGTATATATAACCGGCTGCGGCGTTGGAATGGATGCATTTGCATCCCCCATCTTTGAAGCACATATAAAACCACCCTTTAAAATCATCTCCGGCTTTACACCAAACATATCCGGTCTCCAAAGAACCAAATCTGCAATTTTTCCTACCTCAACTGAACCGACATACTGAGAAATTCCATGTGTAATTGCCGGATTAATCGTGTATTTTGCTATATAACGCTTTACCCGGTTATTGTCATTACGCTCGCAATCTGTATCCAGGGTTCCCCTTTGCTTTTTCATTTTATCAGCAGTCTGCCAGGTACGCATAATTACCTCACCTACTCTTCCCATCGCCTGGGAATCCGAACTCATCATAGAAAAAATTCCCATATCATGAAGTACATCTTCTGCTGCGATAGTTTCCGGGCGAATACGAGAATCTGCAAAAGCAACATCTTCTTTATTATTTTTATCCAGGTGATGACACACCATTAACATATCTAAATGCTCATCCAGTGTATTTTTCGTAAATGGCATGGTTGGATTTGTGGAAGACGGCAGTACATTCGGAAAAGCTGCTGCCTTAATAATATCCGGTGCATGCCCTCCACCGGCACCTTCGGTATGATAGGTATGAATCGTTCTTCCTTTAAAGGCATTTATAGTATCCTCTACAAATCCTCCCTCATTTAAGGTATCCGTGTGGATGGATACCTGTACATCATACTTGTCTGCTACACCAAGACAAATATCTATTGCCTGCGGTGTTGATCCCCAGTCCTCATGAATTTTCAGTCCGGCAGCGCCGGCTTCTACCTGCTCTGCTAGAGCCTCCGGACAAGAACTGTTCCCTTTTCCCAAAAATGCCAGATTCATTGGCATTCCTTCCGCGGCTTCCAACATTTTATGTATATTATATTTCCCCGGCGTACAGGTCGTTGCATTTGTTCCATCTGAAGGACCTGTTCCACCTCCAATCATAGTTGTAATACCACTATATAATGCTGTATGAATCTGTGTTGGCGATATGAAATGAATATGAGTGTCAATACCTCCGGCAGTAAGAATCAGCCCCTCTCCCGCAATTGCTTCGGTACTTGCTCCAATAATCATATTGGAATCTACTCCATCCATCACATGAGGATTTCCCGCTTTTCCAATTCCGGCAATCCTCCCATCCTTTATTCCGATATCAGCCTTATAAATGCCCGTACTATCAATAACAAGAGCACTGGTGATCACTGTATCAAGACATTCCTCGTCTGTAAAAAATGTTGCCTGTCCCATACCATCCCGCAAAGATTTTCCACCACCAAACTTTGCCTCCTCACCATATACACAATAATCTTTTTCTACTTCAACTATTAATGACGTATCTGCCAAACGGACACGGTCACCTGTGGTCGGTCCATACATTACCGCATAATCTTTTCTTGAAATTTCTACCATGGTTCCGCCTCCTATATTCCCATAAATCCTTTTTCAGCTGCTAATACAAAAGCCGCATCTCTTACATCCTTATCATCCAACTTTCCTTCCACCAGCCCGTTCAGTCCATGAATTTCACGACTTCCTCCAATGGTTGTAAGTGTGACCGTCTTAGTCTCACCAGGCTCAAATCTTACTGCGGTGCCTGCCGGAACATCCAACCGCATGCCATATGCTGCCTTACGATCGAAACATAATTTTTTATTTACCTCAAAGAAGTGGAAATGAGATCCCACCTGTACCGGTCGATCCGCTGTATTTGTCACTTCCAAGGTAAGTACTTCTTTTCCTTCATTTAAACAAATCGTTCCATCTTCAACAAATATTTCACCCGGAATAAATTCACGAGACGCAGGAATAGGATCATGAACTGTCACAAGTTTTGTTCCATCCGGAAATGTAGCCTCTAATTGTATCTCATGTATCATTTCTGCTACTCCCGGCAGCACCTGTTCCGACGTAAGTATTTGCTTTCCAAGCTGCATTAACTCTGCCACTGTTTTTCCCTGTCTTGCCATTTCCAGTAAATTTTTGGATATATAGGCAATTGCTTCCGGATAATTCAATTGCAATCCCTTTTCAAGCCTTTCAGCGGCAACCGTACCGGCATAATGAAGCAGTAATTTTTCTGTTTCTCTTGGTGTTAAATGCACAATTTTATCCTCCTTATTTTACTTATAATCTCTCGGAATCTTCAGCCCAGTAAAATCAAGGCTTTCAGATTCCTCTTT